>Ga0137412_10000239_pt1 | contig 36523 bp, 23 predicted proteins | sample CZODoug2_1_16fun_FD_122160 | JGI IMG/M metagenome (GOLD analysis project Ga0137412, IMG submission 122160) | Vadose zone soil fungal communities from Angelo Coast Range Reserve, California, USA - CZODoug2_1_16fungal (Hybrid Assembly) | ecosystem: Environmental > Terrestrial > Soil > Vadose zone...
GCAACGACTCGCCATCGTCTCGGCGGTCGGCGTCACGAACGGCTTACAGCAATCGCGTCTTGTCACGCACATTACGATTCGATTCCGCAGATGGTGGACGAAGCAAGCGAATGGCTGTCGAGCGGATTGCAGGGGCTCAAGGCCGGATTCGGAAAGAGTGGCAACGCCCGCTTGGGCTACGAACATGATCGAGATGTCTCTTACGTCAAAGCGCTCCGAGAAGTCATGGGCAGCAAGCTGCTGATGATCGATTGCGGTGTCAAGGTGAAGTGGGATGTCTCGACCGCCGTTCGCAGGGTGCAGGCCATGGAAGAGTACGGACTTGCATGGATCGAGGAGCCGCTCGGCGCCTGGGATCCGGAAGGCTACGCCAACCTGAGAGCCAAGACCTCCACGCTGATCGCCTATGGCGAACGTGAATGGAACTGCGAGGGCTACGAGCAGGTGCTGGCCACCGGTACGGTCGATGTGATCGGCGTCGATCCGGGTCGGGCCGAGGGCATCACCGGTTTCAAGAAGGTATGCGACCGGATCGAGGCCTACCGGCGTCAGGCGAATGCGCATGCATGGTCGTCGGCCATTGCGACCGCGGCGAGCCTGGCCATATCGTTCTCATCGCCCGCCTGCAAGCTCTTCGAGCTCAAGCCGCTTCGTAATCCAATGCAGCACGACCTAGTTAGCAGACCCTTCGACCACGTGGACGGCTGGATGCATCCGCCGACCGAGCCTGGCCTCGGCATCGAAGTGTCGGAAGAGATCGTCGATCGATACCGGAGCTAGCAGACGAGCCTCATTGCCATGCAGGGGGAGAAGCATGACGGTAGCAAGACGCAGATTCCTAAGTTGATCAAACAACGCAGCGCGGGATTGACCAAAGTTAGTTCGTCGCCCGAGCAACCGAGTAACTCATGCGCGAGACGCTAAATATGTGGAAGATCCTTGTGGGGTTTCTGCTCTCATCGGTTTCTTTGTACTGTCTGGCCGGCGCGAAGCTCGATCTTCCGTTTTGGAAGAGCGACTCGATTAGCGGTGACACTCTATTTTTTATACAAGAAGTGGGGCAGGCGCGTCCCGCGGCATCGCTTCTGCTGGTGCCCAAAAGCGCCCCGCGCCTGACGCGCGCGACCCGCGACACCCAGTACGTGCTTGGGAAAGACTTCACTTGGAAGCCGGGATCACGCATGATCGAGTTGCCTGCGGGTTCGAGAATCCAGTTCAAGACGCGCGACGAAATGTACCCGAATCCGGATGCCGAAACGTCATTCGCCGTGTCGAGCGGGCACTCTGGGAGGGTGCTGCTGTTTGCAGAAGGCCACGTGTTTCACGACGTTCAGGTCGTGGCGGCATACGAAACGAAGGGACACTGGACCGGGCTTGTCCCCGCGAAAAAAAGTAAGCTCCTTCCCAAAACTATCGCGAGGTTGAAGAACAAAGAATCGATTAACCTCGTCGTCCTGGGTGATAGTATTTCGGCGGGGGCGAATGCGTCGGGCTTCATTGGCGAAAAACCTAATACTCCGGCATACCCTGACCTCGTGGCCCATGGATTGCAAGCGTTCGGGTCTTCTAGGGTCACGCTGAGGAATCTTTCGGTCGGTGGGACTAGGTCTGAATGGGGCGTGACCCGTGTTCCGGACGTGCTCTTGGCCGGACCGGATTTGTTGATCATCGCCTTTGGCATGAATGACGCATTTCACACGAGAGATATCGGCGCGGTATCGCCTGAGCAATATCGACAAAACATACTCAAGATAATCAATGAAACCCGTGAGGCGCGCCCCGGGTGCGAATTCATTCTGGTGGCGCCCATGATCGGCAATGAGGAGTGGGACGATCTGGAACACGATCGCTTCCCAGCATTCCGTGATGAACTGGAGGGCCTTGAGGGTCCTGGTGTGGCGGTTGCAGATGTTACCTCACTCTGGGCCGAGCTGCTAAAGCGAAAGAACTTCTACGATCTCACCGGAAACGGGCTCAATCATCCCAACGATTTTGGGCATAAGGTCTATTCCGAGGTAATCCTCGAACTGGTAAGTCCGTAGCCCGCCGAACGGGCTGCCTATAGAGCCTGTCGTTCACGCAACGGTATGAAACCTTGCGAGCAGTTAAAGGAATTTCTGACTGTATGGAACGATGATTCAGGCGAATTTGCTGTGCAGCCGCCTAACTTGAGTTGATTTCCCCTGCGGTATCCTGCAGCGATACGGTTAAATGAAACTCAAGGAGTCACAAAAACATTTCAGGGGACAACCCATGCGAAGCGACATCATGCGTAGCGGGAACGGCCACAGGGTCGTTCAGCGACTAGAAAGTTAGGGCCATGCTGCGGCTCAGCTTTTTCTGCATCACGCCGCGCACGATAGGACTACAGATCTCCGGGAAATTTTAGTGCCCGCGAGGGATTCCTCAAATGCAGTCGAAATGGAAGGAATCCGTCGCCGACGGCCCCGTCTCGCTTAGAGTCCGGGTCTGAGCGGGAGGACTCAATGACGATACAAAGACGCAGATTCCTAAAGTACTCCGGCTCCTGGGTTGTGGCGATGTCCCGAGTGTGGCGACCTTCGGACGCGCGGGCGGAGCAGTCGCAGCCAGTCGATTATGCCGAAGCGCGGTGTGTGGACCTATGGCTACGGCATCCGGTGTTCGGCGATCCCTCGTTCGATGCGTTCGAGCGCGTCCCCGGCAATCCCATCTGCACCGGTGCGCCCCCCTATGGATGGCCGGTCAATGGCTTCCTGTTCTCCGATCCCGTCAGCGGCAACTGGTACATCTACGTTGGCGATTATGCGACCGGCTATTCGGGTCCGCCGATGGCCCGCTGCATTCTGTATCGTTCAAGAGATGGCAGTAAGTCGTGGGAGAACCTGGGCCCGGTCATTCAGGGCGACCCCGCGCTGTTCGACAAGAACGGCCACGCGCCGGACGTCAGCGTGGTATTCGCGGAGGGCCGCTACCACATGGTCTACGATTGGTATGAGCCGGATTTCGTCACGGACGGCGGCCTCGCCTATGCGTGGGCGGAGAAGCCGGAGGGGCCGTGGCATCGCGGCGCGCAACCCATCACCCGATGGTCGACCGAGACGCTGCACATCTATGGCGGAACGCTGGTGCGCCGCAAGCATGACTGGCTGATCGTCGGCTTGCACGCCGCGTTTCCTCACAGTTGGTCCTTGTTTGCCATGGCCGCACCGAACCCCGAAGGCCCCTACTCGGAGCGGCAGCTGGTGCGCACCGTCGAAGATTCCTATTACCACCCGCCGCTGCTGGAAGGGTATCCGGCCTTTTGCGATGGCGACTGGGTCTACGCCTCCACGACTTCGGTGGCCCGTAATCGCAATTTTCAGGTGATCTTTCGCGCTCCTCTGGAGCAGGCAACGGAGCCGAAGGCTTGGGAAATCTACCGTCACGGATCAGTCTGGCACAGCGAGGACGTTCCCAATGAGGCGTACGGCATCTGGGGCCAGACAATTTCCGGTTGGATCGACGCGGACCGGCGCTTGTGGGCCATGTTTCCGTCGATCAACAATGAGGGCTTTGGCACCATCAACCTCGCAACGCGCCCGTGGTCACAGCCTTTACGGGCAAGGGGTTTTCATCTCAGCGGGCATGAGGCGCCGAGTCTTACCTGCCTGCGGCGCAGCTATGCGGATTTCAGCTTGGACTGCGAACTTCGCGTGCGTGGGACGGCCCGCATCGTCTGGAATTATCGAGCGCCGCTGGGACCCAACCAGCCCCGCGCCGATGCGGAATTGCACCCACTTTCGTTGACGCGACACGACGCTCTGGAACTCGGGCCGAACGGCTGGCGGATTCTTCAGGTTGACGCACAGGGGCTGGCGAAACCGGTTGCGACCGGAGCGGCGCCGGGCGATGCGGCCTGGAATATCACCATCACCCGCAGGAAAGACGGCGCCATGGCGCTGACCTTGGATGGCAAGCAAGTTTGGAACGGAACAACCGGAACAACCGGTGCTACCGGCGGCACTTTGGGCCTTCTGGCAGAACGCCACAGTCATGTCTCCGTTGAGCGATTTGCGATTTCGGGCCACGAGCAAACGAACACGCTTTCATTTCTGCATACGGAAGGCTGGCTCGGCGCCGGTGAGAACCCGGCCAACTGGGCTGAACAAAAAGACGCCGGATTCCGCTTTGGAGTGGGCGCCGTGCACCGGGGTGATGGCGGCCGCGCCAAGTGGAACTTCCTGGGAAGAGGGTTGGCTTTGTGGAGTCCGCGGGGACCTGACTTTGGAACCGCCGAGGTCTGGTTGGACGGCGCACGGATAGGAACGGTTAACCTGCACCGCGCCGAGTCGCAGCCCTCCCAACCGGTGTTCACGAAAACCGGGTTGGCCGACACTTTTCACGCGGTGACGCTGAAGGCGAAAAGCGGACGATTGATCCTTGACAGTCTCGACGTCTTTAGTTGATCAAACAACGCAGCGCGGACCGGTTCTGGAGGCCCGCGGTCCGTACGCCCGCGCGCAGCAAATTGGATGAGCGATGCGTCGCTCGCCAGGTTTCCGGAGTTTCGAAAAGCAATCGAGTCGGTGCGGCATCGTACTGTCGGCCTCTCCAACAATGCGGCCGGGAAAGAATTGTGGAACATAATTAAATTTGTATCATATTAAATTTAAAACGATACTACTCTTGGTTACAGGTTCTGGCGGCTTCACATTGACGCAAATCGTGAATTCGATAATCAAAGTCATATTAGATCGCCGGATCAGTGTTCGAGTCCCGGTGCCGCCACAGCTAGGTTCACTTCACCTTCTTGAGGTAGCGGTGATCGTAGGCTTCGCTGTTTTTTCACTGAGCGCCAACGCGGGAGTTCGAGTATTTCAGCTGAATGGAGTCACGATCGGAATCGACGATCAGGGCGGTGGCTTGGCTTTTTTATCCACACAGTCGCTCGGCACTATCATCGAGGCGCCGGGAGACGAGCCAGCCATGGTGGATGTCGCATATCCTGTTTCGGGGTATTTGCCTATGCGCCTGAGTTCGCGCGGTGCCAAAGCCACCATCAAGGACGACGGGAACGCAATAATTATCACCTGGAAGTCGCTACATGCCAGCCGGGCTCTCCCGGCATTGGCCGGATCTGTCGGAGCCGAAGTGCGTATCGGCAGAGCTCCGGACGGGAAATCGCTTGTTTTTTCCTGCCGAATTTCAAATGGTTCGACGTTGCCTGTGCCGCAGGTCCTGTTCCCGGATTTCGAACGGATGGAACCACTGCATGGCCTCGAGACCGAATTGAGATTCGCAGGCGGCGTCGTGCGCCCCTTGGCAAAGCCTTTGCGTAGTTATACCGATTCTCTTGCTTCCGCTGAAGAAAGTGATGCTTCCCTGCTCGATTCTCCAAATGCACCTTTCTACGCCTTTGACGCTACATGGAAGTCCTATCCACCCGCCAATTTCTACGGAGGCATCAACTACCTCCGCTGGCTCGATTACGGCGGACACGAGGGCGGAATCAGTGTCTTTCAGCGCAAATGGGGAACGAACGATGCGCCTACGGTTCGGACCGCCCGGCGCGAGGACGACGTATTCGCGCTCCGTCTGGTTTGGGACAACAAGGCGGAAATCGCGCCAAATACAACATGGGACAGCGGCGAATTTTGGGTGACGCCGCACGAGGGAGGATGGGCAAAAGGCATCGAACCCTTTCGTGCGTATGTTCACGAGGTGGGTCCGCGACGGGCTCTGCCCCGGCACATTGCGGAGGGGATTGGTTTTCATACTGTCTTCCTAGCCGAGCCGCTAGATCACGATCCGGCTCGTGCGTTCTTCCATCTTAAAGATTTGCCAGGCATCGCCGAAGAAGATCGCGCGTATGGTCTCACTGAAGTTGTGCCCTGGTTTTGGGCCGATAGCTTCACCATACCGATGGGGATACGTAAGGAGATGGGCACAGACAAAGATTTCCTTTCGGAACTTCAGAAAGCGCGCCAGTCGGGTAACAATATCGCGCCTTTCATCTCGATCCACGTGATCGCCAATTCGTTGCTCCCGAAGTACGGTGTCAAGCCGGGAACAGAGGATTGGACCTATGATCAGTCATTTGTTCCTCGTTTCAACCCGGGGTATGTCGTCACTCCTTACGTGGGGAAGACGGTCGAGCCCGACAATACGGCGTGGCAGCACGATGTGGCCGCCGATTTGCATCGATGGATCGGTGCTGGGATGTATTCGATGGTCTGGGATGTGTTTTCTAATCGCACAAAAGACGGTAAGAACGCGGGCTTCATTCCTCTGATTAAGAATCTTCGTCAACTCGCGAGACAGCGCGATCCGGAATCTACTTTTTCCGGGGAAATCGTTGACACCATGGGGCTTGAAGAGGACGGGGAGGTGCTTGACTACACCTGGGACTGGATCGAAGGCATCGATGTAGACCCGGTGCAGAGCGTCCTCAAAGTGCCTCGAATCAACTGGAACATACAAGATTCCCCTCTCCTGGTGAAAGAAGCCTTTTCCGATGGCAGATTTATTAATGCGATGCCCCGAAAAAAGTCTGATTTGCCCAATGGTACCGCGCGCATCAGCGACTTCCCGGCCTTAGCCAGTGCCCTCAAGGAAGCTGCGAACCTGCACGCTCGTTTTCTGCCATTTTTCAGTCAAGGGAACTTACTCGGGGATTCATTTCTCAGTCAAACCCCGGGAGCATTTGTCCGGGGATGGCAGCTCGGCGATAAGTTGCTGGTGCTGGTAGTAAATGACAAGGCCCAGCGATACGCTGTATTTCTCAAGAGCAATCTTTCTCTGTGGCTGCCACCTGCGAGTACCTATTCTATATCCCAATACGATAGCGCGGGTAAGCCAGTCTCCCATGGCACGGTGGACGGCACGCGGTGGATCGGCACTACGCGCCCCCTGAATCCTTCGCAGATGGCGCTGTTCGAGATACAAGCAAATCCCTGAGGAACTGATGGCGATCTTTGGAGCACGCGTTCACGGGTGCCGCACGTACGTATTCATCTAGCGAGGCCATCGGTCCTGGAAGATCTTCGCGAAATTGTCAGGAAGCATGAGAGGGCCATTGCGTCGCAATCAAAGAATGTACACCGTCCGTGCGATGGTTCGTGGTGAGCGACTGCGCGGACCTGCTTTACGAGTCCGGCTCGATCTTGGCACAGGCAATGCCCAGGTTGAGAAGCCGACGATCCACAATTATTCAGTTTAGCCAACGGATTGGCGTCACGTCTGAACGATCGATAGGCACCGACGCGGGGCGATTGCGGGGATCAGCATTTGGCTATACTGACGGCCGTCAGGAACTCATCGCTGTTGCAGGAGAGCTTGTCGGACGTGACAGTTGCAGACCTCCCAACCCTCGAATTCTTGAGCGGCTTAGCGGACACTTTGGCGGCCGGGACCGTGGATCTGCCTGCCTTTCCGCAGGTCGTGATCAAGGTGCAGGAGGCGTTCAAGGATCCGAGCTATACACCGCAGAAGGTTGCGCGCGTGATAGCGACCGAGCGCACGCTCGCCGACCGGCTGCTGCAAATGGCTAACTCGACAGCGTTCAACGCGACGGGGAGGGTGATCATCGACCTCGGCGTCGCCATCAACCGACTAGGCACCCAGAAAGTCTACAGTGTCGCTCTCGGGCATGCCATTGGACATATCCGCCAGAACGAATCACTGCGATCGATCGCTCCACGGCTCGATGAGTTATGGTCCGAATGCGTCACGGTCGCTCATTTTTCCGACGTAGTCGCCAAGCGACGTTCGCACCCGTTTCCGGGCGCCTTTGCGGCAGGCCTGCTGCACGGCATCGGACGCTTCTACATTCTGGTGCAAAGGGCAAGCCAGGGAGCGTCGCAAGTTCCTTTAAACGCTGCGCTTGTCGATGCGTGGCATCCGGCAATTGCCAAAGCCGTGCTCAAAAACTGGCAGATGGATGAAGCGGTTTGCGAAGCGGTCGGCGCGCAAGCGCAGCTGAACGTCGTGCGAGCCGGCCCGCCGACACTGACGGACGTTTTGATCGCGAGCATTCGCCTGGCATCGCGAATGCAGAACAGCTACGACACTTCGACCCTCAACGCAGGCGGAGCTTTCGCACGGCTTGACCTGACAGCTGAGGCCTGTAAAAGCCTCATCGCTCAAGCCATTGAGGAAACGAGAGCGCTGCAGCGCGCCTTACGCCCGTAGAGATCAAGGTGACTAGGTTTTATATCCCACAAGACAATGCCCGGTGGGATATCGCTTCGCGTGTGCTTGATGAATAAGTAAGTCGGCAGTCATGCCGAGGGCGAGGGATATGGTATCTCGGCGAATTGACATCAAGATGCTTGATTGATAGCATCATGATGTATGAGAACGACGCTTACGCTGGACGATGATGTCGCCGCCCGCCTTCAGGCCGAAGCACGACGGACCGGACGCCCATTCAAAACGGTAGTGAACGAACGACTTCGAATGGCCTTGGCCCAGAGTGCTACGGTACAAAAGAAAAGGCCCTTCAAGGTCGAACCTCGAGCAATGGGTGGTCCGCCCGCCGGGTTCTCTTATGACAACGTCGGAGCGCTTCTGGAAGAAATTGAAGGTGCTCGTCACAGGTGAAACTGCTGGACGCCAACATTCTGCTCTACGCGTACGACAGCGATTCCGCTCACCATTCGGTCTGTCGCTCTTGGTTGGAAGGCGCCTTGAATTCGGAAGAGATCGTCGCCTTGCCATGGCAGACATTGCTAGCCTTCATACGTATCTCCACAAATTCTCGCGCAACGAAAAGGCCTTTAGATAGTGCAGAGGCCTGCAAGATCGTCGGCAGTTGGCTAAATCAGGTGAATGTCAACGTGATCGGAGCAGGTGAGCAGTTCTGGGAGCTTCTGAAGGATCAAATACTAGAAGCCCAGGTCACGGGACCGCTGGTGACCGACGCCGCGCTGGCCGCACTCGCCCTCGAGAACGGAGCGACGTTGTGCTCCGTCGACAGGGACTTTCGTCGCTTCCGAGGCCTCAAATTAATCGATCCCACGGATCAGAGCGACCTCGGTTCGTAAGGCGGCCAGCCGATTAGGCATCATGGTAGGGCGGACAATGCCAATGCTGCGATTTTCGCGTCGCTGGCCCACGCGATGCCGAGGTTGAGAAGTTCTAGGGCTTTTACATTACATTACGCTATCTGCCGTAATCACGGTGTGCGGCGTAATACGCCGTCATATGAACCACCTCATCTGCGATCAGTGGCACTGGTCAATTGCGTCCCAGGCTAACAAGAATCGCTTTGCAATTTGCGACTAAACTATCCAGTAGTATATGCAGCATGTGGCTGCGTATTGAACCATTGCGCAATTCCGCAATGGTTGCGGAAGCTTCATCGGGTAATCGCGCGGCGAGATCGGCGAGAGCGGCGAGCAGTGCATCTGGGGAGTACCGGCAGGATGTGGCGAGCTCCTCGAAGTGGCGCGGCTGAATTTCGCGAAGTCGGTAATGGCCTCCGATGCGCATAGCGAGCTTCATCTTTTTCACTGGTATCTGGTTGGGGTACGGCCACGCGCTCGCGATGTCATAGAGGGGAGAGAGGCGCATGCTATATCTCTCAGTTCCGCGGCTATAGAGTAACGAGAAGTTTTTTGCGTGCATATCCGTCGCGGCGATGAGATACGACAGACACGCGGTTCGCATAAACCGCTCCCGGTCGATCGCGGGATCATCCGAGCCTTCCAGCAACGTCATTATGTTAGCGAAGCCGGGACCGCCTTGATTCTCGTACTTGGAGCTTGGGCGTATTCCCAGTGCCTGGCAGCAATCCTCCTGATGAATACGTTGATAGCTGTCTTTAATCCGAATCCGATCATAGCGTTTGGCGATCAAGGTGGGGATTCCACCTATGACGCGACACTCCGTATTGGCTGCGGCCAGGCCCACTCGAGTTGCGAGTGTTAACGAGAAGTGCTCGTTAAGAGCGAATTCATCAAACTCATTTACAGCGGGTTTTAGTATGTGAGTGGTGGGAGTACGTCCCTGCGGCACTCCCCACCGCCGACGAGAGTCGAAATAGAGTGCGGTCTTTGCTTGCGCACCAGAGAGTGAAAACTGTCCTTCCGTTTCGCTTTCGCGCGAAGCACTCGCGTCCTTCGCGAGGTGTTGAATCCGTCGCTCGAGTTGTGTTTCGTCCATCCATTCAACTTGAGGCGACTTTTTTGCAGGAGCCTGCACTTCATCTAGGCGGTCCTCGCGAACAAACTGAAGGGCGCCGGCGCAATCTTCACCAACGTGAGAGAGGAGCGCCACGGGATTTCGTGCTGAGACCTGGAATCTTCGCGCCCATGCATCAAGCGTACGTTCGTTGTCAGGCAGTAATCCCCAGAGAAAGTTCGTTACTACGGCGCCAGTAATTGCAGTCGGCTGCAGAGGCCACCCTTGCGAGATTGGATAGGAGTTCCTTTCTTGCAGCCAGGGTTCGCTGTAGGTAAATCGCACTCTCGGGCCCTGCGTTTCGAGGGTGCCTGCGATGTCCCCGTCGAGGCATACCACTAGTTTCAATTCTTGTCGCCCGATCGTTTAGGCCGAACATGTGCGTCAAGGATGTCCGAGAGCGATGCGCCCGTGCGAGAGGGTTTTCCGGATTTGGGCTCGCTCCAGGGAGTGGTACCGGTGTTCAATCGGACGCCGAGATAGCTTAAGGTTCTAAGTATTTTGCCGATTTGAGCAGTATCCTTTCCCTGTTCAACCTCGGAAACCCAGGATTGTGTGGCTCCGATTGCGTGAGCCAGTTCGGTTTGGGTCAGGCCACGATGGCGGCGTGCCGCGATGATGATTTTGCCGACATCCGCGGCGGAGTGTGCCCACATATGATGTTCCTATGGTCGATCGGCTATAGATAAATATATATTCGATCGACAATAAACGCAAATATGCGTGATCAACGATAAGAAGCCAGGGCTTTATGGGGGCGTCGTCTCGAGCCCGAAATATTCTTATTTTACAAGTACTTTAGACCGCGGCAGCTTCTGGGGTTCCGTTGCATGAGGGGCGTTATCGTACAATTCTGGCGTCCACGCGATGCCTAGATGACCAATTGCGGAATATCCCAGTTGATGACCGCCTGATTTCCTGAGTCGGGCCACCTTTCTTGCGTAACCGCCAGAGCCGAAGGCGGCAATCGTTAGGCGTCTTTTCTCTTGCTGGCAAGTTTTCGGACGTTGACCCCGCGGTAACCTCCGCCGGTGATGGAGCGTGGACAGGGAAACCTCACGTAGCGTATATCCGAGTGGGGAGAAGGGATGTATGCGGCCGCGGCGGATAACTAAGGATGCGTGATCGTGGATGACTCGCGAGCTTCCGGTGCGTCGCTCAAAGACTTGAGCCCTGCGCAATTTTCGCGGCTCTCGGCGCTCCTGGATGAATCGCTTGCAATGACGCCCGAGGAGCGGAATGCGTGGCTGCTTGAGATCGAGCGCGGCGATCCGACATCGGCGGCGCATCTGCGCGCCATGTTCGCCTCACAGGACAAATGTGACGCGCAGGGGTTTCTCGAAACGCCTGAGCTCTTGCTGGGTGGCCTGAACTCGATCGCTGAAGCGGATCCCGGGTTGATCGGTAAGCAGTTCGGCGCCTATCGCGTGCTGTCGCTGCTCGGGCACGGCGGGATGGGAAGTGTGTGGCTCGCCGATCGAGTCGATGGATTGTTCGCACGTCAGGTGGCCCTGAAGCTCGTTCACCCGACATTGATAGGCCGTGTGATGACCGAGCGCTCTGCCCGAGAACGGGAGATTCTCGCGAGCTTGAATCACCCCCATATTGCGCGGCTGATCGACGCGGGCTTTGCGGAGGACGGTCAGCCGTACCTCGCGCTGGAGTACGTATCAGGCGTACCACTGACTACGTACTGCGACGAGCACCGCCTCCCGATTCACGAGCGACTTGAACTGTTTCGCCAGGTTTTGAGCGCGGTGCAGTACGCGCACGCGCATCTGGTCATTCACCGCGACTTGAAACCTTCGAACATTATGGTGACGGGGCAGGGACATGTTTACCTGCTGGATTTTGGGATCGCGAAGCTTCTGACGGAAGGCGAAGCGAGGGAGACCGAGCTCACGCAGATCGGCGGGCGGGCCTTGACCCCCGACTACGCAGCACCCGAACAAATCGCCGGTGGTCCGATCACGACGGCCGCGGATGTCTACGCGCTGGGTGTGATGCTCTACGAACTTTTGACGGGAGAGCGACCGTACAAGCTCAAGCGCGATTCACGCGGCGCGCTCGAAGATGCAATATTGCTGGCGGACCCTGCGCCGCCCAGTCGCGCAACGTTGAGTGAGTCTGCGGCAGGTGCGCGTGCCACGACGGCCAAAAAGCTCGCGCTGGTGCTCAAAGGGGATCTCGACACCATCGCAATCAAAGCGCTGCGCAAGTCCCCGGCAGAGCGCTATGCGACTGCAAACGCGTTCGGCGAGGATATCGCGCGCTTTCTGCGCGGCGATGTGGTGCTGGCCCAACGAGACAGTGTCGCCTATCGGGCCCTCAAGTTTACGCGGCGCCATCGGGTCGCGATTGCCGCGGCGAGCGGCTTGATTCTGACGCTCGCCGGCGGCCTTGCTGCGACAACCTATGAAGCAGAGGTTGCATCCGTACAGCGCGACGCGGCGCTTCAGGCGCAATTGCGGTCCTTGACGCAAACGGCCGCGGCGCGATTGGGGAACGCCGACGTCCCAGGTGCATTGGGCATCGTTCTCGAAGTGTTGCCGCATCGCGGGCCGCAACGGCCCTACACGCCGGAAGCGTTGAGTGTTTTTCAGCAAGCGCGCGCGACAGACGCACAGATCTTGGCGCTCACCGGACACACGGATCGGGTGCGCTCGGCGGTGTTTTCGCCCGACGGCGGCCGCATAGTCACCGCATCGTGGGACAAGAGTGCCCGCATCTGGGATGCCGCAACGGGCCGCGAAGTCGCGACACTGGTCGGGCACACGGACCGGGTGTGGTCCGCCGCGTTTTCACCCGACGGCAGGCGCATCGTCACGGCATCGCACGATAAGACTGCTCGTATCTGGGACGCCGCGACAGGTCGGCAACTCTTGCCGCTCAGTGGGCACACGGACAGAGTGACCTCCGCCGCGTTCTCACCCGACGGTCGCCGCATCGTCACCGCATCCTACGATAAGACAGTCCGGATCTGGGACGCCGCGACCGGCATTCAGATCCGGGTCCTGACCGGGCATACGGACTTGGCAATGAACGCCGCATTCTCCCCGGACGGCGACCGGATCATCACGGCGTCTCACGACAAGACGGCCCGGATTTGGGATGCTGCAACGGGTCGGCAGATCCTGCTGCTGAATGGGCACACCGACTGGGTGATCACTGCCGCATTTTCGCCCGACGGCATGCAGATCGTCACGGCGTCACACGACAAGACTGCAGGTATCTGGGATGCCGCAACGGGTCGGCAGATCCGGCTGCTGAGTGGGCACACGGACCGGCTTCTGTTCGCGGCATTTTCGACCGATGGACGACGCATCGCCACGGCGTCCTTCGACAAAACAGCCCGACTGTGGGATGTTGCAACCGGCCGAGAGATCATGCGGCTGATCGGGCACACCGGCGAAGTAGCGGGTGCCGTACTCTCGCCCGATGGCCATCGTCTGGTTACGGCTTCATACGACAAAACCGCCCGAATTTGGGATGCCGCAACCGGTCGAGAGATCATGCTTCTGAGCGGTCACACGGAGCCGGTGGCCTCTGCCTCGTTCTCGCCCGATGGCCTACGGGTCGTCACAGGCTCGTACGACAGAACCGCGCGCCTCTGGGATGCCGCAACCGGTCGAGAGCTGATGCGTTTCGACGGGCACACCGATCAAGTGGTGAGCGCTGCGTTCTCACCCGATGGGCGGCGGGTCGTTACGGCCTCGCCCGATGGAACTGCTCGCCTCTGGGATGCCGCAACAGGCCGAGAGCTGATGCGCTTCAACGGGCACACGGATCAAGTGGTGAGCGCCGCGTTTTCACCCGATGGGCAGCGCGTCGTTACGGCCTCGCTCGACAAGACCGCCCGTGTTTGGGATGCGGCGACCGGTCACGAGATCATGCGGCTCAGCGGTCACACCGATATGGTGGAGACTGCCGAATTTTCTCCCGACGGCGAGCGCATCGTCACGGCGTCAATCGACAGGACTGCTCGCATTTGGGAAGCTGCAACCGGTCGGGAGATCATGGTGCTGAGCGGGCACACGGAGCGGGTGGAGGCGGCCGCTTTCTCGCCCGATGGGCGGCGCATCGTCACGACCTCAGCCGACAAGAGCGCGCGTATCTGGGACGCCATGACCGGTCGGCAGCTGCAGATGCTGATCGGGCACGCGGACCTGGTGGAGATCGCCGCTTTCTCCTCCGACGGCCGGCGCGTCGTCACGGCCTCGGATGATAAGACCGCTCGCATCTGGGACGCCGAAACCGGCAGAGAACTCTTGCTGTTGAGCGGGCACACGGATCGCCTCTGGTTCGCCGCGTTCTCGCCTGATGGGCGGCGCGTCGTCACCGCGTCCGACGATAGGACCGCACGCATCTGGGATGCAGGCGCTCCTGCGCTCGACATTCAAATTGGGTGGGCCGAGGCGGCGCAGTTTGATGAGCTGCTGAGTTCGGAAAGATTTCAGTTGGGGTTGCCTGCTCCAGCCGATGTGCGCCAATGGCCCGTCAATAATTCCAAATGCGATGCATCGGCGGCCGCGCCGTATGATCCTGATCGACGTGCGGCGGGGCTCATGCTGGAGCAAATTGTCGCCGGTATAGCGGTCGGGGCCTGCGCCAACCTCGACATTCGCTCGGACGGCGAAGCCCGAGCGTTGTATCAACAAGGCCGGGCTCTGATGGCGAATGGCAAATTCTCCGCGGCGGGTGGAGATTTCGAGCAGGCTGTTGCGCGCCGCTATCGCGCGGCTCGCGTCGATCTTGGGCTGCTGCTTTCGCGGCCGTCGGCTGGAATGCTGGACATTCCAAGAGCGATCTCGCTCTACGAGCAGGCCTGGACCGACGGTGTGAGCATTGCGGCATTCGAGCTTGGGAATCTCTACGAGCACGGGGTGAAGCGTGCCGACCAGAACAACGAATACCTGTTTGCCCCCGACGCCACTCGGGCGTGGTTCTGGTATCAGAAGGCCGGCGATGCCGGGGAGCCGAATGCACTGGCTCGATTTGCAGCCAGGAATGACGGCGCGGCGTTCTTTGAACAGAACGCCGCGAAAAGGAACTCCTACTGGCTCCAATCCTTCAAGTACTACGCAGCAGCGGCAGACCGGGCCCGCAGCGAGGATTGGCCGGACGACGCATGGAGGAACTGGCGCTACCGCCGGGCTTCGCTGGCACGCCTGCTGGTTCGCGAAGGCATGATGCCGGAGATTGCGAGTGCCTATGAGGCCGTCCGCACACGATACGCTCCGCCACCGACGGTATGGGAGCGGCTGACGTCGCCAGGAATGAACAAATGATGGTGAGTCGATGGATCTGACGCAGCGTATCCCTGGAGCGTGAGTTGCCCTTGCCTAATGTTGGGTAATTCCGGCTCCGTAATCCGACAAAACCAGCAGCCAGACGGCTCCCAGAAGGATGAAACTCAGCATGACCGCAGCCGATCCCATGTCCTTCGCCATGCCGGCGAGCGGGTGGCGATCCGTACCGGAACGATCCACCACAGCCTCGACGGCGCTGTTCAACATCTCGACCACTAAAATCAACAGCATCGGGAACACGAGCATTGCCCGTTCCACGCCTGACCGCCCCAAGAAGACCCCGAGGGGGATCAGCAATGCGGACAGCCCCACTTCCTGGCGGAATGCCGCCTCTTCACGCCATGCATGCATGAAGCCCTGAAAGGAATAGCCGAAGGCGCGCAGCAAGCGCGTCATTCCGATCGGTTTATCTCTCTCCATTAGAGCCACCACTCCATCAGGACCGGCATTGTATGCGCAGGCGCGGCGAAATCTTCGACCGCATGCCGCATTTGCTCACTGTCCGCTCGAGGCTTCCAAGCTTGCCCACGCCCCGTCGGGCGAGCGCATCATGTACTGGCGGCCGAACTGCACGACGGTGGTACCGTCATTCTCCGCCACGAAATCCGTCGGCGGCAGGCCCTGCGTATAGGTCGCCAGACTCAAGCTCGGCTTGGTAAACGGATTGTCCGCGATGAAGCGCGAGAGCAGTTCATTGACGGCGATGTAGCTGGTCGGAACCTCGATCCGCTCCTGCGTTGATTGCGCGGATCGCGTCGCATTCACCAACACGATGCCGACCGGGACATGGGCGATGGCTGGAGTCGGGATCTCCCGCAGCCCGGGAATCTGGCGGCGATCGCCGCGTAGCGCCGCGCCGTGTTCTGCGATGAGGACCACGATCACGCGCCGTCCGGAGCGCTGCAAGTCATCCAGAAATCGGCCGATGTCGGTGCTGAACTGCGCGATACGCGCGTCATACGAGGAGTCGGCGCGCGCCGCGGCAACTACACGGTTGCCGTCGTGCAAACTGATGGTGTTGTAATAGAGCGCCACACGCGCAGCGGGATTCATTTCGCGTTTCGCCCACCATCGCGACAGCGTCGAATAATCGCTGTAAATCGGCGTGCCGTCGTAGGACTGCTGCGCCACTTGCGCGCCCCGATTGTCCTCCGGCGCAACCGCGACCGCGCCGCGGTCGCGAACATCGCTCAAGAAGTTGCCGAAATGGCCGTCGTGATTCATGAGCCAATGGGGCTCGAAGCCCGCATTTTGCAAGCCGTCGATCATCAAGCATTCCCGCCCCGCCGTGTCGTAGAGCTGTCTGTGAGCCGTCTGGCCGCAATTTCCGCGCAGCAGGCGGATCGCGGCCGGACCGCTGTAGCTGGCGGCCGAGCCGAAATCCGACAGCACGATATCGAAGCGGCTGAACAAGGGGTCGTGCTCGCGCTTTACCGCCCGCAGATCGTCCCACGACAGCGAACACACGTGCAACACGAGAATGTCGTAAGGAATTTCGTTCTGCGCCGCGCGCGCGAAACGCACCTGGCGCATCTGCTCCTTGGCATAGAACTGCGCCAACAGCGCATCCAGCGCTTCCGGCCGCATGTTGCGCGCATCGACTTGCCGTGGCGCCGAGGTGGCCGCGTCAGCTGCCGCGACCTGAACGACGTTCGCCGGCTGCAATGGCCAGCCATGGGGTACAACCATGACCACCACGATGGCCATGAATACGAAGGTGCTCAGGCGCAGCTTGCGCCGTGCGAGCCCATAGACGATGAGCATCGCGGCGAGCCCTGCGACCACCTTCCAGCTGATGAAGCGGCCGAGCAGCTCCCACAGAAACGGCAGCGTGAAGGAGCGCAAATTCTGCGCCTGCGAGAACGCCCGAGTGATCGGCGGCAGAAATGAATCGTAGTATAGGAGCACAATGCCGAGCGGAACAGCGAGCAGATTCTTGGCGAAACGCTGCCGTGCATTCTTTGGCGGAAGCGCCGTAAAGACGGCAAACGCCAGATTCAGCCAGGGGCTGAAGTCGATGTAGCCCTCCGCATACAGCATCAGCTTGGCGATAAAGTAGGCGCTCCACAGACCCATGCGCGGTACCTCTCAACGGACCGGTGAGCGGCGCGGCCGGCCGCGACGCCACGAAGCGCCGTTGTAGATGCTCTCCAGCAGACGCACGTAGCCGGTCACGCCGAGGGAAAACCACTCGGCAAAGCTGACCAGCGACTGATCGGCTTCGGTGCCGCGATTCCAGTCGTTCCAGGCGTTGGGTGAGGCGAACGTGCAGCGCACGTAGTTCTTCTCCTCTTCAATCGACAGTTTGCACAGCCGCAGTCCAATGTGATTCGTGCGCACCACGGCCACCTCGACCGGGAAACTCAATTCCTGGTTGTCCACCCACAGCGCCACCCGCAATCGGCCCCCGCGTTGCACACGCTGCGGCGCGTCGGTCCGCAACCCCAGACCGTGCATCGAGAAATCCTCGCTCTCGCAGACGATCCGCGTGCCGTCGGTCAGACACAAGGCCACAGGCATGCTCTTGGTGACGCGCGGCGCGGTTCGCAACTGGCGGGTTTCCGCGGCGACACCCAGCACCGCACCCAGCAGCGCGAGATTGAACAGGGTCCAGAGCAAATTCATGACCACCGTATCGGCTTCGAAGGAGTTCCAGAACAACAGTCGCGGTATCGCCAGCAGGGCGCCAAACACGTTGAGCAGCACCAGCACCAGGTACGGTGCCGAGATGCGCCAGTCAAAAAAATCGCGTTCAACCAGACCGCCCTTGGTCGTCACGTTGAATTTTCCGAGGCGCGGATTGATCAGGGCGAGGGTTGTCGGAAGCGCGATATACCACGACAGCACAGCCTCATAGGTTTCATTCCAGAACGAATGGCGGAACCGCCCTTGCAAATGCGAGTTCGCGAGATTCGACAGTACTAGATGCGGTATGGCATACAGCGCGAACGTAACGGCGGCAGCGTTGATGATATGGAATTGAAAATACAGGTATGCAAGGGGCGCGGTGAGGAACACCAATCGCGGGATACCCGAAAAGAAATGCAGCATCGCATTGGAATAGCAAAGTCGCTGGAAGAAGCTCAATCCCGCGCCCGCCAGGGGATTGTCGAGCCGGAATATCTGTGCCATACCGCGCGCCCAGCGAATTCGCTGCTCGATGTGGCTCGAGAGGCTTTCCGTGGCCAGGCCACCCGCCAGCACGCGGCGCAGATATGCGGTCGTGTATCCTTTTCGATGCAGTTTGAGCGCAGTGTGCGCATCTTCAGTCACGGTTTCCACAGCGATGCCCCCGATCTGTTCCAGGGGGGCGCGCCTCAGCACCGCACACGAGCCGCAGAAGAATGTGGCATTCCACAGATCATTGCCGTCCTGGATCAATCCGTAGAACAGGTTGCCCTCATTCGGTACCTGTCGAAACGTGCCGAGGTTGCGCTCGAATGGATCAGGCGAGAAGAAGTGATGCGGAGTCTGCATCAAGGCGCACTTCGGATCGCGTGCGAACCATCCCATCGTCGAGGTCAGAAAGCTGCGTACCGGGATGTGATCGCAATCGAAAATTGCGACAAATTCGCCCTTGGTAATGCCGAGCGCGTGATTGAGGTTGCCCGCCTTGGCGTGGGCGTTGTTGGAACGGATGATGTACTGGGCACCGCACTTGGCAGCGAACTCGCGAAACCCCAGATGATTGCCATCGTCGAGGACATATACATTCAGCTTGTCGGCCGGCCAGTCGAGACCGAGCGCGGCCAGCACCGTCGGCTTCACCACGTCGAGTGATTCATTGTAACGTGGAATGAAGACATCGACCGTTGGCCATAAGCTTCGGTCCTCGGGCAGCGCTACCGGCTTGCGTCGCAGCGGTTGGATGTTCTGAAAAAAGCCCAGCACCGCGACGATCCAGGTATAGCACTCGGCCGCGAGCAGGCCGATGCCCAGAACCCATTCAAAGCCTTGGTTCAAGTCTGTGGTTTGAGTGAGACGCCACCAGATGTAGCGCGAAGAGGCGACGATCGAGAGGACCATCAAGATGATTCCGGATCCGAAGCCGGGCAACCGGCGGATCACTAGCGACAGCATCCACATCAGTGCCAGCAAGGTGCATTGCTCGCCCACGCGCAGCGGTGTGGACGCCGATACCACCAGCAGCGTCAGCACACTCATGAGCACAGCGCTGCGAACGCCAAGATTCGCCTTGAAATAGGCAGCCGCGATCGCGGCAGAGTAGGTCTCGATACGCGATGCGAGCGCGTGCACGATGGCTGCAACGTAGGGCGAGGCCACCTGCTGCACCAAGCTTTTCAACGGCGTCGCTCGAGGTCCGCTCGGCGGGTATTTCTCCGGATTGAACCACCGGCCACGCGGTGGATTGATCAGGATCAAATTGAACACCCAGCAGCGCAGACTGCTCGGATTGGAGACATTCAGTTCTGCGGCGAGCGCCTCGAGCGGCGGCTTTATGTAGCGGTGCGCCCAGCGCGGCCACGGCCTTGCTTGCTCCAGCGGCAACACGAATAGGTGCCACGACCAACTGGCGAATTCTTGTGCCCAGCTCACCTCCGGCCGTCTGCCGGGCGGCAGGAGCAAAGGATCTCGCGGGACTTCGACAGTGTCTTGAAACACTTCACGGTCGTTTGAGATAGGCAGGGTCCAACGCCCGTTGTTTGGCGATTCTGGCCCCTGGTTCAAAATATCGAGCGACATTGGGTCTCCCCGTGTCAGCTGAAGTGAATCGAGTCGTCTCAGGTAAGTCTATAGGGATCAGTTCGTATGCTTTCTTCAGGTAATTTCCCTATTGATATGAGTAGCGCGCTTCGTGCAACGTCAATGTAGCGGGGCTGGTTGATTGCGAAGTCGGACTTAACTCGATGAAAACAAGAAAGGCTGTGCCCGATTTGATGATCGACGTGAAATGGCCTCAACGCGCCTACGTCCAGACGCTGCTGGCGTTAAGTTTGACGCTGTACTGCGCCACTGCAACTTGCCACGGGCTTGCAGACACGCCGCCGGCTGGCGAGCCGAACTCCGCACAATCAGAAGCAGCTGCCCGCAACGTGCGACCGGACGCCCACCCCGCGGACGCCCACCCCGCGGACGCGGAACCCCAGTTCCGGGAAGGCTTGCGACTCGCGGCCGCCAACAAGACCGACGAAGCGATCAAGGTTTTTTCGGGTCTCATACAGAACTACCCGCTGCTGCCGCAGCCCTATGTGCAGCTCGCAGCGCTGTACGTGCAGCAGGGAAAACTGCCCAAGGCGGTTGCGGCGCTGCGGGCGGCGGTAGAGCTGGGTCTCGATGACGGCGCGCTGCAGGAGCAGCTCGGCGACCTCTACTTGGACTTAGCCACTCAGTCCTATAACAGCGCCCTCAAGACCGCGAATCCCAGTGCGACTGTCGCCGATAAGTATTCGGCGCTTCAGAAATTGGACTCCCGACGGATGATCAGTAATGGAGGAGTTCAACGCTGATTGAACGCCGCGGGTAGCTGCCATGCGATCAGACGACAGCCAACGTATGCAAACGTGCAAGCAGTTCATGGGCAAGCGGTTCATGGGGAACTGGATCGCGGCCGCCTTTCTGCTCGGTGGGCTGACCGCGCACGGCGTAGCAGCGGCTGCCGAGGGCGCGGCCGCCGAGGGCGCGGCAGCATCGGTGACTTCCCCCGCGCGTGAAGCGAAGATCAGATTCGACGAAATGGACTCGGGACCGATCGCTTTGCATGGCGTACAGTCGGTCGCCGGCCTGAATATAGGTACCCGCAGGGACGAGATGGTGATAGCGGCGAGATTGCATCTGCGCCTGACGTATTCACCCTCCATGCTGCCGGACCTGTCGCACCTGCGCGTGAGCCTCAACGGGCAAGCACTGGCGACGATTGCGCTGCCAAAAGAAGATGCGGGCCGCGAAATCGAACGCGAGATTGGACTGGACCCGCGCTATTTCAGCGACTACAACCAGATCCGCTTCGACCTGATTGGCCACTACTCCCTCGACTGCGAGGACCCGCAACACACATCGCTTTGGGCAACAATCAGTCAAAAGAGCGATCTGATGCTGACTTTGCGTCCGATCGAGTTGCGCAATGATCTGGCATTGCTGCCCGCGCCATTCTTCGATCAGCGCGACAACCGCCGACTGACATTGGCGATCGTGCTGCCTGCGAAAGCCTCACGCAGCATGGTCCGCTCGGCCGGACTGGCGTCGTCGTGGTTCGGCATGCTCGCCGATTATCGCAGTGCCCGTTTTCCCGTCAGCTTCGACGCACTCCCGGCACAGCACGCTCTGGTATTTGCCACCAACGAGTCGCGGCCGGCGCAACTGGCTCTGCCCGCCGTGCAAATACCGACGGTGAGCATTGTCGATCATCCTTCGAATCGCCTGGTCAAACTGCTGGTGTTTCAGGGCAAGGACGAGGCCCAGCTGCAGCAGGCGGTCGAAGGCCTGGTGTTGGGTAGCGCGGTGCTTACCGGCACCAGCGCAAATATCACCCAGGTCAGCTACAGGCGTCGGGCCGCCTATGACGCGCCGCGTTGGTTACGCACCGACGGTGCCGTCAAGCTGGGGGAACTCCTCGACGCACCCGGGCAACTGCAGGCGAGTGGTATTTCGCCTGCACCAATGCGCGTGATCCTGCGGCTGCCGCCGGATCTGTTCACCTGGAATCGTGCCGGCGTGCCCATCGAGCTGCACTATCGATATACCGCACCTCATGAGCCCGACAATTCTTTGCTGAGCGTAACCTTCAACGATCAGCTGTTGCGATCGTATCGGCTGCCGCCGGAACCGCAAAGCAGCGGCGACGGCGGATTGGCTGTGCCGCTGCTGCGGAGCACCGCCTCGCGGCAAAGCCAGAGCCTGATGATTCCGGCGTTTCAGCTCGCGAGCAACAACCGGTTGCAGTTTCAATTCGCGATGGAGCACCACCGCCAAGGATTGTGCAAGGAGGTTTTCGTCGACAACACGCAAGAGGCGATCGACCCAGATTCGACCATCGACATATCGAGCTTCCCGCACTACGCAGCGATGCCGAATCTAACCCTGTTTGCCAATGCCGGCTATCCCTTTACGCGCTATGCCGATCTCACCGAGACTGCCATCGTGCTGCCCGATGCCGCGGATCGAGCGGCGCTGGAGCAGTTGTTTTTCGTACTTGGTCGTATGGGCCGTCAGACCGGCGTTGCGGCAGTCGGCTATCAACTGCTGGATGCGCAACAGGCACAACGCGCAGTGAACGTCGATCTGTTGCTCTTGAGCGGCGCGCAATCGAACAACCTGCTGGCCCATTGGGGACGGGATCTCCCGCTGGCGTTCGATGCTGCGGATCGCCACTATCACGAGATCGATTCGGCGACGAACCCGGCGTTCGATCGGACGCGAGCCGATTCCGGCGCGAAGCGGCAAGCGGCCGATGTCGTGGTTCGCGCCAACGGTTCGCTCGGGGCGTTCATGAGCTTCGAATCGCCAAACAGCGCCGGCCGCACCGTGGTCGCGCTGATCGCCAGTGACAGCGACGGCGCCGACTCTCTGGTCGCCTCCCTCGAAGACGAAAGTAAGGTGTCCTCGATTCGAGGCGATCTGGCGATCGTGCGCGGCGGCAGTGTGCAGAGCTATCACGGCGAGAGCATCTATTACGTGGGCTCACTCTCATGGTGGCAGTGGCTGTCGTTTCACGTTTCTCGCCACTGGATTCTGCTGACGCTGACATCTCTGGCAGCTGCGATAGGCGTGGCGCTGTTGATTTATGGTTGGCTGCAGCGGCTCGTGGCGCGGCGCCTGGCAATCCGTTCAGGGAGTTGATCGATTCACCGGTGACTAAGAGCGCAAGCGTGAATGGGTACTCACACGGCCGGCTGCCGAGTCTCGCGTTGTATTGCACGCTGTGCGCTGCTTTGCTGTTCGCGACCGCGAGCCACGGCCGCGATGAGCAGTGCGACGGCTGGCCCGCGTGGCAGCGCTTCAAGCGGCTGTACTTGAGCGAGGATGGCCGCGTGATCGATGCCAGCACGCCGCAGCGGATCACCGTGTCCGAAGGGCAGGCGTACGCGCTCATATTTGCCCTGATTGCCAATGACCCGGCGGCATTCTCGAGAATTATCCGTTGGACGCAGGAAAATCTGGCTCAGGGCCACCTCGAGCGTACGCTACCCGCATGGCAGTGGGGACACGCCGAGGATGGTACGTGGTCCGTGCTCGATCCAAATGCCGCCGCCGATGCTGACCTGTGGATGGCGTACGCGCTCACCGAGGCCGGACGGCTGTGGCGCAACGCATCCTACGCGGGGCTCGCGCGCGCGCTGTCGGATCGAATCTTGCGCGAGGAGGTGGCGTTGATTCCAGGGCTCGGCGCAACGCTGCTGCCCGGTCCGAAGGGTTTCTTGACGCAGCAGACCTGGCGTCTGAACGCGAGCTATGCACCGATTCAGGTGCTGCGCGGTATCGAGCGGCAATCCGGCAACCGACTCTGGGGCCAGGTGCTCAAGTCGTCCGAGCGCCTCATCGTCGGCTCTGCACCGCGCGGTTTCGCCGCCGATTGGATCGGCTATCGCGAGCCCGATGGCTTCGTCACCGATCAGCTCACGCACGGCAGCGGCAGCTATAATGCGATTCGCGTCTACCTTTGGGCCGGCATGTTGCCGGACTCCGACCCGCTCGCCGGTGCGCTCGCGCACCGGCTCGCGCCAATGATAGCTGAGGCCGCGCGACGTCGAGCACCACCCGAGTCGATCAATACAACCACCCTGGAGTCGAATGGCGAGGGCTCGCCGGGGTTTTCGGCTGCACTTCTGCCGCTGCTGGCGCGCGCAAAGCTCGGGGACATTGTGCAAGCCTACCGCGCACGGGTTGAGGCCGAATCCCTGCAAAGCGATCAGCACTACTACAGCGACGCGCTGACGCTGTTTGGACTCGGCTGGCTTGATCGCCGCTACGCGTTCGATCGCTCGGGCGTTCTGCTCGTCAAGTGGACAGCACCGTGCGGCGCCGCCTGATCATTTTCTGCAATGCATTTCTCGCCGCGGCGGCGGCGGCACAGGGCGTGGAGTGGTCGTCGGCAAGTCAGGCACTGCTTCACAACGCGCGTTTCTGGGAGGCGCATGACCGCGGCGATCTCGCGCAGCTGGCGTTGGAAAAGCTGGTCGCGGCGCGTCCGAACTCGCCGCAGGTCCTGCTGGAACTCGGCGAGCTCGATCTTCGCCTCGGGAACGTCGGCGCGGCAGCGCAGGTGCTCAACCAATTTGATACTCGATTCAAGGGCACGGCGCCCGCCCGCGATTTCGAGCTCGAGTACCGGCTGGCCACCCGCGAGCGCGTGCAGCTCGCCTCGATTCAGCGCCTCATCGAACTCCACCGCGGTGAACAGGCGCGCGTAGCGCTCGATCGGCTGTTCCCAAATGGCGCGCCGGATGCGGCACTCGGTATCGACTACTACCGTCTGCTCGCGGGCACGCCAAACGGATGGTCGCAATCATACGATGGGCTCAAGCGACTGGTCGAACACCACCCGGACGACCCGCGCTACCGGCTCGGACTGGCACGACACCAGCTGCGTCGGCCGGAGAGCGCACTGGAGGGCACGATGGCGCTGCAGCAGCTGGCGCAACGCGATGACGTGCGCGTCGCAGACGTGGATCAGCTGCTTGCAAGCAGCATCACAGAACTGGGCTATCGGCAGGTGCCCGCGCAGGTTGTGCGCGACTATCTGGGACGCCATCCCAACGATCCCGACGTCACGGCAGTGCGCACGCAGCAAGAGCGCGCGCTGGAGGAGCTGCGGCTGCTCTCGCGCAATGCCCTGGCGGCGGTTGAACCCGAACTGCAACGGCGTCTGGTGCGGCAGCTACAGGCCGCACTGGCTAGCCGCCGGCTCGACGCCGCCGGCGCTCATGCGCTTGCCCTGGCGCAGCTTGCCGGTCCGGATTTACCGCAGAGCGAGCTATCGTTTGAGGGCGTGTTCGATGACGCGACACTCGCGGCCGCGCTCTGGCACGAGCGAAGTCGCAGGTCGATGCTGGCGCGGCGCGAGCGCCTCGCCGCTGCCGAACTGCGCGCGGCGCTGGCCTTCCATCGCAAGGACTACGAAGCACAGATCGAAGTGGCAGAGGATATCGATGCGCAGGGCGCCGCGGACGAGAGCGGCGAGCTGCTCGCGAGTGCCAGTGGACTCGACCCGCAGTCGACCTGGTTGTTCGAGACCCGTGCACGCTGGTTGATCGGCCACGCGCGCGCCGCCGACGCCGTGGCGTTGCTCCAGCATCGAGCGCTGGATCGAAGGTGGACTGCGCAGGCGCGCGATGCCTTGCTGGCATCAGCGCTCGATCAGCGCGCCGCTGCGAGCAGCGCCGCGGGCGACGTGGCGGCAGCGATTGCGGATCTCGAAGCTGCGATACAGCTCGCGCCGCGGGATCCCTGGATGCGATATCGGCTGGCCGGGTTCTACCGCACGCGACTGGCGCTCGAGCGTGGGCGTGCCGTGATGAGCGAAGGCGTGCAGCTTGCCCCCGATGATGGCCAAATGCGCTACGCACAGGCGCTGTATCTCTCGAGCCTCGATGACTATCTTGCGGCGTTTGCCGCCGTCGACGGCATCGAGCAGGGTCAGCGCACCGCCGACATGACGGCTCTGCGTGATCGGATGCAAGTGGCGATTGCGCGCGATTCAGCGCGGCGCCTCAAGAACTCAGGCGATACCGGCGCGGCTCGAGCGGCGCTGCGTGAGGTCGAGCCGCTCGCCACCCATGATATCGATCGCGCCCGTGAGCTCGCCTATGCTTGGATCGAGCTCGGCGAGGCAGAGCACGGCATCAGCTTGCTTGATGCCTCGCGCGCTGGAGCGGGTGCAGCCGACCCCGCAGTGCTGCTGACTTGGGCGCAGGTGCTCAACCGCGCTGAGGACAGCGCGAGGTTGGGTGCAGCGTTGAATCAGTTGCGTGCCCGGCCTTCACCGAGCGAGCAGGAGCGGCTCGAAGTGGCGCGTCTGCAACGCGCACTCGACTTGCGCACCATTCGTTCGCTTGAGCGGGGGCGGCGATTTGCCGAGGCCGCACGACGGCTCGATGAGCTGCTGGCGCGGGAGCCGCAAGATCGCCCGCTGCGAGTCGCACGCGCCGATCTGGATACCGCGGCCGGCCACCCGCGGCCGGCGCGCGATCGCTTCGCGGCGCTGGTGCAGGAGCAGCCTGAGGATCTGGACACGCGCCTCTCGTATATTCGCGCACTCACCGACACGGGTGACATCGCACTGGCGCGCCTGCAATTGCAGGCGGTCGAGGATCAGGTACCGACCGACGACGTCGAGGTGCGGCTCAGTCTCGCGCGCAGGCAGCTGGCTCTGGACGATCCGAGTGCGGCACTCCTGACACTGCACGCGCTACTTTCAATATCGCCGCCTCGCGCCGATGTGCTGCTGCTGGCCGGGCGCGCCGAGCTCGCGCAACGTCACTTTGCCATTGCACATGGCTATTTCGAACAGGCGGAGCGTGCCGCCGAAGGCGACGACGTTTTCGCGGCGCGCGACGCGCTCGAGGGTATTGACGCGCGTTTGCAATCGAGCATGGCCGCCGCGTTGCTGGTCCTGCACCGGCCGGGAACGCCCGGCTTATCGCAACTGGACGCGGCGGCGATTCCGACTTCGTGGCAGTTCGCGAAAGGCTACGAGCAGCGCTTCACCGTGCGCGCAGACGCGGTCAGGCTTGACATCGGACGTTTGAGCGGCGACTTCAATACGGCAGCGCTGCTCGGTACGACTCAAGCGGCCGGGGGACTGCCGGCGCGGCACTATTCGAATGGCCAACAGAGCGGACTGAGTCTGGGCGTCGTCTATCAGACTGACGCATTGGCCGTCGATGTGGGCAGCACGCCGCTTGGATTTCTGCTGCCCAACATCGTCGGTGGCGTCGAATGGACCCCGACCTGGAACTCAGCCGACTTTACCCTGGGGCTGGCACGGCGCGCGGTCACCAGCAGCGAGCTGTCGTATGCGGGTCTGCGCGATCCGATCACCGGTAAGTCATGGGGCGCGGTAGTCCAGAGTGGTCCCTATGCCGGAATTGGCCTGTATCGGGAACGCTACAGTGTCTCGGGCTCGCTGCGATTCACGGAGTTGACGGGCACGCATGTGCTCGGCAATCAGTTCTTCGGCGCACAAGCGGCTACGGATTGGAAGTTCTTCTCCGGCAAGGACGTTGCGGCCGATATCGGTCTGACCCTCAAGTACTGGAACTATCAGCACAACCTTCTGAACTACACTTTCGGCAGCGGCGGCTACTACAGTCCACAGTCTTATGTAAGCTTTGCTGTGCCGATCGAGCTGACCGGTGCCCGGGCAGGCTGGATCTACCGGTTGCGTGTGTCGGTTGCGCGGACTGTGAGCGACAACAGGTCGATTGCGTTCTACCCCAATGATGCCGCGTTGCAAAGCGCGGCCATGCGCTCGCCGCTGCCCTCAGGATACGATGCGCCGATCTTTGCGGGCGGGCGCAGCAGCGCCACCAGCTTTTCCGCCTACGCAGCCGTCGAGCGGGAGATCGGACATGCCGTGGTGCTCGGGGCGATGTTCGATGTCGATCGGACCGACTTTTATCACCCGACGGTAATCTCTCTCTACGTGCGGCACGCATTTGCGCCCTGGACACCCCGGCCGCCACCGCGGCCAACTCGCCCCTATAATCCCTGAATTCCTAACGAGCTTCGTCTGTCTCGCTGCACTTGGGGCTCGGAATTGGCGGGCTTGATGCTCGACTGTGATGCACGGCGCCTCGCAGCCGCGCGGGCAAAGGTATCCTTGGTTGGAAGGCGCACCGGGCGTGTGGGCAATTTGTTGCCGGCGCAGCGATCGCGTCGGCGCCCATGGCGCTGGTTCGCGGGCTTTTTTGTCGTACCCTGGGTAATGCCGATGGCCATAATTTCGCCGCGGTCCTCGCGAGGCGCTGAACCGGCTGCCAATGCAGCGGCGGTCGGCACGGCCGCGCTATTCTCGGCGGGCAGGCGGCAAAAATCGCTGGAATTCGGCCTGCTGGTCCTGGCGATCGCCGTGGCGGCCGGCGTGATCTGGGTCGTCGTTCGGCTCGCCCTCCCCGGCAGCACGGCGCCGAGCGAGGGGCGGGATAGCTCGCGGATCGCCGGCAACGCCAGCACTGCCATCGATCAGAGTGGCTCGGCACGTACCCCAACGGCAACGTTGCCTGATTTCGAAGGCAGCATCGCGAAGATCCATCGTACCGTCCAGATGCGTGCGGGCAGCGAGCTGGCATGGAACGGCGCCGAGCTCGGACGGGCGGTGCATACAGAGGATGCGATACAAACGCTGGCAGCGGCCAGTGTCGTGGTCAAGGTCAAGAATCGCGGCGATATCAGCATCGGTGAGAACTCCCTCGTGGTGTTCGAGGCGAATGCGAATGATGCTTTCATGGCCGCCCGCACAGCAGTAGCCTCGGTAACCCGTGGTGAGCTTTCGGGCCGCTTGAAGGCGGGTGCTGACAACGACGTTCTCGGCATTCGGCTGCCCAATGCGACCGTGCGCCTGCAGGGGGTGAGTCCGGGCCAGGCGGCCGATTTCAATCTCCAGGTGAACCGCGATAAATCCGCGTCAATCGTGATATTGCGGGGCAAGGCACAGGTCCGCGCCCGCAACGGTGTCACCAAGCTGGGCAGCGGAGAAGGACTGCAGATCAGTCCCAATGGCGACCGCGCGGAACGCCAATCGATCCCGGCGGTCCCAGTGCTCGTCGCGCCGGTCGCCAACCAGGTCATCGTCTATCACAAAGGGCCTCCCAAGGTGTTGTTCCGGTGGCAAAGCGAGACGCCCGTGGACGACTATCATTTCGTGTTGGCCAAGGATCGTGATTTGCGCGATACGCTTGCGGACGAGCGCTTGAGCGACGGCATGTACATTCGCGCGGATCTTCGCAGCGGAGATTATTACTGGAAAGTCACCGCGCGGCGCGGCTGGCTCGAGAGCGCCCCGACATCCGTCGCGGTCGTGCACGTGGAGCGCGACATCGACGGTCCGGTTCGGGACGCGCTAACGGAGCTTTATCAGCAATCTGAGGCCGCCAGGACCCTGGTTGCCAAAGCCAAAGGTGTCCTCGTGTTTCCCCACGTCATCAAGGGCGGGTTGATCCTCGGCGGCGAGTACGGCGAAGGCGCGCTCAGTTCCGGCGGGAGCGTCGTGGGTTACTACACGATGAAATTGGCTTCCTTTGGGCTACAGATCGGTGCGCAGAAGCGAAAGGTGATCCTGTTGTTCATGACGGGCGAAGCCTACGACGGCTTCCTCAAAAGCAGCGCCTGGAAGGTGGGCGTCGATGGCAACGTAACCGTGGCTGGAAGCGGCGCGGGCAAGGCCATCGACGCGAATACCGCCCAGAAGCCGATCATCGGATTCGTGTTCTCCAACGAGGGCCTGATGTTCAACCTGACGCTGGAGGGCTCCAAGATCAGCCGGATGCCCGACTGATAAGGCCGACCAGGCATCCGCATTGTCCGGTGAGATCTGGTTCACACACGGGGCGTCCGCCTCGAGGCCGGCGCGCATCCGCCGGGGAAAAGCGTGATCCCCGTAGGCGGACAGGCATGCCAATTCGAGCAGAATGGCACATGCCGTATCTACCGTCCTGCGCGATAACTGGGTTGGCATCATCGGACCGCGGGCGGGAGGTCGGCCACAAGGTCCGGCAAACAGCGCAGTGAACACTCAAAATAGCGCCATTATCGGTATTGGCGGGCTCGCTCCGGCCGGCGGGCGGCTACCCGCCGCTGGGAATTTCCGAATCAGATTTCCGGTCCGCATCAAACTCCTGCTGGCGGTATTCGCGCTGCTGACGATTACCGTCGCTGCCATCACCGGGTTCATAGCGCGGAAATTCGGTGACGACAAGATCGCCTATGTCAACGATGTGGCGGCCATAGTTGCCGACAGCACCGCGGCTGAGTCGGCGGCGCTGCTGCGCGGATATCTGCACGATATGAGCTTGCTCGCCGCGATCGAGTCCGGGCCCGACACCGAGCCGGCAAGCAAAGCCCGGTTGACCGCCCGCATTTTTGAACGATTTCCCGAATTCGTCAGCGTCAGCGTCATCGTCGAGGAGAATGGCGTGGCGGCGACCACAATCGACAATAAAAAAGCGCTCGCGGCGCTGGGTATCGTCGGCAAAGATCTCGTGACACGTGCTCTCGCCGGCGTCTCGACTACGCCGTCCGCAGATGCCGCCACCACTCGCATCGGTACAGTCACCATGCCAGGTACCGAACCGCTGCTGGTGCTGGCCGAGTCGCTGCCGCCGTTACGCGATCAGCCCGCGCGCATCTTGCTGGCTTGCCTGCGCCTCAAGGAGTTGGCTGACGCGGTCGAGCGGGGCCGTGGTTTTGGCAGCGCACTGGTGGACTCGTCGGGTAAGGTTCTCGTCGCGGGCGGGCGGTTCGCGGGCTCAGGCGCAGCTGGGGCCGCGCCGGTATGGATCCAACCCATGCTCGAGGTGCAGACGCCTTCGCAGGTCGGCGTCGTGACGCGCGAGTTCACGGCCGACAAGATCCAGTACATCGGCGCACGCACGGCCGCGCGTGTCGCGGGCGTAATCACGATCACGGCGATCCCGCGGTCTGCGGCCTACCTGACGGCGCGCGACCTGCTGGATAACCTCATGCTGGTCAGCATGGCGCTCATCGTCGCCGGCGCCGTGGTCGCGTTGTTGATGTCGCGCCGCCTTACGAAGCCGCTCGAACAACTTGCGCTGGGCGCTGAGCGCATCGGGCAAGGAGACTTCGGCACCAGAGTGCATGCGAGGTCCTCCGATGAGATGGGCGCTCTGGCGGTTGCCTTCAACCGGATGGCCTCGGGTTTGCAGGAACGCGAGCTTGCGCTGATACAGGCCCAGCGAGCGCTGGTGCATTCGGCGAAGATGGCCGCGTTCGGGCAACTTGGCGCAGGTATTGCCCACGAGGTGAATAACCCATTGACGGGCATCCTCGGACATGCGCAGCTGGCGATTCGCCGCCTCGGGACGGACAACCCCGCCAAGGCCAGCCTCGACCTGATTGCCCGGGAAACACGGCGCTGCATCGACATCATCAAAAACCTGATGCGCTTTGCGCGCCAGGAAACGCTGCAATTCCAGCCGGTTGACGCCAACGAGGCCGTCGGCGCCGCCCTGTCGATTGTCGACCATCAGTTGTCGCTCCACGGCATTCGCATCGTCAGGGACCTTGGCGAGAGCCTGCCGCAGGTCAGTGGCGACATCAACCAACTGCAACAGGTGCTGGTGAATCTCGCCATCAACGCTCAGCAGGCCATGGCGGGCCAGCGTGGGGAGCTGTCGGTGCGCACGCGCGCGGTCGGCGGGCAGGTTCTGATCGAGTTGCAGGACTCCGGTCCCGGGATATCGCCCGAGTTGCAGAAAAAGATCTTTGAGCCGTTTTTCACGACCAAGGCGGCAGGCCAGGGGACGGGGCTCGGTCTGTCGGTCTCGTACGGCATAATCGAGAGTCACGGCGGCCGCATCGAGGTCCGCAGTTCGCTTGGGTCTGGCGCGACATTCGTGATTAGTTTGCCGGTGGCGGCCGCGGTGCGGGCCCCGCTCGTTGAGCGCCGTGGTGTACCGGAAGCGATGAACACATGACATATCGAGTACTCGTGGCCGATGACGACATCAGCATCCGCTCCCTCATAGCCGAGGTGCTCGGCGATGACGGCTTCGAAGTCACTACCGCCGCGAATGGAGACGAGGCCTGGCAGGAATTCGAGAAAGCGCGACACGAGATCGTCCTCACCGACATCCGCATGCCCTTGCTCGACGGTCTGCAGCTGTTGCAAAGGATTAGATCCACGGCGCCGATAACGCGCGTGCTGGTTCTCACGAGCTTTGCGTCCATCGCATCGTCGGTGCAGGCGCTCAAGGACGGCGCCTTCGACTACCTGATCAAGCCATTCGAAAGTCTCGACGCCGTCTCAGGCGCGGTGCAGCGCGCCGTCGAATACATTGAGTCAGCCCGCGAGCAAGAAGCGGCGCTGGTGGATTCGCTCATACGCAAGAACATGGAGCTTGGCCAACTCAACAAGGTCTTTCACGATCTCGCCTCACGCGATGGCCTCACGGGCCTCTACAATCTCCGCTTCGTCCAGAATACCCTGCAGTTGGAGTTTGAGCGCGCGCAAACGAATGGCCATCCGCTGTCCGTCATCGTTCTCGATGTGGATCACTTCAAGGACTACAACGATACACACGGTCACCTGATGGGGGACTACGTGCTGAAGACACTGGCGGATTTGCTGCTGCATAATGTGCGCGACATCGATGTCGTGGCTCGTTGGGGCGGCGAGGAATTCGTGATCGTGTGCCCGAAGTGCACGCCGGAAGCTGCGCACGCACTCGCGGCGCGGCTGTGTAAGACGATTGCGGCGTATCCGTTTGAAGGGCGCGAAACGCAGCCGAAACGCTACGTCTCGGTCAGCGCCGGTGTGGCGGCAATGACGCACCGCACGCTCGATCCTTCGGAGCTCATTCGGGCAGCCGACGCCGCCGTTTACGAAGTGAAGCGCAATGGTCGCGACGGCGTACGGCTCATGGTTTGAGCTCTGCCGAGTCAGGGCTTTTTGTTTTAGTCGCCGCCGACCTCCGATCATCCGCCTCCTTCAGGTAACCTGGCTTCGGATTTGACACCCGGAGCTGAAATGCAAGACGAAGCCGAGATTACGATCAGTGGAGTAAAGCTGACCCATGAGGAATCAATGACGATACGCGTCGCGGTGGACACCCTCGCGAACGTATTGGCCGAAGGGCTCGAGGAGAACGAGACAAGAGCCTTGACTGATCTTTACTTGACCTCTCTGAGCCGGATTCAGACGCTGCTGGAAAGTCGGGAGCCACGGAAGCAATAACAGGCAATGGAACAGCGGGCATCGCCTCATATATCATCAAGATGACGTCCCAAGTGTTACTTTTTCCCGATTGCGGTGTTCTAGGTCTATAGGCCTTCAAGGAGTGTTCCATGGCGCTGGCTGATGAACTGAGCAAACTGGCGGAACTGCGTGCCAATGGTGGCTTGACTGAAGAGGAGTTCAAGCGCGCGAAGGAGCGCCTGCTGAACACCGAGCAACCGCGCGCCAATGATCCCGTCGTGGCGGCCGTCAATACCTTTCGGCGCAGCCGCACAGACCGGTGGTTCGGCGGCGTGTGCGGCGGAATCGCGCGATCGACCGGAACGGAAGCCTGGGTATGGCGGCTACTCTTCGCCGCGTTGTTCATTTGCGCGGGAGCCGGCCTATTGGTGTACGTGCTGCTGTGGATTTTCGTGCCCAGCGAGTGATCGAGCCAAGGAAGGCTTAGCCCAAGCATTCGCTCAAGCGCCATTCGAAGCAAAGGTTCCGAGCAAGCGAACCGTTGTAAATACCTCCTCAATCGCCCGCGCCGGCCCATGCGTCCTAAGTCTGAGGGTGCGCTGGGTCTTCGCCTTCATCTGTCAATCCAGTGGCACAATGAGTGATACTGCCGGCAGTTGGCTCAAGACACGCGATGAATAAAATTACGCCCAGAGACTTTCGAAATGCCTTCGATGCCGTCATGCAATCGGATCACGACAGCTTTCGTACGGCGGTAGGTTTCGAGACCAAATCGTATAATTTCTTCATGCGAACCACCATTTATCCGAAAGTAGCCAGGCGCTTGGAGTTGCTGTCATGGAACAAGGAGTACTACACCCTTGACGGGATGTTGTACGAGCAACGCGGCATGGACGAAACCGGCAAGTACGCCACTTATGCGAATTGGATTTCCGTGGCCATCGAGCACGAAAACGACAGTTCCCGTGCCCACGAAAAGATGAACAAGCTGCAGTCCTTCAACGCGCCGCTGAAGGTGTTGATCACCTACGTGGCTGAGGGGGCCGCTTCCGAAGCGCTGTTGCGAAAGTATGAGAATCTCATCAAGGCCTCGGACGTGTTCAATGACATCGCAACGCTGCGTCAGCAACTCGTCATCTTGGGAACACCGAAGACCGTTCGTGAATGGCGATACTACGCCTACGAAAACGATGGCTTCGTTCTGATGCTGCCGAATTAGCGGCGCGCAGTTCGGATGCGCGAGGCGGACGCGGTGCTGCGCAGTCCATCCATCAGAATGTCGACGAGACGCCGCGCGCTCGCTTGCCAGCCCACGTCCGGATTCCCGTAGCTGACTCCGACCAAGGCACGCAGCAAGTCGGACGGATCGATATCCTTGCGCACATCGCCGCCGGCGACGGCGCGCTTCACGAGCGTGGTAATCGCACCTGTTATCAGTTCGACAGAGGTTGCATGAAGCGAGGAGCCACGAGTTGCCGCAGCTCCCAGCGATGGCGCGATCAGGCGCTTGGTGGCGATGTAGTCGACGAACAAGTGCATCCACTTGTGCAACGCCTCTCCCGCCGGCGAGGTCTCGAGCAGCTGCGGCACGGCTTCGGCCAACTGCTCGACTTCGCGTCGATATACCGCTTCCACAACCGCTTCTCTGCTGGGGAAATGGCGATACAGGGTGCCGATGCCGACGCCGGCGCGGCGCGCAATTTCTTCCAAGCTCACATTCAGCCCGAATTCCGCAAACCCAGCCTTGGCGGCATCGATCAGTAGTTGTCGATTCCGGGCACTGTCGGCGCGGGGTTTGCGCGCCTGAGCTATTGGTTTGCGTTTGGCGTTGATGGTCTGCTCCTGAAATAACACTTGCAAAACGGAGGATGCCTCCGTATATTAAACGGAGGTTCCCTCCACTTCTCTCATTAGACCACTTTTACAGGGTGCAGCGGTAGGGCGGCGCGCAAAAACAGCGAGGATTTGATCATGAGCAATACTTTTGGTGCCACATCGACGACGGATGAAGTGCTGCAAGGCGTCAATTTGAGCGGTAAGCGGGTGCTTGTCACGGGCGTTTCCGCGGGTCTCGGTGCCGAGACTGCGCGCGCTTTGGCGGCGCACGGGGCACAAGTCGTCGGCGCGGCGCGCGACTTGTCCAAAGCGCAGACCGCGACGGAGCAGGTGCGCGCGCAGGCCATGAGCGGAGGTTCGCTGCAATTGGTACAACTCGACCTGGCATCGCTCGACAGTGTGCGCCGCTGCGCCGACGGTTTGCTCGCCGCGGGCAAGCCTTTCGACGTGATCATTGCCAACGCCGGTGTCATGGCGTGCCCCAAGGGCACCACGGTCGATGGCTTTGAGACGCAATTCGGCACCAACCACCTCGGACACTTTGTCCTGGTGAACCGCATCGCTTCGTTGCTCAAGAGCGGTTCGCGGTTGGTGAACCTGTCTTCTGCGGGGCACAGATATGGGGACGTCGATCTTGAGGATCCAAACTTTGAGCACGCGCCCTACGACGAGTTCATTGCCTACGGCCGCTCCAAGACCGCCAATGTGCTGTTTGCCGTCGAGTTCGATCGCCGTCACAAAGCGCATGGGGTGCGAGCGACAGCGTTGCACCCGGGGGCCATCCGAACCGAGCTCAGTCGGCACTTGACGCCCGAGGCGTTGGAGAAAGTGATTGCGCAGATCAATGCCAGTCAGCCCAAGGGTGCCGCGCCCTTTAGCTATAAAAGCATTCCGCAAGGCGCAGCAACATCCGTCTGGGCTGCCTGCGTCGCGGACGCCGGAGCGATTGGCGGCCGCTATTGCGAAGACTGTCACGTGGCCGAGATCGCCTCATCCGCTGGCATACGTAAAGGCGTGCAGCCTTACGCTCTCGATCCGCAGCACGCACAGGCGCTTTGGCAGAAGAGCGAAGAATTGGTCGGTGAGCGATTTTCCTTGAACTGAAACTGCTGACGCACACGTCAAGCAACGACAGCAAGATGCGGAGTTTCTCCTTCGAGGCGCGTTGCTAATTTGACCACCATTCACCAACCCCCAAGGACAAGATCATGTTTACATCAACAACATCAAACACAGACCATTCGGAGGCCGGAGCGGCCGACGTGCTCATCCCGCTCATTCGAGCGGCGGCGACCATCGGCTTTGCCATCGCACCGTGCTCACTGGGCTTCGTCATCATCGCCGTGTCCGAGCAATTGATTCGCTCGATCATGGTGGGGGATGACCCGGAAATGCTGATGAGCGA
>Ga0137412_10000241_pt1 | contig 36244 bp, 29 predicted proteins | sample CZODoug2_1_16fun_FD_122160 | JGI IMG/M metagenome (GOLD analysis project Ga0137412, IMG submission 122160) | Vadose zone soil fungal communities from Angelo Coast Range Reserve, California, USA - CZODoug2_1_16fungal (Hybrid Assembly) | ecosystem: Environmental > Terrestrial > Soil > Vadose zone...
CTGAGTCTCTGGGCCTCGCTCAAATAGGCCTCACTGCGCCGCAATTCGTCGTAGAGTTGCACGTTCTCCAACGAAATGGCCGCCTGTGAGGCGAGCAGCTTGAGAAGGGCGAGCTTGGCGGCGGTGAACACGCGCGGCGCCAGATTGTTCTCAAGGTACAGTGCGCCGATGAGCTTGCCTAGTTTGACGAGGGGAACGCAGAGCACGGAGCGGGCGCGCTTCTCACGGACATATTCGTCCGCGGAGAATTGGATTTGGGCCGAGGCATCGTCCAGGATCACGCTGTCCTGCGTGTGCATCGCGGTGTGCAGCACGGACTCGCTGAGTTCGGCCGGCGTCACCGCCGCGTTTCGCAGCGTCACCTCAATGTTGCTGCCGCCGGTCCTCGCTTCCGCTGCGATCCGCGGCTCGTCGGCCGCGATAAGAATAAGCAGGCCCCGCTCGGCTCCGGCATGTTCGAGCGAAATTCTCATGAGCGTCTCGATGAGCTTGGCCAGCTCGATCTCGCTCGACACCGCCTGCGAAGCCTTGACCACCGTCCCGACATCCAGTTGTTCGAGAGGCGCGCTGAGCGTCGCACTCAGCGCAGGTGAGGCCGTCTCCTCAATCAACCTGGGATGGCGTTGCTCGAGCTGCCGGACTTTGCCGAGCGCGCCCCAGCGCAAATAGCAGTCCCGCGCGTTTCGCAGATAGTTATACGCGATGCTCTCGACGCCGCGTGCGGCGTAGAACCTCGCTGCGACTTCTTGGGCCAGTCCTTCGTTCTGCACGAAGGCGTGCTCACGAGCCAATCCAGCTGCTTGCTCGTAGAGACGCATGGCCTCGGCGTCCCGCCCCTCGAGGCGCGCGATCTCGGCCGAAACCAGGGCGTGTTTGTCGCCGAACGTCGGCGGATAATTCTCGGCCCACTCACGCAACTGTTCCCGGTGCGCCGCCAGGAGATCGCGCCACCCGGCCCGTTCATCGGCGGAAGCCTTCTCGTAAAGCGCCGCCACCGTAAGGGCGGTGTAGTAGAAGTAGTCGAGCAAAAAGATCTGGGTGGGCTCCCCGCGAAGCACCGGTTTCGCCTTGCCCGCTGCCGCCAGAGCCTCGGCATAGTCTCCCGACAGGAATCGCGCCTTCAGCTTGAGGATCCAATACAAACAAATCATCGTGTTCATCCGGTCGCCCGTCAGCTGCGCCTCGAATGCCGACTCATCGAACTGCGAGTCGCTGAAGGTTGAGAAAGTCGCAGTACGACCTTGCATGGCCGCGATAAAGCGTTGTTGGCTCATGATGAGGTCCGCGACATCGCGGAACCTGGCTCTGCGAGCGAAGTCCAGCGCCATCTCCGCCTCCCGCCATACCGCGTCGAGCGGATCGTTCCGCAGGAGAAATCCCGTGACGGATTGGTGCATGCTGTAGCAGGCGTAAGTCAAATTGCCGGTCTCGGTGGCGCTGCGAGTTACCGCTCGACGCAGTTCGATCGCGCTCGTGACCGGCTGCGTCCAGAGGCTAACGGCCGCCAGATCGTGGTAGGCCTTCGTCTGGTAGGCCGTGAAGCCGTGTTTCTCGACCAGGTCGCAGGCGAGCCTGGCGAGGCGGTAGCCCTCGCGATGACGGTGAAAGGCCGGTCCGAGCATAGACCCGAGGCAAGCGTAGCCGTGCGCCGAAGGGCCGCTCATGCCATGCTGCATGCTGATATTGACCATGCGGCACACGAGCATGCAATACAAATGGAAGTCGGTAAACCAGCTGACTTCGGCAAGGATCGAGAACACTTGCATCGCTGACTGCAATTCCGGATCGGTCATCAGCGGCAGATCGATCAGACTCTCGATCGGGCGCCTATTGAGATTCCGCCAGATCGTCTCGTACTCAGCCGCGACCTCTTCCCAGCTCGGGTGTGCCGGCAGGTCAATGCCGAACAAGCGCAGGCACCTGAGCGCGTTGTCCACGGCCAGTGGGTATTCCCCCTGCACGGTATGCAATCGGACCATCACGCCATAGACGGCCGCCTGGTCGACTTTCGATGCCGCGCGCCGCAATAGCTCCGCGATCAGCTGCCCGGTTTTCTCGAAATTGCCGTTTAGAAGCTCGCACTCCGCGCGCTCGAGCCACAGATTGAATGTCAACTCGTACTGGCTGTAGTCCTGCTCGTCCATCAGCACCGTGCCCGAGGCGAGATACGCGCTCGCCGACGCATACGCCGCCGACGCTTTGGCCTTTCGCCCGGCGCGCAGGTAGATTGTCGCCACGCGGATCTTTTCGTCCGGATCGTCAATCAACTCGGCGCCTCGATAGAATTGGCTCGCGACCTCGAACAGTTGTTCGGTGACCTCGTCTACCGTCATGTGCGCGAGCAGCTTACGGCCGATATGCAGGTGAATATCGGCACGGCGCTGTTCAGGAAATAGCGAATACGCCGCCTGCTGGATCCGGTCATGGAGGAATTGGTAGACCTCACCCTGCTGAACGACGAGGCCGGCGTGGACGGCTTCCCAGAGGCTCTCGTGCATGGCCTCTTCGGTTTCGCCTTGAATCAAGGATAGTCGAGCAATCTCTGCCATGTTGCCCAGGCAGGCGAGGTGCTTCAGCGCATCCTGCGTGGCGATCGGCAACCGCTTCAGTTTCCGCACCATGAGGTCCACCACGTTGTCGGTGTAGTTCTTGGCGTGGATACGATCGATGTCCCAGCCCCAAGCGTGTTCGACGGGGTCGAACGCGATCAGACCCTCGTCGGCCAAGGCGACCAAGAACTGAATCGCGAAGAAAGGATTGCCGCCGGTCCTCTCGTTTACAAGCTCCGCCAGGGATCGCACGCGCTCGGGCTCGCAGTGCAGGGCATCGGCGATGAGCCGGCCGACGTCGCCGAGCGCGAGCGGCGCCAGCACGATCTCGTGCACCCTCGCATCGGTCTTTCGGATCGCCTCGAGCGTGCACATGAGCGGATGTGACGGACCGACCTCATTGTCTCGATAGGCTCCGACCAGCAGCAGGTGCCGCACTTCCGAGTGCGCGACCAGGTGCTCGAGCAGATCGAGCGTCGCGCTATCCAGCCATTGCAAATCGTCAAGGAACAGTGCGAGCGGGTGCTCCTCGCGCGCAAACACGCTGAGGAAGCGGCGGAATACCATCTGGAAGCGGTTCCTTGCCTCTTGCGGCGGCAGCTCCGCAACCGGCGGCTGTTTTCCGATGATTAACTCGAGTGCGGGAACGAGGTTCACGATGAGCTGACCATTCGAGCCGAGCGCCTCGCTGCAGGAGTCCCGCCAACGTCCCAGTTCCGCCTCGCTGCGGCTCAGAAGCGAGCACATCAGGCTCTGGAGGGATTGGGCCAAGGTGGCGTAGGGAATGTCGCGTTTATATTGGTCAAATTTGCCGGACGCGTAGAGCCCGCGCGATCGAACCAGCGCCTTGTGCAGCTCGTTCACGACCGAGGACTTGCCGATGCCGGAATAGCCGGATACGAGTACCAGTTCCGGCGTCGCGTGAGCCACGACGCGGTTGAACGATGCGAGCAGCGTTTCGATCTCGCGCTCGCGCCCGTATAGCCGCTCCGGGATCAGCAACCGGTCGGACGCATCGCGTGTCCCGAGGTGGAACGGGTCGATGTGGCCGCGCGACTCCCATTCCGCGAGACACCGGCGAAGATCGGACTCGACACCCCCGGCAGTTTGGTAGCGCTCCTCGGCGGTCTTGGCGAGGAGTTTCATCACGATTGCAGACAGCACCCCGGGAGTTTCTACCGACCTCTGGTCGGGTGGGACAGGCTGCCTCGCAATATGGCAGTGCACCCATTCCGCTGGGTCGGCTGCGGCGAAGGGCAGCATCCCAGTCAGCATCTCGTAGAACGTGACGCCAAGAGAATACAGATCGCTGCGCGTATCGATCGAACGGTTCATCCGTCCGGTCTGTTCCGGCGCCATGTACGCGAGTGTGCCGGCGATCTCGTCCGGGGGCTCGGGATTGGCGCGCTCGCGCGGCAGGCGGGAGGCAATGCCGAAGCCGGTGAGCCAGACACCGCTGCTTGCCGCATCCACCAGGATATTTGCCGGCTTGATGTCCTTATGGATGAGTCCGCGCGCATGCACTTGGCGCAGCGCCCCTGCCAGGGAGATTCCAATGCGCAGAAACTCCGTTATTCCCAGTGGGCGCCCGAGTTGAAGATCGAGGGGGTCGCCACCGGGATCCTCGAGCACCAGCGCCGAGCGGTTGCGATGCAAGGAAAGTTCGATAGGGCACGCAGCCCAGGCGGCATCAAGCTCGGATCGAAGCGAGTATTCATGTTCGAGCCGCTTGAGGCTCGCTCGCGACGCATTTTCCGCGGTGACCAGCAATATCGGCGGCACGCCGCGGCCGGAACCCCGATGCAGCTTGAAGTCGCCGTCCCGCAAAGATGAAAATGCGTAACTCGAAAGATCGCTCACACGTCCTGGCGCTCCTTCGTGATCTTTAGTTATATATCGCCATCGAACCATGAAGACAACTATGATCGCGCGAGCGATGATACCGCACCTGAAAGGAACGGTCTCGCGCTAGAGCTTCCTAGGCAAAGGTTCCGCTAAAGATTACGCAATCTCGGCGCAAGCTTGCGGTCAGGCTTCGTTACCGGCGCGGCTCTCAATGTTGATGGCGGGTATCTGGCTTAGTTCTTTTCGTGATGCGGCTCAAGCTGCGCATTATTCATACGCGTCCACGCCGCTAAAGCTCGAGATTGCGAATCTTCTCGCCTGGTCCAATTTCACCAACTGCTCCCGGACGGAACAGCCTAGTTTGTCTTGAATGTCCTGACAGGACTGGACACTCCATCACTCACGTCCGTGGCGCCGGCGGATTCCACCTTGTAGTAATAAGTGGTATTTGAATTGAGCCCCATAACGCGCACACGGAAATTCATATCCGGATGTGAAGGATTGCGGCGATTTGGCGACTTTGCGACCTGATCCAGGTTCTTGGAGTCGGTGCCAAAGTGCACAATGCCATAGTGCAGGTCGGTGCCTCTCGGATTCGTGATGGTCCAGCGAATGATCGCAAGGCCGTCAGTGGCAGTTTCCAGTTCAGGACCCGCGGTGAGTTGTGCGGCTTTATGCGTCGGCACCGCAGCGATCACGAGATCATCCGCAGATCGCCACTGAATCAAGCCGGCAATCGCTACGATCACGGCAAAAGGTAGAATGAAGCGCTTCATAAGGGTTACTTCCGATTCGCAAGCTGAAATCCTGAGGCGCGGAAAATCACCGCGCCTCAGGATATGAAGGGTCACTGGCTTCATGGAAGGCCAGTACCAATGCAACAATCTACCGTCCTGGAGGCGTAGCGGGTTTCCTCAACGTACTGGCCGGCGTGCTGTTCAAACTCGCCGTTTGCACGAAGCCATCCGTCAGGGTGTCCAGGAACGCCACCAGATCGTTTTCCTCGGCGTTGCTCAAGCCGAGTTTGCCAATGGTCATGTTTTCGTTGTTCGGGTCTTCCGGCGGAGGCCAGCAGTTCACTTTCTCCACCGTTCCCGGGCGACAAGCGCCGGCGACAAATGCGCCAGGATAAGCGTCGCGGGTATTGTAGAAGTGGACCACTTCCTTGAGACTGAGCAAATAGCCGTTGTGCATGAAGGCCTTGATGAAACCCTTGTAAGGCACCTTGCCAACATTGCGGACCGTCGAGGTCTGGAACTTGCCCTCGAAGAAGGGCAGGTGTTGTCCCCACGTGTCATTTGGCGGAGCGCCGTAGTATCCGTCCAGGAAAAGACCTACTCCCTCGTCGGTGAAGCCAATCCCCAGGGGATTGCCTGTGAAGCCCCACTGATCCGGGAAGTTTTCCGCATACCAAGGGAGTATCACGTTCCTCGGCAGGCCGATATTGTTGTAGGTAAAGTCCGTGAACAACGGAGCGACGCTCGTGGCTGCGCCATTGTCGGTTCCCGTGGCCGTGTTGGATCTGCCGTCGATGTGACAGGTATTGCATTGGGCTTTGCCGCTGAAAAGGGCATAGCCGCGCTGTTCTTGCGCCGTGAGAGTATTGGAGGCTGCAAGGAAACCGTCAAATTTTGAAGTAAACGGGCTGACGGTCGACGAGATTTCATAGGCGGCAATGGCCTGGGCGAATTCGTCGAAGGCCTGTTGGGCACGAGTGCGCTCAGAAGGGCTGAGCGTCAAGGGCGTGGCGTTGGTGCCGAAAATGGCGGCGCCTTTCGGAGTGCTGCATACGGTTTTTACATCGGCGGGCCACGCAATCTCCAGGGAGCCTGTACCCCAGACCTGTTCAAAAAAGAATTTGTAATTGCTCTGAGAGAGCTTCCAAACGACGCAGGCAGTATCCGGATTAGCCATCTCTTCAGGGTCGACAGGGGGATCCTGGCCTTGTTCCGCGGCGGAGTTTTGCAAGCGGTAGCCGGTGGCGCGACCATCCCAGAAATTGCCGCCGTAGAAATCGCCCTGGGTGGCATTGTATTGCAGCGGGGGATAGTACGGCGCATACACATAGCTTGTCGGATTGCGTTTTGCCATTCGACTGTCGGGGAATGTCCCGTGATTTGTAATCGGTACCGACCCAGGATTCGCTCCGCCGGTGAAGACGCTCAAGATGGAAGCGCCATTGCCGTATCCCGCGGCAGGATCATGGCAGAAGCTGCACGCTAGATTGTTGTTGACCGACAGGTTGGGATCGAAGATCTCCAGTGCGCCGAGAGTTTCAACGGCATGAAAGGCATCCAGCAATCCGGATTTCGCCGCGGCCAAGGCTTGCGCCTCGAGCCCCGCTTCTTCGTCGCGTATACGGACGAAGTCGGGATCATTCTTGATCAAACACTGAATGTCCGGGCGGTTGCCCGGTAAAATGCACGGTACGTCTTGAGGTGGAATTGTGTAGCCTGCCGGCAGCTTGTTTGTCTGCAGTTTGCCCGCCGATTGGCTGCTGTCGGCCGATGACTGCGCAGTCTGCGCGAATACCTTCTGCGAACCGATCGATGACGCCAGCGCGATCGCAAGGAATGCAATCTTCGTGGCCAGAAACACACTTAGCCGCATGACTAATCCCTCCAGATGTGAAATTCAGCGGCACGGTAGAACGCTCCGGAAACGGTCGCCTTTGCGAGATTGTCGTGAACCGATCGCAATTGCCGACGCAGCCCCGGTCTGTTTGCAAACGCAATCCGGCATGACCTTTCCGAGGGTGCGTTTTGAGAATCGGGGAGGCAATCCTGGAAGATCATTGGGGCGACGAAGATCAAGATTGCGCCACAGCGGCGTTCTCTTCGATGTCGCGTGCGATGTGTCAATTCAGTGAGGTGCAGCACCATGCCCGATGCTCGGTACAGAAATTCGTGGTTTGTGATCGCGGTGCTCTTCGCAATCTGTGCAGCCGGCTTCTCAGCCCCCGCGGAGAGTGCAACCCCCGCGGAGAGTGCAACGACCGCGGCGCAGGCCGCAATCGCTGCATGTCCGGAGACTGACAGCGGGCTCAAATTGCCGGCCGGGTTTTGCGCCACGATTTTTGCCGACGGCATTGGGCATGCGCGCCATCTCGTTGTCGCTGCGAACGGGGTCGTCTACGTCAACACTTGGTCCGGCCGCTATTACGGCAACGACACGCCGCACGCGGGCGGATTCCTGGTCGCGCTGCAAGACACCACCGGTGCAGGGAAAGCGAACATCAATGACCGCTTCGGCGAGACGGTGCAGAGCGGCGGTGCAGGCGGCACGGGCATCGGCCTGTACAAGGGCGGCCTGTTCGCCGAGATCAACGACAAGATCGTGCGCTACACGCTGTCGGCCGGTTCCATCGTTCCGCACGGTCCTGCGGTGCCGGTCGTGACCGGATTGCCGCTGGGCGGCGATCACCCCATGCGACCCTTCGCGATTGATCGCGACGGTTCCCTGTACGTCGACCTGGCCACCGCGACCAATGCCTGCCAGGTGCAAAATCGCACAACGCACTCGCCGGGCATCGATCCGTGCACAGAGCTCAATACGCGCGGCGGCATCTGGCGCTACGATGCGACTAAGAGCAACCAAGTATTCTCGCCGGCAGAACGCTTCGCCACCGGCATACGCAATGCGGAGGGATTCGCGATCGACGCCGCCGACCACATCTTCGTCACTCAGCATGGACGCGACCAGTTGCATGCAAATTGGCCTGAACGGTACAAACCTGAGGAGGAGGCCACGCAACCCGCCGAAGAGTTGCTGTTGTTGAAACAGGGCGGCGACTACGGCTGGCCGGAGTGCTACTACGACGCCATTCAGCGAAAATTGGTTCTTGCGCCCGAGTACGGCGGCGACGGGGGTAAGAAGTTGGGTCCGTGCGCGGACAAGAGCGCCCCCATCGCGTCGTTCCCCGCGCATTGGGCACCCAACGCGATGGCGCTGTACGACAAGTCGCAGTTCCCAGCCCACTACCGTCACGGCGTTTTCATCGCCTTCCATGGATCGTGGGATCGAGCACCATACGCCCAGGGTGGTTACAACATCGTGTTCCAAGCCTTGGCGGGCGATCATGCTTCGGGCCAATGCGAAGTATTTGCCGACGGATTTGCGGGCGCGGCGGAATCACCGGACCAGGCCGCGCATCGGCCTTCCGGCGTGGCGGTCGGACCCGACGGCGCGCTCTACGTCTCCGATGACGTGCGCGGACGGATCTATCGCATCGTCTACCGTGGCGCAGCAGGCGCTGACGGCGCCGCGGCGACCACCCCCTGTCCCAGTGCAGCGGCACCCGCCGGCAAAGTCAGTGTCGATGAGGCCAAACCACCGGAAGGCACTCATCCCGATGCCGGCAACGCCGACGCAACCGCGAGCCTTCCCGTTCCGGAAGGTGCGACGAAGGAGATGGTCGCGCTGGGTGATCGCATTTACCACGGTCAAGTCGGCGGTGCGGCCTGCACGGGTTGCCACGGCGCGAACGCGACCGGCACTACATTGGGACCCGATCTCACCGGCACACATTGGCTTTGGGGCGATGGCAGTTACGCAGCGATTGAGAAAATAATCAGCGCCGGCGTGCCGCAACCGAAACAATATCGCTCCCCCATGCCACCCATGGGCGGCGCTCAGCTCAGCTCCGATCAGGTGTCGGCGGTGGCGGCCTACATATGGGCCTTGAGTCACCGTGCGCCTGCGGCGTCGCGTACAAGCGGCGCGGCCAATTGATTGGCTACGAATGAAGATGAGACCCGACAGATCGGTCCAATCAAGAGGATTCACTTCCATGTCACCGACAATCCAAATCCGGCTACCGGCAGTCGAAACTGAATTCGTGGATATTCCAGGGACGCAGCTCAAAGTCTCGCGGGTGGCGCTGGGAACGTGGGCCATGGGCGGCTGGATGTGGGGTGGAACCGACCAACGTGAATCGATCGCCACTATTCACGCGGCGCGGAATCTGGGCATCAATCTAATCGATACCGCACCCGTGTACGGCTTCGGCGTGTCCGAGGAGATCGTCGGCACGGCGCTCGAGGGAATGCGGACTCAGGTTGTAATCGCCACCAAGGTGGGACTGGAATCGCGCGGCGGGAAGGTTTATCGGAATACGTCGCGTGGCAGAATCCTGCAGGAGATCGATGATTCGCTGCGCCGCCTGCGCACCGATTACATCGACATCTACCAGGTTCATTGGCCCGACCCTCTGGTGCCGGTGGAGGAAACCGCCGAGGCCATGCGCTCGCTTTACGAGCAAGGAAAGATCCGCGCCATCGGCGTGAGCAATTTCTCCGTCGCCCAGATGGATCGCTTCCGCCAGGTGGCCCCACTACACGTGCTGCAGCCGCCCTACAATCTTTTCGAGCGCGACATCGAAGCGGAGATTCTGCCTTACTGCCGTGCCAACCGCATCGCGACGTTCGGTTATGGGGCGCTCTGCCGAGGATTGCTGAGCGGGCGCATGCGGCCAGACACCAAGTTCGAGGGTGACGATCTGCGGCGTATCGATCCAAAATTCCAGCCGCCCCGTTTTGCCCAGTATCTCGGCGCCGTCCGGCAGCTCGATGAGCTCGCGCAGCGCCGCTTTCAGCGGCGAGTGATCCATCTGGCGGTGCGGTGGATGCTCGACCGGGGCATCAGCGTTGCGCTCTGGGGCGGCCGTCACCCCGATCAAGTCGAAGCGGCGCTCGGTGTTGCGGGTTGGTCGCTCGATAGCGCCGACCGGGAGATGATCGAACGCATCGTGAATGCGTCGGTCATCGATCCCGTCGGTCCTGAATTCATGGCGCCGCTGCAACGCACCTAACCGCGCAGTTACAGGGAAATGAAGCTATGAAACTTGGATTCATTGGACTCGGACACATGGGCGCGGCGATGGCAGCTAATCTTGTCAAGGCCGGCCACGACGTAACATTATTCAACCGCAGCCCGGGAAAAAGTGCCGCGCTCGTCGAGCTCGGCGCCCGCGAGGCGCCGAATGTTGCCGCGCTGTGCGACCGTGAAGCGGTGATCACGATGCTGGCGGATGATGACGCCGCGTCATCCATCGCCTTGGGAGAGGGAGGTCTCACCACCCAACTTCGCAAAGGCGCGATCCATCTTTCCATGAGCACCATCAGTGTCGCACTCTCGAAGCGGCTGGCGCAGGCGCACGCCCAGGCCGGACAGCGCTACGCAGCAGCACCGGTGTTTGGGCGACCGGACATGGCGGCTGCGGCCAAGTTGTTCATCGTCTGCGCGGGCGATCCCGCGACGATCGAGGCGAGTCAGCCGCTGTTCCGCGCCATGGGGCAGAAAGCATTTCCGATCGGTACCGAGCCGTCGGCGGCGAATCTCGTCAAGCTCAGCGGCAATTTTTTGCTGGCTTCCACCATCGAGGCCCTCGGCGAAGCGGTTGCGCTCGTCAGTAAGGCCGGGATCGACCCGCGCGCGTACGTTGAATTCCTTACCTCCACGGTGTTCAACGTACCGGTATACAAAACCTACGGCGACCTCATCGCCCAGGGCAAGTTCGAGCCGGCGGGATTTGCTGCACCCCTCGGATTCAAGGACATCCGGCTCGCGCTGGCCGCGGCCGAGAGTCTTCGCGTTCCCATGCCGCTCGGAAGCCTGCTGCATGATCGATTTTTGCGCCTGCTTGCCCAGGGCGGCGAGCGTCTCGATTGGTCCGCCATCAGCGGGCTCGCTGCACAGGATGCGGGCCAGACTTTTCCACGGCAGGGATAGCGATTGCATCGGCGCCCCTTGCGCGCGAGCGGCTTGTAAAAAATGCAAGATGAGTTGGGGAACCGCCGACTACCAATTGCCTAGGAAAACTTTCTGGTCCAAAATAGTTCATCGACTGCAATCCTTAGAAGAAGGGCTGGGCATGCTGCTCGATCGGGACGATTGGTACGATATCGCTCACGATCTGGAGTGGTCGCTGTCGTACGTCGCGCATGCAGATGCCTTTCCTGACGTGTGGAGCGGATCGAAGAACATTCCGCACAAGGCGTGGGATGCTTGGGAGGAGCCGTACCGCGTATCCTATCGGGATTACGTTGCGGTGCAGCGGGAGAAAGAGGCGGGCGTTGCCGGCGTACGCGACACTCTCAAGCGAGCACGCAGCTACCAGAAGCTACATCCATCAGTTGCCGCGGTCTCCCACCTTCACATGGGGGCGACCTGCATGGTCGAGCAGATGGCGGTGATGATGCTCGGACGATCCGCACGGTTTGCTCCCAGCCCGCGATGGCGAAACATTTCCGTTTTCGGCATGTTGGATGAGATCCGCCATGCGCAGCTGGACCTCTTGTTCTCGCACGACTTACTCAAGTACGAATCGCGCTTCGATTGGTGCCAGAAGGCTTTTCACAGCAATGAGTGGGGCATCATCGCGATTCGTAGCTTCTGCGACGATTGGTTTCTGAATGCAAACTGCGTCGATTCTGCGATAGCCGCGCATCTTACGTTCGAGCACGGATTTACCAACATGCAATTCATCGCACTGGCGGCGGAGGCGATGAAAGCGGGCGACATAGAGTTCTCGAACCTGTTGTCGAGCATTCAGACTGACGAGGCGCGCCACGCGCAACAAGGCTTTCCGACTCTGGAAGTTCTCATGAAGCACGATCCGCAGCGTGCGCAGCGTGTACTCGACGTAAGCTTCTGGAGATCGTTCCGGCTGTTCCAGGCAATTACCGGGCCCTCGATGGACTACTACATGCCGCTCGATAATCGCACCATGTCATTCAAAGAGTTCATGCTGGAATGGGTAGTCGACCAGCATGAGCGAACGCTGCGCGACTATGGACTCCAGAGGCCTTGGTACTGGGACACCTTCCTGCAATCTCTTGAACACGGCCACCACGCTCTGCATTTGGGGATGTGGTTCTGGCGACCCACCTTGTTTTGGAAGCCGAGCGCTGGTGTTTCAAAAGCGGAGCGGCGCTGGCTCAACGACAAGTATCCGGCCTGGGAAGACAGCTGGGGAGTGCTGTGGGACCAAATCATCAAAAACGTCAATGACGGCAAGATGGCGCAAACACTACCTCAAACGCTACCGGCGCTCTGCAATCTAACCCAGCTGCCGATCGGCACACATTCGGATCGCCATCATCTCGAGTGTGTAACCAGTGAATATCGCGGCCGCACCTATTATTTCGATTCCGAGGTCTCCAAATGGTGCTTCGAGCAGGAGCCGGAGCGCTACGCCGGCCACCTGAACGTGGTCGAACGATTTGTCGCCGGCCTGATCCAGCCGCCGGACCTTGCCGGCGCATTGCAATGGATGGGTCTTACCACCGATGTGATGGGAGACGACGCAGCGGACTATGCTTGGGCGGCCGACTACGTGCACTGATGCGCAATTCGCAAACGACAACTGTATTGACAACCTTAGGGCACGACAGATGGCGCTAATTCCGGTCTATGGACGATTCGTTGGTGATTGCATCGCCCTCCTAGTGGCGGTTGATACCGAGGACACGATTGACGAAGTCGCCGCCAAGATAGCGGTACACGTTATCGGCCCGCGGCTGCCCGATGAGCCCGGCGCCAAGGGTTTCGAGGTATTGGCCGGCGGTCGGACGCTTGCTCCGACCTCCCGCCTGAAGGACTTGTCACCGCGACCGCTGCAATGGCTGGACGTACGTTGGAAATGGTAAAACTCGCAGAAGCTCGGCACGTCAGCGCCGTCGAGATTTGCGGCGCCGACCAGCTTTGGGACGGCGAGATGGAGTGCTTCCGCGCGCGTGATACGACCATCCTGCTTCTCAAGATAAACGGACAGTTCCGCGCCTATCAAGGACACTGTCCTCATCAGGGCGCTGCGCTGGCGGAGGGTGAGCTCGAAGGCGGACTGCTAACCTGCACTGCGCACCGATGGCAATTCGACGCGACGAATGGACAGGGCGTGAATCCCAAGAGCGCCCACTTGAAGTGCTTTCCGGTTCATGTCGTTGAGCAGAAGGTATTGATCGAAGTGGAGCTTGAACGGAGCGGCGCATGATGGCGGACGAAGCCGGCGGAAGCGACGAGAGGGACAATTTTGTCGGTCCGGTCATTCGCGCTGGAGATTTTGCCGATGTCGTGGCGCAGTCGATCGAGGACGACAACCCCGGCAAGGATGTGCGGATCGTCGATCGCGGCGACTATGTGCGCATCCACACGGCTCAGGTCTGCCGCCTGACTCGAAAAGCCCTGGAGCGAAATCTCGGGCATTCATACGAATTACGGATGTTGGAGACCGAAATGCCGTCGTTTTGCGGGCGGCTCAGGACGCGCGACGACGAATTTGTCTGGTTCTACGACAACTGACTTCCCAGAGCGGCGCGAGCGCCGCGAGAATGAGTTCATGGACACCAGAATCCCAGACGGACCTCGCCGGCCACCGCTCAAGACCTGGTCTGCCTTCGGAAATTTGGGCCGCCGGCCGAGCGAGTACGAGATCGTCACCCACAAGATGAACCACACCTTGCGGGATCCACCGCTCGAGCTTGGCCCCGACAGCCCCGGCAATCGCTGGCTCGTGCGGTACCGGGACCGTATCAAGCTCACGGTCCAGGATTGGAATGCGTTCCGCGATCCCGACCAACTCACCTACCGGAAATACGTGACGTGCCAGGACAAGAGCGAGACTTATCTCGACGCTACATTTGCGGAGTTTGCCCGCATCGGCCGTGCCGAGAGCGGGCCGGAGTTTCTGCAGACTTGCCTTACTCCGTCACGTTACCTAGCGCATGGCCTGCAGATGGCGTCAGCCTATCTGCAGCAGCTGGCGCCTTCGAGTTATATCGGCAATTGCGCGGCTTTCCAGACCGCTGATCTACTCCGTCGCGTGCAGCGTGTGGCTCATCGAACCAAACAGCTCGATCGCGCATATCCGGAGCGTCTGTTCGGCAAGACTGAACGAATTGCGTGGGAGCAACTGCCGGAGTGGCAGGGACTGCGCAAAGGAATAGAGCGGCTGCTCGTGACCTTCGATTGGGATGACGTCTTCGTCGGCCTCAACCTCGTGGTCAAGCCTCTTGCCGATGAGCTCACACTGCGACAGTTCGCGATCGTCGCGCGACACCTGAATGCCGATCTCGATGCGCTTCTGGCCGCCAATCTTTTTCTTGATGCCGAACGCAGCCACCGATGGAGCGCTGCGCTCTCTCGGTTTGCCATCGCAGACGACTGCGCCAATCGCAAGCATCTCAATGCGCTGGTCGCCAAATGGCGCCCGCTTGCGGATGAGATCGTAAAGACCGGGAGCTGCTTGCCGGCATCTTTCTCATCCGGCATGAATTCTGCCGACCAGATAGCGGCAGCGGCCACAGCTGCTTGGCAAAGCTTTCTGCACCGGGCGGGCCTTCAAACCGAATCAGGGGAGTGATCAATGAATACGCATCCGTTAACCAAACCGTTGCGCAGAACGGGCCTGGACGTCCTGGGTGATCGTCCGTGGGGCTCTCATTTCTGTCTATTCTTCGACACAAAGAGCGATCTCCTCGAAATTCTAGTGCCTTATTTCAAGGCGGGCCTCTCTCATAACGAATTCTGCTTTTGGGTGCTCGCTGCGCCACTCAACGAGGACGATGCGAGGTACGCGCTGAGGCAGGCGATTCCCGCCTCTGATCGACACTTGATCGATCGGCACATCGCGTTCATGCCCTCTGAGGAGTGCTATCTCAGCGATGGGGTATTCAATCTCGATCGTGTGACGAGTGAGTGGGGCGCCCGCCTGAACGGCGCGCTCTCGGCCGGCTACGAGGGCATCAGAGTGACGGGCAGCACAGGGTGGCTGGAAACGCGGGAGTGGCCGGATTTCTGGAAATATGAGGCGAATCTCAATGAGTCTATTGTCGATCAGCGGATGACGGTGTTATGCACCTATCCTCTTGTCGGAAGCGGCGGCAGCGACATCCTAGATGTCACACATACACATCAATCCGCCATCACGAAGCGCAATGGCAACTGGGAAGTTATCGAGACGGCCGCGCTCAAACATGCGAAGGAGGAAATCCGCAAGCTGAACGAAGAACTCGAACAGCGTGTCATCGCGCGTACCCGGGACCTGCGTGTCGCCCAGGCGGAACTCGCACGTGCCGAGCGGTTGACGACCATGGGCCTCCTCGCGGCATCGATCACGCACGAAATTGCGCAACCGATCGGTGCGATGCTCGTCAGTGGCGGCGCGTGCTTGAATTGGCTGGAAAGCGAGCGTCCCAATCTGGAGGAGGCTCGCGAAGCCGCGCAGCGCTTGGTGCAGGACGGAACCCGGGCCACCGAGGTGCTCCGAAGCATTCGCTCGCTGGTGCAAAAGGCCGAGCCGCGCGTGGCTCGATTGGAAGTGGACACTGTGATTGAAGAGGTCCTGGTGCTTGCTAGAGGCGAGTTGCAGCAGCATGGCGTCGCGGTGCGGACTGAATTGAACGCCGGTTTGCCGCCGGTTCTCGGCGACCGGATGCAGCTGCAACAAGTTCTGCTCAATCTGATCATAAACGCCATCCAGTCAATGTCGGGCGTGCATGATCGCCCGCGCGAATTAGTCATTCGATGCCACCGGGACGCCCCGAACGAAGGTGTCCTCATCAAGGTGGAGGACTCCGGTACCGGCTTCGATGCCGGCTCCGGAGAGCGTATTTTTGATTCGATGTTCACGACTAAAGAAGGTGGAATGGGCATGGGCTTGTCGATCTCTCGTTCGATCATTGCCGCCCATGGAGGCAGGATCTGGGCATCGCCGGGCGAATCCGCCGGTGCGATCTTCGGCATCGTCCTGCCGTCGAAGCGCGGCGTCGAAGTCGATCAGATTCGTGCTTAGCAATCCCGACATCAAGCGCGTCCATCAAGGTATCGCTGAGCGATCGGAAGCCCTCAGTTCGGTTTCACGTAGCCGTTGCTTCGGAACCATACGAGCGCTCGCTTGATGGCGTTGTCGAGCGTTTCGGTTGCGGTGAACCCCAACTCGCTCCGTGCCTTTGCGCCATTCACGAACTGACCCGCGGACATGACCGCGATCGCCGTCGCATCCACGCGGGGCACCGGTCCCTTGAGCCACTGGTAACGAGCCGTCTGCAAGGCTGACGCAGCCCGTGCTATGGCTACGGGAATCGCGCGCGGCACCGGAGCGCCCGCAATTTGCGCGATCTTGGTCACGAGCTCCGACATGGAGATGTTCTCGCCGGTCAGCAGGTAGCGCTCGCCGGGCCGTCCCTGCTCGCACGCGCTCACGAGGCCACGCCCTGCGTCTCCGGCATAAATGACATTCCGGTTTCCCTTCACATAGCCTGGCATGGTCCGATTGGCTATCTCCACGATCAGACGACCGGTTGTCGGACCGTAGTCGTATTCGCCGAAAGTCATCGTCGGAATGCCGATGACCACCGGTAACCCTTCCCGGGCCTGCGCACGTGCCTGAACGTCCAGAGCCCACTTCACCCGGACGTAAGGATTCGTGCTGGGCGGTTCTCCGGGATAGTCGAGCGTTTCATCGCCCGGCTCGCCCGCCGGATGCCGGCGCAGCGCAATGGCGCCGCCCAGGTAAACGATTTTCCGGAGCGGCTGTTCGGCGCACGCGGCGTAGAAGTTCTCCATCTGCCGCGTGGCCGTTTCGACCTCGGCTCGCCACGGACGCGGGACGGTCGGGTAGTAGCCCGCGCAGTTGATGACTGCGTCTATGTTCTTGAGCGCGCGGCGCAGGGACTCGCGATCGTCCAGGTCGGCCAGGCGCGACTCGAGCGGCGCGTTCCTCAGCCGCTGCAGGGAGGTGCTGCTGCGGGCGATCGCCACGACATCGTGTCCCGCCGCTGCCGCAGCCGCCAATGTGTGCCGGCCCAGCATTCCGGTCGCTCCGATGATTGCCACGCGCATCGTTCAATGTTCGCCGTGGGTGATTGAAGCCGGCTCCGGGCCCTGCTGACCGCCTTTCAGCCAATCAATTTTGGCGCGCACATAGCTGATCATTACTTCCAGCTCGGCCGCTTTAGCCTCTAGGCCAACAAGTTGCGCGCTCATGATCTGAACCCTGCGTTCGTTTGTGAGGCGGCCCTTACGGCGCTCCTCATTGATGGTCGCGATTTCCTTGAGCGACATCCCGAGGGATTGCGCGATCCGGATGACTTCTGCCGCTTGAATGTCCTTATCCGTGAAAACACTGTAAGGATGGTGGCCACCCTTGCCGTTCGTCTGCGGTTGCAGCAGGCCAAGGCGCGCATAGAAGCGCACCGTGTCGCGGGTGAGTCCTGTTACCCGAGCAAATTCTGAGATCAGCATAAGGCCTCTTGACTGTGGAGTGGGGTCCACAGTTACAACTATGCCTCGCATTTAGATGCAAATCCAATATCGGCTGCAATTGAGGAGGCATGGTGGAATACGCGACGCTTGGCCATACAGGTCTTCTGGTTTCAAAACTCTGCTTCGGAACGATGACATTCGGGGACGGCAGGGGGCTCTTCAAGGCCCTCAGCGTCGTCGGTCAGGCCGGGGCAGATCAACTGATCAAGACGGCGATTGACGGTGGCATCAATTTCTTTGATACGGCGGACAATTACACGGAGGGTCAGAGCGAACAGATGCTCGGGCAATCACTGAAGAATCTAAACGTCGCGCGGCAGCAAGTCGTGATCGCGACGAAAGTCTATAGCCGCGTCGGCCCGGGACGGAATGACGTCGGGGCTTCTCGCGGCCACATCATGGACGGTGTGGAAGCCAGTCTGCGGCGTTTGCAGACCGACCATATCGATTTGTACCAGATCCACGGCAATGATTCCGTGACCCCGCTGGAAGAGACGCTTCGCGCTCTCGACACGCTGGTGCAGCAGGGAAAGGTTCGCTACGTTGGCTGCTCCAACTGGCAGGCATGGAAGATCGCCAAAGCCCTCGGCATCTCCGAGTTCAAGGACCTGGCCCGATTCGACACGCTTCAAGCTTATTACTCGATCGCCGGCCGAGATCTCGAGCGGGAAATCGTTCCGCTGTTGGAATCCGAGAAGGTCGGCCTGCTCGTGTGGAGTCCGCTTGCCGGCGGCTTGCTTTCCGGCAAGTTCAGCCGGACGAAGCAGAAGCCCGCGGATTCGCGCCGCACCGAGTACGACTTTCCTCTCGTGGACAAAGAACGGACCTGGAAGATACTCGAGGTCATGGCTCCGATAGCGAAAGCACACGGATGCAGTGCTGCACGTCTCTCGCTCGCGTGGCTCTTGGCAAAGCCGGTGGTAAGCTCGGTCATCATAGGCGCGAAACGCGTCGAGCAACTTCAAGACAATCTCGCGGCGATCGAACTCACACTCACACCCGACGAGCTTGGGCAGTTGGATGAGGTCAGCGCTCTTGCCCCTGAGTATCCAGGGTGGGTGCTGCCGTTCCAGGGAGCCGACCGCATGGGGCCCGCTGAGCGTCGGGTTGGAGCGTGACCTTGAGCGACAAACTATCCATCAGGCCAAAAATGACCGCCCATCTTTTAATGGATTTCCAGAGAATGGTGGTTGATTCCTATGCCGTTGATAAGGAGGCGCTCTTGGGTCGAGTCAAGCGCCTCGCCGTGGCGGCGCGCGATTCCGGCGCAATGGTGATTCATGTGGTCGTGGGCTTTCAGCCTGGCTATCCCGAAGTAAGCGGGCAAAACTCTGTATTCAGCAGTCTCAAAGCGGCCGGGCTTCTTGCTACGGGCGACCCCACGGCCGAAATTCACCCGGAACTTGCGCCTCAACCTGGCGATGTGGTGGTGACGAAGCAACGCGTGAGCGCTTTCACGGGCACCAATCTCGATATGGTCCTGCGCTCCAATAACATCGATACATTGTTGCTCACGGGGATCCTCACGCAGGGCGTCGTGCTCTCGACCTTACGCCATGCAGCGGACATGGATTACCGCGCCGTTGTTGTCGCCGATGGCTGCTCGGACAAGGATCCTGAAGTGCAGCGCGTTCTGATGGAAAAGATTTTTCCCAATCAGGCGAGGGTTGCAATGGTTGAGGAGTGTATCGGCGCGATACACGGGCCGTTGAGGTAGCTCGGCGTGATTCGCCAGTTGCGTATAGGGTGGGGGGCTATGCTAAAATAGCGGAATGAGCCATACAATTCGCGAGCAAAAAAAGTTGCTGGCCCGCGTACGCCGAATTCGAGGACAGGTGGAGGGCATTGAACGGGCCCTCGCGAGCGAAGCGGGGTGTGAGCACATTATGCATCTGATTGCCGGCGCTCGCGGCGCCATGGCCGGGCTCATGGCGGAAATCGTCGAAGACCATGTGCGTTCGCATCTGGTCGACGCCGACAAGCATCCCGGCGCCCTTGACACTGAGGCGGCCGATAGTTTGCTGGACGTTGTTCGCACCTATTTGAAGTGAACATTGCCATGACAATCGTCCCCGCGCCTGCGGAAGCACCGAGCCACCACCATATATTTCTTGGCGAAGCCCACAGTCAAAGCGAGCGAAAAACGTGGACCGTGATCTGGCTCTGCGGCGCGATGATGTGTGCCGAGATCGTCGGTGGGCTGCTGTTTGGATCGATCGCGCTCGTGGCGGACGGTCTGCACATGAGTACTCACGCCGGGGCCCTGCTCCTTGCGGCACTCGCCTACACATACGCTCGAAAGCATGCCGCGAATCCGAGCTTTACCTTTGGCACCGGGAAATTCGGCGATCTCGCTGGGTTCACCAGCGCCATCGTGCTTGCAATGATCGCAATTTTGATCGGCTATGAATCGGTAACCCGAATTTTAGCTCCGATCCAAATTCACTTCGCCGAGGCGATCCCTATCGCCTGCGTCGGCTTGGCGGTCAATATCGCCAGCGCATGGCTTTTGAGCAGTGGCGGTCATCACCACGGCCACAGTCATGGAGGGCAAGGCGAGCACGATGAGGCACACTTGTTACCCACACCGTCCGGCGATCTTATCCTCGAAGTGTTCGAGGACGGAGTGCCACCGCGATTCCGATTACGCGCGGCGGTGGGGCCGGCGCCCTCACCGGAAACCACAATCATCACCACGGTGCGGCCGGATGGTGCCCGGCAGGATTTTGCCGTGGTCGCTCGCGGAGAATATCTGGAGTCGGTACGGGAGATTCCGGAGCCGCACGCTTTTAGCGCGCAGATCCGCATCGGCGGCGAAACCTACACCACGGTCTTTGAGGAACATGGCCACGGACACGGTGCAACAGGGCGTGACAATAATATGCGAGCTGCGATTGTCCACGTGCTCGCGGACGCGGCCGTTTCGGTCCTGGTCATTATTGGGCTGCTGCTCGCCCGTGCTTTCGGCTGGCTGTGGATGGATCCCTTAGCCGGCATCATCGGGGCTTGCGTCATCGCAAGTTGGTCTTTTGGGCTCATTCGCGATACCGGTGCGGTCTTGCTCGATAGAATTCCTGACAGCCGATTGGCCAATGATGTGCGCAACCTGATTGAGAGCGACGGCAGCACGCTGGCGGATCTACATCTGTGGCGTCTCGGGCCCGGCCATTTAGGGGCGATCGTGTCTGTATGTCCCAAGGAAGGTCGCACCGCGGACTATTACCGAGCGAAGTTGGCGCGCTATCGCTCGCTTTCTCACGTCACAATAGAAATTCATCGTTGATCGAGATGGTGCCGGATCGCCGCAGGCTTTTGCCGCGGTAGATTTACGTTTACAATTCCGCTCGGACTCCCACATTGAATGTCCGGCCATCCAGCGGCGCCCACACATCCGTGATGGGATTGCCACCCAGCCCCAGGGTTGGTCGTACCAAGGGATCGAATCGAGTCTGACGCACGTTCGTTAGGTTGATCGCGTTTAGGAAAATGGAGACGTTGCCGATACGCAGTTCGCCGAGCGCGTTGAGTTCGAAGTAGGGTTCACTCACTCTCCGAAAGGGGTCATCTTCCAGCGCTTGGCGCCCGGTGTAGCCGACTTCGAGACCCACGCGCCCCCTTTTTTTGCTCTCGACGATGGCGCCGAGTTCGCCCGAATGTCGCGGGACGAGAGGCGCGTCCTGGCGCGACCCCGAAAACGTTGCCTCGGTCGCCTCAATGTAGCTCCACGAGCCGATAACCTGCAGCGGTCCGGCTACATAGTGAATGAGCATTTCAGCTCCGGGTGCGCGACGCGGCCCGGGCGCGTTTAGCAGCTCGAGCTTGCTGCCCGACATGCCTTGGACGGTCAGCGCATCACGGATCTGCGAATCGAAGACACTGAAATTCACGTCCCAATCCTCAGAAGCCCACTTGGCATCGAGCGACTCGGTTATGGCGCGTTCGGCCCGCAGTCCTCGCAGCGGCAGAAGGGAGCCCAAGCCGGTCGCCTCGACTTCATCGACGAAGGGGGTCGGGGCAGCATAACCGCCGCCCACGGATGCCCTCAAGCTCCACTCACTCCCCGGCTGACGAATGAGTGCTGAGAATCGCGGGCTGAAGAAAGTGCCGTATGCATTGTTCGAATCGATGCTTCTTCGCCGTACACCGTGGAAAAACGATGCCTAACTAATTCATCTGATATATCCTATAAAATATTGGACGAGTTTGAGTTCACCGAACCTTAGCTCGCCACCCGAGCCCACGTTAAGCGGCAGTCGCAGCACGACCCCTTTCGGGCAACACGGGTGGCTGGTCGCCACAGGTCAGATGGAGGTAGTCGATCGCCATGCCGCCCAATCCATCCTGCGTACCCCTCACCGCAACGACCGCCGGCCGGGATGAGACCGCAGAACCGATTCATCTCGGGTTGGTGGGCGTGGGGAAAATCGCACGAGATCAGCATCTGCCGGCCATCGCTTCAAATCAATCGTTCTGTTTAGTGGCCGCTGCAAGCCGTCATGGATCGGTGGCGGAGGTCGCGAATTTCGAGGACTTGGAGCGAATGATTGGCGGCACGCCGAATCTGGCCGCCGTCGCCCTGTGCGCTCCACCCAACGTCCGCGCCGCTATGGCTCGGGAAGCGATCGCCGCAAAACTGCACGTGATTCTCGAAAAGCCGCCGGGAATGACGGTTTCAGAAGTGACGGACTTGACTGCACGTGTTCGGCAACATGGCACGACGCTATTCGCGAGCTGGCATTCTCGCGAAGCCGCGGGCGTGCAACACGCACGCGACTGGCTTTCGACGCGTGCGGTGACCTCGGTGCGCATCCGTTGGCTCGAAGACGTGCGAGAGTGGCATCCGGGACAAGAGTGGATTTGGCAGGCGGGCGGCTTCGGCGTATTCGACGCCGGCATCAATGCGCTGTCGATTCTCACGCATATACTGCCGGAACCGTTGGTCATGACCGCAGCGCAGTTGTCGTTTCCTGCGAATCGCGACACACCGATGTGCGCGGAACTCACTCTTACGCACGGTGATAATGCTGTAGTCGAGGCGAGTTTCAGTTTTTGCCACTCCGGCGTTCCTTGTTGGGATATCGATGTGCAAACGACTTCTGGGTTGCTGTGTCTGATGGGCGGCGGCTCGCGGCTCACCATTGACGACAATGTCGTCGCCGTGCCGCCGAGCACCGAATACCCCAATCTGTACCGGCGGTTTGCCGCACTCATTCACTCAGGACAGAGCGATGTGGACGATTCGCCCTTGCGGCTGGTCGCGGACGCCTTTCTGTGCGGGCGCCGAACCGAGGTGGAGCCCTTCCTCTTTTGAGCGTCTCGCGGATGCACGCCTTGTCAATGGCTGCGCTCCTGGTCCTTTCGATAGTCGGGGCTCTGATCGGCGCCACAGCACGTGTTGGTCTTGCGAGCGAGGTATTCACGAACCCGCTGCTCGATAGCGGAGCAGATCCGTGGGTTACCTACGATCGCGGCTACTACTACTACACCAACACGATGGGGGATCGACTCCAGATCTGGAAAACGAAGGACATTACCCAACTGCGCAGCGCGGTGACCAAGGTGGTGTGGCGGGCGCCGGCCAGCGGACCGAATTCCGCCTCTATCTGGGCACCGGAGCTGCATCGCCTCCACGGCAAGTGGTATCTGTATTTTACCGGCTCGGACCGCGCTCACGACGACGATGAGCATCGACATCAATTCGTGTTGGAAAATGCGGCGGCCGACCCGCTGTCGGGCCGATGGGTCGAGCGCGGCATGCTCACCACTCCGCATACGGGTATCGACGGAACCGTGTTCTCGGACCAGGGCCGGCTTTATTTCGTTTATTCAGCCTACGTGGGACCGAACAGCGACCTGATCATTGCTCGCATGCTCAATCCGTGGACTCTTGGCAAGACGCAGGTCGACATCGCGCAACCGACCTTTGAGTGGGAAGAGCGGGGAGGGCGTCAAATTCTCGAGGGACCGGAGTTTCTGCCGGGCCGCCGTGGGCAACGTATTTTGTTGTACTCGGCCAGCGCATGCTGGTCGGACGATTACAGCATCGGGATGCTGGTCGCCGCGCCGGGCAAAAATCTGCTCGATGCCGCGTCTTGGAAGAAAGCGCCGGAACCGGTGTTCAAGGCATCACCGCAAAACGGGGTGTACGCACCGGGTCACAACGGCTTGTTCAAATCGCCCGACGGACGGGAGGACTGGATCATTTACCACGCGAATTCCGGTCCCGGACAGCGCTGCGACAGTCGGCGTGCACCACGAATCCAAAAATTCACCTGGCGGGATGATGGGCTGCCAAATTTTGGAGTGCCAGTTGCGTCCGGCGCTGCCCTGCAGGCTCCGTCCGACAAGTGAGGTGGTTTCCCGGCCGAGCCTAGTGGGGCGTCAGCCGGCGAAGGCATTCGGCGCGAGCCCCCGAGTGCGCGGATCGACTTCGAACACTTTGCCCGCGAGGACATCGTCATCACGGCCCACGGCCGCCGTGGTCACAAACATCCGGTCAAGTCCGGGCCCGCCAAACGTGCAGCTGGTGACCTGCGGTGTGGGCAGCGCGATGGAATACTGGAGGCAACCGTCGGGCGCGAATCGGCTGACGCGGGCTCCATCCCAATGAGCCACCCACAAGTGGTCATTCGCATCGACCGTCATGCCGTCGGGCAGACCCCAGCCTTGCGGAAATTCAATGAAGGGTCGGCGTTCGCCCAGCGATCCATCGCCGCGCACTACATATCGAAACACGGTTCGCTGCGCGCTGTCGGTGTGAAAGAGATACCGCTCGTCGCAGCTGAATGCGGGCCCGTTGGCGATCACATAACCATCGTCGAGGCGCGTGACAGTCCAGTCCGCGTCCAGGCGGTAGAAGCCGCCGGTGGGCTGATCGGCAGCGACGGGCATGGATCCGGCGTAGATGCGGCCGGCGGAATCTGCTTTGGCGTCGTTCAGCCGGTTGTTGGGGCGGTCGGGCTCGGGACGTGCGATCACGCACACCTCGAACGGATCGAGCCGCAGCTCGGCGAAGCCGCTGCGCAGTCCGGCGATGAATCCAGGCTGGTGCCGACGCTCGATGACCCAGCCGATCATTTCCGGCAGAGTCCAGGAACTCATGCGGCCATCGCTGAGGTGCAATCTGTGCAATTTCTGCCGGAGAATATCCACCCAATAAATCGCACCGTCGCGCGCTGACCACAGGGGTCCCTCGCCAAGTTGATCACGATCGAGGGGGTTGACTATTGTCCAATCAGCCATGTCGGGCGATCCGTCACTGTGCGATGCGCAGATTCTATCGCACTCGTCGCGATGCAATCGGCGGCGAGGCGGCCGTCGCAGAGCGAGCACGCAACGAGAATTTTTCGCACCAATGTTCTTTTATCTGATATATAATCTTTATACAGATCGAGACCGATTCATGCAAACGTTTCTGCGGCGCGGGGTTGGCTGAACAGCCTCGCCGGTGCTGGTAAATAATGGACGAGTCACAAATCGGGTTAGCTGCGCGAACAAGGCGCGTTGGGGATTGAAGCCATGAGCGAGAACAAGAATCGGCCGACGCTCCGATCGCGTGCGTGGTTCGACAACCCGTTGAACCCGGATATGACGGCGTTGTACGTTGAACGATACTTGAACTTCGGGCTGTCGCTGGAGGAACTCCAATCCAACCGGCCCATCATCGGGATCGCCCAAACCGGCAACGATCTGGTGCCCTGCAATCGTCACCATATCGTGCTCGCAGAGCGCCTCAAGGAAGGGATTCGCGACGCAGGAGGCATTCCTCTGGAATTTCCGGTCCATCCGCTGCAGGAGACCGGCAAACGGCCGACCGCCCTGTTGGACCGAAACCTGGCGTACTTGAGTTTGGTGGAGATTCTGTTCGGCTATCCGCTCGACGGCGTGGTGCTGACCATCGGTTGCGACAAGACGGTACCGGCCTGCTTGATGGCCGCGGCGACGGTGAATATTCCGGCGATTGCATTGTCCGTAGGGCCGATGCTGAACGGCTGGTACAAAGGCGAGCGGGTCGGGTCCGGCACCATCGTGTGGAAGGCGCGTGAACTGCTGGCGTCGGGCGAAATCAACCAAAAGGGTTTTATCGAAATGGTCGCTTCGTCGGCGCCCTCGACCGGCTTTTGCAACACAATGGGTACCGCTACGACCATGAATTCGCTGACCGAGATGATGGGTATGTCCTTGCCGGGTTCGGCCGCGATTCCGGCTCCGTACCGGGACCGCCAGCAATGCGCGTGGCAAACCGGGCGACAAATCGTGGAGATGGTCCATGCAGACCGCAAACCGTCGGACATCCTGTGTCGCGAGGCGTTCCTGAACGCGATCCGCTTGAACTCGGCGTTGGGCGGTTCCACGAATGCGCCCATTCATTTGATCGCCATTGCACGACACGCTGGCGTCGAGTTGACGTTGGAGGACTGGGAGACCCATGGCCATGGCGTTCCGCTGCTGGTCAATTTACAACCGGCGGGGGAATACCTGGGCGAGGACTTCTATCGGGCCGGCGGTGTTCCCGCGGTCGCCGGCGAATTGCTGCGGCATGGGCTTTTGACGCCGGAGCTGATGACGGCGAACGGTAAGACGGTGCGGCAAAACTATGCAGAGTCGATGACGACAGACGAGGCTGTCATCCGCCGATTCGAGCATCCATTGCTCCAGTCGGCGGGTCTTACGATCTTGCGCGGCAATCTGTTCGACTCCGCCGTCATGAAGACCAGCGTAATTTCGGAGAGTTTCCGGACACGCTTTTTATCGGATCCCGCAGACCCCGATGCGTTCGACGCTCGCGCAGTCGTCTTCGACGGTCCCGAGGATTACCGTGCGCGCATCGATCAACCCGGCCTCGACATCGATGAGCGCACAATTCTCGTCATCCGCGGAACGGGTCCCATCGGCTTTCCAGGCGGCGCCGAGGTGGTGAACATGCACCCGCCGGTCGCATTGATTCGTGCCGGCATCGATGCATTGCCGTGCATCGGCGACGGGCGCCAGTCCGGCACGTCGGGCTCGCCATCCATTCTGAATGCCTCGCCTGAGGCGGCCGTCGGCGGCGGCCTGGCGTTGCTGCGCACCGGGGATCGCATCCGCATCGATCTACGACGCCGCGAAGTAAATGTGCTGCTGGATGAAGAGGAATTGAGTCGCCGGCGGACCGCGTTGAGTTCCGCGGGTGGATACGCTTACCCGGCCTCACAGACACCGTGGCAGGAAATTCAGCGCGGTCTATCCGGGCAATTCGACGGCGGCGCCGTGCTGGAGTTCGCCTTGAAATTCCAGCGATTGGCGCAAACGCTCTGCGTGCCGCGCGACAGCCATTGAGCGAGGGACGACAATGACCCATGCACCCAACATTATGGCCGGCCTACTCTCGGGCACCTTATCACTGGCGAGCGCCTGCGCGTCCGCCGCCGACGTTCATCGCACGGCATTTGGCGCATTGCCGGACGGACGCGCCGTGGAGGCAGTGACTTTGCGCAACACTCACGGCGTGACTGCCACCGTGATCACGTACGGCGCGGCGTTGCAGGGACTGACCATGCCTGATCGCGCGGGGCGGTCGGCGGACGTAATCCTCGGCTATGCCACGCTCGACGGCTATATCGCCAAATCGCAGTACTTCGGCGGCACTGTGGGTCGCTTTGCGAACCGACTCGGCCACGGCAAGTTCGTGCTTGACGGCAAGACGTACCAAACGCCGCAAAACAATAACGGGAACTCCCTGCACGGCGGCGAACGAGGTTTCGACAAAGTGCTATGGACGGTGCTCGATGTCCACGGTGGTAACGCGGCAGGCATCAAGCTTCGATATGTCAGCGCCGACGGCGATCAGGGCTATCCAGGGACATTGACGGTGGATGCCTCGTATTCGCTGGACGATGCCAACGCGCTGACCATCGAGTACGCGGCGACGACCGATCGGCCGACCATCGTCAATATCAGCAATCATGCCTATTGGAATCTCGGGGGGGAGGGATCCGAGCGCGGCGCGATGGGGCACGTGCTCACGATTCGAGCGGATGCCTATACGCCGGTGGACGACACGCTGATTCCCACCGGCGAGATGCGTGCGGTGAGCGGAACGGTATTCGATTTTCGGCAGCCGACGGCCGTAGGGGCACGTGTCCGCGATGCGCGCGAGGCGCAAATCGTCTTCGGCCGCGGCTACGATCACAATTTCGTCATCGCGCACGATGTGTCAAGCGCGCCGCGCTTGCAGGCGACTGTCCGAGACCCGGTGTCCGGGCGCAGCTTCGAACTATGGTCCAATCAACCCGGACTACAGTTCTACTCCGGCAACTTTCTGGACGGGACAGTCGTTGGCAAGTCGAGGCACGTTTATCGTGAGGGCGACGCCATCGTGCTGGAGCCGCAACTATTTCCAGACGCACCGAATCATCCGGAATTCGGGTCGGCTCGCCTCGCGCCCGGGAGCACGTATCGCAATGTGATCATCTACCGATTGAGGGCCGATACTCGCGCAAAGAGTTCTTGAGTCGACCAAGGGCAATGCGTATTGCCTGGCATTTGAGACTGCAATCGAGGATAAATTCATGGTTGTCAAATTTACTGCCGCCGCCGTTCTGGCCGGGTTTGCACTGCTCACGGGTTACGGTGCCGATGCCCGCGACCGCTGGTTCGCGGCCCAAGCTGCCGACTGGTACGAGCAGCAGCCGTGGCGGGTCGGCAGCAATTACACGCCGGCGTCGGCCGTCAATGAGCTGGAAATGTGGCAGGCGGAGACGTTCGATCCGGTGACCATCGACAGGGAGTTGGGGTGGGCGCAGGCGCTCGGCATGAATACCATGCGGGTGTTTCTGCATAATCTGCTGTGGGAGCAAGACCCAAAGGGCTTCGCCAAGCGCATCGACGCGTTTCTGGCGATTGCTGCGCGTCACCAAATCAAGCCGCTGTTCGTACTTTTCGACAGTTGCTGGGATCCCGAGCCGCGATTGGGCCCGCAGCATCCGCCTATTCCGGGCGTGCACAACTCCGGGTGGGTCCAAGCGCCCGGACGTCTGCGGCTGGAAGACCTCTCCCAATATCCGAAGCTGCGGACGTATGTCGAAGGCGTGGTCGGCAAGTTCGCGAAAGACGAGCGAATTCTCGGCTGGGATCTTTGGAACGAGCCGGACAATGATGGGGGCGGAAACTATCCCCGACAGCCGGGCAAGGAACGTTTGGTCGTGGGCCTGCTGAGCCAGGTGTTCGACTGGGCACAGGCGCAAAATCCCATCCAGCCGCTGACCAGCGGCTTGTGGCGGGACGATGACTGGTCGGCGGGGCACTTGAGCGCGACCGAGCAGATCCAGATCGACCGCTCGGATGTAATCTCGTTTCACGACTACAACTGGCCGGAAGTATTTGAACGGCGCGTCAAGCTGATGCAGTCCTATGGGCGTCCGCTGCTGTGCACGGAGTTCATGGCGCGCGGCAACGGCTCGACGTTCGACGGTTCGCTGCCGATCGGCAAGCGAAACAATGTCGCGATGTTCAATTGGGGATTCGTGGATGGCCGAACTCAAACCCGTTTGCCGTGGGATTCGTGGCAGAAGCCTTATACGCGGGACGAACCGATGTTGTGGTTCCATGAGGTTCTGCACGGTGACGGTACCCCTTATCGGCAGGCGGAGGCCGACTTGATACGGCGGCTGTCGGCTGCGCCGCGGGGCGTCGTTCCGCAGAATTAGCGGCGCGCAGAACCGCGTCGTTCCAACTCAAAACCGATCACTTGAAATGAATTATCTTACAAATATGACTTGTCCGATATACACATACTGATTTATAGTCGCGAAGGCTCGAGTGCGCGGTTGGATGGCGCGTTTGCGACTAGAAAAAAAGCACATCATCAGAAAGGGGGAGCGATCGTGACTACCGAAAATTCATATCGACCGTGGCTCGCTGCGGCTGCCATTTTGGCAATGGCGCAACTCGCACACGCGCAATCGACCGTTACGCCGACCGCCGGGGCGCCTTCTGATAAGAGTCTGGAAGAAATCGTCGTCACGGGATACCGAGCGAGCTTGAATGTGGCCGACGAAATCAAAAAGGACGACCCCAATGTGGTCGATTCGATCGTGGCGCGCGACGTCGGCAAACTCCCGGACGTCACCGTCGGCGATGCGTTGCAGCGCGTCACCGGCGTGCAAGTCACGCGTAACAACAACCAGGTGGTCGGCGTGAATATACGCGGTCTGCCCAATGTCGTGACCACGCTCAACGGCGATGAGATTTTCACGACGACGCAGCGCACCTTCAGCTTCCAAAATCTACCGGCCGAAGTTCTGTCGGGTCTCAGCGTCTACAAGACCAGCTCCGCTGACCAGATCGAGGGCGGCATCGCCGGCCTTATCGACGTGCGTACCCACCGACCATTCGATTTCGCCGGGCCCGAGATCGCGGCATCGGTAACCGGCACCCGCGAGACCATCGTGAACAAGACGGACCCAAACCTGAACCTGCTGGTGAGCAATCGCTGGCACACTGATATCGGGGATTTCGGGGCGCTGATCAACGGTTCGTACAAGAAGGAAAGCTTCGACTACCCAATAGTCTTTGAGGATACGCCCCACAATCCGGAACCGACCAGCCAGACCGGCCTGGCACAGCCGGTGTTTGTACCCTTCATGGGTTCATTCACCACACTCGGTGAGCGCAAGTATCCGGAGGTCAACGCCTCGTTTCAGTGGCGGCCCACGGACTCTCTGGAGTTTTACAACGACAATATCTATACCCAATACAAGTCTCGCTATGCGAGTACATTCTTTTTTGCGGTCACGAGCGACAACCATCCGCTATCCAATGTCACGCTGGTGCCCGGAGGCTGCGTGACGCTCACGGGTGGATACGGCTGCCAAGTGCAGACCGCCACGGTGGGTGGCCCGGGGAGCTATCCGTACACCGCGACCAGCACCCAGGCGCTCGATGAAAACGAGAACGACTGGCATTCCAGTATCGGCATGAAATTCCACAATGGCCCCTGGACGGTCGACTCGGAGTTTTCAGGTACTGTGTCCAATTTCCATCAGGTTCGAGAGATCATCGACACCAGCCTTAACAACGAAATAGTGCAACTCAATAGCAACGTGAACGGGCACGGAGTATGGAGCCTGCTGGGTCCCTCGCCCAACGATCCCAACAATCTGTACCTGCAAAACCTGTTTGAGAGTTGGCAGCGCAACCATGGGCTGGAAACCGCGTGGGCAACCAAGGCCAAATTCGACTTCAAATCCGGATTTTTTACCTCATTGGAGGGCGGGCTTCGATTCGCCGACCGCAAGGCGACGTCGGAAGGCAATCCGGGCGCCGGGGAATGCGTGCCGGGTCCGACTCCCGGGTCGTGCAACGACGGAGCCGTTTCCGCGGTCTCCGCCTTCGGCCCCGCCGCCTTCCAGGGATTTTTGGGTGGAAACGGCAATCCACATAATTTCCAAGCTTTTTCGACCAATTTTCTGCTGGATCACACCAACGCGACCCGTGCGTACTATGGCGCGCCGCTGGGTGGCCCGCCTTTGGATCCTGCATCGAGCTTCAGCGACGATGAACTCACCTCGGCGTTCTATACACAGGCGCGATTCGCCTTCGAGGCCGGAGTCCCTGTCGATGGACAGTTGGGTATTCGTGCGGTAAGCGACAGTCGTACCTTATCAGGCACGAATACCGCCTCGGTGTCGGCCATCACCAACACCAGTGCGGCGCCGGTAGTCGTCAACGGGGTCACCGTACCGCCTGGAGGGGTGATTGCTCCGGGCTACATCGCATACACGCCGTACAACATCGGCACGCATGATTGGGATTTTCTGCCGAGCATCAGCGCCCGCATTCACTGGACGTCCCAGCTTCAAACCCACTTGTCGATAGCGAAGACCGTCACCCGGCCGGATTTTGCCGCGCTGAATCCTGCGCTCAGTGAAATACCACCTACCATCAACCGACAAGGAAACGGCTCGGAAGGCAACCCCAACCTGTCACCGACCAAGGTCACGGCCTACGACGCGACGATTGAGTATTATTTTCCGAAAGGCGGCTCGATTTCCGGCGCTGGGTTCTATCGCACCGTGACCGGGTACATTGAGCCCGAAACCGTCACGGTACCGTATTCCACGGCGTATTGTTCCGCAAACGGCATTCCGCTCGGTGGGGGCCTCGCCGGGCAGTGCAACGTGATCATCAATACGGTAGCGAGCTCGGGGAAGGGTTATATCGAAGGTTTCGAACTGTCGATGCAGAAGTTCTTGGATTTTTTGCCGTCACCCTTCGATGGAATCGGCTATCAGGCGAACTATACGTGGATCAATTCGAGCGCACCCATTCCGGGTCAGAATGGTCAACCGACCACCGTCGGGCAGTTGACCAACGTGTCGAAGAACAATGCCAGCTTGATCCTGCTGTACGAGAAATACGGATTCTCGACGCGGCTCGCAGCCACTTACCGGGACAAATACATCGAGTCATATTACCCGGGCAACGATACCTTGCCGCCCATTGATGTCGTGAAGGCGACGACCTATCTCGACCTCGGGGTCAATTACGACGTGACGCCCCAGTTCACCATCACCGCCGCGGCGACCAATTTGTTGAATGCCTACTACAACAGCTATTCGGGGACACCGCTGTTTCCGCGCGACATACGGACGGCGGATCGAACCTACCAACTGGGGGTTCACTTCCGCCTGCATTGAGATCGGCCGTCAGAGGCAGATCCGCATATCACCGGACGAGGCACATCGATTGATTCATCAGCACGCCTTTCGAGCCCTAATGCTGGCAGCCATTTCTGCGGTTTGTCTGACGGGTGCGGCCGAAACGTCCGGCCGCGACGGCAAGGTGTTGTACTCGCCCGAGTTGAAGTCGCATCCCTCGGAGGAGGCGGGCTACCCCCGGCTGATCAGATTGACGCATGCCGGTGAACTCAACGGCACATTGCTCGCCACTTTCGCTCACGCCGGCGGCGCGGCGCCGAAGGCGAGCCTACCCATCTATCGATCGACCGACAACGGCAATTCTTGGTCCCGATTTCCGATTGGAACCGTCGCCGATTCGGTTCATGGATGGGATATCGAGGCGCCCGCGCTGTTCGAGCTTCCGACGGCGCAAGGCGAGCTGCCCGCTGGAACTCTGTTCGCGGCCGGAACTGCGTGGAATCGCCAAGACTTCCGGCAACAGGCCATCATGGTGTTCATCAGCCGGGATCAGGGCGTGAGTTGGGCCTACCGCAGCGCCTGCGCCTCCGAGTCGCTTCAGGTCAACAACGAAGGCCACGGAATCTGGGAACCGCAGTTTGCGATCACCGCCGACGGCAGTTTGAATTGCTTCTTTTCGGATGAACGTCCTTCGGCGGACGGGTTTGCGCAGGTCATCGCGCACGTGCGCAGCACCGACGGGGGCGCGACGTGGGGACCCGAAATCTTTGATGTTGCGTCGCGCGACGGTATACAGCGCCCGGGAATGCCGACGGTCGTGAAACTGCCGAACGGCTCGTTCGCGATGACTTTGGAGGATTGCAAAGCGGGGCAGGACGCGGATCAAGTGTGCACAGACTACCTGAAGATTTCGCCGGATGGTCAGGATTGGACGCCGCTATCGGCGATGGGCGTGCCCATCGAGGCGGCCAACGATCATCGATTACTGCACACGCCGACATTGGCTTGGACGCCCCACGGCGGCAGCAACGGCACGTTGATCGTGAGCGGGCAACGCGTGGTCACGGGATCCGAGGGAGCCCTTCACGTCATGCCGCAGTCGGGGCGCGTGCTGATGGTGAACACGGCCTTGGGGTCGGGACCCTGGCGCGAAATCGACGCACCGCTGGTGATCGACCCCACGGGTGGCTACAGACCGAACGAAAATACATGTCCAGGCTACAGTTCCGCGATCCTGGCGTCCGCTCAGGCATCGGATTCCACCTACGTGTTATTGGCGGGATCCGCCCTGTCGAACGGCAAGTGCGAAATCCGCTTTGGTGTCGGCAAACTGGCCCACTAAAATGGTTACGATGATTCCTCAGCGACGCGAACCACGCTTCGGCTTTTCTGCCTTGTCGATTAGGTCGAGCACGTCGGTGATGATACGTTGCATGGCGACCCTGGCTCCCTCGGCGTGATGACGAGCAATCGCGTCTCTGACGGCGGCATGATCGGCGACGCTCGCCGAGCGCCCCTTGATCCGGTTGGTGAATTGGATAGAACTGCGGAGCGCGGTGCTCACCACGTCGCGAAACTGCAGGAAGAACGGATTGTTCGACGCCCGCAATACCGCAACGTGAAAGGAAATGTCCGCATCCAGTGTGTTGTCATTGCCATTTTCGGCCGCTTCCATTCTCGCCACGCCGTCGCTGATCACGGCGAGCTGCGCCGTATCGGCGTGAACCGCCGCCAGCGCTGCGGCGGCCGGTTCGATGGCGACACGCAGTTGATTGAAGTGCCGCAGCAAGTCGACCGAGAACTTACGTTCCAACAACCAGCGCAAAACGTCCGGATCGAACAAATTCCACGAGGTGGTGGGCTCGATGATGGTGCCCTGCCGGGGACGCGCGCTCAGCAGCCCCTTGGCGCACAGCATCTTGACCGCCTCGCGCGTGACCGATCGGCTCACAGCGTGTTGTTTGGCCAGCTCCGCTTCGGTTGGGAACACTTGCTTGTCGTAGTGTCCGATCACGATCGAACGGCCCAGCGCGTCCAGCAACCCGTAGGTCAGATTGCGGCCGAGTTGCATGCGCAGGCGAGCCGAGTCCGCGTTCCTCATTTCATCCTCCTTTGCGGATTGCCACCTGTCGAGGGCTCGATCACGGCGCCGGTCTGCCCCGAGAACGAGCGATTTGAAAAATCATATAAATGGACATCATAGTGAAGCACGCGAAGAATCACGTCAATGGCGAGGACGACGGCGCCTCTGCTTGGACCATCGCCGGCGAACATCGGGAGTGCGCGGCATGAGACTGACTCCACTCGACATATCGGTGGTCAGCGCCTACGCCGTTGGAATCTTCCTGCTCGCGCAATGGGTGTCGCGCAGTCGCAGCGGCGAAGCAAAGAACTCGAACGACTATTTCCTGGCGTCGAAGTCGCTGCCATGGTGGGCCATCGGCGCCTCGTTGATCGCGGCAAATATCTCGGCGGAGCAAATCGTCGGAATGTCGGGCTCCGGCTATGCGATCGGACTCGCGATTGCCTCGTATGAATGGATGTCTGCCCTCACGTTGCTGTTAGTGGGCAAATACTTCCTGCCCATCTTTCTGCGCAATCGCATCTACACGATGCCGCAGTTCCTGGAGCGTCGTTATGGACCGTCGATCCGCACACTCATGGCGGTGTTCTGGCTGGGCTTGTACATTTTCGTCAATCTGACCTCAATCATCTGGCTGGGGTCGATCGCGGTAAGCCAAGTGACCGGCGTGGATCAAGCGAGTGCGCTCGTCGGGCTGGGCCTGTTCGCTCTGCTATATCAGTTGTGGGGCGGCCTCAAAGCCGTAGCCCTCACCGACATCGTGCAGGTGTCGCTGTTGGTGCTGGGCGGGTTGCTGGTGTCGGGACTGACACTTGACGAAATCGGCGCAGGGCACGGCATGGCGGCGGGGTTTCATACGCTCGCGGAACGGGTCCCCGAAAAATTCCACATGATTTTGTCGCGCGACAATCCATACTACAAAGATCTACCCGGATTGTCGGTGTTGTTGGGCGGCCTTTGGGTCATGAATTTGAGCTATTGGGGCTTCAACCAGTACATCATTCAACGCGCGCTCGCGGCGAGGAATCTCAACGAGGCGCAGAAGGGCATCGTGTTCGCGGCCTACTTGAAGCTGCTGATGCCGTTCGTCATCGTCTTGCCGGGCATCGCTGCGGCAGTGCTCGCTCCCCATCTGGATCGCCCGGATCAAGCGTACCCGGCCATGATGCGGTTGCTGCCTCCCGGCATTCTGGGCTTGGTGTTCGCGGCGCTGATCGCAGCGATCGTCTCCTCGACCGCCTCCAAGATCAACTCCATCGCTACGATCTTCACGCTGGACATCTATAATCAGCGCGGTGGGGTGCACAGCGAAGCCCGGTTGGTGAGAGTGGGGCGCGTCGCCGCCACTGTGGCCATCATCTTGGCGATGTTGACTGCGAAGCCGCTGCTCGGCAGCTTCGACCAGGCCTTTCAATACATCCAGGAATACACTGGCTTCTTTACTCCCGGCATCTGCGTGATATTTCTCCTCGGTCTTTTCTGGAAGCGCGCGACGGAACGGGGAGCACTCGCCGCGGCATTGGGCTCATTTCTGCTGTCGATGGCGCTCAAATTGCTGTGGCCGGGACTGCCGTTCATGGATCGAGTCGGTCTGGTATTCGTTCTGGCACTGGTGCTCGCCATCGTCGTGTCCTTGCTGACGCCGCCGCAGAGCGATCACAATTACATCGAGACGCATGAGATCTCGTACAAGACGTCCGCCATCTTCAATGCGGCGTCGCTGGGCGTCTGCGCCATCCTGATTGCCCTGTATGCAATCTGGTGGTGACGCTGATGGTTGAATCGCCATGAACGGTCCGTTCATCGCCGTCGACTGGGGAACAACCAATCGTCGTGCATATCGGATCGAAAGCGGCCGGGCGACG
>Ga0137412_10000242_pt1 | contig 36188 bp, 36 predicted proteins | sample CZODoug2_1_16fun_FD_122160 | JGI IMG/M metagenome (GOLD analysis project Ga0137412, IMG submission 122160) | Vadose zone soil fungal communities from Angelo Coast Range Reserve, California, USA - CZODoug2_1_16fungal (Hybrid Assembly) | ecosystem: Environmental > Terrestrial > Soil > Vadose zone...
TCCGGTTTTCTTTGGACCGAACATGAAGGCCTTTACGGGACCACTCAGTGCTTCTTGCAATTTGCGATCGAGTTCATCCCGCGGCAACGAAGCACGCGCCTTCACGCCAATCAATTGACCTTTTTCTTCGAAAAACGGCTGATTCGATTTAAGTCCGAGCGCTGCAGCGAGCTGCGCGTTATTGCCGAGTTGTGGATGAAGGTCGAGCGGCAGATGTGCGCTATAAAGCGCAATGTTGTTTTCAAAAGCGAGTTCCAGTTGCCGATGCAACACGCCAGTCACCGATTGCAGACCTGGCCAAAACAAACCATGATGCACGATCACGAGATCGACATTCTGTTTTGCTGCGGCTTGCAAGACTCGTGTCGAAGCGTCAACGCTCGCTCCGATCTTGGTCACACCTCCCGAGTTTTCGATCTGCAGACCATTGAGAGCGTTGTCCCAGTCGCCTATTTCACGAATGCGCAGAAAATCATTTGTATAGTTAACGATCTCAGAGAGCGACGTCATGATTAGGTCTCGTATTGGACAGCGAAGGTCACCACTTGCCCGTCGATGCCACGGACTTCCTGTGGCGGCAGTTCCTCGAAACTGAATAAATCACCCGAACGATCTCGCACTGCCGCTGTCACCACCAGTGATCTCCCGGTCGTCTTCGTCAGGCCCTGCATGCGCGAAGCGATATTCACGGTGTTCCCAATGGCAGTGAACTCGAGTCTTTGAGGCGAGCCGATGCTGCCCACAATCGCCGGACCCGAATGAATTCCAATTCCGATTTGGATCGGTGCGCGACCGTTTGCCGCAAGATCGTCATTCAGCTGTTTCACCGCGGACAGAATTTCCCGGCCGGCAGCTACTGCATCGCTGGCGTGATCGGAGCCAGAGGCGCCCACACCGAAAATAGCCATGAATCCGTCGCCCAAATATTTGTTTACCATTCCACGATGATTTTCCTCAACCACGCGGACGGTCACCCGGAAAAAATCGTTCATTACTTCGACCACGTCGCGCGGCGCAGACACGCTCGTTCGTGCGGTCCAGGAACGCATGTCCACAAACATGACCGTGATCTCTTCCTCGACGCCGTTCAATCCGGGGTCGTGCGCAAGAATTTGTTCAGCTGCCCGTTTGCCCACGTGCAATCCGAATGTCTGACGTAATTTCTCCTTGTCTCTGAGCTCGCGGACCATGTTGTCGAATTCGCCCAGTAACCGCCCAAATTCATCCGCCCGTGCTACCCCGAGATTGACGTCGAATTTACCACGTGAGACCGCATCCGCTGCGGCACGAAGTTGATCGATGGGCTTGGCAACCAGCCAGCTCATCATGAGCGCGGTGAAAATTCCGAATGTGATGCCGATTACACCTACAAAAACCGCAAACCACTCCGTATTAGTTGCAGATGATGGCGGCGCAAACATGAGCAATAAAAGGGAAGCGATCGGACAGATCGACGCGGACACAGCCCACACGATTCCGCGGCCACGTAACGAGAGCGTGAAGACGCCCGGGATCAGGTCGGCGCGCTCACCTCTAAAGAAGACTGGAAATAAACCCCAGTGACTGGCCAGTTCGACCAAAAAAAACGAATGCGTGACTGCGATGAACCCGGAAACGCAAAATGAAATCGGCAAATGCATGACCAGTCGCGCATCAAGTGGATTTTGGACCTGCAAAAGCGCGCCAATAAAAACAGGAATGCACAGAAACCAGGCAACACCGCAAATCGCTGCAGCAAACCATGGCAGATGAATCAGGCGGCGGCGCGCTGTTATGAGTAATGCAGGATCGATCACTGATCCCGCGCAAAGGCGATGGAACAACCCGCGAAACGAGAAGATTCGTCTGAGCCACAGAAAAACGCCGCACGGATAGATCACAAGGTTGTAAACGACGACTGTCTCGAAAAAACGCTGCTTCAAGGCGGGCGAAACGAGTAACGGCTCAATAACAGTCGTGTTGTACCAGATGTTGAACGCGCTCCCGAGGATCTGCGGAACTAGGGGTGCGAGCGCGGTAAGCAGGAGACCGTAGCGTTCGCGCGTCGCGCTTTTTTCAGCTCCGATGGCCACAGGATGGATGTCCTCTAATCTTCATCTAACTTGTCGCGCGAAATCCCAAATCCCAAGTGTCAAAATCCCAAGCAAATCTCAAGTTTCAAAATTTACAAAAAGCAATCACCCGTTTCTTCGATATAACCGAAGAGAAAATCAGAGTCAGTTGATTGTCCTCGGTAGTTGCTTCACGAATGTCCGTACGGACTCCGCGAATTGAAAAGTTCGATCTTCAAGATCACGTCGTTTAGCGCCATCTTCCATTTGGGAGTCAGGGTTTGATCCTTTGTTTGGGCTTTGAGTTTTGGGATTTTGGGGCCTCTTCCAGTAGGCAGTGTCCATGGCTGAAAATAATCGAGCAGAATTAAGCGGCCATGATTTGCTTGTTCGCAGTCGCGGCGTACACGCGAGAAATCCGTAAGCGGCCCGAATTGAAATCCGGCGTCCAACGGCCGAAAGAAATTGTCCTGATGGCTGGGCAAAACATAGCGCGGCTGCAAATGTTGGAGCGCGCCAGGCAGTCGCGCCCGTGAATCTGGCAGGGCCATACCCAGAATTGCAAGGTCGACGCGCTCATGCGGCGGCAATTGCGCCGGTGTTCCACCAGAATCGATATAAATACGCAGGCCACCAACTTCGATGAAAAAGGCCAGGGGTTTGCCACAGATCCAGTCAGCCGCACGGCGTGGCGGGCCAGAACCGTGCATTTCAGGTTGATCGAAAGGCACCCTGCCGAAAAGACGATCATGCGTAGCAGGCAACACGCGAATTTTCCATGGCCCAATCCGCCGCACATCTCCGGCGGTCACCGTATCACCGGAAGAAGCGCCTGCTCGCTTCGCAAGGTCGACAGCTGAGGCCGAAGCAATGAGACGCGCGTGCGTCCTCGACATGACAACCGGAACATCGAGCAGATGATCGAAATGCCCATGAGTAATCAGGATCGCGTCCGCATTAGGTGCGAGATGTCTCATTCCCTCCGCAACCCGAGACATGTCCGGTCGAATGCGCAAGCCGAGCCCAATGCTCAAAAGATCAACACGCGAAAAGTAGGGATCGACCAGTAGAGCGTGCCCGTCGAACTCAAATTGGTAACCATTTGTACCGAGGTACGTGACGCGCACTCCGTCCCGCGGCATTGCGCCAGAATTCTTTGCAATCAGGTCGGTGTAAGAATTCAGCCCTACGCCCAAGACTTGCGTGGACAATCCGAAGAAAAGAAGAAGCGCGCGTTTCAATCCGTTGCAGCCGATTCTACCGAAGCAGTCTATCGCGGCCAACTGCAAGTTTGCTTGACGAATTCCGCTTGCCTGCCTTCAATGATTGAAATGAGTGTGGAGTACACGGATGCGCCACCGGCTCGGCCTGAGCCGATCACTGGAGATAAAATGCCGTGTCCATACTGCGGGCATTTGCTGCCAAAAGATGCCACGAACTGCGACCGGTGTGATTGGAAGCGTGGGGCGACTGAAACAGCCGAAGGCAAAGCGAGCGACGCCATGGCAGTTATCTTTAGTATCGTTCCCGGCCTGGGACATATTTACAAGGGACACAAGCTCGCGGGTTTTCTGTGGATGTTTGGTGCGATCCCAGTCGGCATCTTCGTGTTGTTGGCCGCATTCGCTTCTGCGGGCTGGGGCCTCGGTCTGTTTTTCTTCTACCTCATTGCGGTAATGCTTCATGCCTACGCAATAGACGATCGCGTAGCGCCACCAAAAGAAGACGACGGCGAAGAATACTGACCTCGTTAAAACGTTGAATCGTGAATCGATTCACGAATCTCGATCCTCAAATCACGATTCCGCAATTATCCATGTCACATCCCCAGCGGATGGATTGACTCTTGAAGCTGGAAATTGAGGATCGCCTTCGAGGACACGCTCAATCAAACTGCCGTTTTTCGCCGCGCCGACCAGGAAGCATACCTGCCGTGCGTGATTGATGAGCGGAAATGTGAATGTCAATCGCCAGGCATCTACCTTTGGAACAAAGTTTGCAACGACTCGCCTTATCGTTTCATCCAAGGCGACAGTTCCTGGAAAAAGCGACGCAGTGTGTCCATCGTCCCCGAGGCCGAGAAGAATCAGATCGTGCCGGTAAATCGGTTCACCTCGCTGCGTGGCCAAAAGGTCGAGTTGATCCTGATATTCTTGGGCCGCGACTTGTGGATCGATTTCACCGCGCATGCGCAAGATTGATTTTTCAGGAACGCCGGCAGGCTCGAGAAGAGTTTCCCGGGCCATTCTGAAGTTGCTCTGTCGATCATCCGGGGGAACGCAACGCTCGTCTCCGAATGTAATCCGGGCCAACTCCCACGGCAGATCATGCCCGATTACGGCAAGCCGGGTGTAAATCGGCACGGGCGTGTTCCCACCTGAGAGCGCGATTCGGAATTCGCTGCGCTCTCCAAGGGCTTTATGCGCCTCTTCGAGAATGAAGTTGGCAGCGTCGGCAGCGAAATTATTGGTTCGAATTACGTGGCGATCCATTCGCGCTTAAAATCAGATCGCGCAATGTGACTGCCCGCGCTTCTGCAGATAACGCTGATGATATTCTTCCGCACGCCAGAACATCGGCGCAGGTTCAATTTGCGTTACCACTGGTCCGCGAAAACGCCCGCTCGTATCAATCTCTTTCCTGGACGTTTCCGCCACCGACTTTTGCTCGGGCGAATGATAAAAAATTACTGAGCGATACTGTGTTCCAACGTCAGGACCCTGCCTGTTCAATGTCGTGGGGTTGTGGTTCGACCAGAAAACGTCCAAAAGTTCGTCGTATGTAATTTGCGATGGATCAAATTCCACTTCCACGACTTCGGCGTGGCCCGTCTTGTCAGTGCAAACATCTTCGTACGTCGGATTCTCTTTTGTCCCGCCGGCATAACCGGATGCTGTAGACAAGACTCCCTTCAAATTGCGGAAAGTCTCTTCGACGCCCCAAAAACAGCCTGCGCCAAATGTTGCCTTCTCCGTGCCCATCAGAAGCAAAATGGAATGATTATGATAAGAGTGCAACCGTGCAGAATGTTGTTTCTGTCTCTTCACGATGTTCATATTGCCCTAAAGTCTTAGTAGCCAACGGTTGCCGAATCTGGCAGAACAGCGGCCAATCCTTTCATTGAATGAATTCTTCTGGAACGACTCTCGATCAGACTCGCCCGACTTTGCCTGTGCGGCTTCTCAATGGCTGTGGCGCCTTGCTGGATAAAAGCCCAATTCCGCGCACGCCTCTTCGTGCAGTTGATGTAATCGAAACGGCAAAACGCCGTTGCGGTCTCGATGATTTTGGAGGAGGCGACTTTTTCGAGGGCCTCTCGCGGTTGGTCGATTCCTGTCAGCGCGAGGCCCAGCTTAACTTGATTGGAAGGATTGTCCTGCGAGCGGATCTCATACGCATACTGTGTTCACGTTTGCTCATACAACGAGATCGGAAGGTATATCCAAGCATCGTGCGACAGGAAATTCGCGAACCACTTTTCATCGTCGGTTTGCCCCGGAGCGGTACCACCGTGTTGCACACTTTGCTCGCGTTGGATCCCGAGCACCGCGTTCCTCTCACGTGGGAAGTCATGACGCCATCCCCACCGACTCGCGATAATGAGAAGCGACGGATTCAACGGGCAATTAGCAGTTGTAATTGCTTCAACTGGCTGGCGCCCACATTTCGCCAGGTCCATCCGGTTGGTGCAGAGCTTCCGCAAGAATGCGTCAGTCTCATGGCGCCGACGTTCATGAGTGACCAGTTCGATGCAATGTATTATGTCCCTTCGTATCGGAGCTGGTTCTTTCGCCAGGATTTGCGACCGGCATACGAATATCACCGCCGTTTTCTTCAACATCTGCAGGTTCGGCGAAACGCGCGGCGTTGGGTGCTCAAGGCCCCCACGCACATGTTTGCCTTGCCAAGTCTGCTGGCTGTTTACCCTGACGCGCTTTTTGTCCAAACCCATCGAGCGCCACTCGATGCCATGGCTTCAGTATCGAGTTTGATAACGATCCTCCGCCGTGTGTTTAGCGACGCGGTGGATCCACTCACGGTTTGCCGCGAGTCGATTGATTACTGGTCGAAAACACTGGATAAATTCTTGCAAGAACGCGGTCGATTAGCGGAGCATCGCATCTGCGACGTCGATTATGTTGAGATTCGTCGCGATCCTCTCGCGGTGGTGCGACGTATTTATATGCACTTCGGTTGGTCGTTGTCCCAGAAAGTAGAGCAACGGATGTGCCAAGCGTTGGCAAGCCAACCGGAGGAACGACATAAGCTCCACCGGTACGATCTCTCGCAGTTTGGCGTGGAAGAAGCGGAGAGCGCCGCTCGATTTGCGGTCTATTGCGACCGGTTCGGTCTGGCTGCGCGCAGGAAACATGCGTCTAGCGAGCGAGCAGAGAAATTGTTGAGGAGGTAGGCTCAACAACTCCATAAGAGCGGGTCGAGTTGCTGGAGTTGCTGGCATGAGGAAAACTTCGCTGACATGACCTTCGAAGTACGCCGCGCGATTACGGCCGATCATCCCAGCTTGCCTGGACATTTTCCGGATGCGCCTCTTGTACCAGGCGTGTTGATTCTCGATGAAGTTCTCGCAGCGTTGCGGGATTGGCAGAAAGACTGTCAGCTCACGGCGATCCGGACGGTCAAGTTTCTGCAGCCACTAAAGCCCGAGCAGCCATTTACCATCTGCCTTTCCACTAGCAATGATGACGCGACTGGAATCAATTTTTGCTGTCGCATCGAAGGCTGCGTAATAGTTGAAGGCCAACTTGAAGTTTATTGCGGAACAAAGGTGACTTCGTGAACGCGCCACTCTCCGACGCGCCAACGTTTAAGGTACAGCCAAGCGATCCGCGTCTGGCCGAATACCTGAAGGAATATCCACCGCCGGTGTTCAGTGAACGACTGTATCAAAGCATCGAACTGTTGGAGCGTTACAGCGTCGACATGGCTATCGATCTGGCGCGTCGGTTGAACGTAATCGATCACCTCGGCCAATGGCGGTCTGTCGACGACTTGTGTCGTCTCCTTTCATTTCAACCCTCTTTCAAGTTCGCCTTACATTGGATATTGGAACGTCTGACAGAAATCGATTGCGTCGAGACTCGGACCGACGGGAACACTCGCCTTTACCGAGTGCGGAACACGTTGCGGAAACCCGATCTCGAAAACCTCCGTGCAGCAGGTCTGCAAATCGATCCTGCGAACGCTGCGACTTTGGATTTACTGGATCACGCCGCGAGCCTCTATCCTGCTGTCGCCAATGGCGAACAAAGCGGTGACCGCAGTTTGCTCGGTCCGCAAGGCGTGCCGCTGTGGCTGAATTATTTTCACAATGACAATTTAAGCTATGCCGTGAATAACTGGGTCGCCGCGGCGCTTGCCGCTGAGCGCGTCTCCAGTCAGCACGCGCTTCGGATTTTAGAAGTCGGCGCAGGCCCCGGAAGTGCCAGCGAAATTTTGCTACGCGTGTTTGATGAACGCGGGCTTTTGCCACGGGTAGAACGTTATCTCATCACAGAGCCGAACGCGTACTTCCTGAGATGCGGCCAACGCAAACTCGCAAGGCAATATCCTGATCTTCCGCTTGAATGGGGTGCGCTCAATCTCGATTTGCCTTGGAGCACTCAAGGCATCAACCCGGGTGAATTCGATCTGATATACGCCGTTAACGTCATGCATATCTCCAGGGACCTCCTGTTTAGCTTGAACGAAGCGCGCTCGGCTCTGAACAGCGACGGCTGGCTCGTGATCGGCGAATGCCTGCGCCCCTATTTCAATCAACCAATCTATCCTGAGCTGATGTTTCAGATTCTTGAGAGTTTTACAAACGTCCAGACAGACCCAGAGATTCGCCCGAACCCAGGGTTTCTAACTCCAGAGCATTGGCTACGCGCGTTTACGCGCGCAGGCTTTGGGCGCGCGGAAGTCGCGCCGAACATCGATCGCATTCGCGAGATCTATCCACACTTCTTCACTGGCGCAATCTGCGGACAAAACGTTGCGCCCGCCAAATGACCTCGGACGTTCTCGAAACGAAAACCTCGGAGACAGTGCGTTGGACGGGTTTGCCGGAACGCGGCACACTTGCTTCGCTGCAACTGATCGCATGGATCGCGACGCACATCGGACGCTGGGCCGCAAGGCTGCTGTTATATCCGGTCACAGTCTATTTTGTAGTTACTGCGGGCGCGGCCCGCCGAACTTCGTACGAATACCTTAAGCAACTGCGCGGCTACCCCGCCCGCTGGTGGCATGTGTTTCGTCATTTTCATTGCTTCGCCGCGACCATTCTGGATCGCATTTACCTGTTGCGCGGCGAGTTCCAGCGCTTTGATGTAAAGCTTCATGGCAAAGAAATCCTGCACGACCGAATGCAAAGCGGGAAGGGCTGCATTCTGTTGGGCTCACACTTGGGCAGTTTCGAGGTGTTGCGAGCTCTGGGCGTGATGCAGGGAAAGTTTCCGCTCAAGGTTTTAATGGATGCAGCTCACAACCAGAATATCACCCGCTTTCTCGATGCATTGAACCCTGTGATCGCCGGCACGGTAATCCCGCCGGATCGGGTGGATACTTTGCTGACAGTTAAGGAAAGTTTGGATGCGGGATTCTTCGTCGGCACGCTAGGCGACCGCGTTTCCAACAATGGTAAGACGGCCCAATGCCAATTCATTGGCCGGTCAGCCGCGTTCCCGGTCGGCCCAATCGTGCTTGCAGCCATTGCGCATCGTCCTGTTATTTTGTTTTTCGGTCTCTACCGCGGCGGGAACCGTTACGAAATTTACTTCGAACATTTTGCCGATGAGATCACTTTGGATCGCGGTCGTCGGGCTGAAGAGACCCAGCTGTGGATGCAGCGCTACGCCGAGCGCCTGGAGTATTACGCGCGCCTTGCGCCTTACAACTGGTTTAATTTTTATCCGTTTTGGGACCAGGCTTCGCCGCGTTAGAAAGTGACAAGAGTTACAAAGGTTACAACGATTAGTCATTGGCGCACCACATGTAACCTTAAGTTTAACGAACATCTTGTCTGATTGATGATTGACCAAGATTCCATCAACAAAGCGGAAATACGAACGCTGATCCCGCACTCGGGTATGATGTGTTTGTTGGATGAAGTAACTCAGTGGGATGATCGATCGATTACCTGCGTCACTAACACGCACCGTGACCCCGCTAATCCATTACGCCGCGCCGGGCGTTTATCTTCCGTCCACGCTTTCGAATACGGCGCGCAAGCAGCTGCTGTTCACGGCGGGTTGCGCGCCCGCTCAGTGGGTGAGATCGCACCCCCTGGCTACCTCGCTGCCTTACGGGACGCGCACGTGCATGCAGCGCATCTGGATGACATCGAATCGCCGCTCGAGATTTCCGCGAACCGTTTGTTTGGAGACGGAGCTAACACGGTTTACGAGTGTCGCGTTTCAGCCGGCGATGCTCTACTAGCCGAGGGTCGAGTCACTATCATTCTGCGCAGAATGACGAAATCCGAATGACGAAACTGCTCGCGCGCAACTTTTCGACACTCGTCATTTCCGTCACATCACAATTCCACCGTCGACGCACAACACTTGGCCGGTGATATAACCGGCTTCGGAAGACGCAAGAAATGCCACTGCGTTTGCGATGTCTTCAGGCGTGCCGGTTTTGCCAAGGGGAATCTTTGATTGGATGGAATTCTTAACTTCGTCGGAAAGTCCGGCGGTCATGTCTGTCGTGATAAATCCCGGGGCTACCGCGTTGGCGGTGATATTGCGGCTCGCCAGCTCGCGGGCAAGGGATTTGGTGAAGCCGATCAAGCCTGCTTTGCTGGCCGCGTAATTTGTTTGTCCAGCATTGCCCATCAGACCGATCACGGAGCTGATGTTGATGATGCGACCGTTGCGCTGCTTCGTCATGGCGCGAATAATCGCGTGCGTAAAACTAAACGCGCCGCGCAAATTTGTGTTAATAACCGAATCCCAATCTTCCAGTGACATCCGCATGGCGAGCACATCGCGCGTTACGCCTGCGTTGTTGACCAGAATGTCAGTCCTGCCAAAGTCGTTGAGGATCTGCGCGCCGATTTTTTGCACGGCTGCATGGTCTGCGACATCCACCGAATAGGCTTTTGCCGCATCTGTGCGGATTGCGTTGATCTGGTCCGCGATGTTTTTTGCGTTTGCTTCCGTGCGGCTCACACACGCCACCCGCGCTCCCTCATTTGCCAGTCGCAGGGCGGTAGCTTGGCCAATCCCTCGCCCAGCGCCGGTGACGATTGCAACTTGATTTTCGAATCTCATAAGTTTGGACTCCAACGTGAAAAATAGCTTCTTACATTGCGCGGTGTCGAGGAAGCGAGGCTACACCACGACTCCGTAACGACGTTGCCGCCGTCCAAATTCTTCCACGGCAGCAACGAGGTCTTTTTTTGTAAAGTCGGGCCACAATTTAGGCGTGATATACATCTCGGTATAGGATGTTTGCCAAAGAAGAAAGTTCGACAGACGCATTTCGCCCGAAGTGCGGATGAGCAGATCGGGATCAGGATAGTATCGTGTGTAAAGGTGTTTGCTGAACATCTCCACATCGATCATTGCCCTGTCGATGTGACCCAGTTCGATCGCGCGAAGCAGACTCTTGATGCCATCGATGATTTCGAGACGGCCCCCATAACTCAGAGCGAGAATGAGAGTCAAACCGGTATTGCCTGCAGTTTGCTCGATGGTTTTATGAAGTTGATCCTGCGAACTGTTAGGTAAATCAGTCAACCGCCCAATTGCCTGAAGACGCACGTTTTTCTCGATCATTTCCGGGGTTTTCTCTTTCAAAAATTTCTCGAGCAAACGCATCAGCGCAAAGACTTCGCTTTTTGGACGCTGCCAGTTCTCAGCGGAGAAAGCGTAAAGAGTGAGGTATTCCACCTTCAATTCGCCGCATCCTTCTACGCATTCGCGAACAGCCTGGGCACCCGCCTCGTGCCCTTTGATGCGCGGCAACCCGCGACCCTTGGCCCATCGGCCGTTACCGTCCATGATGATTGCGATGTGACGAGGAACAGTTTTGATGCTCACAGACATCGTAGCTGTGGTTAACGTCCGGAGTTTGCTGCCGTGAGGCAAATTCCGTCGCCGAAAATCCGAAGTTCGAAATCCGAATATCGAAACAGCGACAAGAAATGACGAAATCCGAATGACGAAGCTCGAAGGAATGACGAATGATCAAATGACGAAGGACTGTTCATGTCACTTCTTCGTCATTCGGGCTTTGTGCTTCCTTCGTCATTCGACATTTGTGCTTCGTCATTTTCTTGACTATTCGAAAGTACTTGCAGTCCAATTTTTCCCGGCTCGTGAAGCTACGCTCAAAGAATAATCGTCTCACTGCGTTCCGGCCCGACGCTAATCATGGACAACTTTGCCCCGGTTAATTCGGAAATGTATCTGACATATTTTCTCGCCGCAGCAGGAAGCTGCGAAAAGTTTCGAGCAGAATGAGTAGGTGCGTTCCAGCCGCGCACGTCCGTATAGATTGGTTCGCAATTGGCCAGCTGGCCCGCATCGCACGGCGGAACATTCAGACGTTTCCCGTTTAGCCGATAAGCTATGCAAACCCGGATTGGATCAACACGATCCAGCCCGTCGAGATTAGTGATGGCAAGCTCGTCAATCCCGTTGATCATTCTGGCGTAGCGGGTTGCCACGGCGTCGAACCAACCGCAGCGGCGTTTGCGGCCTGTGGTCGCGCCAAATTCCCGCCCCAGGCTATGAAGCATTTGCGTCAATTGCATATCTTCGCTAGGCAGCGCCCCTTCGCCCACGCGAGTCGTATAAGCTTTCATCACGCCCACTACGCGGTCGATTCGATGAGGCGGCACGCCGGTGCCTGTGCATGCGCCGCCCGCGGTTGTATTTGAGGACGTCACATATGGATATGTGCCGTGGTCGATATCGAGGAATGTTCCTTGTGCTCCTTCAAAGAGAATCTTTTTGCCCCGCTCCATGGCGCGGTGGAGATAGATGACTGTGTTGCCAACGAATGGGCGCAGTTTTTCGCCTGCCGCCAGATAGCTTTCATTGGCCTCTCGAAAACTGACAGGCTTCGCGCCAAGCGCCTGGAGAATTCTGTTGTACTCGATCACCTTGGCGTGCAATTTTTTCGAGAACACAATCGGCTGCATCAAATCGGACACGCGCAGGCCGGTGCGCGCTGCCTTATCGCCATAAGCCGGTCCAATCCCGCGTTTGGTGGTTCCAATTCTGACATGGCCTCGACGCAGTTCGCGCTGCTCATCGAGCAGGCGGTGATAGGGGAGCACCAGGTGGGCGCAGTCGCTGATCAGCAGATTCCTGCCGATTGTGATTCTTAGTTTGCGCAAACGATCGATCTCGCCAAGCAATGCGATCGGGTCGATAACGACGCCGTTTCCAATTACGCAAACTTTGCCGCGCCGCAGAATTCCCGAGGGGATCAGGTGGAGAATGTATTTAGCGCCACGGTGAAAGACAGTGTGCCCCGCGTTATTGCCGCCCTGGCTTCGAACAACGATATCAACCTTCGCGGTGAGCACGTCGATAATCTTCCCTTTACCTTCGTCGCCCCACTGCGCTCCAACTAAAATCGTATTGGCCATTGCAATCAGAAATGGGCAAAAAATTTTCCCGATGCATCCGGCAGGACACAGTCGGGACTGCCTACGAATAATATGTTGGCGCTAACTACGTGCAACAAATTTCGCGTTGATGTGTTCAGCGCCAAAGGCGCAGCGTTCAATCCGAGCCCGCCTGAGGCGGGCAACGCCCCAGGATTTCTAGAAACCCAAACGCCAGCGCTGTAAACGCGATTCACTTCCAAGCGGCAAGGCAGATGGATCGCGCTTTCAGCGCTTGTTTGCACGATAATTCGCGTCCCTAGGACGCGATGCCCCCAGGCTCACATTGCCGCGGCGCCTTTGGCGATAAGCGTTGAGCAGTTCTCCCATTAAGGCGCGGGCGTTTGCCGTTTTGGCAAAGGTGTACTACTTGGCTCCGATCTTCCGGATTCCATAAACGTTGGTCGCACGGCGCCGGACGCGTCCGGCTTTGCGGTTTGTGAACTTGGCCGACGCGATGTGCTTGTTCGTTCAGAGCGAGTTTCCTTCTTTGCCGGCCTTGGAGTTTCTGGGACAGCTGGACTCGGCGTCGGGGCAGCCTCGGAATCTGATTGGCCAGACTTCTTCGCTTGTGATGGACTAGGATTGTCGAGCCGCTCGGCAGCAAGCGCTCCCGCCATTCGCATTTGCTCAAGCGTGGGCTCTGCAGATGCAGATTTTTTGCGTGATTTGGGTTTGGCTCGCTCGGGCTCCGGTGTTGCTGACTCCGAGGGCGTTTGCTCGGGAGGCGGAGCTGCTTGTTTGGGAGCTTCCGGTTTCGTTTCGCGAGCAACGATTACCTCCTGTGCGTGCGTGTGGCCGACCAGGACGAGGCCGCAGAGCACCACCATGAAAAATCCCCTCCGCATAAATCGTCGTGATAAACAACGCCAACCCGTTGGCAAGCCCCCATTCACAAGATGTCTGCAACGTTATCCAGTTGGCCGCGTGACCTTGATCACAGGCAAGGGAAAACGCAGCTGCAACTCGTTTTCCAGATAAATCTCAATGTGGTGTAATCCGTATTGCTGAAACTGTACTCCGCCAAAATAATGGACGTTAGTCGCGTGGCCTTCCATCTCCTTCAAGACAAATTCCACTTCCGCCTGCGCGATTACCTGTTGTTCGTCGACACCGACGATGCGGGATTTTTGTCGAAATTTTCCCGCTCCGCTACACCAGCGCGTCCAGATGCAGAGCCGGATATAATTGATCGGTAAGGAAGGCGCGGGGACGACACTCAGCACACCCACGAGCGTTTGCATGCCGTTGATTTCGCACCGGATGTCCTCACAAAGAACAGCACTTTGCAGGTCTGGAAGAATAACGTCGGTTGCCATGACTGATTGATTACATGATGCCACGCATCAACAGCGTCAATAGTGCTATGCCGAGAACAATCCGGTAAAGCGCGAACGGCACAAACCCACGGGTACGCACCCAATTCATAAACCAGGCGACAACGGCCAGTGCTACGAAAAACGAAACAATGAATCCGATAGCAAGCACAATCCACGCGTGCGGATTCATTGCCAGCGGTGCAATATCCGCCTCGTGATGGTGTGGCATCACTGTCTTCAAAAAATCAAACCCCGTAGCCGCCACCATCGTTGGCATCGATAAAAAAAACGAAAATTCGAGCGCAGCTGGACGCGACAGACCTGCGACTTGCCCGGCGGCGATGGTGGACATCGACCGGGAAGTCCCTGGGAAAATGGCAGAAAGAATTTGCGCTGCACCAATCCAGACCGCCTGCGGCAAAGTCATTTCCTCCATATGCATCGTGCGCGGCCGCGTGAAAACAGCGTCAACGATCCACATCACGATTCCACCGATAAGAAGCGCAAGGGCCATCACCCAAAGATTTTCCAGGTTTTTGCCGATTTGTTTCGCAAGCGCCCACGCTGGCACTGCGGTTACAACAAACGCAATCAAGGTAAGACTTAACGGATGCGTGAAAATCGTGCGATCGCCGCGTTCGCCTTTTGGAAACGTGCGAACAAACTGCAGGATGCGGTGCCAAAAATAAACGGGTAACGCCAGGATGGCGCCGAGCTGAATAACGATCGTGTACATTTTCCAGAAGCCGTCGTGAAGGTCGATATGCAGCAATGCTTCGCAGATGCGCAAATGCGCGGTTGAGCTTACCGGGAGAAATTCCGTCAGCCCTTCGACGATTCCGAGAAAGACTGACAAGAAATACTCGTGCATTCGTTAGGGCGTTGGTTCGCCTCTCCCCTTTCGTAAAGAGGAGAGGATTGAGGCGTAGGGTTTCTGACGCGGCTCGAATTGCGAAGCCGGACCCTCACCCTGACCTCTCCGTTGAAAGGGGAGGTGCGAGAGACGCGCTAAACAAATACCCGCGGTCACAGTGCCTCCGTTCCGCGTTCACCCGTCCGAATGCGCACCGCTTCTTCGACCTCGGTTACAAAGATTTTGCCATCGCCGATCTTCCCTGTTTTGGCCGCTCCCAAAATTGCCTCGACAGCCCGCTGTGCGCGATCGTCTGGAAGAACCATCTCGAATTTTATCTTCGGAAGAAAATCAACGGTGTACTCTGTGCCGCGATAAATTTCGCTGTGTCCCTTCTGTCGGCCAAATCCTTTGACCTCGCTGAGAGACATTCCTTCCACGCCTGCTGCCATCAGGGCTTCCTTCACCGGCTCTGTTTTAAAAGGCTTGATGATCGCCTCGATCTTTTTCACCGCGCCAAAACTAGAACTGGCGCACCAAATGGCAAGCAATCCGATTCGAATGACAGAATCGGATTCCTTTTCTTCATTCGCCCATGGCTATCCCCTATGGCCTCAAGGTTGCAATTCTACGCCATGATCTTCGCTTTTCTGCAGAAAAATCTGTGCTCGCGTGACGAGGGATAGTGCATTATCGCACGCCATCGTTACAGCCGTTGCTATTTACATGACTGGTTTCCTTGAAGGAGGGTTCCGAAGTTGAGTGCCCCACCCGCGCAGCCTGCCTCCGTTCCGAACAGCTTGCTCGCTCGTCATCCTTTGGTCTCCTACTTCCTCTTCACCTTCGGTTTCTCCTGGCTCATGTTCCTGCCGGGTCTGCTCGTGTATTACGGAGTTCTCAGTGTGAGTGCCCAGGCGGTGCGTCTGTTCGCCATCGCAGGTTTGCTCGGGCCGATTTTGTCGGGGTTTATCATGACGGGCGTAACTGAAGGATGGCCGGGCATAAGTCGCTTGTTGCGGCGAATGGTACGCTGGCGCGTCGGGCTTCGATGGTACCTGTTTGCCCTGATTGGCCTTCCGGCGGTTATGGTGCTCGCTACTATCATCCGGCCTGGGGCTTTGGAATCGCTCGACGTTTCCGCTCAGCCAATCACCCTGGCCTATCTGAATGCCTTCGTGGGCATGGCCTTCATCGGCGGACCGCTGTTTGAAGAACCGGGATGGACCGGATTCGCACAGCCGCGCTTGCAGCAAACGTGCGGTCCTTTGCTCGGTGGCCTTCTCCTTGGGGGCCTCTGGGCGCTGTGGCATTTGCCTGGATTCTTGATCCCGTCCGAAGACATAAAGGACATTCCTCCCCGGGGCACCCTTCTCGACTTCGCTGTGTTCGCCTTGGCTCTCGTGGCTCTGCGTTTAATTATCATCTGGGTGGTCAACAACACGAGAGACAGCGTGCTGATGGCCATCCTGGTGCATGCCTCCTGGAACACCTTCTATGCTACGAGTCTGATCCGGCTTTTCCCCACTCCGGCAGTGCTCGGCAGCTATTCGAATCTCACCCTAGCCGCATGCGCATTGGCGCTAGTGCTGGTTGCCGCGACGCGGGGACGGATGGGTTGCCAGAACCAGGCAGGCTCGCTGCTTAAAGAGAGAGTCGCGCCGCCAGCATAACAAAAAGAAGATCGCGTTTGCGTCGTCGGATTCATCGCGCATAACTTCCGCCGATGAAGTTTGTTTTCTGTATTTTCGCGATCGCCACGATCACAACCTTCGCGCTGGCGCAGGAGAGCATCACGCCACCGCAGGACAATCCCACACCGCCGCCTAAAGTTTATCCCGTCGCGTTGCCTAATTATGACGAGGAGACCGCTACCCGATTGCAAATTTTTTTGGACAACAGCGATTTCGGGCCTGGGAAAATTGACGGAAGAATGGGCGAATTCTTCCGCAAAGCGCTCATCTCATACAAGCATGCGCACGCCATGCCGAAGACTGGCGCAGTCGATCAATGGATGCTCGATCAAGTGCCTGTGACTTACGCAACTTACACCATCAGGGATGAAGATCTGAAGTTGGTGGGCAATGTGCCAGGCAGCCGGACCGAGCAGGCCAGATTAAAATGGCTGCCTTATACCTCCTTCCTCGAGTTCGTCGCCGAGCGTTATCATTCGGCGGAGTCTTACATTCAAAAACTCAATCCCGGAAAAAACTGGGAGCATCTTCAGCCTGGCGAAACTTTGAAGGTGCCGAATGTACTGCCCTTTGAGGTTGAGAAATTCACCGAGGGAAAAGTCCCTGAGAATCCGGCATTCGCCTCTCGCAAGGTTTTTGTTGATACACACGAACACCTTTTGGAGGTCTTCGACCAGGATCGGCTGGTCTGTGTCTTTCCGATTACGCCTGGATCGAAAACTCTGCCGGCTCCAGTGGGCACGTGGAAGATTCTCGGAGCAAACGTTTGGCCGTGGTTCCGCTATGACGAAGGGATGCTCAATTACGGTGTGCGCACCGAAAACTATTACAATCTTCCACCAGGCCCGAACAATCTCGTCGGTATTCTCTGGATAGGCTTGAACAAGCCTGGCATCGGCATTCACGGCACGAACAATCCCGAGACAATTGGCCGCGCTGCCAGTCACGGGTGCATTCGGCTGGCAAACTGGGACGCCGCGCGGGTGAAAGACTTGGTGAGTGTCGGGAATACAGTCCTAATTTTTTAATCGTCCCCGGTTGTCATCCCGAGCCACGCAGACTGCGAGGGACCTCCAAATCGAAGTTGACGCTTTCTCGGTGAATCGTGTGATCAATTAGCTGTGTGTGCGGTCCCTCGCTTGCGCTCGGGATGACGCGGAGTATCGCAACGCGTGATCATCCCCCAGTTGTGAACGGACCGCCAGGCGGTCCGGCGCGCTCGGCGAGCGCGCTCTACCAAATTCTCGAAAAAATTTCGCGCGGAATCGCGCAGTCGAACGTCTAGGCTTTAGATCGACCCAATGGATCCCAGTGAACGCGAACAAAATCGGGCGGCCATTCACGGCGATCGAAAGGCATTTGAAATGATCATTCGCACACATAGCCGGCCACTTTTTGCCATCGCTTACGGCATTCTCCAAAGTCGCGAGGAAGCAGAGGACGTCGTGCAGGACTCGCTCGTGAAAGCGTGGAAGACGCGTTGGCGTGTGCGCGATCCTGAAAAATTTCCTGCCTGGCTCGCAACCGTTGCGCGACACAAGGCGCACGACGTTTTTCGCAAACGCCGCAGTGTTCCTTTGTCGGAACAGCTGATCGAACCGGTCGAACCGGAGCCAGCGAACACGACCCCTTTAGATCAACAGTTGCATTCCGCGCTCGCCGCATTGCCGGAGCTCCATCGTGCGGCGCTCACGCTGCGCTACTTCGAAGAGATGGATTATCGCACCATCGAAAACACCCTGGGTCTAACTAATGGCGCGCTCCGAGGAATTCTGGGACGAGCGCTCGCCTCCATGCGTAAACAACTTCGTCCTGCTCTCGCCTCAATGGACTAAACGTATGGCAACGATTCACGACGAAATCGACACATGGCTGGCCGCCGATCTGCACGGCGAACTGTCTAATAACGAACGGAGCGCACTTCACACGCACTTGGTCGATTGCGCTGCGTGCCGAAAAACTCATCACGAAACCAAAACTATGAATAAGATTCTGGAAGAAACTTTCGCTCAGGAAAAGCCCGATCCAACTCTCGAACAACGGATGCTGGCCGGCTTTCGCAACCGCATCCCTCAACGAAGCGGCCTTGTAAAAGTGCTCGTCGATCTAATGCGCTTGCGCGCTACTCAAATCGCAGCGGTTGCCGCCGCGTTGCTTGGACTTGTGCAGATCGGGCGGATGATCACCGGTGAACCTGTAACTGCGCCGCGCGCTCCGGAACGCTACGCGCAAATAGAAGTAGGCCCACCGCAGGCGCCGGAATCACGTCCAAGTCAGGCCGGCGCTCTGGATAGATCAGGCGGATTCGCCGCTGGACGGCCACAAGACTTGGCGCTGCAGCCACCGGCGCCACCGGCTGCAGCCAGATCGAAATTCCAAGGAGAGGGCAAAGTAAGTGCTACAACGGCCGAGCCGGCGAAAGCTGCGCAATCAGAAGCCGGTGATGTAGCAGCGCTCGAACTTCGAAACAACGCTGCCGTTAGAGAAGAAGCTGCACAAAGTCCCGTTGACTCGCCTGCTCCAGCACTGGCCAATCGCAAACTAATTCGCAACGCGACAGTCGAACTGGAGATCGTCAGCTTTGATAACGCTGTCCAGAAGATCACTGCGATTGCGAACGAAGAACACGGTTACGTCGCTACAACAGATTCCGAAAAACAGGCGAACGGAAAACTGAAGGGCCAGATCGTCGTGAAGGTGCTGCCCGAAAACTTGGATCGGTTTCTGCAAAAGATTCGGAGCCTCGGTGAATTAAAGAACCAGGCACTGGGCACGGAAGACGTGACCAAGGCGTATTTCGATACCGATTCGCGGCTGAAAAACTCCCACGTAATGGAGCAGCGTCTCATCGACATGTTGAAAACCAAGACCGGCAAAGTTTCCGATCTGCTTCAGGTGGAAAAAGAACTGGGCCGTGTCCGCGAAGAGATCGAGAAGATGCAGGGCGAATTAAAATATTGGGATTCGCAGGTGCAATTCGCCACGGTAACGATTTCGCTTGCCGAAAAGGACATGGAAGAACCAGCGGCCTTCCTGCTCAAGGAGCGCGCGCAACTTTCTCTCTACACCCCTGACGTGGAGAAAATTTACAACGAGATCAAGGGCCTCGCGTCGCCAAAGGTGCAGATCACAAATGCGCAACTAAACCGCGATTACTCTGGACGCGTTTCAGCGCAGCTGAGCATGCTGATCGCTCCGGAAGAAAGCGATGCTGTAATCGGCCGTGTCAACGGATTTGGGCGCGTTGAAAATTTCCAAACGCAGACCCAACGCGTCGCGCAAGGTGGCAGTGGGATGTCGGAAAATGCCAGGACCAAACGTGACAAGGTAGAACTCACTATCGCCATCTCTCGTGAAGAACAGGAGCAAGCTTTCCAGCAAACCAGCCTGCGCATTCGTACCTCATCGGTAGACGAAAAGGCAAAGGAGCTTCGCACTCTTGCCGAGAAGCAAGGCGGGCGAGTTCGCAGCTCATCTTTCAGTCGTGATCCGGATGGCCGCGAAGTGGCAAATGTTTCGCTGCGCGTGGCGATGAAAAATTACCCGGCGCTCATGCAATCGCTCGATTCGCTGGGCAAGGTTCAGAACGTGAGTGTGCAACGCCAGGACCGCGCGGACGCGCAGATCGACGAATCAAACGCACCGGCGGACATTTCGATCCAGGTTTACAGCCAGGGCAATATCGTTACCGAGGAAAGCGGGTTGCTTGCCACGGTGCGGCGTACATTGGCGCAAAGCGCGGGCGCGATTATGTGGAGCTTGCGAATGATTGGCGTGGCGATCGCGTTTCTCGCGCCATGGGCGATTGCAATTGTCGTCGTGGTCTGGATCGCACGACGCGTAATTCGCGCGAAGCGATAGGTGGAACGCGTTGTCCTCAACGCCTTGTTAATGCAGGCGGCAAAGCCGCGGTTTTTGCCATCGTCTTCGGAGAAGCCGATCCACCTGCAAGGCCGACTGTCACGGAATCATTCTTGCTCGCTCCGCAAACGAGTCATAAGTTATTTATGTTTTCCGAAGATTGGTGATGAAATCTCAAGGCGGCATCAGCTATAGCAACTTGGCGGTCGCTGCTTGTCCGAAACATCTGCTCCAATTCGCGGTCGATCAGCGATACGACGATTACACATCGGTCGATCATGCTGTCTGGCGATTCATCATGCGCCAGAACATGTTTTTTCTGAAGGAATACGCGCACAAAGTTTATTTCCAGGGCCTCCTCAACACGGGCATTTCCTTCGAGCGCATCCCGCGCATTGAAGAGATGAACGATATCCTGGCAACGATCGAATGGGGCGCGGTGGCGGTGGACGGTTTCATTCCACCGGCGGCGTTCATGGAATTTCAAGCCTACAAGGTGCTGGTGATTGCCTGCGACATGCGCCAGATCCATCACATCGAATACACGCCCGCGCCTGACATTGTGCACGAGGCTGCCGGTCATGCGCCGATTATTGTCGACCGGGAATACTCAAAGTATTTGCAGCGCTTTGGCGAAGTGGGCGCGAAAGCAATGTCGTCCAGGAAAGATTTTGAGCTGTATCAAGCGATCCGGCATTTATCCATCCTGAAGGAGCGCCCGAACGCTAATCCAAAAGAAGTCGATGAAGCAACCAAGCTGGTCGAACATCGCCAGAAGAATCTCGGCGCGCCCTCGGAAATGGCGCTGCTCTCGCGTTTGCATTGGTGGACCGTCGAATACGGACTCATTGGTACACTCGAAGATCCAAAAATTTACGGCGCAGGTTTGCTTTCGTCGATTGGTGAATCGGTGTCATGCCTTGAACCTGCGGTAAAGAAGATCCCCTACTCCATCGACGCGCAGGATTGCGCATTCGATATCACCACAAAACAACCGCAGCTGTTCGTCTGCCGCGATTTTGAGCACTTAAAGGACGTGCTGGAGGAATTTGCCAGCAAGATGGCATTCATGGTTGGTGGACTCGATGGCATCAACAAAGCCATCGAGTGCAATAACACCGCGACCTGCGAGTATTCATCCGGTCTGCAAGTCAGCGGGACTTTCACTGAGGTCATCACAGACGAAAACCATTCCCCGATTTATCTGCGCACAACCGGCAAGACCGCACTGGGATTCCAAGACAAAGAACTCCAAGGCCACGGGGTCGATTATCACAAGGACGGTTTCGGTTCGCCCATTGGCAAATGGAAACAAACGTCAACAGCACCGGAGCTTCTCACCAACGATCAACTCCACGCCCTTGGAGTTGTTGAGGGCAAGAAAGCGAAGATCGAGTTCGTTGGCGGCATCGTGGTCTCAGGGAAGGTTGAGAAGATCGCGCGTCGCGATGGCAGATTGTTGTTGATCACGTTCACAAACTGCAGCGCGCAATACCACGACCGCGCCCTGTTCGAACCTGACTGGGGCTTTTACGACATGGCCGTCGGCGAACAAATCGGTTCGGTCTTTAACGGTGCTGCAGATATGGACGCTTACAATCAGGTGGCGCTGATTCCAAAAGAACGGACCATCAAGGTCCCGTCCACGCCGAAGCGCGAACGACTAGAGAATCTTTACGCGCAGGTGCGCAAGATTCGCGAGAGCAAAACCGGCTATGAACGGCTCGGCGAAATTTGGGAGACACAGCAGGCCGAACATCCGGAGGACTGGCTGTTGTCGATGGAAATTTTCGAAATCCTCGACACCACCGATCAACAGCCTGAACTGAAAGCCAGAATCGGAAAGTTCCTAAACGAAAAGAAGACGAAGACTAAAGATCTCTCGACGCTAATCAGTTGGGGATTTCGCCTCGTCGAATATCACAAAGGTCCGGAACACCAGGCGGCGCTGCACGCTTCGCCAAAATAGGAGCAGCCGCTTCGAGCGGCGTTTCCCAATGCGGCACAGCACCGCCGCACTCCCAAAACTTGGACGCGATTGCGAGCTGCATGTTTCCCACCTGCGTTTCGGACTGTGGCGGTGCTCTGCCGCTTTCTTACTTTCGATCCTCGATGGGCGGCGGCGGAACTATCTTCGGTTTGACGACCATGCTCGATCCATAGGTGCCCGATAGCTGACCATTTCGCGCGAAGTCACGCATCATATCGAAATAGCCGGGTGCGTACCGCGTCGAGACTCGTTCGCCATCTGGAGCGACTTCGTACTCAGTCATCCCGTGCTCGGCGTGCGGAAATAGTGCGAGCGTTATTGGCTTTCCTTCCGTGATCAGCATCTTGATGCGTCGACTCGTCTCAGCGCTCGGCGCTTCAAGATCGTCTTCTCCGAGAATCCACAATTGTGGCGCTTCGACAGCTCGAAGCGTCGGCATTGGGTCATAGCGGAACGGCGTCTGCCCGGTTATCAAGATAAAATCCTTTCCTTTCTCGCGTATCTCGGCTGCTGTGTATGGCAAAATAAAATGCGTATAATTGCCATGCAGGTCTTTGTACCATGGCTCATTACGGTACTTGGCTCTTACAGCATCGAAACGTTCGAAACCTTTGGTGAACCTACTCTCGAATACCGCCTCCGCTGCGGATGCCACCTCCAGCGCTTTTGAAATCTCCGCCTGGCTGTGGCCTTTGAGCCGCATTTCAAGCGCAACCTCCTGTTGGTCTTCGTCAATGACGGACACGGCTAAGCCGAAACTGACAATAACGAAATCGACCGGCGCGCGTGTTGCGGCAAGCGGCGCGACCCACCCGCCCTGACTACCGCCCTGATATCCGATCCTGGCGCAGCGCGTGCCAGCAATTCGCTTCGCTTCTCGCATGGCAGCCACGGCGTCATCTGCGAGTGTATCGAAATCTTGCGTATATTTGCCGCCCGATCCGCCGGTTCCGCGTTTGTCGTAGACGAACGCGCCAACATTTTCGGCCGGTAACAGTCGTTGGGGCGAGTACGACTCACGAGCGGATTCCCTTTCCGCACCGTGAACGAGAACCACAATCGGAACCGAATCAGTGCCCTTCGGCAGCACTAATCTGCCAGCGAGCTTGATTCCGCTACGACCTTCAAACACCGCGTCAGCCACGTCGAACGGGATCCGGTCGGCTTTCTTGCCGTCGAACTCGATTTCACTCGTCGGGCAGGAGGTGAAAGACGCGCTGTGTCCATCGGGGTGACCTGTCCATCCCAGTGTGCTTGTCCAAGAGCCGTCCTGCTTCTTGTGCAAAACCCCGGTTGTTCCGTCGAATTTACGCCAGCGGAAGGTTTTGCCTTCGGATTGCGCGATATCGACAATCTCTCCATCCGAAAAACGATACGTTCCGATTTGGCAATCAACCCCGGCGTTTTCACCTGAAAGAGCAGCACCGATACAGATTGCTGACAAGCTGCAGAGGATCAATCCAAGCAGCAACGAACGAATACTGAAGCAGGGCATTCTTGTTCTTGATGCAATTCGTCACTGTTTTGGATTCAAATTTTTCCTCCAGTGCCGTTGCCCTTTCGCGCCTACGGGTGTTCGTCTTTGTTATTTGTCATTCCGAGCGGAGTCGAGAATGGAGCGACTGGGGAAGGCGCGACATAGACGGGAAAGGCCGGAGGCTGAGCGAACGGGAGTGAGCGAATCAAATCTCTTGCTGTTAAGATCAAAATCAGAGATCTCTCGACTTCGCTCGGGATGACAGTTGCGTGATCAAACTCTTTCGTCTTTGAAATGACGTTTGCCTTTTAGCGCTTTCGCGTACTCGTCCTTGCTCAAAATATTCTCATCGAGCTGCATGTCGGTGCGAAGGAAGTTTTGAAACCATGTTTCGATTCGTTGCCGATCTTGTAGCACTTCCTCGGTAATGTAATTAACGTCGATGTTGATGCAGATCGCGCCTACGATTCCAAATTCCTTTCGTTTGATTGGGATCGTCGTGCACTTAAATTTTCGGGCGCCGATGTTGAGCTCGTAATTCAATTTATCTTCGTTCAGGAGCTGCCTGCGTTTGAGATCAATCAGCAGATTCGTTGTGCCGTCGCGCAAATGCCGGCCGGTAACATTGTTTTCGAGCGTTATGAGCGAATGGGCGGGATCAGCCAGATTGTGCAGCAGAATCTCGATTCCGGTATTCGGGAAGGATTTTCCGATCAGACGCACGATTCGCTCATAGTTTTCGAGGAATTCGTGCGTGTCGTCGGCGATGGTCTTGCCGTCATATTTCTCGAATAGCTGGGCGTAAACCTTTTGCTCAGTTGGTTCGAGTTGTGCACGCACATTATTTTGCTCGCCGATAAAAATCAGCTGTCGCGCAGCCGTATGATCTTCGTTCTTGAGGAAATAATGCATGCCCAGCCGAAAATCTTTCAGACTGAACTCGCCAAAATTTTCGCGGGTGACCGTGAAAGGATAAAAATCGTATTCTTCCAGGTTTCTCCCAAACTTGCGGCGCTGTTCCTTGTACTTACCCCAAAGAAACCCTGTCACGAGAAAGAACGCCGACACAATGATCGACGCAATGACGTTGGTGCTAAGCTCGCTCTGGAGCGCTTTGATCATAGAACAAACATTTTTCCTGCTGCTTTAGCCACGGGCCTGCGGCCGATGCCTGTCCGAAACGCAGTCCCTATGAAAACGGCTCACAGAGCCGTCGCTACAACGTAATGCTGGCGCCAAGGCTAACGGATCAAAGATTTCCGGCCAAGCTGGAAATGCTGATATTCTCCAACGTTACGTCCATTGGGCGAGAGAGCGCGTACCCCACCGCGCTGGCCACGTCCCCCGGAGGGATCATTTTGTGGCGGGGCCATTTCCCCTCGATCTGCGTCCAGATGTTGGTGTCTGTAGCGGCGGGATAAAGGTTGATCACTCGGATTTTGCGCTCGCGCAATTCTTCGCGCACACATTGCGAGAAACCTTCCAGCGCGAATTTGCTCATGCAATATGCGCTCCAGTTTCCAAACCCAGTCTTCGCGGCGATTGAAAGAATATTGACGATGCTGGAGCCGGGCGGCATATGGGGCGAAAAGTGCTGCACTAGCATGAACGGTGCAGTGATATTGACACCGACGATTTGCTCCCATTCAACTGATGTGATTTCGCAAAAGGGCTTTACGATTGCGATGCCCGCGTTGTTCACGAGCAGATTGAGCGGCTTCTTTCCAACTTGATCGATGAGGTCGGAAACACCGGATGGCACGGCCAGGTCATGGATCAGACGGCTCACATGTGCACAGCGGGGCTTCACCGCTTCGCACACTTCCGCTAAGGCGACTATATCGCGTCCGTGGAGAAGCAATTCAACGTCCGCACCTGCGAGATGCTCGGCAATCGCGCGACCAATTCCGCGGCTCGCACCTGTGATAAGGTAACGTTTCATAAATTGTGGGGCACTACGTCCTCCTCAAGGTGAACCGATTGTTCGCGGTTTCCCATAAGCGCAGCCTAACGAGTTGCTGATTGAGCCGATTATCGATCTTCGGCCAAAGGGCGCGCACAATATTTTCGCCAGTTGAAGCCGCGTTGCGGAAATCCTCCGTTTCCAGATCCAGGTGTCGATCCCGCCACGGTTCCAACGACTCCTGGATGGCTTTCCTGAACGCAACAAAATCGTAAAGCGTTCCGCTGCGGCCGTCGTACTCGCCGCCGATGGTTGCTTCGGTCAGATAGCTGTGGCCGTGGCCGAGTGGATTGTTGCACTTGCCGTAGAGCTTTGCGTTTTCGGCGTCGGAAAGAGTGGCGGCACATAACCGGTGTGCCGCATGAAATGGCATCCGCATCCCCAGGAATACCGCTCTATTCTTCCACACCTCGGCGAAAAAATCTTCGCGCTCGTGCAGGCGCACGCGATCAAGCGGCGTCATCGAGTTTGCCCGCTGGTAGATGTAATCGGCCAAGCTCTCCGTCGTTATGGGATGATTCGCCAGGTCAGCGACGTCTCTATTGAGATAGCGATGGTCGAGTTCGTCGTGCAAAGCGCGCAAACAAGCGTGGATCGCATCGTGACCAAGCAGCGGTAGATCTTGAGCGCTGAACGCTTTCGGGAATCGGTACGTCAGACGGACACGATAATTATGCCCGTGAATCGAAGTGGCCGACCCAAACAACCGCGCATTTTCCTCGGCGCTTAGCTGAGGCGACATGGTTTTGCGCGCAGCTGAAAATTCGAACCAATAGTTCGACTCGCAGGCGCCATTGGAATAAAAGGTTGCGCTTCGCCCAGACGACTCGGTCAGATGACACGCAGCAAGTGTCGCAGCGTTGTCAGAGAATAAGGGCGCGACGTCGACGTAGAGTTGCCGCGCAATATTTTCGGCAGTTGGCGGAACGGCCCGGAAGGAAGGATTGTCTTCGTTGAGGAATTTGTGGTCGAATCGCTGCCGCACAATCCTGCCGGCGCGCTCCTTGATTTCGCTGATATTAATCAGCATTCCCGTAGCAGGATCGACAGGACCAGTGAAAACGAAATAGGCGACGTAATTGCGACCGCTCCCGTGGCGCGCATTCGTTTCGGGCCCGAAAGCCGCCAGATTTTCGTTGTCGCTCCAACGGTCGACGTGCAACCGGCGGGAGGCCGAGAATTCCAGTCGTTTGCTGACGGTTAGGAGCATCTTGCGAATAATTGTAGGCCGTCTCTGCGAGACGGCACCTAAATTGGAGGCGTCTTACACAGACGCCCTACAGCTACCGCTAGTCCTTCAACAGCGAGAGGAATTCGGAGCGGGTTCGGGCGTCTTCTTTGAAAGTGCCGAGCAGACAAGAGGTCTTCATGACCGAGTTTTGTTTCTCAACACCTCGCATCATCATGCAAAGATGCTTGGCTTCTACGACGACCGCCACTCCCGACGGCTCGAGACATCTCATCAGTGACTCTGCGATTTGAGTGGTAAGATTTTCCTGGATCTGCAAACGACGCGCAAAAACATCGACAATCCGCGCCACCTTGGACAAGCCGATCACTTTGCCGTTCGGAAGATAAGCGACATGCGCACGGCCGATGAAGGGAAGCAGATGATGTTCGCATAGCGAATACAGCTCAATGTCTTTCACCAAAATGATCTCGCTCGCGCTCGAATCGAACACGGCGTCGTTAATGATCTCATCGAGGTCCTGTCGATAACCTTGCGTGAGAAATTCCAGGGCACGCGCCGCCCGATCTGGAGTACGGCGCAGACCTTGACGATCGACGTTCTCGCCGATGCTGTGAAGCAGCTCGTGGTATGCTTTCGCGATTTTATTGAGGTCCTTTTCCGGCAATCGATTGCTTTCGCGTGTGAATCGCTCCTCGACATCAAGATCGGAATTCCGGCGCTGAATCATGTTTTGTTCGAGTAGCGTAGCATCAAGCAGCGGCAGTCTCCAGATTGCCGTCTCGCGTTCGGAGAACGCGATCCACCCTAGTCGAGCCAGCTTTTCGGATAATTCGGGTCGTCCAACGCAAGCGATTCTTCGGTTAGCTCGAGCGTGTGTTGCGTGTCGAACATCACCGCGAGCTCTTCCGTGCGCGTCGCGTTCTTGCTTGCCATGATTGTCCCCGGATGCGGGCCGTGCGGAATGCCCCGCGGATGCAATGTGATTGAACCGCTCTCGATCCCGCGCCGTGAACCAAAATTCCCACGCACATAAAAGAGAACTTCGTCAGCCTCGACGTTGTCGTGCACCCACGGGATTTTTACGGCTTCCGGATGGGTGTCGAGCATGCGCGGCGCAAACGTGCAAACGACATATCCACGAATCTCGAAGGTTTGATGGATCGGTGGCGGTTGATGCACTGTTCCGGTGATCGGTTCAAAATCCTGAGCATTAAACGTGAACGGATAGAGGTAGCCGTCCCAGCCCACCGCGTCGAACGGATGATGCGCCAGCGTCACCCGGGTGAGTCGCGGTCCATCTTTTACAAGAATATCGACGTCTTCCTCCTTATCGATCATAATGACCTCGCGAGGACCGTGAAGATCGCGCTCTGAGTACGGCGCACCCATTTTAATTTGCCCCTCGTGATTCAGATAGCGTTGCGGAATCCGAACAGGGCCGACCGATTCGAGAATAAGATAATCCTCCTCTTCAATCTTGTCCGGGACCAGCCGATAAGTAATTCCACGGGGAATGACGATGTAATCCTCAGCGCGATAAGGCAGTTTGCCGAAAACAGATTCCATCACGCCGCTGCCGTGAAATACAAAAATGATCTCATCGGCGCCACCGTTTTTATAATATTGAAACTTGTCGCTTGTCTTTGCTGGCCTGGCGCGATAGGCGATCACATCCTTGTTAAACAACATCGGCACGCGTCCGGTGTAGAAATCGCCACGCCGCGGAATATTAGCTGTCTTTAGGTGATGATGTCGCAGCGGACTATCGGTTACTTTTTTTGGCTCCCAATGTTTGATCAACTCAACATTGCGCACTCGTGTGGGTGGCCGCAGGTGATACACGATCGAGTACGCCTCATCGAATCCTTGCGTGGTGAAAACGTGCTCGTAGGCGATGCCCTCGTTCTTGTAGCTCGGCGCCGATCCGTTGCGATGGAACCAGATGTGATGTTTCCTCGGGACTTCTCCCAGTCTTTGATAATACGGCATTGTCGAATCCTCCCGTTTACAAATTCCCCCTTGCGGCTTGTTCGCGTTCGATGGCTTCGAAGAGCGCTTTGAAATTACCTTTGCCAAAACTCTTCGCGCCCTTGCGCTGAATGATTTCGAAAAAGAGCGTCGGCCGGTCTTCCACTGGCTTGGTAAATATTTGCAGCAAATAGCCTTCATTATCGCGATCGACCAGGATGCCCAACCGCTTCAACGCATTCAGTTCTTCATCGATGTGACCAACGCGATCGAGCAACGTGTCGTAGTAGTTCGAGGGGATGTTCAGAAACTCAACGCCGCGCTTCTGCAGGTCCGTCACTGTTTCAATAATGTTTTTAGTCGCCATGGCGACATGCTGGACACCTTCGCCATCGTAAAATTCGAGATACTCGTCCACCTGCGATTTCTTTTTGCCTTCGGCCGGCTCGTTAATCGGAAACTTCACAAAACCGTTTCCGTTGCTCATCACTTTGCTCATGAGCGCCGAGTATTCAGTGGAGATGTCCTTGTCGTCGAAGCTCAGGATGTTGCGGAACCCCATTACGTCCTCATAAAACTTCACCCATGGATTCATCTGGCCCAGGGCAACATTGCCCACACAGTGATCGACGTATTGCAACCCGGTCTGAGACGGCTTGTAATTCGATTCCCACTTGCGGAAACCCGGCATGAACGGCCCGCGATAATTCTGCCGTTCGATGAATAGATGAACGACCTCGCCGTACGTGTGAATTCCGCTCATCACCAGCTCGCCATGCTTGTCTGACAAAGTCGTAGGCTTCAGATAACTCTTGCCGCCCCGCTTGGTTGTTTCTTCCCATGCTGAGGTTGCATCCTCCACTGCGAGCGCGAGCGCTTTAACGCCATCGCCGTGTTTATGCACGTGATCGGCGATTGGACTATTCGGCCGGATCGGAGTCGTCAGAACAAGCGTCAACTTATTCTGACGAATCGCGTAGCTTGCACGGTCTTTTATTCCCGTTTCCGGACCGGAATAAGCGAGGCTTTGAAAACCGAATGCGGTCTTGTAAAAATGCGCCGCCTGCTTTGCATTCCCGACGTAAAACTCGACATAATCCGTGCCTTGCAGGGGCAGAAAATCTTCCTCGGCTACAGGTGTTTCTTTAGTTCTTGGAGCAGCAATTGTCGTTGGCATAATGACCTCCTACCTTTCTCGCGCTGAATGCGCCTCTCAAATATAAGTTCGACAACCATCCGTCGCAAGGCTGCGCGACAAAGTCTTGGGTAGCACGCGTCTCGCGTGCTGGCGAGCGCGTCCCCGCGATCGCAAACTTTCCTGAGTGCGACTTTTCTTGCTGGATTATGAACTCTTTCGAAGGCTGGTTTCGGCGCGACGCCGAAACCAGCACGCGAGACGCGCGCGCTGCCCTGAATTCTTCGATCGCGTGGCGTACAACAAAAAAGGAACGGCGGCGTGACCGTTCTTTTTTGCTTTTCGACTGGATGACTATCTCAACGAGACATCGTCTATCCGGAAGGTCGTTGACAGCGAAAAATCGGTCGTAGAACGGAATTGCAACCGGATAGTCTGGCCCCTGTAAGAGGCAAGGCTGAACGATTTTTGTGAGTAGTTCCCAGGAGTCGTTTTGTCCCTGTTGCTGTACGTCGCGACGGTTTGAAGCAATGTTCCGCTGGTGCTGCGGACTTCCACGTACAAGAAATCATAGGCCGTTGTGATACCCTCGCTCGAGCTGCAGTTGAACCAAAAAGTCAGGTTTGCTGTCGCCGTCGTGGGAATCGTGACTGTCTGGTAAACCTGTCCCGTCACATTATTGTTCACGCCGAAATACATGTAACCCGTTCCCCCGTGAGGATAGTTGCCGTTGTTGGTGTAAAAGGCACCAGAGCCCGATAAGATCCAAGGCGATATACTGGCTTCCAGCGCACCATTGACGATCAATTCGGTCGAAGGAGTTGGTGTAGGAGTCGCCGTCGGGGTCGGTGTGGGAGTCGGAGTAGCTGTCGGCCTGGGAGTAGGTGTTGGTGAAATTGTGGGCGTCGGAGTAGGTGTCGCAACCGGTGTCGCGGTTGCTGTGGGGGTTGAGGTTGGAGTCGGAGTTGGCGTGCCGGTTGCCAGCTTGAAACTGCCAATGCGGGTGCGCCAGTTATATGAGGTGGTCGAGGAATAATACTCGTTGGTGTACCAGAACGTCGCGTCGTCAGCAGGATCGATCGTCAACGAGCTGTAATCACCCCAGCGATTGCCGCTGCCGGTTTGACTGCCCGCCCCGTCATAAAGATGGGCCTCGCCCTGAGTCAGAGCGTTGATCGGATCCGTTGCCAATCGTCCGGCGTAACGAAGCTGGGGATGAATACTCGAGCTTGAAGCGCTAAAGCCGATGGCGAGATTCCCCTGGCCGTCCATCGCCGCGCTTCCCATCCAGCGCCACGTTGTGTCCGGCTGATAAGTGCTCTGCTGATAAACGGTGACGGGTCCGGAAGTCACATTGCGCAGTTCAAACCAGCGCAGACCTGCCACGCCGCCAGAGCTTACGCTGTAGGTGCCGACGACGGATTCGTGGTTGCCGAAATTGCGGTAAGCGAGGCGAAACATCAAACGATCCCCGATGCCATCGAGATAATTTGAGCTGGTGACTCCATTTTGCGGTACACAGGCGCGGCTCGTAGGGCAAAGCGCGGCGAAACCAGCTGCAGGCGGATTGGCAAAGGTAGTAAAGGTGGAGTTCGCAGGAGTAACGAAATCCACATGGAAATGGTAGGTGGTGTAATTTGGATTAGTGGCTTGACCGGGAAATCCTACGAAGGTGTTAGGAGCACCTGTTGGAGGCAACGTGGATCCGTCGAGATCTGCGGGCAAAAAAGGATCAATTGATCCACCGAGAGGTCCCACCGGACTAATAAAGGTTGCGGCTTGCCCGGCCAGCATCTTCGTCCGATCAAAAGCGAAGGGCTGAGGACCAAGGTAAGTCGTGCCTGACGCATTGAAGACATTCATGCTCATGTAATAGGCATCGGACCATACGCTGAGGTGAGGGTAATCAAAAAAATTGGTACCGAGGTGAAATCCGTAGCGGTTATAACTGCCGGTCGCATCTGAAGTGGTGGAGATGGCGACACATTCGTCAGTCACTGCGCTGCCAGAGCCGGCGAACTGACTAATCAGCCACCGGTTGGCCAGATGATCATAGAGCATGACTGGATCACCCTTTCCGCCGCTTTGGCAGACACCGCCAAAACCGCTCCAAATGGAGGAAATGCTATTAGGTCCCAGAACCGAATTGCCGGTGGACTTGTCAAAGACCTGATAACCTTCATTGACGATTTGTACGTACTGCGTTAGCCCGACGGCGCCGTTGGTGTCAGGTGGCGCGCAGTTACAGCCCACACCGGGGAAAGGAATGCCGTCGAAGGTGCGGATAGGAACAGGGATGTTCACACCCGGAAAGCCGAAAGCTGAGGCATGCGCATTTTGGACGACCGGGTCAAAACTGTCTGTGTGCCGATACGGTACTTTCGGGTTTTCATTGGCGTCCCGTTCACCTCCGCGTCTCAGGTCGGACTCGCTCCATACCGGCATTTCGCGCAGCGGCGGGGAAACATCGTTGTGATAAGAGGCGCCAACCTGGACAGAATCAACGCCAGCCGTACCTGCTCCCTGGGCCAGAGATTTCGTGCCGAACGGGCCACTAATCGCGAGCAGCGCCAGAAGAAGGCCGAGCAAGCATAATAGACAGGCGAGAAGACGCGAAAGAGAGAAGGCAGATTTTCGAGAGTTTCTTTTTTTCATGTTATTTCCTCTATGTCGTCGATTGCCGACTTAGGCGGCAATGCTATGGAGTCCGGCCGGGTAATTGCCAGACTTTTTACATGATTTTTTTGTAATGTTTTGGCGCCCGAAATGGGAAGATCCCGGTCCAGCGGCTAAGTCGTTCCGAGCGAAGTCGAGAATGGAGCCCGCCTGAGGCGGGGAAGCCGCGACATAGACGGGAAGGACGAAGACTGAGCGAACCGGCAGCGAGCGAACCAAGGTTCTCGATGATCTTTCGCCGCATCTTCGCGTGCTGAATACAATCGCAGCGCTAGTGCAGCAATTTCACCTTGCTCTTCCCGCGCGGACTGATAGCGAAGGATCGATGCTTTCCTTTTATCGGAATACGCTTCTGAGAAAACGCCGAAATAGACCAAACAGACTTTCGTCGAATTCTAGTTAGGCCGCTTCCCCCATGCACCTTGTCATGTTCGACATCGACGGCACGCTTACCGAGACCATGAAGGTCGACGAGGAGTGCTTCGTTCGCTCATTCAAGGACGTGTTTGGTTTCGCCGACATCGACACCGATTGGTCACATTACCCACGCACGACAGATTCCGGCATCTTTCACGATGTTTTCACGTCACGCATTGGCCGGACTCCGGCGGCGCAGGAAGTATCGCGGTTTCGCCAGCATTTCATCCAATTGCTCGCTGCCGCTTCATCACAGTCTCCATTTGCACCGGTTGCAGGGGCTGACAGGTTGTTGTCCCGGCTCGCACAGAGCGGCTCGCATCGCGTGTCGCTTGCCACTGGAGGTTGGCGTGATTCCGCCCGCCTCAAGATGGCCAGTGCAGGGATGTGCTTTGACGACCATCCGGCGGCATCAGCGGATGACGCATTCAATAGGGAGTCCATTATGAGGCTTTCCAAGCAGAGAGCAGCCGAACGCTATGGCGAGTCATTTGCCTGCACCGTGTATGTGGGTGACGGAATTTGGGATGCTCGTGCCTGTCTCAGTGTTGGCATTCCGTTCATTGGTATTGGCACGGGAAGTCGAGCGACACGATTGTACGCAGAGGGTGCTGTTTGTGTCTTTCCTGATTTCAGTGATGCGGATATATTTTTGAAGAGTGTGGATAAGATTACGAACGCGGCCTAACCATGCGCCCGCCCCGCGGGCCGGGTCGCTGAGCTTGGGTCGTTGGGCCACGCCGCAGCCTCTCTGAAATTGCTGCCTGATATGAAATCCAAATTTCCAACAGCCCAAGAGTATTCGTCCCAGAAGGCACACTACGCGGCCATGACCGTGGTCGACATTCGCTCGGAGCAAGCTGGTGTCACCGATTCCTACAAGAATCAGGTGCTGTTTAATATCAACCAAGAATGCATGCGGCTTTCGGTATTCGAAGGAGAGTATCGTTGGCATCACCACCCAGATTCTGACGAGCTCTTTCTCGTGGTCGCGGGCGAACTTCAGATTGATTTTGAGGATGGCAATCGAGTGACCCTTACTGAGTGGCAGAGCATGGTGGTACCGGCGGGCTCTGTCCACCGAACACGTGCCATAGGACGCACGGTTAACATTACCTTTGAAAAACAAGGCGCGCAGACCGTTTTTGTCGAGTCGCCCCCGAACCAGGCGACGCAGCGAAGCGCGCCCCGCTCCGATGCGTAGCTTTCAAGTAGTTAGTTCGTCCAGCTTGCGACCCGCTTACGGGCGCGATCGCTGATCTTATGTCTCGTTAGGCCTGGGTCCTTAGACGGCCATGGAACTAATGGTGCGAGATGAGGAGTATGATGTTCGCGATCAAAGCCGCGGTTAGCGATCCAGAGGCGGAGAGATTCGTCTTCACCGAGCAGAAGACGATGTATGGTGGCAAGCACATCGCCAAAGGCGATAGCATCTTCGTCTTTGCCAGCGAGAACGAAGGCGGGCCAGGTCTCATCGCGAGCGGCGTCGTCACCTCGGCCAAAGCGATCGCAAAAAAAAGCGGGATCGCCCGGCAAACGCCTCGCGTGAGCATCACCGTCAAACTCATCGCCCTTGCGAAGCGGCGCCTGGGACGGAGTGAGCTCAAATCTTTTTCCGACTGGAACGACGGTCGACCCGAGACTGAGCTCAATTTCAAATTCTATCGTCAGGCAACGAACAAGATTGTCGGCATCTCGGATGAAGCGGCGGGGTTCCTCCGCGGATTTTTCTAACGCGGCCGATTTCGACATGAACACGAAATGGCTTAACAAATCGCTGGAGCCAACCCGCCTCAGGCGGGCCGTTATGAAGTCCGCGTTTGCTTCATGAAATACCGCTCGATACTTATCACGCTGCCGGTTTCTGCGAACGTATGACTGCTACCGCGATCCATACTCTTGAGATTGCCGCTATTGTCGTTGCCGGCACGATGACCGGGAACGAAATTGCCGTGGCCGTTTTCTTTCATCCGCGCATCAGCCGCCTCGACGATGCGGTGCACGTTCGAGCCGCTCAAACATTGGCGAAGGGCCTCGGTGCGGGGATGCCATTCTGGTATGCGCTCACGTTCCTGTTGAGCCTCGCAACGACTTTTCTCGCGCATCCGACATGGAGCACTCCTCGATGGGTGGCACTTGGCGCGTCCGCACTTTTCGCCGCGATAATTGTTTACACTGTGCTTTTACCGGTGCCCATCAACAACCAGGTGGCCCGTTGGCGGCCGGATTTCCTGCCATCCAATTGGCGAGAGTTGCGCCGTCGCTGGGACACTCTGCATGCCATTCGAGTCGGCTTCTTGGTTGTCGCCCTAGTTCTTCTTGTCGCATCTTGCGTTATCCAACCAGTCGCCTAGACATACGCTGCACCGAGCGACGGTGTCGATTCGCTTTATTAACCGCTGAACACGGAACGATCGGACACGAGTATCAGTTCAAGTTTTCTATCCCGGATCGATTGAATGTCATAATCGAACGCTTGCTTTTCTGGATAAAGTTACGGCAAATAACCTGTCACTGGTTCCATCGTCTCGGCTTCGCTTTTGCGAAGAAATCGCACACCTGGTCTAGCAAATCGGCTTGTCCTGTTCGTCCCGTCCTGATAGCGAAGAATCCATGTTTTCCCTTTACCCGGAGCGGTTGCTTGCTAGAAGCCGAAATAGGCGAAACAAACTTTCGCCGAATTCTAATTAGGGCTGCGCATGAAACCACTCTTGTCCGTATTAGCACTGATCAGCGCGGGCTCAGCTGCCGCTGACTGCCCGAAGGCCGCAGATTGGGCCCGCACCTTCTACTCCGGGCACTATTCCTTTTATGCGGACCCATCAGATCGTGTCTTGCAGTTCACTACGTCAGAGTTTGGAGCGCTGCTCAAAAGGGAATGGGCATATTCGAAGGGAGAGATCGGGCATCTGGATTACGACCCCTGGCTTGGAGGCCAGGACGGAGAAATTGGCAAGCCGGTTCGCTTCTC
>Ga0137412_10000243_pt1 | contig 36125 bp, 33 predicted proteins | sample CZODoug2_1_16fun_FD_122160 | JGI IMG/M metagenome (GOLD analysis project Ga0137412, IMG submission 122160) | Vadose zone soil fungal communities from Angelo Coast Range Reserve, California, USA - CZODoug2_1_16fungal (Hybrid Assembly) | ecosystem: Environmental > Terrestrial > Soil > Vadose zone...
GATCGCCCAGTAGGCCTCGGCCCAGGTCGCGCCGCCGAGCACGAGCGCGAGTGTCCCGTTGCCGACGGGGTTCGCCGGTGCCCCGTTGGAGCCAATGAGGATGATGCCCTCGAGAGCGAAGGTCATCGCGAGCGTGGTGATGAACGAAGGGATGTGGAGCTTGACGGTGATGAGGCCGTTGGCCCACCCCACCGCGGCGCACATCACCATCGAGAGGACAACACCGAGCGGGAGAGGAATACCGGCGTTGTCGAGGTGCTGGACGAGAAATGGCGAGAGCACATAGACCTCGCCGACCGACAGGTCGATCTCGCCCAGGATGAGGATCGGTACCTCGGCGAGCGCGAAGAAAGCGATCGGAGCGATGAAGCTGGCCAGCGCGGCCGCGTTGTCGCCCGTGAAGAAGTTCGGGGACTCAGCCGTGAAGAAGAGAACGAGCGCGACCGCGACCGCCGAGATCACGATCTCCTGCAGGTGCAGTTCACCGAACCGTCGAATAGCCGAGGTCGCCACCTGGCTAGCGCGTTCCTGTGGACACTTGAATGCTCTTCGGTGGGGTGAGCACGACCGGCGTGGTGCTGGAGCCCTCCCAACTGTCCTTTCGGTTGACATAGTCGCCGACATTCTTGTTGTCGACGTACTTGAAGCCGGTATTGATATTGACCGGAGTGATGAGGCCGCCGGTGATGTTGTAGAGGAGAAGCTGGTAGATGGTCATTGCGCCCTGCAGGTAGGCCTGCTGGTCGACCGTGAACGCCAACTGGCCCTGTGCGATCAGGTCCAGCACGGGCACGCCCACGTCAAACGCCGCGCCACCGACCCCCTTCGCCGCCAGGCCCAACTTCTTGATCGCTGTCGCGACGGCGACCCCGTTGCTGCCACCGCTGGAGAACATGAACTTGACGTTCTGGTGCCCCTGGTACCAGGCCTGGATGGAGGCGAGCGCCGGCCCTTCGGTGGCGCCGACCGCGACCTGGACGAAGTCGACGCCAGCCGGGTTGAACACGCTTGCGGCGCCGTCCATCCTCGGCTGCTCGTTGAGCGAGCCCGGGACGCTGATCATGCCAGCGACCAGGTCGCCCTTCTTCACGTAGCCAAGGATGCGGTTGGCCACGGCCACCCCGGCCTGGTAGAGGTCCTGACCGATGTAGGACATGGCGTTGTTGCCCTTGCCGACCGGCGCCTCAGCGTTGAACGCAACGACCGGGATGCCCCGGCCGAGTGCCCTGTTGGTCACATCGTTGAAGGCGGTCGGGTCGACGATGCAGCAGCCGATACCGTCCACCTTGTTGTTGACCGCGACCGAGAAGGCGTTGACCATCTCGGGGACGATGTCCTTCTCGGATCCGGTCCAGTTATAGGAACACCCCAGCAATGCGCACATGTCGTCCGCTCCGGCCCGGACGGGCACGAAGAACGGGTCAGCTGTCACATGACAGACCAAGGTGAACTTGTACGCAGGGTGTTTGGGCCAAGGGTCGTGAGTGTCGTTTTGCGAGGTCGTCGCGGTGGTGCTTGCACAACCTGCGAGAGCTCCCATAAGCGAGACAGCTGCCGCCGTGGAGCCAGCATTGCGCAACAAGCGACGCCTTGACAACTCGTGAATTTTCGAGCTTATTTCCGATCGACCGTATCCAGCCATATCTGCTGACTCCATTGTCCGCTATTCTGGAATTAACATTCATCCTCATGGCTTGAAATAGTGGCCGACCGATGACCGTCAGCGTGGCACCTGCTGGCGCCCTCCGGCACTCATTCATGATCCGCGGCCCCGGCCCAACTCCGGGGAACGTCAGGTTAGGCCTATGGTGATGGGCTGTCAACATGTCATCGTCCTGTAATGACAGGAACGAACTGTACAGATGGAGTCAGACTCGTTCCGGCGGAAAGAGTCACCTCGGTTTCCCGGTGCGCAACGGTCTCGGGTGGTGTCGTGCCGAGAACGACGTCACGTGCCTGGACCTGGTCTGGTGCTTGGCCGACCCCGAGTGCCCCGAGCCCTAGGCGTTGGTCGAAGGAGCAGGTCAAGCCCACGAGTGTGCGCCTCCGAGATCATCATCGGATGATCGTGTGACTGCCGTACAGGGTGCCGGAGGCTGCTGTCCGCCCCAGCGGCGCTGCTGCGCCGCGACGGCGACCGGCGTTCTGCGCCGGACCACTCCTGGGACACTCGCGAACGATCTTGGTCTGCGCGGGCAGGTCGCCACCGTGGTCCTAAACCATGGAGTCGTGCGGTCTCATCGCGGCCAAATTTGCAAGCAGAGGTCACTTCCCCAGCAAGCAAAGCCACCATCAAGTACCCGATCCCTGGACCCCACCGGCCCACTGAAAACCAGCCCTCAACGCCTTCGCCAACCGATTCCCACCAGCCGAAACCTACTAACCAAACCTCCGGACCCACCGTTAGCGAGACAGTCTCGCTGACGGCGCCCCGGCGGCGTGCGACCCACATTGCGACCACATCCGGCCCCTGCTCGGCGAAACAATCGGACTCGGCCACTGCCACAGCCAGTTCGATCAGCGGTCCTGCCCCATCATGACGACCGCGATGACGGCATCCGCGGGGTGCGGATTCCGCCAGCGGTGCGGGGTGCTCCGCTGGGCGAACGCCTGCCCGGCCGACAGCTCCGCAGCTGTCCCGTCCTCCATCTCGAGCACGATCTGTCCGGACAGGACGATCCCGACGTCGAGCGTGGGAGTGTGGAGGAACGCCGGCGGCGGAGCATCGGGATCCTCGGGCGGGACGGTCACTGTCCAGAACCGCACTCCGCCCGCTGTGGGGAACGGCGGCCCGCTACCGGCCGGTGATGTCACCGCGTCGTCCCCAGACTCAACCGCGTCGGCGCACGACAGCACTCCGTCCGCCTCCCAGAGCCGGCCGAGGCCGCGCCCGCCCGGAACAGTGAGGTGGGGCACGGCAACGTCGCGGGTGATCGTCGAGAGTCCGTTCTCGGTCACGCCGGTTTCGACCACTCGGTAGCTACTCGTCATCTGTCCACCCGGGTGAGCGCGACGACCGGGATGGGTCGCCCGGCCTGCTTCTGCAACCCCGCGAGCTGCGGGGCTTCCGTCAATCGCTGGGCCCAGAGTCGCTCGCGTTCCGCGCTCCCGGTCTCGGCCCCCGTGACCTGGTAGGCCTCCGTGCCGACCTCGACCTGGGCCACCGGGTTGGTCAGCAGGTTGTGGTACCACCCCGGGTTGCTCTTGCTGCCACCGTTGGCCGCGAACACCACCAGGCGTGTCCCGTCCCTGAAATAGACCATCGGCGTGGTGCGCGGCTGTCCGCTGCGGGCACCGGCGGTGGTGAGCAGCAGCAGGGGCATGCCCTCGAACGGGCCGCCCACCACGCCGCCGGCGGACCGGAACTCGTCTATCACCAGCTGGTTCTGCTGCAGTCTCTCTGACACGGATTCATCCCTTTCGACGGCCACCGGAGGGTGTGACCTCAATACATACGGTTGGTATGTAGCTCCAAGATAGGCCAGTATGGGAGGGCGTACAAAACACACATCCGTGTCCGCTACCGAAGGGGGAAGTCCGCAATGGACGTCGTCGCGGTTCAGACAGTCGCGCTCCCGAGCCCGTGCTCCCGCATCCCGGTAGAGCACGCCGACATCGTCCGCCAGATCCTGGATCAGGTCGGGGACAAATGGGCGCTGATGGTGATCGCGACCCTGCAGGGCGGCGTGCTGCGCTACACCGAACTGCTGCGTGCCATCCCCGGCATCTCCCAGCGCATGCTCTCCCGCACCCTGGCCCAGCTCCACCAGGACGGTCTGATCACCAGGACCGCCTATGCCGAGGTGCCGCCGCGGGTGGAATACGCCCTGGCCCCCCTGGGCGACAGCCTCCACGGCATCGTGGTCTCCCTGATCGACTGGGCGATCACCCACCACGACGAGATCCGCCAGCACCGGGCCCGCGCTGGTATTGCCGACACACGCTCGCGGCCGCCGCCCGAATCGACCTTCCTCGGGTCGGTCGACGACTCCTCGACGATACGTAACAGGTAGGCTCGATTCGTAACGCTGCCTGACCGTCGGGAGGATGTCGTGCCGGGCAAACCCGGGCTCTGCGTGATGTGCGGACGCGAACTGGCCAGCAGGCAGACAGGTCGTCCAGCGCGGTTCTGCTCGCGGGCCTGCCGGCAGAAGGCGTATCGCGACCGGGAGTCGGGCCGCGACGGTGGGGCAGCCGTCGCGCAGCCCACAAGTCCGGACGGATTGCTCGGACAGGACGACGCTGCGTGCAGCGGTGCCGAGAAGACCGTCCCGCACCTCTCGGAGCCCCAACTGTTGGCCTGGCGCGGCCTGCTCGAGGTACACGCCCGGCTGTTGCCCGCGCTCGACGACGAGTTGTCGTCGGCTACCGGGCTCTCCCTGAGTGAGTTCGACGTGCTCTACCAGCTATGGATCCGTCCCGGCTGTCGGATGCGGATGAAGCGGCTCGCGGCGGCGATGCTGATCACGCCCGGTGGGGCGACCCGGATCGTCAAGCGGTTGGAGAGCGGCAAGCTGGTCCACCGGTTGTCGCGGGCGGGTGAGCAGGCGGTCGAGGCGGAGCTGACCGCACTCGGGCAGGAGAGGCTTGCCGTGGCGATGGATATCCATTTCGCCGGGGTCCGACGCAACTTCTCCAACGACCTCTCCGACACCGAGACGGCAATGCTCGCGGCGATCTGGCGTCGACTGGGCCGCGAGGCCAACGCCGGCTGACGGGTAGCGGCCCGGATTGATCGTTTCGTCGATCTCATTGACGAAACAATGAGCGGTCGATAACGTGAGCGCGCCACTGCGACCCAGATCACACATCGGCGTGCGAGGGTCGCCTCGAACCAGGGAGGTTCCTCGTGGGCGTGCGTACAACCGGCTGTCACCACATGGCTTTCGTAACGAACAACATGGAGGAGACCGTCAAGTTCTACAACGGTCTGCTCGGATTCCCGGTGGTGGTGACGCTGCAGCTGCCGGACCCCGACCCCTTCCCCGGCGCTGTACCGGGCAACCTCGGCGGAAGCCGCCACTACTTTTTCCGGATCAGCGAGCAGGACACCATCGCGTTCTTCGAGTTCGCCGACGTCGAGGTGCCCGCGGACAACTCACTGCTCGGAGCGGGCAACCACCTCGCGATCACCGTGCCGTCCGAGGGTGAGCTGCAGAAGGCCAAGAAGCTGCTCGAGGACAACGACATCAAGATCAAGAGCGATCTTGACCACGGGTTCTGCCACTCGATCTACTTCGAGGACCCGGTCAACAACATCGCGCTGGAGTTCGCCACCTGGCAGCACCCATGCGACACCGCCCAGCCCTTCCTGCAGGATCCGAACCCGGTTCCGGCGGCGCTGGCGGCGATCGGAGCGGACATCTACGCGGAGCACCAGCTCCACTTCGATCCTGACGGCCACGGCGGCGCGGGCCCGCGCGACTGACGGTCGAAGGCAGCGGCCGCATACGGCGGAGGTCCGGAACGTGGAGACCCCTAATGGAACTACGCTGGTCGCGCGGCCGGGGGCGTTGGCTGAGTTGACCGCTGTCGCCGACGATATCGGGGCCAGCCGGGTGCTCGTCGTGGCCGGCGGTGCCTGCGGCCCGATCGCGAACCGCGTGATCGGACTGCTCGGACCACGTGCTCTCGGTAGGTTCTGCGACACGGTGGCCCACGTGCCCGCGCGTTCGGTCAACCTCGCGGTGGCCTCCGCCCAGGAAGTGCACGCCGATGCGGTCCTGACCGTGGGAGGCGGATCCACAACGGGCTTCGGCAAGATCATCGCGCTGGCCCTGCGGATTCCCCTGATCGCCGTTCCGACCACGTTTGCCGGTGCCGAGATGACCTCGCGTTACCTCGTCACCACCGGCGAGGGCAAGGAGTCCGGTATCTCGCCGCGGGTCCTGCCTCGGATGGTGCTGCACGACCCGGATCTCACGGTGGGCCTGCCGCCGCGAGTGATCGCGTCGAGCGGAATGACCGCCGTTGCGAGCTGCTTGACGGCCCTGGGAACCGACTCCGGGCCCGAGGTGGCATCGCTGGCAACGACCGGCCTGGCATTGCTCTGGTCGAGCCTGCCCGCGCTCGTGCGGGATCCGTCCGACCCCGCGCTGCTGACACAGGCGCTGCGGGGCGCCGCGTTGGCGGGGCGGGTGCTGGAGCTGACGGGTCCGGGCCTCGTGCAACTCGTGGCGGAGGAGCTCGGCGCCGCGCTCGGTGCCGACCACGGAGCGGCGCTGGGCTGCCTCACCCGGCAGTCGCTGCACATCGAGGTGGGAGGCGGTCGGCGGGCACTCCAGGAGCTAGGTCGGAGAGATGATCCGCCGGACGTCCTGTTCGGGGAGTTCCTCCAGAGACTGAATCTTCCGCTGCGGCTCGCCGAGGTCTGCCGGGTGGAGACGCCCTCTCAGTGGGTGCGTCGCGCCGCGGTCCGCTCCAGAATCTCCCCGCGCGCAGGGGCGCGGGAGCTGAGTCTGTTGCTGGAGTCGGCGTGAGCCCGGCAGCCGCTCGACTGTGCGATCGGCGCACCCGCACCGTTCCCCCTCTCCCGAAGACGTGAGGAGATCCGCCATGAGCGATCGACAAATGACGAACCGGCTGGTGCACCTCGTCGGCAGTGTGCCGCTGAACACCGCGGCGGACGTATTCCGTGCGGTGTCCGACGCGATTGGTCCCCATCTGAAGCGGATTCCGGACGGTGAGACGGGTGACCGAACCGGCTGGGTCGGCTTCCAGGCACTGATGCTCCTGGACCATCCGAGCTTCGAGTTGGTGCCCTCCGATGTTCCGGGCGAGCGGGCGGAGGACCTCGCGCGGGCCGTCCGCGCCCAGACCGACGGGTACCGGGCTCCGTCGTTCCGGCTGCGGGAGGGCGTGGATCCGACACAGCTCCGGTTCACCCGCCTCGGATACACGGAGGCGGCGCTGGCGTCCTACGCGACCTTCGCCGAGTTCAAGGCATCAGGGGTGATCCAGCCGGGCACCCGCTTCCAGGTCGCGCTCCCGACTCCGCTCGCCCCACTGGCGATCTTCGTGACGCCCGCCGACATCCCGGCCGTGCTGCCCGCGTACCAGACCGCGCTGCTGCGCGAGCTGGCCGAGATCTGCGCCGCGATCCCGGCCGGTGAGCTCGCCGTGCAATGGGACGTGGCAGTGGAGATGGGCTTGCTGGAAGGTGCCATCCCGGCCCCGTTCGACAACGTCGAGGAGACGGTCGCGGCCGCCGTGGTGGCCCTCGGCGACGCGGTGCCTTCGGGCGTCTCACTCGGGTACCACCTGTGCTACGGCGACATGGGCCTGCACCACTTCATCGAGCCCCGAGACATGGCAGTGCTGGTCGGACTGGCCAATCGCATCTCCGCCGGGCTGACCCGCTCGCTGGACTGGATGCACATGCCGGTTCCCCGTGACCGCGACGACCCTGCGTACTTCGAGCCCCTCGGAAGGCTGCGGCTCGCGGAGACCACTGAACTCTTCCTGGGGCTGGTGCACGAATCGGACGGTCTCGAAGGCGCTCGGCGGCGGATGACGTCGGCGGGCAGGTTTCGATCCGGATTCGGCGTCGGCACCGAGTGCGGTTTCGGGCGACGCGACCCGGGAGGTATTCCGGCGCTGCTCCAGCTACATCGCGAGGTCGCCACATCCGCCGAACGCCTCGTTCCGGTAGCTGTGCCTTCCGGCGAGCAGACCGAACGATGACCGTCCCGATCTCCGGGGAACGACGGAGGGCTGTCCACCGAGCCAAAGGCGGGCCGTCCTACTTCCGTCCTCCCTGGAGATCCTCGCCCACTGGGGGTCGCCGAGCAGATCGTCGGCGAGGGGGTGCGGTGCGGCACGGTCGAGTTCCTGGACGGCGTCTCCGCGCGCGTGGTCAACCGGATGCACCTGCACGAGCTGCACACCGACACCCGCTACCCGATGGGGCTCAACCTGGCCCAGAACGACACCGAGCGCATCCTCCGCGACGCGATCTGTGCCCGCGGCCTGGAGAGCGCACTGCACTTCCGCCATCGCGTGACCGGCGTCGTCCAGGACGACGACGGGGTCACGCTGCTGGTGGAAACCCCCGACGGCCGCAAGGAGCGCGACGTCCCCGACCTCGGCGAGCTTCCGCTGCGGCATTACCAGATCAGCCCGGTGGACATCGTCCCGGAGGCGCCGCTGCGGGCCAGCCTGCTCGTCGACCCCGGGTAGCTGCCCGGTACCGGGCAACCGCCGGCACCAGCTACCTAATTCGGCCGGACGGTTACGTGCTCGACATCGCCCAGTGAGCCAAGCGCCGACCAGCTTCAGTCGGGCCCTAGCGACCTATCTCGACGCGACCAACGTCGACCGCGAGTACACGCCGGAGGCATCGGTGGGCCCGCCGAACGACCAGCTGCGGCGGTCACCATCTGGATGATCGGCAACAGCAGCGTGGACGGGTGCATGCTGTCGTGGAGCGAGCTGTGGAGGCGGCGTAGAGGGTGCGCGACGACACGGCGCAGTCGCTTCACGGCCGGCGCGACCGCGCACGCCGTTGCGCAACCGCGTAGGAGTCCTATACGGTCGGACAGAACTAGAACAAGTTATAGTTCTGGGGTGCCGGGCCGGGCCGAGGAGCGGAATGGCGAAAAGGGCGCCGCGCGGCGACGAGGCCGACTACGTGGTCGTCGGGTCGGGCAGCTCGGGGGCAGCGATCGCGGGCCGGCTGGCGGAGTCGGGCGCGAGCGTGATCGTGCTCGAGGCCGGCAAGAGCGACGAGAAGCTGCTGGTCAAGAAGCCGGGGATGATCGGCCCGATGCATGCGGTGCCCCAGCTCAAGAAGACCGTCGACTGGGGCTACTACTCGGTGCCGCAGAAGCACCTCCTCGATCGCCGGATGCCGGTTCCTCGCGGCAAGGTGGTCGGCGGTTCCAGCTCCGTGAACGGCATGGTCTATGTCCGCGGCAATCGCGCCAACTTCGACTCCTGGGCCGCCGAGGGCAACGTGGGCTGGGACGCCGACAGTGTCAACGCCGCATACAAGCGGCTGGAGGACTTCGAGGACGGAGAGAACGCCTTCCGGGGCGCGGGAGGACCGATCCGGGTCACGCGCAGCACGACCCCGCAGGAGGGGTCGCTGCAGTTCCTCCATGCCACCGCCGACGTGATCGGCTGCGGGATCCTCGACGACTACAACGCCGAGTCACAAGAGGGCGTCAGCCGCATGCAGCAGAACGCCGCCGACGGCCTGCGCTACAGCGCCTCGCGCGGCTACATCCACCATCTCGCGCCCCCGACGCTGGAGGTGCAGTCGGGAGTGCTGGCCGAGAAGGTTCTCATCGAGAACGGTCGTGGGGTCGGCGTGGAGGTCGTCGACGCCGACGGGACCCGGCGCACCCTCCGCGCAGGCAAGGAGGTCATCCTCTCGGCCGGGTTCGTCGGATCCGCGCAGCTGCTCATGCTCTCCGGGGTCGGCCACGCCGAGCACCTCAAGGACCACGGCATCGACGTCGTCGCGGACCTGCCGGTCGGTGACAACCTGCACGACCACATGTTCCACGCGCTGACCTTCCACGTGTCGTCGAGCAAGAACAAGGGCACGGCGATGTACTTCACGCGCGGCCTGGCCAGGGAGCTGATCAGACCCGGCACCACCTTCCTGGCGAACTCGGTCTTCGAGGCCGTCGCGTTCCTCAAGACCTCCCAGGCCGGCGCGGTCCCCGACCTCCAGCTGCATCTCCTGCCGTGGGCGTACGTGTCGCCCAACCAGGATGCGCCGATCCGGCACGACGTCGACAAGCGCCCCGCACTCACCGTGCTGACAACGCTGATCTACCCGAAGAGCCGCGGCACGCTGCGGCTCGCTTCGACAGACCCCACGGCCGCGCCGCTCATCGACTTCCAGTACCTGGCCGACCCGGCCGACCTCGAGGTGCTCGCCGAGGGCTCGGAGATGGCACGCGAGATCTTCGCTTCGAAGGAGTTCAACGGCGCGGTCAAGGAAGAGATCCACCCGGGCAGCCAGCTGCGCAGCCAGGAACTGCGCGACGCGATCCTCAATCGCGCGACGTCGGTCTACCACGGCGTCGGCACCTGCCGGATGGGCATCGACGAGCTCGCGGTCGTCGGCCCCGACCTCAAGGTCCGCGGCGTCGAGGGGCTGCGGGTCTGCGACGCCTCGATCATGCCGTCGATCACCGGCGGCAACACCAACGCGCCCGCCATCATGATCGGCGAGATGGGCGCGCAACTCGTCCTCGCAGGCAAGTGACCGGGAGCGGACCATGACCATGACCCCGCTCGAGCTCTCCCGCCCGGAATCGACGACCGACGCGTTCCTGCGGCAACTCGTCGCCAGGGTGCCCGGTTCGTCCTCGGTGACCTGGAAGCTCATCGAGGTCTACACCGGCGAGACGGTCGTGGAGCTGCCGCAGTCGACGCCGGACGACATCGAGCAGGCGTTCACCGCCGCGCGCGCGGCGCAGCGGAAGTGGGCCGCCACCCCGCTCAAGCAGCGGCTGGCGGTGTTCAAGCGGGCACATAAGATCTTTGTCGAGAACGCGCGGGCCATCGCCGACCTCATCCAGGTCGAAAGCGGCAAGAACCGGCGGATGGCGATCGAGGAGACCTGCGACCCGCCGATGGTGATGAGTCACTACCTCAAGCGAGCCACCAAGCTGCTGGCGCCGACCAGGCGCGGCGGGCCGGTGCCGCTCCTGACGACGTCGACCGAGATCCGGCAGCCCAAGGGCGTTGTCGGCATCATTGCGCCGTGGAACTTCCCGTTCGCCACCGGCATCTCCGATGCTGTGCCGGCACTGATGGCCGGCAACGCGGTCGTGCTGAAGCCCGACAACAAGACGGCGCTCTCGCCCCTCTACGGCATTCAACTACTGGAAGAGGCCGGCCTGCCGGAGGACTTGTTCCAGGTGGTGTGTGGTGAGGGCCCGGACGTCGGCCCCACTCTCATCGACCATGCCGACTACGTGATGTTCACCGGCTCCACGGCCACCGGCAGGGTGATCGGCGAGCGGGCGGGCAGGAACCTCATCGGCTGCTGTCTCGAGCTCGGCGGCAAGAACCCGATGATCGTGCTCGAGGACGCCGACCTCGCGGCGGCCGTGCAGGGCGCCGTCTTCGGCGCGTTCGGCAACACCGGCCAGATCTGCATGCACATCGAGCGGATCTACCTGCCGGAGTCCCGATACGACGAGTTCAAGAACGCGTTCGTGGCCAGGGCCAAGGCGCTCGACGTCCGCGCTGCCTACGACTTCGGTCCCGAGATGGGCTCCCTCGTCTCTGTGGACCACATGCGCCGCGTCAAGTTGCACGTTGACGACGCCGTCGCAAAGGGCGTCACCGTGCTCTGTGGGGGTGGGCCCCGACCCGACCTCGGCCCGGCGTTCTTCGAACCGACGATCCTCGAAGGCGTCACGAAGGACATGCTCTGCGGCGTCACCGAAACCTTCGGACCCGTGGTCGCGCTGCACAGCTACGGCACCCTCGACGAGGCCGTCGCGCTCGCTAACGACACCGAGTACGGCCTCAACGCGTCAATTTGGGGTGGTGATGTCGACGCCGCCTGCGCCGTGGCCGCGCGCCTCGAGTCCGGCAACATCAACATCAACGACATCCTGGCCACTGCCTTCGCCGCCAAAGGGACGCCGTCCGGCGGCGTCAAGAACTCCGGCGTCGGCGCCCGTCACGGCGACCAGGGCCTGCTCAAGTACACCGACGTCAAGAACATGGCTGTGCTCAAGAAACAGGTCATGGGCCCCCGGCCGGGCCAGAATCATGAAAAGTACGTCGAGGGCATGCTTTCCGGGCTGAAGATCATGCGGCGATTGCGCATCCGGTAATCGTCGCTGCCGGCGGCGGTGGACGGCGCTTTCTGTCACGGATGGACTGGCGGTACGGGTTCGACGTGACACGCTGATGGCCTGCCGCACGCGTCGGACCATCGGTAGACTGACTCCCGATGCCGAAAACCCGCCAGGCTTCCCCACCGCCCTCGACGCTATGGCCGACGACACCTCGTGGCGGCGGCTGGCTCCCCCACGGCTCCCACGTCAACTCCCACTCTCACACCCAGGGCCAGCTGGTGTACGCGGCCGCCGGCGCCCTGGCCACCACGACCGAACGCGGGACCTGGATCGCGCCGCTCAACCGGGTCACGTGGACGCCGCCCAGATTCGACCACTCCCATCACTTCTACGGCAGTACCGATGCCCGCCTGCTCGCCATCCCGGTCGAACTGTGCGGCGAGCTCGTGCCACACCCCAGTGTGTTCGCCGTAAGCCCCCTGCTGCGCGAGGCCCTGCTGGCACTGACCGATCGGCCGGAGGTCCGCCCCGGCGCCTACAAGCGGCTGCTCGCAGTGGTGATCGATGAGCTCGCCGAGACCCCCGAGCAGTCCCTGCACCTGCCCGAACCCCGCGACGCCCGGCTGCGTGCCGTCACCGATCTCCTGCACGCCGATTCCGGCCGGACCGCAACCCTGGCCGAGCTCGGACGAACCGCGGGAGCAAGTGAGCGCACCCTGAGCCGCCTGTTCCACACCGAGCTCGGTATGAGCTTTCACCGCTGGCGCACCACCCTGCGCATCCATCACGCCTTGACCCATCTCACCAACGGCCGGTCCGTCACCGACACAGCGATGGAGTGCGGGTGGTCCAACCCGTCGAGCTTCATCGACGCGTTTACCGAGGTCGTCGGCCAGACCCCGGGCCGCTACCAGGCAGATCTGCGCAACGAGGCGAAGTAACCACACTGACCCCAGCGGCCAAGCGTCCGCTGGTGCGCACGTCAGGCAATACCATGTTGGCGGGTTTTCGGCATCTGGCATCCATTCACCAGTTGGCGTCGACCGCTGCCGGCCCCACAGTGGTGGAGAGCACGCCGCACCCGCCCGGACGGCAACAGCTGTTCATGCTCACTACAGGCGTGTTCGGCCACCGCTTTCCTCAAGGAGACCTTGAAAACACATGCTTGAATCAAGTGAGAACACTGCCGTCGTGATCGTAGGGGCCGGCGTGGCCGGACTTACGCTCGGCAATTTCCTGCTGCGTGGCGGCATCGAATGCATCATTCTGGAGAAGCACAGCCGCGAATACGTCGAGCGGCGGCAGCGGGCCGGGACCATCGACGCCTTCGGGGTGCGCATGTTCCGCGATTGGGGGCTCGAAGAGGTATTGAAGGATAACTCCTCCCCGGAGTTTGCGGGCGGCATCTGGATCGACGGAGAAATGTACCCGCTGGAGTTCGACGAGGACGACAACAGCGATAGCATTTTCTGCCCTCAGCAGGTCCTCGTCCGGAATCTCACGGATGTTTTCCTGCACGGCGGCGGCGACCTTCGCTTCGAGGCCATCGACGTTTCCCTGGGAGACATCCACAGCGAGCGTCCCCTTGTGCGCTATCGGGACACCGACGGCTCGACGAACGTCGTCACCTGCGACTTCGTCGCCGGCTGCGACGGCCACCATGGCGTCAGCAGAGCGTTCATCCCCGCCGACGCCCTCACCCGTTACTCCCATGAGTACGGGTATTCCTGGCTCAGCATCCTGGCCGAGGTACCGGCAAGTCCCTCAGGCATGGCGATACACTCCCGTGGCCTCGCTGGAATGATCCCCCGCGGCGCGAACGCCAGTCGCCTCTACCTCCAGTGCTCGGTCGACGACACCCTGGAGCAGTGGCCGGACGAGCGCATCTGGAGCGAAATGGAAGCTCGTTTCGGCACCCCCGTGTCGACCGGCCGGATCATCAACAAGCAGGTCGTGCCTCTTCGGTGCGTGGTCTACAGCCCGATGAGCTACGGCAGACTGTACCTGCTCGGGGACGCGGCTCACATCGTTCCTCCGATGAGCGCGAAAGGAATTCACCTAGCGCTCCACGACACCGAAGTGTTCGCTCGCGCGATCATCCAGCAGATCCAGGGAGGCGACTCGAGTCTGATCGACAGCTACTCGGAGACCTGTCTGCGCCATATCTGGAACTATCAGGCATTCGCAGTATGGATCACTGAGCTCATGCACAACGCCGGTGATGCATCTTACGAAGGAGAGTTCCGCAAGCAGATCGCCCGAGCGGAAATGCAACGCCAGTTCAACTCCCCCGCCGCGAACCGCCTTTTCAGCGAGCTCAGCGCCGGGGTGAATTAGGCAAGAGCCGTCGGCCGCGGCCGGCCTCGTTGACACGGTTTGGACGACGAGCGGCTCGTGCCGGAGCAAGTTCATGCCGGGCCCGAGCCCGAGCCCGCCGCCGCGCCCGGCCCTTCTCGCGCACACAGCTCGCGTGGCTCGACACAGCGGCCTGGGCGGCTGTGTCGGCTAGCCGCGAGCTGTGTGAGCGGGAGCTACGCCGGCTGGCGTGCCGCTCGGCGTGCCGGTGGGCGTTCGCCACAGCGTCGGCAGGGTGCGTGTACGTCGTAGACCTGGTCACCGCCGCCAAGTCAGTTCGGGGCAACGGAGCCCGCGGCGAGTGGTACGCCAGTCGGCTTTGATCATGAACAGGAGCCGAGTGGTGTACCTCTCAGCGAGCGTCGCGGCTGTGTCGGCTAGCCGTGGACGGGAAGACCTACCGGCCGGGCCCCACCGATCACAACAGCACGATCGTCCAGATTCGCCCCTGTGACCGAGGCGAGCGGGCTAACTGTGGCGGGCGTGAGGGTGGTGCGGACCTGGTGCCGGAACCACCGGTGCGCGTGGTCGGCGTCGTACTTGGGGTGCCACGCCATCCTGATCTCGACGACCGGTACCTCCACGGGGAGGTGAAAGGTGCGCAACCCGAGCGCGGCAGTTCGTCCAGCTGGCCGGGCAGCACGCCGCCACCGACCTCTCGGCGTTCTTCACCGCGTGGCTGCACCAGCCCGCACTCCCCGGTATCGCCACCCGAGACCGCTGACGTTCGACGGCTGAACAGCACAAGTGTTCTGCTCGGTCACCATCGCGGGGGTGTTCCAGTCGATCGGCTACGGGCCGCTGGCCGCCGCGATCACCCTGCTGCGTGTCGGCGCTGCCGGAAACCAACAGCGCCCCGGGTGCGCGGCGTCCCGGCAGCCGTGCCCCGGCAGCGCCCTGACCGATTGGCCGGCGAGTCAGAAGACGGAGTCGACGTCGTGGGCGATCAGTTCGTCGGTGGCCCGTTCGGCCAGGGCGGCGATGGTCATCGAGGGGTTGCAGGCGGCCGCGGTGCCGGGGAGCAGGGCGCCGTCGAGTACGTAGAGGCCGCGCTGGCCTTTCACCCGCCCGGCCAGGTCACACACCGTGCCCATGGAGGCGCCGCCGACCGGGTGCCAGGTGGTCGGCGACAGGCTGGTGGTGTCGATCACCCCGGCCAACGGAGCGGTGATGCGGTCCATCCGGGCATGGATGCGCTGGGTGAGTTTCGCGTCGCCATCGGCCGGCCAGTGCAGGACCGCCTCGCCGCGAACCGGGTCCCAGACGAACCGGCCCCGTCCCTTGCTGACGCCGTAGCCGACGATGACGGTGGTGCGCAGGTCGGGGAGGGGCGGCAGCGCAGCCTGAATGATCGTGTTGGCCGTCTCGGGGTCGTCCCACTCCTTGCTGCCGAAGACCACCGGTCCGCCTTGGGGTGCCCCAAAGTCTTCGGCGAGGCTGGTCCAGGTGCAGATGCGGTCGCCGTTGGTGCCCCAGTTGGTGCCGAGCCCGTCCGGCAGGTCGGGGATGGATCCGTGCTCGGCCGCGCGCATGAGCAGCTTGGTCGTGTTGGCGGAGCCGGCGGCCATGACGAGCCACCCGGGGGTAGTGGACCCGACTCATCCGCGCGTAGTCGAGCCGCTCGGGCATGGTGGCGTTGAACACCTCCTGCGACGGCTGCAGCGTCATACCCTGATAGACCAGGGATCCGCCTCCTACGCCGGCGCCACACTGGATTTCCATTCCATTGCCGGGAATCCGCTCCAGCACTCCCGTGTAGGGCCCGACGGGCAAGGCAGACGTCAGCGAGGCCGGCTCCGCCCGGGTGCCACCCGGGAGCGGGACGTTGCCGAGCAGCGGCGAAACGACGCCCACGGTCTGACTCACCGGGTCGGCCCCGGACGCGAGCCAGTACGTCCGCTTGTCCAGTGGGTTGAGCGCATGCGGGAAGGTCTCCGCGTTCGGACCGGTCTTCCAGCGGATCCCGCGTTCCAGGACCAGGACCAGGACCGGCACCCCGGCCCGAGCGAACCGTAGCGCGGTCACCCCGCCACCGAAGCCCGAACCGATGACGACCACGCGGTGCTCCTCGCGGCGGACCCCGACCCCGCCCAACAGAGGCGCACCAAACGCCTTACTGGCGGCCGCGACGGACAATCCCGCCGCCGCGGTGAGGCCGGTCACGCCGGTGATGAAGGACCGTCGACTGATGCCGGACAGCTCGTCTCGGAACCCGCCGAGCTCTAATATCGAGGGCACCGTGATCGCTCGTTGTCAAATGTATTCGTGACTTTCTCCCTATGAGGCCTCGACCAACTACCCCGCTTCCGCTAAACGCCCTCCGTTCCTGAGCAGCGCTTTGGCGTTGCTGTGGAACATCTGGTCGCGCTGTTCGTCGTCGAGCAACGACGTCTCCTCCAGCTGTTGGGCGAGCTGCGCGCATGCGTCGAAGGGTGTGAAGGGAAAGTCAGTTCCGTAGTACAGGTGGGCGGGGTTGGCGACCGAGAGCAGCGCCCGAAGCAGCTCCTCAACGGGTGCTCCGGCGAGATCGAAGTGGAGCTGTCCCATCGCCTCCCGGGCGCTGGGTGTCGCGTCGCCTCCTGGTGTGGTTAGCAGCGGAAGGAGCATGTCGATCCGATTGACGAGCACAGGTAGAGCCGCGCCCGCGTGCGGCACGACCAGGCGCAGCGAGGGATGCCGGTTCAGGACACCTGAGAGTATGAAATCAGCGACCGACCGGGTGCTTTCGAACATGAACTCAAGCATTGGCCGCGGGTAACGGCCAGAGAGGTGTTCAGCCCCGAAAGGAGTAGTCGGATGCGTGAAAACCAGCGAGTTCCTCGCGGCGACCTCAGCATAGATTGGCTCAAGGCGCTCGTCGCCGAGGTACACCCCGCGTTGGTTTGATTCCAGCACAATGCCATCGGCGCCGAGGACGTCCAGCGCGTAGCGCAACTCACCGACGGCTTCGTCGAACTCAGGCACGGGCAGGCTTGCGAAGAACCCGAACCTGCCCGGGTATCGCTTCACGAGCCGAGCGCTTTCCTCGTTCACTCGGCGCGCGAGCGCAACGGCATCACCCGGGTTGCCGAAGTGAACGCCAGGAGACGAGATCGAGAGGATCGCGGTACTTACGTTCAACTCATCCATGGCCCTCAAGGCCGAGGGCTCGTCCCATTCGGGAATAGCTGCAATTCCGTCAGGTTGTGCCTGCCCCGCCGCCAACAGAGCATCACGGTAAAAATCTGGAATGTAATGTGCGTGCAGGTCGATTCTCTCAGAAGTCATATCCCAAGCAGCCTTCCCAGGTATCGGTGAATTCGAAACGGCCCGTGGCATTACGGGCGGGGAATGGAGCGCAGGTTGCTGCGGGCGAGTTCGATCATTTTACCGACGCCGCCGTCGAGCACCGTGCGGGTGGCGGCGAGGGCAAAGCCGCGAACCTGGCTGGCGGTGATGTGCGGTGGAATGGACAGGGCGTTGGGGTCGGTGCGCACGTCGAGAAGGTACGGGCCGGGGCTGTCCAGTGCGGTGCGTAGTGCCTTGGCCAGCTCGACCGGCTCGTCCACGGCTGTCGAGGGGATGCCGCAGGCCTGGGCCACGCCCGCCAGGTCGGCGATCCCGTGGTCGGTTTGGAAGGAGGGGTAGCCGGCGACCATCATCTCCAGGCGGATCATGCCTAGTGAGCCGTTGTTGAAGGCGACAATTTTGATTGGTAACTGGTGTTCGGCGACGGTGAGCAGCTCGCCGAGCAGCATTGTCAGCCCCCCGTCGCCGGACATAGACACGATCTGCCGGTCGGCGTGGGCGTAGGCGGCGCCGATGGCATGGGGCAGGGCGTTGGCCATGGTGCCGTGGCGGAACGAGCCAATGATCCGCCGCCGCCCGGTTGGGGTTAGGTAACGGGCGGCCCACACATTGCACATGCCGGTGTCGACCGTGACGATCGCGTCGTCGGTGATCTCCTGGTCGAGCAGCGCGGCGACGTACTCGGGGTGGATCGGCCGGAGTTTCTCGGCATTCTCCGTGTAGGCGGAGACGACTTTCTCCAGCGCGGCGGCATGCTTGCGCAGCGTCCGATCCAGGAACGCGCGGTCGGTCTTGGCCTCCACCAGCGGTAGCACCGCGCGCAGGGTGGCTCCGACGTCGCCGTGCACGCCCAAGTCCAGGCGAGTACGCCGGCCCAGGTTCGCCGGGTTGCGGTCGACCTGCACGGTGTGGGATTGGGGCAAAAAGGTGTCGTAGGGGAAGTCGGTGCCCAGCAGGATCAGCAGCTCCGCCTCATGAGTGGCCTCGTAGCAGGCCCCGTAGCCCAGCAACCCGCTCATGCCCACGTCGTAGGGGTTGTCGTACTGGATCCACTCCTTGCCCCCCAAGGAGTGCCCGATCGGGGAGTGGATCTTGCCGGCCAGTTTCAGGACCTCGTCACGGGCGTCACGGATACCTGCGCCGACGAACAGGGCGACGGTAGCGGCAGCGTTGATCTTGTCGGCGAGAGCGCGGACCGACGCCGGATCCGGCTGCGCCACCGCGGACGGGACGACCAGGTCGCTGTGCCCCGTGGGGTGCGCGGCCTGCTCGCCACCGATATCGCCGGGTAGCACGAGCACTCCGACCCCTCTTTGAGCGATCGCGGTTTGCATCGCGATTCGCTGCATTCGGGGTAGCTGTTCGGGGCGGGACACCAGCTCGCAGTAGGAGCTGCATTCCAGGAATAGGTGCTGGGGGTGGGTTTCCTGGAAGTAGTTGGTGCCGATCTGAGTAGAGGGGATGTGTGAGGCGATCGCCAGTACCGGGGCATTGCTGCGGTGCGCGTCATAGAGGCCTTGCACAAGATGGGTGTTGCCAGGCCCGCAACTGCCGGCGCAGACCGCGAGCTGTCCGGTCAGCTGGGCCTCCGAGGCGGCCGCGAGCGCGGCGGCCTCCTCGTTGTGCACGTGCACCCATTCAAACTCCGGGCGCCGACGGATGGCATCAGCCAGCGGATTCAGACTGTCCCCCACCAACCCGTAGAGCCGGCGGACTCCGGCCTGGGTGAGCACGTCGATCATCTGATCGGCAACGGTGTAGCTCATCGGCTCTCTCCTAGAAGAGGGCGGACGGAGTCCTGTTGGTTCGCGGTCATGTGCGCGGCGGCCGCGTCCAGCAGCTGCTCGGCTACCGCGACCTCGTCCGGGTTGCGTGGCGCGTAGAGCAGCACGTACGTAGGCGGTAGGCCCGCGGCACGGCCTTCCGCCGGATGCAGCTGGCCCCAGCGGTGCTCGATGGCGTTGGCCGCGTCGGCCGGGGTCAGCACGACGTGCAGTGAGCCGTCTGCGTGGATGTGGCCAAACTCGCCGCCGGAGACCCGCCCGTCAGCGTGGATGGGCAGACCGGGCGCGGCGAACGCCGCGTCATTGTGCTTCTCGAAGAAACTCTTGCGCACGGTCAAGGCAGGTCGAGTGGCGACGAACGAGGCAATGGTGAGGGTGGAGGTGAACTCCGGGTCCGGGAATTGATCGAGCTGGCGGTGCGGGATCGGGTAGTGCGCCACCCTCGGTCGCGGCCCCGGCCGCACGGGAAGCGGCCCGGTGAGATGGCCGGTCCCCATCAACCCCGTAGTGTCGAATGGATCGAACCCCCACGTCCGAGCCCGCAGCACTGCCATGGTGAGCCAGCCACGAGGGGTGTGCGGTAGCCCGCCAGGCCCCAGCGCCACCCACCCCCGGTAGTCCCGCACCACCCAAGCGGTGGCGAGCACGGCCGCCGCGAGGACAACCCGTCCCCGTAGGTCGGGCCATCCACGACGAGCCTGAGTTCTCCGCCCGAGAGTCATGGTCGGCAACCTTCCGTTCATGTCTGCACCTCGAGAATGCTTAATAGTCACGAGACAATTTACTGCGCAAGAAGCCACCCTCCCCGCGCCGCTAGATCAGGCCGTCACCGGAGGCGGTTGCCGAAACCGTCGACCTGCTCGCGCCCCGCGCCTGGGTGAAGGCGTGGGTCATCTCGCCGAGACTGTCGATGCTGGTGCGCACAGTGTCGCCGGGAGTGAGGTAGTGGGGCGGGGTGCGTCCCATCCCGACTCCGGAGGGGGTACCGGTGAAGATCAGGTCCCCGGGGTAGAGGGTGCACACCGCTGAGAGCTGCTCGATGAGCTCGGCGACGGGCAGGATCATCTGCGCGGTGCTGCCGTCCTGGACCAGCTCGTCGTTAACCCAGCAGCGCAGCCGCAGCGGGGTGTCCGGACCGATCTCGTCGATGGTCACCAGGGCCGGGCCGGTGGGGCCGTAGCCAGGGTAACTCTTGCCGAGAGAGAACTGCGGGGGTGTCCCGGTCATCTGGACATCGCGGTCGCTGAAGTCCTGCCCGACGGTGATCCCGGCGACGTGATTCCAGGCGTCCTCGGTGGCGACGTTGCTTGCTTGGGTGCCGATGACGACGACGAGTTCGACCTCCCAGTCCACCGACGGCCCGGTCAACGCGATGGTGCCGGTGGGCCCGGTCAGGCAGCTGAGGAACTTGGTGAATGTCGAGGGGACCCCGGGGGTGGCGTGCATCCCAGTCTCGGCGGCGTGATCGGCATAGTTGAGTCCGATGGCGAAAATCTGGCCAGGGCGGGGTACCGGCGCGCCCAGGTCCTCCGGCCGGTACGGGATGGCGGCCTCGGTAGGGGCGGCGGCGGCCCAGGCACGGAAGGCCGGCCACCGGGCGAACAGGTCCATCGGGTCAGGGCCATAGCGCCCTTCGCTGGACTCGGCGATGTCGATCGCACCGTTATCCGTCAATAGGTGGGCGCGGCCGGTGAGGTTGACAATGCGCATGACGTGCTTCTTTCTGGGATGTCGGAGGGTGAACGATGGAGCGCCGCGGTGGTCCGGATGTCAGCTCACCCCCATTTGAGTTCGCCCATTGCCACTTTCGCGCCGAGGTCGAGAGCAACGTCCATGCCCGCAGTCAGGTAGCGCGTCTTCATCGCGTCGATGAGTGCTGTGCTGTCCTTAGCCTTCGCTACCTCCTCCTCGAAGGCTAGGAGATAGTCCCGCGTATAGGTAATGGTTGAGCCGTCGATGGGCGCACCCTCGGCGAGATGGCCAGGAATCACGATCTTCGGCTTGCGCACCGCGATCTCTTCGAGTTCCGTCACCCATGCAGCGCGTTCTTCAGGAGTTGACGTATCGGCCGTCCAGACATGCACCCCCGAGAAGATCAGCACGCCACCGAACACGGCCTCAAGCGATGGAACGTAGAGATAGCGCCGATTCGCGAGGGTCTTCGCCTCGACAATCTCGATCTCGACGCCTTCGAGATCGAGGGTCGGCGCGGAATAGACGTCCGGGATAACGACGTCGACAACTTTTTGTGGGATGTTTTCCCTCAGTTCCGGACCCCACACGTCGAGCTTGCCCTGGACAGAAGCAGTGATCGCCTCGACCGTCGCCGCGGCGGCAATGATCCTGGCCTCGGGAAACGCCGCCTTGACCGGCCCAAGACCAAAATAGTAATCAGGATCGCTATGGCTAAGATAGATAGTACTGAGCGTCTTGCCCGACGCCTTAATCGCATCGGCAAGGGCGCGTCCGTCGGGCAGAATTCTCCCACCGTCGATGAGCAGCGCCTCTCTGGCGCCAGCCAGCAGCACCGGTGTGCGGAAGAAGCCGTTCAGGTCTGCGGGGAAATGCTTCCAAGTGAGCCTGGACGCAACGGACATAAGAGCCCTCCTCTGGGTACTTCAGGTCAGGCAAGGACATCTACGACCGCGAGAATTACCTGTCGGGGACGCGGCGGATCAATCCATTGCCGGCCTGCCCGGACGCCATGTCCAGGTACTCGGCGGGACTGCCACCATGTCAGCGGAGCATGGCGCGGTCGCGGATCGGCGCACCACCGCGGTCACCTCATGACCCCGACTGGCAGCCTCGCCCACGATCCGCTGCCCGAGCCGCCCCGCGGCACCGAACGCAACAAGCTTGCTCATGAATCGTTCTCCCAGATCGGCTGCGACCTCGATCTTGGGTGTTCGGGAATCAGAACAGAAAGGTAAGGAGCGGACTCGCCATGGTGACAATCGGACGCGACGGAATTCGACGCGTTAGGTTCAACGCCCCCAGTGGCCCGACGGCCCAGCAGATGATCATGCCGGTTGGATTTCTCGGCGTGCTGCGTGATCGCGAGATCGGGATGCTCGAGCTGTCCCGCATTCTCGAGCTGGAGAAATCCTGGTTTCGTCCGACGCCACCCGGCGGGATATCCCGCTCTGAGCTCGCCGTCAGCTCAAGCTCGGGCACGATCGGGCCGCGGTAGCCGATGTAGTCGCACTCATTCCGCCGAGCCGCTCCCGGCCAGCAGCACCCCCACATCGGCCGCGACGCGCTCGGCCCTCAGCTGATCGACGAGAGATTGGTCGCGTCGCAGGAGCCGATCAAGGAACTCTCTGCCACGCACCCCGGAACCGGGTGGCCCCATCAAGATGTGCGTGTGCCGGACTCGTTCACCGAGCGAGTAGGTGTAGATGTGCTCCGCATCCGTGGCTCTTGCGAGGGCCGCGGAGACGCGGGACAGCACCGGACCGAGCGCCTGCGCCTCGGCCGTGTTCAGGGTGCCGAGTCCTTCGGTATGCCGCAGGGTTTGCACGGCGACCCAGCCGGGGACCTGAAGGGCGGGATGCGGCGAGACACCCCAGCAGGACGTCTCCAGCACCCAGCCGCCGGAGGCGTGCAGCGTACGAGCACGGTCGCACAGAGTGCAGGTGATGTTCATGTCGCCGGCGCCTCGGCCGCGGTCGGTTCCACCTCCACCAGCGTGTTGATCAGCGTGCCGATGTGCTCGATGGTCACGGTCACGACGTCTCCGCCGGCCAGGAAGCGGCCGGCGGCCAGGCCGACTCCGCCCGGCGTGCCGGTGAGTACAACATCGCCGGCTTCGAGGGTCAGGAACGAGCTGATCCGCGCCAACAGGTCGGGGACGGTGAAGACGAGCTGCGCGGTGGAGGAATTCTGTCGGACCTCGGCGTTGACTCGGGTGGTGATATTGAGCGCGCCGCGGCAGCGCAGTTCATCCGTGGTCAGCAATGCCGGGCCGAGGGGTTTGAAGCCGTCCAGGCCTTTGGCCAGTGCGGGGTTGGCCATGGGCAGCCCCGGGTTCTCGCCCAGCTGGATGTCGCGTGCCGAGATGTCATTGGCGACAGTTGCGCCGGCTACGAAATCCCACGCCGATTCTTCCGGGATGTCCCGACCGGTGCGGCCGATCACGATGGCGAGTTCGCCCTCGTAGTCGACCTTGTCGGTGGCGAATCGCGGGATGGTGACGCCGCTGCCGCTTCCGGTGACGGCGGAGCCGGGCACCAGGTGGAAGCGGGGGAAGGTGGGCAGCGGGCTGCCGATTTCCACCGCGTGATCGCGGTAGTTCAGGCCCACGATGATGATCTTTCCGGGGCGCCGGACCGGTGGGGCGACGGTGACCTCCTCCCAGGTCGCGGTTACCACCGTCTCTTGGCGTGCCAGCTCGTCCAGCCGTTCGGTGACGATGTAGTCGTCCAGCGACCGCCCGGACGACGCTAGAAGTTCGAGGCCGCCGTCCACCACACGGGCGATGCCGTGGCTGGTCTGTGCGAGCAGCAACTGGTCTCCGTTCTCAGTGGGGCCCGTGCCTGAGGCAGCACCTGTCGGTGTCGGTATGTCCGGTCAGCTGGTTGACGACGTGTTCGAGGTCGTCGGGTGCGGCGTCGGCGCGCCAGGCAAGGATGCCGTCGGGGCGAACCAGGGCGAGGGCGTAGCCATACGCGGCGTGGACCTCCGGCGCGCTGATCCGGTACTCGTCCACCGGAAAGCCACGTTTGCGCAGTGTGTTGGCCAGGCCGCCGCTGTCCGCGGTGGGGGTGAGGTGCAACAGCGTGAATCGGCCGAGGCACAGGTCCAGGGTGGAGGTGTGGTCGGGCAAGGTGATGTGCGGGGCGCGGTGCCCGGGCTGGGTGCTCCGCACAACGCCATCGGCGGGTTCGCGCGTGCCGTCGGCGATGACCAGCGGGGAGTCGACGTAGTCGACGCCGAGTTGGGCGTCGAGCGATTGCCATTCCGATGCGCGGGTGGCATGGATCTGACGGCTGATCGCCTCACGTTCGGCGGCGCTCCGCGAATCGTCCAGGGCCGGATCAGATCGCAGCGCCAGGTCGGCGCGGTAGTTGTACCAGGCGCGCCGGATCATGCGCTCACAGTGCGGCCTCCGCTCCGTGGTGAACGTGTCGAGCAGGCGGGCGGGAGCCCAGCCGCGCAGCACGGCTTCCAGCTTCCAGCCGAGGTTGGCGACGTCACCGAGCCCGGTGTTCATGCCGTGCCCGCCGGAGGGCCACATCCGGTGCGCCGAGTCACCGGCCAACAGCACGTGGCCGGAGCGGAAGGTCTCGGCCACCACCGCATCGCCGCTCCACTCGCGGGTGTCCAGCACCTCGACGCTGTCCGGTTCGCGGTCCAATGCGTCGGCGACGGTGTCTCGGACAACGTCAGCGGTGGGTGCCTCCCCTTCCCACAGGGGGTAGGTGACCCGCCACAGGTCGGCGCCATCCAGCGACCCGAGGATCATCCGGCGTGGGTTGATCAGGTAATACTGCACAGCGGGTGCGTGCGCGGTCCGCTCACGCAGCCCGGGCAGCCGGACGAAGGCGCCCTGCCAACGAGCACGAACGTCCGGCGAGTCCCGGACCGAGGCGATCCCCAGCGCGCGTCGGATCGGCGAGCTGGCGCCGTCACAGGCGACCAGGTAGCGGGCTCGAACCAGCTTCGGACCGTAGCGAGCGGAGCGCAGCCGCACCTCGACGTGGCCAAAGCTGTTGCCGTCGTCGGGATCGGCGTCGGGATCGGCGTCGGGATCGGCGCTGTCCTCGAAACCCTCGCAGTCCCACTGGTAACGCAGCTCCACACTGGGTTCGGTGTCCGCGCATGCACGCAGCGCGGGGTCGAACCAGAACTTCGGCCACCACACACCGCCTTCCGGGCTGAGCCCGTGGGTGGTCTGGCGCCGGTCGGCGTTGGAAGGGCGCGGGAAGCGGGCCAGCTCATGGCCGGACATCCGGGAGACGAAGGCGATATCGCGCGGCGCGTCGGCGGGAAAGCCGCTGTGGTCGACCAGCTGCGCCATTCCCCAGCGGCGCAGCAGCTCCATGGAGGCGACGTCGATGGACTCCGCCGTCGGGTAGCGGACAACCCCATCGTCGCGGTCGACCAGGAGCACGGTGAGCTGGCGGCTGCCCAGTTCGATCGCCACCGCCAGACCGACGGGGCCGCCGCCCACCACCACGACGTCGTAGAGGTCTTGGCGGATGGGGCCGGTTGGTCCGGGCGGGGAGGTGAGGCTCATCGTTGCCATACCAGCTCGTGCAGGTCGCGGCCGGCCCGCTGCCCCTCGATCAGCCGCTCGGGATCGACCGGGAAGCCGTTCGGATTGCTCTTGAACTCCGGTGTGTCCATGAACTCCCGCATTTGCAGTTGGGAAGCGAAGTTCAGGGCGGACAGTTCGAGCTTGTTCCCGTCCGGGTCGAGGTAGTAGAGGCTGGTACCCGGTCCGTGGTTGGCCGACTCGATCGGGCGGTGGCCGGCGGCTTTGAGCCCGCGGTAGCGATCGAGCAGGGCGTCGATGCTGGGGACCCGCAGCTGGAAATGGTGCATGCCGTGGGACGACTTGCCCGGCCCGAGGTCGGCGCATTCGAAGATCGCGATGCGTTCGGTGTATGGGTGGTCGAAATAGAAGTTGAAGAAGCAGATACGCGTCGGCTCGTCGGGATCCTCGGACGCCGGAGGAGTCATCTCCACAGTGCGAGGTTCGTCCAGCAGCAACGAGTAGAAATCGCAGAGCCGTTCGTAGTCGGTGGTACGCAGCACGACTTCCGACAGACGTATCCCCGCCATATCAGTTCCTTTCAGATGAACCGTGGATCAGGACCGCCTTGACGGCGGCGCCCGAGCGCACGTCCTCGACCGCGGTGTTGATGTCGCTCAACGGGTACGTACGCACCATGAGCTCGGCCGGGAAGCGGCCTTGCCGGTGGAGATCCAGGATGCGCGGGATGAGCACGGCCGGCGCCTGGTGGCCGACGATGGAACCGGTCACGGTTCGGCCTTCGAGCAGGGCGAACGCGTTGACACACAGCTCGGTGCCCGGCGGTGCGACACCCAGGATCGACGCCGCGCCGAGCGGTGCCAGGACGGCCACCGCGTCGGCCATCACGTCGGCGATACCGGTGGACTCGACGCTGAAATCGACGCCGATGCCACCGGTCAGCTCACGTATCGCCTCCGGTATCGACGCCGAACCAACCGGTCTGCCCAGGAGATCCGTTGCACCGAAGCGGGCAGCCAGCTCGAGACGTGCGGGCAGCGGATCGCTCACGATGATCCGGGCGGCGCCGGCCACGACCGAGGCCAGCACCGCGCTGAGCCCGACCGACCCGGCGCCCAATATCGCGACGGTGCTCCCTGGAGTGACCCGGAGGGAATTCCAGACCGCTCCCGCCCCGGTGATGATGCCGCAGCCCAGCGGTGCAAGCACATGGTCGGGGAGGTCGGTGTCCGGGACGGGAATCAGACTGCTCGGGCGGCACAGGCTCTGCGCGGCAAACGAGGACTGACCGAAAAAATGGTCACCCACCGGCTGCCCGAAAGCGTCGCGCAGCCCCACTGAACCGTCGCCGCGGCGTGCGCCAAAATTGAGCGGGAAATGGTGGGGGCAGTAGGCGGGCAGGCCACGTAGGCAATTACGGCAGCGCCCGCAGAAACTGAAGCTGGCCAACACCCGGTCGCCGGGACGGAACCCCGTGACCGAGGAACCGGCCGCCTCGACGACCCCCGCGCCTTCGTGTCCGGCCACGACCGGCAACGGTGTCGGCAGGTTTCCCGCCGCCACCTCGAGATCGGTGTGGCACAGGCCCGCCGCGGTGAACCGCACGAGCACCTCGTCGGCGCGGGGCTCCTCGAGAACCAGTTCCTCGAGGCTGAACTTCTTCCGGTCCGGCCGGGATACCGCCGCGCTCACCGTGCCCATGGCTGCCCCTCGGGCCGGACTCCGCTCGGCGCCGGCTCGGCTGCTCGGGACGGCGTCGCTAGGTCTCGCCGGCCGGTCTCGCTGATGGCCAGGGCGCAGCCGAAGCTGAGCACGCAGGTGAGCGTCAGGTAGCCGGTGATCGGCAGGCTGGTCGAGTTGATCCCGTACAGCGCGGTGGCCAGGAACGGCGCGATGCCGCCGCCGAGGATCGAGCCCAACTGGTAGGCCAGCGAGATGCCGCTGTAGCGGACCTGGGTGTCGAACAACTCGGCGAACAGCGCGGCCTGCGGCCCGTTGGCGGCGCCGAACAGCGCCGAGGACACCACGAACGCCAGGAGCACCAACGGCGTGGATCGGGTGTCGAGCAACGGGAAGTACACCAGCGACCACAGGGCAAGGGCGGCGAGACAGCTCAGCAGGACGCGTCGGCGCCCCAACCGGTCGGAGATCGACGCCGCGTAGCCGGCCACGACCAGCCACACCACGGCGGCGGCCAGGATCATCCAGATGATCGTGGTTCGCCCGAGGTGCAGGAACGTGGTCGCATAGGACAGCGAGTAGGTGATGACGATGTAACTCACCGCGTTCGGGGCGATGAACGTGCCGGCGGCCAGCAGCACCCTGCGCCAATCCCTGCGCAGCACCTCGACGACCGGGAGTCGAGTGATCCGGCTGGCCGCCAGGGCCGCGCGGAACTGCGGTGTCTCGGTGAGGGAAACCCGGACGATGAGGCCGATCACCACCAGGACGGCGCTGACCAGGAACGGGATGCGCCAGCCCCAGGCCTCAAAGCTCGCGGCGCTGAGTGTCTTGCCGGTGGCCAGGAAGGCGATGTTGGCGAGAATCACCCCGGCGGGGATGCCCATCTGGACGAAGCCGCCGTAGCGGCCGCGGCGCCCTGTCGGGGCGTGCTCGACGGCGACCAGGACCGCGCCACCCCACTCACCTCCGACGGCCAGGCCCTGCAGCAGCCGCAGGACGATCAGCAGCGTCGGGGCGAGCACGCCGATCTGCTGGTAGGTGGGCAGCAGCCCGATTCCGGCGGTCGCCATCCCCATCCCGACCAGGGAAATGACCAGCATGGACTTGCGGCCCACCCGGTCGCCGAAGTGGCCCATCAGGACTCCGCCCAGCGGGCGGCTGAGGAAGCCGACGCCGAAGGTGGCGAAGGCCGCGAGGGTGCCGGCGACCGAGGAGAGGCCGGGGAAGAACAGCGCGGGAAAGACGAGGGCCGACGCGACGGCGTAGGCGAAGAAGTCGAACCACTCGACGGTCGACCCGATGAAGGAGGCAACAACTATTCGACTGACCGTGGTCCGGGGCAGTTGGGTATCTGAAGAAGCGCTCATGAGCAGTCCCTGGCCTGGGCGCGTGCGAAACGGTGTCGATGGTGAGCGGGGCAGGCTGGCCCGTTCGGTTGGAGGTTCAAAGTACGGTCCAATAGACCATAGTTTGACTATACCGGGTTGACAAGGATCGCCGGCGCACGCCGGACCGATCCAGCGGCGGCCTGACTTCAGATGCTCAGGGGTTGCGCTCTACGCGTTGTTCGGGGCGGACCCAAACACCCGCCGGCCGGCTTCGGCCGCTGCCTCGCGGACCATCGGGACGAACGACCGGAGCCGATCCTGGTCGACCCGGTGCCCGGGGGCGGTGATGCTGAGGGACGCCACGACCCGCCCAGCGGGGTTCGTGATGGGCGCGGCGACACCGACACCGTCGGCGTTGACCTCGCCTCGACTCTCGGCGTAGCCGTCGGTGCGTATCTGGGCGACCTGCTTCTTGAGATCGACAGGGCTGGTGATCGTGTAGCTGGTCAGCTGTGCCAGCTCGGCAACCTTGAAGTAGTCGTCCAACTCGGGGTCGTCCAGGCCGGCGAGTAGCGCTTTGGCGTGACAACCCGCATGCAGCGGTACCGACCGACCGATCGGACTCACCGCACGGATGAAACGGTCGCTTTCCACGCTGCTCAGGCAGATGGCTTCGAGCCGGACTCGGATCCAGAGCGACGCCGTCTCCGTTGACTCCCGTTGCAGCGCCTCGAGCATGGGCTGGGCGGCAACGGCCAGGGTGTTCTGCTGGGAGAGCCCGGTCGAAAGGCCCAGGATCAACATTCCCAATGTGTAGCGTTGCCGATCCGGGTCGTAGTCGAGAAAACCCCGCCCCGCGAGCGTCTGCAGAAAGCGCCTTGTCGTCGTCTTCGACATACCCAGCTCGGCGGTGAGCTCCGGCACCGTATATCCGTTCGGCCGCAGGGCGAACTGGCGCAGCACGGCCAAAGCCCGGTCCAGGACCTTGTTCGTCTCCGTGCTCACGCCGGCATGTTACGGGAGGCCGGTCCACTGGCAGACCTTGCGACCAGCATGCCGCTAAACTACGGTCCAAGAGACCGTAGATCAATCGACCGTTATCGGAGCGAGATGACTCCTGCTGATCCCGCCGTACTGGTCGAGGAGTTCGATCCGCACGACCCGGCGATCACGGCGGACGACCTGTACCCGCGTTATGGTCGGCTCCGGGCCGCCTGCCCGGTCACTCGCCACGGCCCGCATGGTGGGTACTGGCTGGCCACCGGCTATGGCGAGGTCCGCGCCGCGGCTTTGGACGCAGCGACGTTTTCGTCCGCCAGCGGCGTCTACCTGCCCGCCGTTGCGGAGCATCGACTGCCGATGCTGGAAATGGACAATCCGGAGCACGCGGTGTGGCGGAGATCCCTGGCGCCGTGGTTCAACGGTCTCGCCGCGCGCCGGTGGCAGCCGCGGATACGCGAGATCGTCGATGAGCTGATCGACGGCTTTGTGGAACGGGGCGAGGCCGACCTCATTCACGACTTCGCCGAGCCACTTCCGCTGACCCTGATCGGTGAGATCTTCGGGCTCGAGCCTGAGCAGCGAGCGCAGGTCCGAGAGGACGCCCTGGAGTTCCTGGACAATTCGACCGGCGATGCGCAGGCAAAGGCATTGCTGGACGCCATGGTCGGCCGGTGGGTAGCACTCGTTCAGCACCGCCGGAACGAACCCGCCGACGATCTGATATCGGCGGTGCTGCAGGCCGATTTCGGTCCGTTCGACGTGTCCGATGTCGATATCGCCTGGCTGATGTTCGCGTTGACATTCGGCGGACACGACTCGACACTGCTGGCGCTCGGCTCGATGCTGCTGCATCTCGTGGAGCACCCGGAGCAGCGCGCCGAGCTCATCGCCGACCCGGAACGGATCCCGGCCGCGGTCGAGGAGCTGCTCCGGTTGCACACCTCACTGCACAACTTCCGGCGCGACGCCCGCGCGGACACCGAGCTCGGTGGGCAGCGCATCGCCGCCGGGGAACGGGTACTGCTCGCCTGGGGCGCCGCGAACCGCGACCCGGCCAAGTTCCCTGATCCTGACGTGGCAAACTTCAACCGACCGAACGTGCGGGACCACCTGGCCTTCGGCGTGGGCCGCCATGGGTGCATCGGCCAGTTCATCGCGCGCACCGAGCTGTGTACGGCCATCGAGGCTGTGCTGGAGCGGCTCGGCGAGTACCGGCTTGCCGGTGTCCCGCGCCGCAACGGGCTGACCGGTGGGGGTCATCACCACGGGGTGGAGTACCTGCCGGTCCGGTTCGTGGCGGGCCCTCGCCGCGACCGGGAGTGACGCGGTTTCTCCCCCACCAGCAGCCAACCGACCCCGCCCGATACCGAACAGAGGAGCACGCTCGTGCCTGGTCAACGCATCGACGTCCACACCCACGCCATGCCGGAGCAAGCGATGGCCGCCATCGCGCCCCAAGGTTTCCGGCCGCGAGGCGGCTACAAGATCTCGGTGCAGTGGACGCCGGAGGCCGCGTTGGCCTACATGGACCGCCGCGACATCGCCGCGCAGATCGTGTCCATGCCCATGGCGTTCGCGGGGACACCCGACGACCCGGAGTTCGGCACCCGCATCGCCCGGATGATCAACGACGGAAGCGCGGAGCTGATCGAGAAGCACCCGGACCGTTTCGGAGCATTCGCCACCCTACCCTCGGACGGCCCCGACCAGGCGCTGGCCGAACTCACCCACGCCCTGGACGAACTCCGGCTCGACGGCGTGGTGCTGACCTCCAACATGGCGGGACACTACTTCGGCGATCCCGCCCTGGAACCGGTGCTGGCCGAACTGGCCCGCCGGCAGGTACCGGTCTTCGTGCACCCGACCGACTGCCCCTACATCGACGTCCTGGGCTTCGGGCGCCCGAGCTCGATCGTGGAGTTCCCCTTCGACACCGCGCGCAACATCACCAATGCGCTGTACACCGGCGTCTTCCAGCGCCATCCGGGTCTACGGCTGATCCTGGCCCACTGCGGAGGCGCACTGCCCACCCTCGGCTGGCGAATCGGCGAACACACCGTCATGGGCCGCGGCCCGGACGACGCCGACATCGACCCCACCCACGTCGCACAGGTACTGCGCGGGCTGTACTACGAAACCGCGCTGGCCGGCAGCCGCAACTCGCTGCTGCCCACCCTCGAGGTCACCACCCCGGATCACATCCTGTTCGGCACCGATTGGCCAGCGGCGCCGGAACCCACGGTCGTCCGCAACATCGACAACCTCACCAGTTTCGACGGCTTCACCGCACAGGAATTGCGCGCGGTCGAACGGGACAACGCGCTCAAGCTGTTCCCCCGGTTCGCCTGAGCGACCGCGAGGCCCTGAGTCAGCTCGCCCGGTCGGCGGCCGAGCGACGGATCGCCCGGTACAGCCCGAGCACGGCCGCCACGAACACCACCACACCGATCGGAATGGCCCAGGTCTCGAAGCCCTCACCCACCACGGCCAGCGGCGCGTCCTTGCCGGTGGCGGCCACGATGCCGGCGAACACCACGCCGAACAGGCTCTCGCCGACGATCAGCCCGGTGGCCATCAGCACCCCCAGCCGCTTCTTCAGTTCGACATCGCCGCCTTGGCCCTCGGCCCAGCGGTCGTAGAGGCGGCCGAGCAGCGCGCCGATCGGGATGAGCAGGGTCAGCGACATCGGCAGGTACATGCCCATGCCGACGGCCAGCGGCGGGAGCCGGAACCTGCCGGTGCGGCTGAGTACCTCGTTGATCGCGACCACGACCGCCCCGATCGCCGCGCCGAGCCCGATCAGGCCCCAGTTCAGGTTGCCGCCGAACACGCCTTTGGCCAGCGCCGAGATCAGCGCGGCCTGCGGGGCGGCCAGCGCGTTCTCGCCGGCGCCCGGAGCGCCCTGGAAACCGAACGCGGTGCTCAGCAGGTTCAGCACCGGCGCGATCACCAGCGACCCGAAGACCACTCCGATCACCAGCGCGACCTGCTGCCGCCACGGAGTCGCGCCGACCAACTGGCCGGTCTTGAGGTCCTGCAGGTTGTCGTTCGAGATCGTCGCGATGCTGAACACGATCGCGGTGGTGAACAGCGAGTACGCGATCAGCGCAGTGCTGTTGGCCGGGTCGCTGTTGCCGTGCACCAGCACCGTCAGCAGGGCCACGCCGATCACGGTCAGGATGCCGACGCCGGAGATCGGGCTGTTCGACGAGCCGATCAGGCCCGCCATGTACCCGGCGACCGCCGCGATCACCGCGCCGATGACAACCACATACACCAGGCTGACCGCGATCGTGCCGGCCATGCTCCCGGCCAGCGGCGTGCCGACGGTGAAGCCCCACAGCAACAGGGCAATTGGGATCAACATGACCGCGCTGACCCCGCCGACGATGCCGATCGGCAGGTCGCGATCGGTGAGCCCGAGCACCTCACCACCGCGCCGGGCCCGGGCCGACACCGCGGCCGACCGGATGCCCGCCACGATCGGACCGATGATCTTCACAAGGGTCCAGATCGCGGCGACCGCCATGGCGCCGGCGCCGACGAACCGGACGTCGTGGCTGAACGTGCTGCTCACCACGTCGTCGACGTCCGCGCCGACCGGCAGTTGGCCCCAGGTGAGCGTGGGCAGCAGTACCCCGTAGGAGATCAGCAGCCCGACAAGCATGGCCGCCCCGACGCTCACCCCGACCAGATGCCCGACGCCGATCAGCGCCATCGACAGGCTCACCCCGAAGGTGGAGCCACCGCCCCCGACCCGGAACGCCACCGAAAGCTCGTTGCTGAGCACCTTCAGCGCGGCCAACAGCGAGAACCCGGCGGAGGCCAGCGAGCCCACCAGGATGGCTCGCAAGCCTTTCCGGTTGCCCTCGGTGCCTTCCTCGGACTCCGCGCCGACCTTGAGCGCCTCGGCCGCCGCTACGCCTTCCGGGTACGGCAGGTCGGAGCCGGTCACCAGTGCGCGGCGTAGCGGCACCGAGTACATGACGCCCAGGATGCCGCCGATGCCGCAGACCGCGACCGTCGTCCAGTACGGGAAGCCCTGCCACCAGCCGATCATGATCAGACCGGGCAGCACGAAGATGATCGCGGACAGGGTGCCGGCCGCGGACGCGATGGTCTGCACGATGTTGTTCTCGAGGATCGAGTGGTCCCGGAAGTAGCGCAGCAGCGCCATCGAGATCACCGCGGCCGGGATCGCGGTGGCGAAGGTCAGCCCGATCCTCAGCCCGAGATACACGTTCGCGGCAGTGAATACCAGGGTGATCAGGCCCCCCAGTACAACACCGCGGACGGTGAGCTCGCGCAACGTGGCCGCGCTGGACGTGCTCGACTTGGCCATGTAACCCCCCGGTTGGCTGCCTTGAGACCCCGCCCCGGAGATTACGTGACCTTGGGGCGTCCCTCGGTGTGCCCGGCCGGCCAATCCCCGATCCCGGTAATGCGCCCAGCATCGAGCTGCACCACGTCCGGCATCATTTGCCACGCTTCCGAGGGAAGTTGTGCAGGAAGGACTCGACCAGGCGGTCGGTGAAGTCCGCGCCGACCGACTCGTTGGTCACCAACACCCGGTAGTAGAGCGGCCCGACCAGTTGGTCAGTGGCGGTGGCCAGGTCCAGGTCAGCCGGTAGCTGACCGCGCTGTTGGGCGCGCAGGAGTGGCAACTGATCGCGGCGGCGCTGCTCGTCGAGGTAGCGGGCCCGGAATCGGATGGCGAAGACCGGGTCGTGTTGGGCCTGTGCGACCAGTGCCCGGAATACCGCGCCGGCGTCGGACTCGCGGAGGAACCGGGCCAACCGGCTCAGGTAGGCCCGCAGGTCGGTGGCCAGGTCACCGTGGTCGGGCGGGATCAGGTCCTCGGCGACGTCCTGGAGGAAGGCGTCCATCAGTACGTCGGTTTTGTTCTCCCACCAGCGGTAGACGGTCTGCTTGGCGACCCCGGCGCGCGTGGCGATGGCCTCCATGGTGACCCCGGCGAAGCCTCGCTCGACGAGCAGGTTGTCGGCCGCCTCGAGCACGGCCTGGCGGGCCAGCTCGCTGCGTCCGTGTCGGTTGCCGTGGTGGCGCCGCGCCGGATCGGCCGGCCCGGCGGCCGCTCGGGTGTGCTCCACCTCACCTCCGGAATGTGATTCGTAGCGCTTACGATTTTAGACGCGACGCAGTGTCTACTCTAGCGCAGCGCGCAAAGGAGGGAGGGTGCGCGATGTGCACGGCCTGTGGAGTTCCGACTCACGTGCCGCACCTGGACGAGCAGCCGCTCCCCGCGCCGCGCAAGTTCGCGGCACTGCGCAATCGGGATTGCCGGCCCTATCTCTTCGGTGCGGGGCTGGCCATGATGGCCGACAACATCGAACACGTGATCACTTACTGGGTGCTGTGGGAAAAGTTCCACTCCCCCGCGCTTGCCGGCTTCGAAGTGATCAGTCACTGGTTGCCGTTCCTGGCCTTTTCCATCTGGTTCGGTTCGCTGGCCGACCGCTTTGACTGTCGGCGGGTCATCCAGTCCGCGCAGGTGCTGTTCATGGCCGTCTCGGTGGCCTGGGGAGTGCTGTTCCTGACGAACTCGCTGCGCATGTGGGAAGCGTGCGTGCTGCTCGTGCTGCACGGCTTGGCCGGAGCGTTGTGGGCGCCTGCTGAACAGCTGATGTTGCACGATTTCGTCGGTGCGGCCGAGTTGCCCAGCGCGGTTCGGCTCAACGCCACGTTCCGCAGCCTGGGCATCCTGTTCGGGCCGGTGGTCGGCTCGGCGCTGCTGCTCGGGTTGGGGCCGGTCGCCGGAATCTTTGCCAACGTGGCCTTCTACCTGCCGTTGACGCTGTTCCTGTTCCGCACCCGGTTCACCGGCCACACCCGAGACAGCCACGCCCGTCCGAGGGTGGGAGCGGTGGAGTCGCTGCGCGTACTGCGCGAGGTGGGCGCCGACCGCACCCTGGTCAGCATGATCATCCTGGCCGGACTCGGGTCTTTCTTCGTCGGCGCCTCCATGCAGACCTCGATGCCGATTTTCGCCAACTACTTCGGCGGCGCGAGCGCCGGTTCGGCCTACGGTGTGCTGTTGTTCGCCAACGGGGCGGGCGGAGTGCTGGGCGGGCTCCTGCTGGAGGCAACCGGACGGGTCAAGCCGAATGTGACAGCGGCAGTGATCAGCACCTTCATCTACGGCCTCGCCAGCCTGGGCTTCGCGCTGACCACCAGCTACCTGTTGGCGATCATCTTGCTGCTGGTCGGTGGGGTCGCCAACCTGGCCTCGATGGCGATCAGCCAGACCGTGGTCCAGCTGCGCGCGCCGGCCGCTGACCGGGGCCGGGTGATCGGCGTGTACGGAATGTCGGCCAGCGGGCTGCGCGCGGGCAGCGGATTCACGGTGGGATTGCTCGGCGCGGCAATCGGCGTGCACGCATCATTCGCCCTCAGCGCCGGCGCGTTGAGCGCTGGCGCCATCCTGGCCGGCGTCTTCGCGCTACGCGGTCATCGAGCCGAGTGAGCGGCACGGCACGGCACGGCAAATGCGATCAACCCGGCTAGAGGCAGGCTAGAGGCGGATGGACTTATGGTTCATGAACTCCTCGATGCCGGCCGGGCCGAGCTCCCGGCCGATACCGGAGCGCTTGATGCCGCCGAACGGCAGGTCGGCCTGCGACCCGCCGGCGCTGTTCAGGTAGACCATGCCGGCGTCGATCTGCTCGGCGACGCGGCG
>Ga0137412_10000244_pt1 | contig 36123 bp, 33 predicted proteins | sample CZODoug2_1_16fun_FD_122160 | JGI IMG/M metagenome (GOLD analysis project Ga0137412, IMG submission 122160) | Vadose zone soil fungal communities from Angelo Coast Range Reserve, California, USA - CZODoug2_1_16fungal (Hybrid Assembly) | ecosystem: Environmental > Terrestrial > Soil > Vadose zone...
AGCCACTGATGTTTTTGATCCTCGCTCCCGAAGGTTGCGATGTATGTGGCAACCATGTCCGAGTGCACGGCAAAACCAGGGCCGGTGATTCCCGCGCGCGCCAATTCTTCCGTGATCACGACGTTGAACAGGTAGTCGCCGCCAGCGCCCCCATAGATTTGCGGCAAATTAGGACACAGTAGACCGGCGGCACCGGCTTTTGGCCAGATTTCACGGTCGACAATGCCTTGCTTCTCCCAGCGGGCGTGATGGGGGGTGATCTCGCGTTCGACGAATCGTCGCACGCTGTCGCGGAAGATTTCATGTTCAGAGGAGAATAGTGTGCGTGGAATCATAAGAAAAGGCCTCGCGGCGGACAAGCGTAGTACCGTGCCTGGTGGTGTAGGCGCCCGGCAGCTCCTAAATAGTATGCAGGCGAACAATAAATTAGCAAATCGGCTTGCGTCGCGGGGCGCATGATCTTAGGATCGGCCGGCCGAGGTGACGGCGGCACGACTGTCGGCTAATGTAACGCGAGTGGCGTCAGCTCCGTTCGCACGATGTGGCAAGGAGAAAATAGCGATGGATCAATCTAGGTATCGGACACTCGAGTTTCGAAGATCCGGTCGGGTATTGACGATTGTGATGAATCGACCCGACTCCTTGAACAGCGTCAACTATGAACTTCATGAAGAACTTGGCCGGGTATTCCTCGAAGCGGCCGACGACCCGAACAGCGACGTGATTGTATTGACGGGGGCCGGCCGGGCGTTTTCTTCGGGCGGCGATCTCGATTGGCTGAAGGCTCAGGTCGAGGGCAACCTGACGCCATTCGTGATCGAGAGCCGAAGTGTACGGCGCATCGTTCACGGCATATTGGATTGTCCAAAACCGACGATAGCAAAAGTCAACGGCGACGCGATTGGCCTGGGCGCGACGATGGCGTTGTTGTGCGATATAAGCATCGCGGCCGACACCGCTCGATTTGCCGATCCCCATGTCCGTGTAGGTCTCGTCGCCGGAGATGGTGGTGCGCTTATTTGGCCTCAACTCATCGGTTTTGCGAAAGCGAAACATTACCTACTCACCGGAGAGGCTATCGGGGCCAGCGACGCGGAGCGCATGAATTTGATTAGTTTTGCGGTACCTGCGGCAGAGCTGGATGCATTCGTCGAGAATTACGCGGCAAAGCTTGCAGCCGGGGCGCAGACCGCAATTCGGTACACGAAAGTGACGGTGAACGCGGCTCTGAGACAGCTATTCACATCGGTGGTCGAGATCGGCGTCGCGTACGAGGGACTGACGAATCATACCGATGAATTTCGCGAGGGCGTGAACGCCTTCGCTGAAAAGCGCAAAGCTAAGTTTCCCGGAATCGGGACCGACTAACCCGCCGTTCGAGTTCCGGAATGAACACCCAATCGCTTGAGTCAGACGGGCAGAACGGCGGCGTGTTGTCGGTCAGGCCAGATCGTACGATCCAGAGTCTGCGGCGTGCTTTTGCCGGACTTTGCCAGGGCGATGATCCGCGCTGACGCGATTGGCGCCGTTGGCACCCCGGCGCCGGTCGTTCGAACCGGGCACGACATCCATGGCGATAAGGTTTTTCTTCATAGTCCCCAGCAAGCCTGCAAGCAAGTGCTGTTGCTCCAACAGAATCCCCTTCATGATTTTAGCATTCATCTCCATGCCGACGTGCGCCATCTTGTCGAGTACGGCTTGTCCCTTTTGGGTCAAATGCACGAGATAGACGCGACGATCTTCCGAATCGGTGTGGCGTTTGACGAAGCCGCGTTCCTCTAGGCGATCGATAAGACCGCCCAGTGCAACCTTGCCCAGATCCAGGACGTTTGCGAGTTCGGTTTGCGTCACGCCGCTATCGCCGTGACGGGATACTCCGCTCAGAACCCACCACTGAGACCGCGTGAGGCCCAGGGGCTTCATGCGCTGATCGAAAGCAGTCCGACGAAGTCGGGAAACATCGTGGATCAGAAACCCTATCCGAATTCTTTCGTTACGTTTCATTGTCTAAGGTCTTAATCCTATCCTGAAGAGAACGCGGCTGATGATAGCAGCTTCACCATATCGGGTCATATGAGGCGATATGCCGAGCTTTGTGCATCAGAATCCCTGCTGGCCGCTTCGGCGCAGCAGAGCATACGCTACCATATAATAGACAAAGAGCCGTAATATGTTCGCGGAAACCCTGTGCCGCTCGCCCGTCATTCCAATCGAAAATCCGGCGTAGGGGAGAAATGGTCGTCAGAGGACCGTCGGCGTGTGTCGGAGTTGCATATTGTAATGTAGTGCAATGAACGCCGGCGATGCTGCAAGTGCATGTAGTGGACCGGCCTCTGTTGCCCGCGTGATGGCAGTACCCAGATCATGTCGTCGCTGTACGCGGCAGCCTGACAATTGACATTTAAATTCAATATATCATTGTAAAAATAGTCGACTTTTTCTATTGCATTGATATAACCCCCGCAAAAGGTCGCGCAACCCGGCGAATGGGTGCGGAGGCAGTAGCCGGAGGGGGTGTTGATGGTTAAGATCAAAGGCGTCGACATAAAGTGCGGTGAATGAACCGCATCGATACCGACATCATCAACCATTTCGGCAGGCAATTCCCAATTTACGGAAGGAACGCGTTACGTGGACAATTCGGACAGATTGACATCGGGACGGCACTCGCGGCTGAGCGGTGACGCATTGGACCAAGTTTTTACCAAAGCGCGTACCCGCAATGGGTGGCTGCCAGTGCCGATTTCGGATGAGCTGGTGCGCGAACTCTATGACCTCAGCAAATGGGGACCTACGGCCGCAAACTCGACGCCCGCGAGATTCGTGTTCGTTAGAAGTGCGGGGGCCAAGGAACGGTTGAAACCTCATTTGATGGGCTCGAACGTGGACAAGACCATGAGCGCTTCCTGCTGCGTCATCGTGGCCTATGATTCGCGCTTCCACGATCTTCTGGGAAAATTGTTCCCGTCGCGCGATATGCGCGCCGTGTTTGCCGGAAATGCGCCGCTGATTGAAGAGACCGCCAAGCGCAATTCCACTTTGCAGGGCGCCTATATGATGTTGGCGGCGCGCTCGCTAGGTCTCGATTGCGGGCCGATGTCCGGATTCAATCCGGCCACGCTGGACGCGGAGTTTTTCCCGGACGGCCGCTGGAAATCCAATTTCCTGTTCAATGTCGGCTATGGCACGGACGAGAACTTGTTTCCACGCAATCCGCGGCTCGACTTCGACGAGGTTTGCCTCGACCTATGACCGAATATTGAACACCCCATGGCGAGTGCAAAAACCGACACAGGTTCCCTCATCGCGCGTCTTGCAGAATCAAATCCGCCGCGCGCCAGGCCAAAGCCATGGCCGGCGCGTTGGTGTTGCCGGATATCGTGGTTGGCATGATCGAGCAATCCATGACCCGTAAGCCTGCAATGTTCCGCACCCGCAGGCGAGCGTCCACGACGGCGAATGGGTCGCTGTCCAGGCCCATTTTGCAGGTGCCGACGGCGTGATAACCCGATTGGCCGTGGCGGCGGCAGGCGTCGAGGATTTCCTCGTCATTGTTCACCAGAGGACCGGGAAACGTCTCTTCCGCCAATAGTGATCTTAAGGGAGCTTGCGAGGTCAGATGGCGAATCAGACGAATGCCGTCGACGGTCGTGCGGCAGTCGTTGTCGGTGGCTAGATAGTTCGGACTGATCAGAGGCGTGTCGGCGACGCTCGGCGAACGAATCATGATCGTGCCGCAGCTTTCCGGACGAGTGGGATACACCAGGATGTTCGCTCCATGGAAGCGCTCGAATCGTGTCTTGGTTGCTACAGTGCTCATATCCAACGAATAGGGTGAAGCGTGAATTTGCAGGTCGGCGCGATCGAGTTCCGGGCGAGTCTTGAGGAAGCCGTTGATCTCATGAGAACTGCTGGCCATGATGCCCTTGTGGGTGAGTGCGTACTGCAATAAGTTCTTGACCAGCCGCAGGCCCGAGAATTGGCGGTTGTGCGACAGGGGCTGTGCCATGCGGTAGTTCATCCAAGCGCACCAATGCTCGCGCAAATTCCGGCCGACACCCTCCAGCCCCACCACGACCGGAATGCCGTGTTCTTTCAGGTGTTCGGCCGGCCCAATGCCTGAGAGCTGCAGAATTTGCGGGGACTGCAACGTCCCCGCACACAGGATGACTTCGCGCTCGGCCCGGTATGTCCGCACTCCTTCGTGCGGCGCCGCGATGGGACCGCATTGAATGCCTCGAGTCCGTTGGCCTTCAAAGAGCACGCGGTGCACAATCGAGTCCGTCATTACGCGGAGATTTGGCCGGCTGCGCGCAGGTTTGAGAAAGGCCACCGCCGCGCTTTGGCGGCGGCCATTCTTGATGGTGCGGCACATATAGCCTAAGCCAAACTGGTCGAGCCGATTCTGGTCGTTGTTATGGGGAATGCCCATGCTTTCGGCCGCCGCGATGAGCGCATCGCTCAGCGGGTGACGATCCGGGTGCGGAGAGACGTGCAAGGGACCGCCCACCCCCCGTACGCCGTCGTCGCCCATGGCGTGATCCTCGATGGCGCGAAAGGCATTACCGACATCGGACCAGCCCCAGCCTTTTAATCCCAGATCATGTTCCCATCCGTCGTAGTCCTCGGGCTGGCCCCGAACGTAGGTCATGCCGTTGATGCTGCTGGATCCGCCGAGCATTTTTCCCCGCACCCATTGCTCGGTGCGGAAGCCGTTGCCCGCATGAGGCTGCGCTTCAAATTGCCAGGCGTACTTGGGGTCGTGAATCAGTGCACCGAATCCCTTCGGCATGTGGATCAACGGACTTGTGTCTTCCGGGCCCGCCTCCACCAAGAGCACGCGATTCCTCGGGTCTTCACTAAGCCGGTACGCCAGTACGCAACCCGCCGACCCGGCACCGACGATGATGTATTCGTAGGAATCGCTACCCATGGGACATCGCCGGAACGCGTCGTCCGAGAAATTCAAGCACCACCGCATTGAACGCATCGTTGCGATCACCCGCGATCATATGAGCGGCGTCCGTTACATCGGCGTATTCGGCATGCGGGATTGCTTCGCGAAAATGCTTCACATTGTCAGGCGTCACCAATTCGCTCTTCGAGCCCCGCACCAACAGTGTGGGGACACCCACGTTTCTTGCCGCCGCCGTGTAGCGCTCCACCGCAGCCTCGTGGTCGGGCTCGAAGGTAGCAAAAAACCTCGGATCCCAGTGCCAGTACCAGCGGCCATCCGCCCGCAGGCGCAAATTGCGATGCAGTCCGGATAGATCTTTCGGCCGCGGCCGGTGGGGCAGGTAGGCGGCGATGGCATCCGCCGCTTCTTCCACGGAGGTAAATCCATCAGGACGATCGCGCATGAAACCGATGATGCGCGCGCGGCCATCGGGATCGACTTTTGGGGTGACATCGACGAGCACCAAGGCGCGAACGGATTGTTCGCGAGCTTCGCCGGCAGCGGCGAGCGAAATCAGGCCGCCCATCGACGCACCGATCAGCACCGGCGGCCTCGGCAATTGGCCGATTACCGCGTGAACGTCGCCGACCTGCGCATCGATGCTGTAATTTGCATCGGGCGCCCAATCGCTATCGCCGTGGCCGCGCAAATCGAGCGCGGCGACATAGTAGCCTCGAGCGGCCAATTCGAGGGCGGCCCGTCCCCACGAATGACGCGTTTGACCGCCGCCATGGAGCAGGATGATCGGTTGGCCGAGCGGGTTGCCGCCGACGTCGCCGACCAGGTTTACTTCTCCGAATGCCGTAAATTTCCGGGGCAGCAGCGAACCCGAGGTACGTTCAGCGTTCACCGCGGGCATAAGTTACCGGCTCCGAATAGATGTATAGTACAGCTTGCAAATATTGCTGAAAGTGCGCCGTTTGGTCGTCTATCTTTCGATAGGTGCCGGTATTCGGATCCTTGGCGATTCTGCGCGGGGAGGGTTCCGCAATGACCGATGCCTTTATTTACGACCATGTACGGACGCCGCGCGGACGGGGCCGCCCTGACGGCTCGCTGCACGAAATCAGTTCTGTGCAGCTTGCGAAAACCGTACTTCGCGCGCTGGCCGAACGCAATGAGCTCGACACCTCGTTGATCGACGACGTGATTATGGGTTGCGCTCAGCCGGTCGGCGAACAAGGCGGCAATATCGCGCGCGCCGCGCTGCTGCTGGCCGACTACGCCGAGACTGTCGCGGGACAGCAGGTGCATCGATTTTGCGCGTCCGCGCTCGAGGCCGTCAACGCGGCCGCAGCTCAAATCATGACAGGCCAGCATTACGCTGCCATTGGCGGCGGGGTCGAATCGATGTCGCGGACCGTGATGGGTGCCGATAGCGGGGCCTGGTCCGCGGATCCCTGGGTGGCGTACCACAACCATTTTGCCCCGCAGGGCATCGGCGCCGATCTCATCGCCACGTTGGACGGATTTACCCGAACCGATGTGGATCGATTCGCCGTCGAGAGCCAGCGTCGCGCCGCGAATTCTTGGGCTGAAGGGTATTTCAGAAATTCGATCGTTCCGGTGCGCGACGTGCTCGGCGAGGTCGTCCTCGATCGAGACGAGTTCATGCGGCCGGATACCACGCTCGAGGGACTTGGGAAACTGAAACCTTCGTTCGTCGCGATGGGCCAGGGCGGTTTTGATGCAGTGGCGCTGCATAAGTATCCGCAAATCGAGGCCATCGAGCACGTGCACACCGGCGGCAATTCCAGCGGCATCGTGGACGGGTCGGCGGGAGTGCTGTTGGGCAACGAGGACTTCGGCAAGAAGATCGGCAAAAAACCCCGCGCGCGAATCAAGGCGTTCGTATCCATGGGGTCGGAGCCGACCATCATGCTGAGCGCGCCGGCGCCCACCACGCAAAAGCTCCTGAAGCGTTGCGGCATGTCGGTCAAAGACATCGATTTGTTCGAGATCAACGAAGCCTTCGCCGCCGTGGTGCTGCGGTACATGCGGCTGCTCGAGATCGATCCCGACAAAGTCAACGTCAACGGCGGCGCTATTGCGTTGGGCCATCCACTCGGCGCCACGGGCGCAATCATTTTGGGAACCGCGCTGGACGAATTGGAGCGCCGCGGTTTAACGACGGCGTTGATCACGTTGTGCGCGGGCAATGGCCTGGGTACGGCGACCATTATCGAGCGAGTCTGACCGAGAACATGAACACCTTGACTTTCGAAGTCGATGGCGAAGGGATCGCGCTCATTACGCTCGACGATCCAAGCAAACCCATGAACGTCGTTTCTCCGCAGTGGATCGATGAGTTCATCGACGCCATTGAACGGGTCGCGGGCGATGCAAACATCAAAGGCGCGGTGATCACCTCCGCCAAGCCGGCGTTCATGGCGGGCGCGGATCTGAAATACATCTACACCCTTGCGGGCGGTGCGATCAGCGCGCATCAAGCATTCGAGTTCAGTCAGCGGCCATCAATGCACATGCATCGGCGCATGGAGACTTGCGGCAAGCCCTTCGTGGCGGCGATCAACGGCTTGGCTTTGGGAGGCGGCTACGAGTTGGCGCTCGCCTGTCATCATCGCGTCATCGTCGATGAACCCAAGGCGGTCGTGGGGCTGCCCGAAGTGACCGTCGGCTTGCTGCCCGGTTCGGGCGGAACGCAGCGGCTGCCGCGCATGATCGGCGTCGAAAAATCGCTGGCGGTTTTGCTCGAGGGAAAATCCGTGAGCCCGACGGAGGCATTGAAGCTCGGTATGGTCGATGCCGTCGTGCCGGTCTCCGCCCTGATCGAAACCGCGCGGCAATGGATATTGAAGTCGCCCGATCCGGTGCGTGCCTGGGACAAGAAGGGCTATCGCGGCAGCGGCGGCCTGCTGAATCCCGCCATCGCCAACGTGATGACGTTTCAGCCGGCCATGATTGCGGCAAAGACGCAATACAACTACCCGGCGCCGATCGCAATTCTCGACTGTATTTTCGAAGGCACCATGATGCCGTTCGACAAAGCGTTGAACCTCGAGTCGAAGTATTTCGCCAAGCTGTTGTGCGATCCGGTATCACGCAACCTCATCCGCACCACCTTCATCAACAAGGGAGAAGCGATGAAACTGGCTCGGCGCCCGAAAGACGTGCCGAGGTCGAAGGTAAAGAAGCTCGGCGTCCTCGGCGCCGGCATGATGGGGTCGGGCGTAGCGTACGTAGCGGCCGCGGCGGGAATCGATGTGATGCTGCTCGATAGCACGGTTGAACTCGCCGAAAAGGGCAAGGCGACTTCTGTCAAGTTGCTGGCGAAAGCGGTGGAACGCGGCCAGAAATCGCGCTCCGCGGCTGACGAGACGCTGGCGCGTATCGAAACCACCGCCGCCTATGCCGACTTGGCGGCGTGCGATTTGATCGTCGAGGCCGTATTCGAGGATCCGAAAATCAAGGCTGATGTCACGCGCAAGGCGGAAGCGGCGATCGCCAACGCGGCGATTTTCGCGAGCAATACCTCGACACTGCCGATTACCGGCCTTGCGAAGGCCTCAGAGCGGCCGAGACAGTTCATTGGCCTGCATTTTTTCTCGCCCGTCGAGCGCATGCCGCTCGTCGAAGTCATCATGGGCGCCGACACCAGCCAAGAGACCCTGGCCAAAGCGCTGGATTTCGTTGCACAGCTCAAAATGACGCCGATCGTTGTAAATGATTCGCGCGGTTTCTACACTAGCCGGGTGTTTCAAACCTTCATTCATGAGGGGATGCGGATGCTGGAAGACGGCGTCGCTCCGGCCCTGATCGAGAATGCGGCGAAATTCGCTGGTTTTCCCGTGGGTCCGCTCGCGCTGGTCGATGAAGTGACGGTCGAACTGCCGTGGAAAATCGTCAAAGAGTCGCAAGCGGCGTTAGGGAGCGCATTCGTCAAACCCTGTGCCTATGAGGTCATGCGCCGCATGATCGAGGAGTTCGAGCGCTGCGGTAAGCGCTACGGCAAGGGCTTTTATGACTATCCGGAGGGCGGGACTAAGCGGCTGTGGAGCGGTCTCAAGGATGCGTTTCCGCCTTCTGCCACGCAACCCTCGGTAGAGGAGGTCAAGCAACGATTTCTCTACATTCAGTCGCTCGAGACGGCGCGGTGCCTCGAAGAAGGCGTGGTCACGCATCCTGCCGACGCCGACGTGGGCTCGCTGTTGGCCTGGGGTTTCCCTTCATGGACGGGAGGACCGCTGTCGCTGATCGATACCGTCGGTTTACCCAAGTTCGTCGCCGAGTGCAAACGCATGGCGGAGCGTTTCGGCGGGCGGTTTGCGCCTTCGGCTTGGCTGTCCGAACGGGCAGGGCGGGGCGAGGCGTTCTATCCGGCTTGAGCTGGATCCTATGCGCCGCTTAATCTTCGAATCCGAGCACGACGAGTTTCGCACCTCCGTAAGGCGCTTTTTTCAGAATGAGATCGCGCCGCACGCGAAACAATGGCGCGAACAGGGCTTCGTCGATCGATGGGCGTTCACCAAGGCCGGAAGCCAAGGCTATCTGCTCATGTGGGCTGACGAGAAGTACGGCGGCGCCGGCGTGGCCGACTTCCGCTACGAGCAAATCGTCTACGAAGAGAATATGCAGTACGGCGAGCCCGGATTTTATTTGCAATTGCATTCGGGTCTGGTCGCTCCCTACATAGGCAGCCTGGGCAACGACGAGCAGAAGGCGAGATGGCTGCCGGCCTGCATTCGCGGCGAGAAGATCTTGGCCATTGCCATGACGGAGCCGGGATCGGGCAGCGATCTCGCCGGCATGAAGAGTACTGCGCAGGATTGCGGCGATCATTGGCTGCTCAACGGCTCGAAGACCTATATTTCGAATGGTCAGATCGCCGATCTCGTGATCGTCGCGGCGCGATCGGCGCCCGAACAGCGCTATGGAATAGGATTATTCGTCGTCGAGGCCGATATGCCGGGCTTTAAGCGCGGCGGCCGCCTGCACAAGATGGGCTTGGACGCGCAGGATACCTCCGAGCTTTTCTTCGATGCCGTGAAAGTACCCAAGGCAAATGTTCTCGGTGATGCCGGTAAGGGATTCGGCTATTTGAGCCAGTTCTTGGGCGGCGAACGGTTGATTTCTTCCGTCGACGCCGTGGCATTGGCTCAAACGGCCTTCGACTTGACGCTCGAGTTCGTGCAACAGCGCAAAGCGTTTGGGCGCCCCGTCGGTACGTTCCAGCACAACCGCTTCGTCATGGGCGAGATGCGCGCGCAAATCGACGCCATACAGACATTCGTGGATCAATGCGTGCTCGAATACAATGCCGGACGCCTGACGGCGGAATTGGCCGCCGAATCAAAATTGCTGTCGACCGAATTGGCCGGAAAGGTCGTGGATTCCTGCGTACAGCTGCACGGCGGCGCGGGATACATGGAAGAGTACCGCATCAGCCGGCTCTATCGGGACGCGCGCGTGATGCGAATTTTTGCGGGTACATCGGAAATCATGAAAGAGATCATTGGACGCAGCCTCGGGCTCGATGAGCGCAAGCTCAAATGACCGGTCCGCTCGCCGGAATCAAGGTCATCGAGATTGCCGGTCTGGGCGCGGCGCCTTACGGCTGCATGATGCTGGCCGATATGGGCGCGGACGTGGTTCGCATCGACCGGCTCAGCGGCAGCGGCGGTACGCCGGAGACTTCGCCGCTGCTGCGCAATCGCCGCTCCGTCGCGCTCGATCTGAAAAAGCCGGAAGATCGCGATCTCGCGCTCGCGATGGTCGAGAAAGCGGACGTCCTTATCGAGGCATTTCGTCCCGGGGTCGCCGAACGCCTCGGCATTGGCCCTGAGGCGTGCTTCGCGCGCAACGCGCGCCTCGTCTACGGACGCATGACGGGCTGGGGACAAAGTGGCCCGCTGGCCCAGTCGGCGGGACACGACCTCAATTACATTGGCCTGACGGGACTATTGCATCAAATCGGTCCGACCGGCGGCAAGCCCGTCGTGCCCTTGAATGTGATCGGTGATTTCGGCGGGGGCGGATTATTGCTCGCCTTCGGCGTGGTCTGCGCCTTGCTGGAGGCCCGCCAATCAGGGCGGGGTCAGGTAGTCGATGCGGCCATGCTCGACGGCGCACTATCGTTCATGGCGATGTTCTTCGGCTACCGTGCGCTGGGTCAGTTCGCGGATCGCACCGGTTCTCATCTGCTGGGCGGCGGTGCGCACTATTACGACACCTACGAAGCCAAGGACGGACATCATCTCGCCGTCGCTCCGATTGAACCGCAATTCTACGGAGCGTTCCTGCAGAAGATGGGATTGACGGACGATCGCTGGAGGCGGGCAGGCCATCCCGCCCACACTGCGGAAACCGTCTCGCAGGATTGGCCGGCGCTCAAGGCTGAATTGACCGCGATTTTCAAATCAAGAAATAGGGCTGAGTGGATCGAGCTATTTGCCGGCAGCGACGCCTGTGTGACTCCGGTCCTGACATTGTCGGAGGCCGCGGAGCACCCGCACAATCGAGCGCGCCGGGCATTCATCGAGGTGGGAGGCCTGCTGCAAAATGCGCCCGCGCCGCGCTTCTCGCGAACCGCACCGGCGCACCCGCGGCCGCCCGCAAAAACCGGTTCGGACACGCAAGCTGTGCTGGCCGATTGGGGCATCGACTCGAGCGCAACCGCGAAGCTCTGAGGCTTTGCGGTCAGGCGCGCGGGCATCTCTGATGCGCGCGGCGGGTTGCTGCGGAGTTCCCGGCCCGCGGCAAGGCGCCCGGCTATCCTTCGATAGGTGTGTGCCGCTTGCGAACTCACGAACGATACACGCGCAGATCATCAACGATTCCGGCGCGGCAGGGGCATGTATGGATTTTGAATTGTCCGAAGAGCATCTCGCCTTTCAGGACATGGTGCACAAATGGGTCGACAAGGAGGCTCCCAAGAGCTGGGCCCGCGAACTCGAACGAGACGAGCATAATTATCCGTTCGCGCTATGGGAAAAATTCACCGACGCGGGTTTCCATGGCGTCGGCATTGCCGAGGAGTTCGGCGGCCAGGGCGGCGATGTCGTCATGCAGATGATCCTCGGCCGAGAGCTGGCACGCTCCCTCGCGGGACTCGCGTGGATCTGGGGAATTACTTCCTTCGCCGGCAGTAAATCGATCGGCATTTACGGCTCGGAATCCCAGAAACAGAAGTTTCTGCCGCAAATCGCCGCGGGCAAACTGCGCGCAGCCATTGCGTTCACCGAACCCGGCGGCGGCACGGATGTGCTGGGGGCGCTGCGCACGGAGGCCGTGCGCGGCGACGGCGGTTGGATATTGAACGGCGAGAAGATATGGAGCTCATCGGCCCATGTTGCCGACTATCTCTTGGTGCTCGGGCGCACCGACAAGAATGTGGCCAAGCGCCATCAAGGCGTTACCCTGTTCTGGGTGCCCGCGAAATCGCCGGGCGTAAAAATCACGTCGCTGCCGAAACTGGGGATGCGCTCCATGGGTTCGTGCGCGGTCCATTTCGAGAACGTATTCGTGCCGGACGATTTGGTCCTCGGCGAACCGGGCAGGGCGTGGTACATGCTGCTTCCCACTCTCAACAATGAAAGAATCATGGTCGCGGCGTTCTGCATGGGCGTGCTCGACGGCGTGCTGGAAGACGCGCTCGACTACATGAAACAGCGCAAGGCGTTCGGCAAGACCATAGGCGAATTCCAAATACTGCAGCACTACGTTGCGGACATGGCGATTTGGCGGCAGGCGGGCCACCTGATGCTGCATTACACGGCGGATCTGCAATCGAAGGGCAAGCCGTGCCACATGGAATCGAGCATGCTCAAGGTGCTTGCATCGGAGTACGCCGTGAACGCCGCGGATCTGGGCATACAAATTCTGGGAGGTATGGGCTATTCGGCCGAAACGGATATGCAGCGCTATTGGCGCGATGCACGCCTGTGGCGCATCGGACCCATCACCAACGAGATGGCGCGCAACGGCATCGCCGAAGGATTGGGACTGCCGCGCTCGTTTTGACGCGCGCCGGCCATCGCGCATTTCTCGTTCCGCTATCGCGAAGGCCCACAATGCTGTAAACTTATAATGTATTTTTGTACTGTAAGTATATTTTGCACCGACCCCACCCCTTTAATCAAACAGCAAGCGATGCCAAAAATCACCTTTATTAAACCCGACGGGGCTCAGTTGATCGTAGACGCCAAGGAAGGAGTCACGCTGATGCAAGCCGGGATTGACGGCGGCATCAACGGCATCGTTGCCGAGTGCGGCGGTTGCTGTCAGTGCGCCACGTGTCATGTATATGTGGCCCCGGACTGGCAGCCCCGGCTGGGGTCGGTTTCAGAGTCGGAGAACGCCATGCTCGACAACACGGTCTGCGATCGCCGGCCCGAGAGCCGGCTTAGCTGCGAGATCAAGGTGACGCCGGAGCTGGACGGACTCGTCGTGCATCTCCCGGTGCGTCAGGTCTAACGATGACCGCAACCGTCGCCATCGTTGGCGCCGGCTTAGCGGGATTCCAGGTCGCGAGCGTCCTGCGCGACCAGAATTTCCAGGGCCGCGTCGTCCTCATCGGCGATGAGCCGCATCGGCCCTATCACCGGCCGCCGTTATCGAAGGCCTATCTTCTGAGTACCTCCGACGAGGCGTCCGTTGCCATGCGGCCCGACGCCTACTACGCCGACAGGAAAATAGAGGTGCTGTCCTCGACGCGCGCGGTGTCCATCGACCGCAATCATCGCAAGCTGGCGCTGGACAACGGTTCGGTGATCGATTACGAGCACTTGGTTTTGGCGGTCGGCGCGCGCAACCGTCCGCTGCATGTGCCTGGATACGATCTCAATGGCGTGTTCTTCCTGCGGCATCTGGATGAGGCCCGCGCGTTGCGGGTGAGACTGCACAAGGCAAAGCAAGCGGTGGTGGTCGGTGCCGGATTCATCGGCCTCGAGTTTGCGGCGGCGGCGCTGAAGCTGCAGGTGGCGGTGACGGTGCTCGAGGTTGCCGACCGGCCGATGTCGCGCGCGCTGTCGGCGCCGATGTCCGCAGTCTTTGCCCGCGAACATGAAAAGAGCGGGATGCGCTTCATGTTCAACACTCAGCTCAAGCGCTTGATCGAGGATGAAGGCCGCGTCGCCGGCGTTGAAACGGTGGACGGAGCGGTGATCGAGGCCGATCTCGTATTGATCGGCATTGGAGTCATTCCCAACGTGGAACTCGCGGCGACCTGCAACCTCGAGATCCGCAACGGCGTGGCGGTCGACGCGCACCTTGCGACGGCGGATCCGCATATCAGCGCCGTCGGCGATTGTGCCTCGTTTCCCAGCGTTTATGCAGACGGCGAGTTCGTGCGTCTGGAATCGGTGCAAAACGCCACCGATCAGGCGCGTTGCGTGGCCGCTCGGATACTGGGTCGAACACCGCTGCCGTACTCCGCCGTCCCGTGGTTTTGGAGCGACCAAGCGCATCTGAAGCTGCAGATAGCGGGTCTGACCATGAACCACGACCAGACCGTCACGCGCGGCGACCCGGAGAGCATTTCGTGTTCGGTGTTTTGTTTTCGCAAGGGGCGGCTGCTGGGAGTCGAAACCGTCAATCGTCCCGCCGACCATATGGCAGCACGGCGTCTAATCGGAAATCACACTGCGTTATCGCCGGCCCAGGCGGCGGATGAGAGCGTGGACCTCAAGGCAATTGCAGCGGCGGCCGCCGCCGGGGCAAATCCGTGAACGGCCGGTCAGGTCTTCGCAGCTGTGTTCACGCGGCCCGCGTAGACAGTTTCGCTGTTCGCGGGAACGGCGAGGGCGTCGAGCAGAATTTGCGTGGTCAACTGAAGATGATTGGTCATCAATTCAACAGCGTGGTCCGCATTGCGGCTGATGACGGCGTCCATCAATTCCCGATGTTCCCGATTGCGGTCCCGATCCCGGCGCGCCAGTGGAACCGACAATGCCACGTAGCGCGCCGATTGCGCGAACAGCATGTCGCGCATTCGGTGCAGCCAGGGACTGGTGCAGGCCGATACCAGTTCCTCGTGGAAAGCAGCGTGCGCGCTCGCAAAGGCGTCGTTGAGGCGCTGCGGATCGTCCGGTGCATTATGCGGGGTGCGCGACAAGCGGTGAAACGCGGCAACGATTCGGGATTCCCAGGCGAGATCCCCGTGCACCACGGCTTGGCGAATGCACAATCCCTCGATTTCCGTCCTGACCATGGTCAGGTCTTTGAGGTCCACGGCGGAGATCGGCGCGACGCTGAACCCCAATTGCGGCTCGGCGGACACCAGCCCTTCCGACGTGAGCCGGGACAATGCCTCGCGAACCGCGCCGAGGCTGACGGAAAGCTGCTTGCACAGATCGTTGATTCGAAGGCGCTCGCCGGGTTTGAGTCGACAGGCCAATAAGTCGGCACGTAGCCGTTCGTAGGCTTCTTGTGTGAGGCTGAATTTTTGGGTCATAAGAGGCGGCCGAACGGCTAGTTGAGAGGAACAATACTTGATCTGGGTTAATTCACCAATAAATATATTTACAGTTGACAAATAAATTACGAGCGCCAAGATGGCGTAGGGATCTCGAGGAGCGACTCAGCGATGCGTTTTCTTACATTCAAGTCCAAGGGTGAAGAGGGGATCGGAATTCTCGACTCCGCGGGTGCGGTGCGCGGATTCCTCGCGAGCGACCAGCGCTTTCCCGGCAATCTCGATAAGCTCATCGGGACCAGCGATGATGCACTGCACGCCGCCGGCGCGCTGCTTCAATCGGGAAAGGCCTTCGATCAAGAGAAGATCGACGTGCTGCCGCCGTTGTCCGCTGCTGCCAAGATCATTTGCATCGGGCTCAACTACGCGGCGCATACACAGGAAGGGGGATTTGCGCCGCAAACTTATCCGGCGGTTTTCACCCGGTTCAATTCGAGCTTGATCGGGCATCGCGCGCCTCTGCTGCGGCCGCGTGTATCGGATAAGCTGGATTACGAGGGCGAACTCGTCGCCGTGATCGGCCGCGGCGGCCGCCATATTGCAAAGGATGCCGCGCTGTCGCACGTCATTGGGTATTCGGTTTTCAATGATGGCTCCATTCGCGATTACCAGATGAAAACTGCGCAGTGGACCGTCGGCAAGAATTTCGACGGCACCGGGGCATTCGGCCCCTATTTGGTCACGGCCGATGAGTTGCCGAGCGGGGCGGCCGGCCTTCGATTGCAAACGCGGCTGAACGGACAGACCGTTCAGGACGCGAACACTTCCGACCTCATATTCGATGTCGCCACATTGGTCTCGACGTTGAGTGAAGCCTTCACTCTGCAACGCGGCGACATTATCGTCACCGGCACTCCCTCGGGCGTCGGCTTCGCGCGCAAACCGCCCTTGTATATGAAGGCAGGGGATGTCTGCGAGATCGAGATCGAAGGTGTGGGCACCTTGGTGAATCCGGTAGTGGACGAGTCCGCCTGAAGGAGGAGAGATGCAACAGTCGAAAGAGCCGCGACGTACGGATTTGCTCGGAGTTCATTCACTCGACCACTTTTGCATCGCCGTGCCGGATCTGGCCGAGGCACAATCCTTCTATGATGCGTTTGGCCTCAAAGCAACGCCCCACGATCATGGTCTGGCGCTGTCCGCTTCGGCGCGGCAACACCACTGGGGCCGACTCGTCGAAGGGCCCCGCAAGCAGCTCCAATATGTGAGCTTCGGCGCGTTCGCCGATGACATGCCGCGGTTTGCCGAAAGACTGAAACAACGCGGCGTGGAGCGGCTCAAGCCGCCGCCGGGACGCGACTCCGATTCGATCTGGCTGCGCAGCCCACAAGGGCATCTGATCGAAATTCGCAGCGCCGAAAAAGTATCGCCCAACGAGCCCTCCGCGTTCATCGTCGACCCGCCGTCTTCCCCGTACCGCGGAACCATTCGCCGCAGCGAGGCATCGCGGGTCTATCCGCGCCGCCTGTCTCATGTTGCGCTGTACACCTCCGATGTGAGCGGCAGCATTGAATTCTTTCGTGATGTTCTGGGACTCAGGCTTTCGGACCGCTCGCTCGACATCGTCGCGTTCATGCATGGCGTGCATGGCAGCGATCATCACATGATCGCTCTGGTGACCTCGCCGGGCCCCGGCTTCCATCATTGCAGTTGGGATGTGGGCTCGGTGCAGGAGGTCGGTCTCGGTTCCGCGCACATGGCGGTCAATGGCCACGCCGCAGGATGGGGCTTCGGACGCCATGTATTAGGCTCGAATTATTTTCACTACGTGCGCGATCCCTGGGGCAGTTATTGTGAATATTCGGCCGGCATGGACTACGTGCCCTGCGGCATTGATTGGCAGGCCACGGACTCTCCTCCGGAGGACTCGATGTTTCTTTGGGGTCCCATGCCGCCTCAGGACTTCGTCAGTAATTTCGAGGTTCAGTCTTAAGGCAAGCGGAGGAGTGGAATGTCTCAAACCGACCAGGATTTGAACGGCCGAGTCGCGATCGTAACCGGTGCCGGAGGCAAGGGCGGCATCGGAGAATGTACCGCGCGCTTACTGGCGCAGAGGGGCGCACGCGTGATCCTGGCCGATCTGGCCACCAGCCAGTTGGAGCAGACGGCGGCATCGCTGACAAAGGAAGGACATGACGTCAAGCATTGTGCGACGGACATTTCCGATGAACGCAGCGTCGCGGCTCTGATTCGATTTGCGCAGCAAGAATATGGCCGTCTGGACATCCTCGACAACAACGCGGCGAGCCAAGGCCAAGCAGAGGACCGGGAAGTGGCCTCGATGTCGGTCGAACTGTGGGACCACATCATGGGCGTGAACGCACGAGGCACCATGCTCGCGTGCAAGCATGCCCTGGCGCTAATGCTTGCCGGCGGCGGCGGATCCATCATCAATATCAGCTCCGGTACGTCGATAGCCGGCGATTTCTTCGCCACGGCCTATGCTGCGTCGAAAGGCGCGATCAACACCCTGACCCGATACGTCGCAACTCAGTACGGGAGCCAGGGAATTCGCTGCAATGCGTTGGTCCTCGGCTTGATCGCCACTCCGGTCCTCAGAGCGGTGATGCCGGAACCACTGCGAGAAATTTTTCGAGAAAATAAACTCATCGGGCGCCTTGGGGAGCCGCAAGACGTCGCCGAAATGGTGGCGTTTCTGGCGTCGGATCGGTCGCGCTTCATCACCGGCCAATTGTTGCCGGTGGATGGGGGTTTCTACGCTCATACTCCGACGGCGGCGCCGGTGGCGTCGCTGCTGGCGAAAATGCAGGAGGTACGATGAAGGCATTGGTCTTGGAAGCCACCGACGGCTTGCAATGTGCGGTCGTCAAGGAGGTCGAGACTCCCAGCCCGAAAGCCGGCGAGGTACTGGTCGCTCTCAAGGCCGCTGCGCTCAATCACCGTGAGTTGTGGATCACTCGCGGGCAATATCCGGGTATGGTCGCGCCTCCCTTTACCATGGGCTGCGACGGCGCCGGGATCATCGAGTCCGTGGGCGAGGGCGTGGACAAACGACGCATCGGCGAGGCCGTGGTGCTGTATCCCGGATTGAACTGGGGCTCCGATCCGCGTTTCCCCGCCGCCGCATTCGCAACGCTGGGCATGCCGGGACCGGGCACCATCGCCGAGAAAATCAACGTTGCGGCGGCAAGTGCCGTGGCAAAGCCGGCGCATCTGAGCTTTGAGCAGTCTGCGGCGATCGGATTGGCGGGGCTCACCGCGTGGCGTGGGTTGTTCACAAAAGCAGGATTGAAAAGCGGCGAGAAGCTGCTCGTGACAGGCATCGGCGGGGGCGTAGCGTTATTCGCTCTGCAGTTCGCAACCAAGCTGGGCGCTGTGGTGTACGTCACCAGCGGATCGGCAGATACCATCGCGCGGGCTGCGTCGCTGGGCGCCAAAGCGGGGTTCAATTACCGCGACGAGGGTTGGAAGAAGGTCTTGCCCAAGGCCACCGGCGGCATCGATGTGGTATTCGATGGCGCACCCGCATCGTCTTATTCCAACTACGGTCGAGCGCTCAATGTCGGCGCCCGGGTAGTGGTTTACGGTTCGACCGGCGGCCTGCAATTTAACGTGAACGCACCTGAACTGTTCCTTAAGAACATCAGTATCATAGGTACTAATATTGGTAATTTAGATGAATTCATTGCCATGTTCGCGTTTATCAGGGAGCAGCGACTCGAGCCGCTGATCGAGCGCAGTTTCTCGCTGGATACGTCGGCCGCAGCCTTGGGCTTTCTGCAGGATAGCCATCAAATCGGCAAGATCGTCATCACGATGTGATGCGCGACATGTCGTCACTGTTCAGCCTCGAGAAAAAGATCGCGCTGGTGACGGGAGGCGCTCAGGGCATGGGGCGCATGATCGCGGCGGGGTTGGTGAGCGCGGGCGCCAAGGTCTACATCACGTCGCGCAAAGCCGAGATCTGCGAAGCGACGGCGCGTGATCTTAGTCAGTCAGGTGAATGCATCGGCATACCAGCTGATCTGAATACGCCGGAAGCGGTCGTTGCACTGGCCGCGGCGATAAAGGCGCGCGAGGCGTGCCTCCACATTCTCATCAACAATGCCGGCCGCACCTGGGGCGCGTCGCTGGAATCCTTCCCGGATAAAGCGTGGCCATCCGTGATGGCGGTCAACGTCCAGGGGCCATTCACCTTAGTGCGCGAGTTGTTGTCATCATTGAAGTCCGGCGCGACGCGCGAGGACCCGGGCCGCATCATCAATATCGGATCGCTCGCGGGCCTGCGCGCCGAACCGTTGTCGGCCTACTCGTACGCCGCGAGCAAGGCGGCAATTCACCATTTGTCGCGCGTGCTCGCCAAGGATCTCGCCGACAAGCACATCACGGTGAACTCCGTCATACCCGGCTATTTTCCGACGCAGATGACGGCTCACATACGCGGCGAGGACGCCGAACTGACCAAGCTCCTGAAGCGCGTGCCGTTGGGCCGCCTAGGTGAGCCGGACGATATCGTCGGCGCCTGCGTGTTTCTGGCGTCGCGCGCGGGGCGCTACGTGACGGCGGCGGAACTCGTCGTCGACGGCGGAATGGCGGGGTGCGGCTAGCGAGGTGCGGCTAGCGTTGCGCCGGACTCATTCTTCGACGACCCTCAACGCGCTCTGCGGACAGGCAGCGGCGGCCTCTCTGGCCCTGACTTCCAAGCCCTCCGGAACGATGTCCGTGAGGAGGGTGACGATGCCGATGTCGTCGACTTTGTAAATCTCAGGGCAGAGTTCCGCGCACACTCCATATCCGCAGCAAGCGCTCCGATCGGCGATGACACGCAGTTTGGAACCTGACATGACTGAAACTCCTCTCCGGCGTACCGAAACGAATGGTACAGAAAACGAGTTTAATGTATCATATCTAAAAGCTGGACCGAACACTATCGCAGCCCTATGGCCTGCTGCGTCGCGGATCATGTTAGTTAAGCTGAGGAGAGGCAATGCTCACCGAATCCAAACCCGTGCTGTCGGATGGCACCAAAATCGCCGACCTGATCAATCTCGAGACGCGCGAAGTATCGATGCGCCTGCTCTCCGATCACGAGGTCTACAAGATCGAGATGGAGCGGATTTTCGGCAAGACGTGGCTGTTGCTGGGCCACGATACGGAAATCCCGAATTCGGGCGACTACGTAGTCCGCGATATGGGCGAAGACCAGGTCATCGTTTCCCGAGACCGCAAGGGCGAAGTGCACGTGCTGCTGAATGTGTGCCCGCATCGCGGCATGCGCGTTTGCATGGCCGAGATCGGCAACGCACAGATGCACCGCTGCGTATATCATGGCTGGGCGTTCCGTCCCGATGGAAGCTTCATGGGCGCGCCGATCGAACGCGAGCAGATGCACGGCAATATATTTGCGAAAGAGGACCTCGGCTTGAAGAAGGCGCGCGTGCAGCTCTATGGGGGGCTGATTTTCGCGACCTGGAACATCAACGGTCCGTCGCTCGAGGAATTTCTGGGCGACTCGAAATTCTATTTCGATCTGCTGTTCTGCCGCACTGATGGGGGTCTCGAAGCTCTCGGCCCGCCGCAGAAATTCATCGTGCCGGCCAATTGGAAGGCTGCCGCGGAGCAGTCGGCTTCCGATGGCTTCCATACGCTTACGCTGCACCGCTCTCTGATGGAGACCGGCCAGTACGGCCGCGCGACGGCCGATGACATTTACGCAAATGCTCCGGCCATGTATGGCGTCGACATCAGCTGCAAACAGGGTCACTCGCTGCGCTGCATTCCCGCGGAAGTGACGTTCACGATGTTCATGTCCATGGATGAACTGAAGAAGCTCAGCCCGGACCAGCGGCTCGAAGTCCTGCCCCCGCCGGGAATTACCAAGGAGATGTTGCCGGAATTGAAGCGGCATATGAGCCCCGAGGGCTTGAGGCTCATGGCGAAGGCCCCGCCGCAGGTGGGCGGCATGTTCCCCAACGTGCTCGTGCTCTTCATCTACGCGCCGCGCACCGACGGCGGGGCCAGCGGCGCGCTGGCCTTGCATACCTACGTGCCGCGCGGTCCGGATCACGTTGAATTCACGAATTGGATGTTCGCCGAGAAGAGTGCGAGCCCGCAGATGAAGCGCGACATGATGGCCAACTCGGTTCGCCAGGCAGGAACGTCCGGAACCATCGAGCAGGATGACTCCGATACGTGGCCGCATATGAGCCGCAATGCGCGCGGCGCGATGGGACGCAACCAAACGATGAAATACGGCGCGCTCCTGGGCGAGAAGAAGCCTGCCGATTGGCCGGGCGGCGGGTACGTCTACGATGGTTTCACCAAGGACGATACTCAATGGAACTGGTGGCTGTACTACCGCGAACTGATGACGGCCAAGAGCTGACCCAAGCGTTTGCGAGACAAGAGGAGAACGACATGACCACTGCAACGGCAAGCCTCGGCATGGAGCGGCCCACGCCGGTCGATCCGACGACAGGAAAGCGCATCGCCACGGGTTCTGCGCTGTACAACGAAGTGCTCGAGTTTCTCTATGACGAGGCCGGGATGCTCGACCAACAGAAGTTCGACGACTGGGCGAAACTGCTGGCCGAGGACCTTTCCTACACCGCGCCGCTGCGCATTACGCGGCAGGGTCCGGACCGTCTCAACACCGTCGTACGCACGACCTTGCATTTCGATGACGACTACGGCTCGATCATGGCCCGCCTGCAGCGCCTCGGAACCAAGAGCGCCTGGGCAGAGGATCCCCCATCCCGTACGCGCCGCTTCGTTACCAACCTGCGCGTCTGGGAAAGCGCCAAGTCCCAAGAATTCGAAGTCGAAAGCTATCTGCTGCTATCGCGCAGCCGCTACGAGCAGTCCCAGCTGCAGATGCTGAGCTGCGTGCGGCACGATCTCGTGCGCCGTTCGGGCGCGGGCGCGTTCAAACTGGCTCGGCGCGAGATTATCGTAGACCAGTCGGTGCTCGGGATGGCCAATCTCGCCGTATTTCTATAATAATTCGATCATGTGCAGCGCCGCCATCTGCTGGAGCGGCTGCGGGAGTCAAGAATGGGCGTACTGGACGGCAAAGTTGCGTTAGTCACCGGCGCCGGTGCCGGCATCGGGCGAGGCATTGCCCGCCGTTATGCCCGCGAGGGCGCCGCCGTCGTGGTCGTCGAGGTCAATGAGGACAATGGCGCGCGCGTGGCCGCGGAACTCAAGGCATTGGGCGGCCGCAGCCTGTTCATAGGCACCGACGTGTCGAAGAAAAGCGAGGTCGAGGCCGCGGTCGCCGGGACAATGAAACACTTCGGCCGTCTCGACATTCTGGTCAACAACGCCAGCAGACTGTCGCCGAACGTGCTTCTCGAACAGAAAACCGACGAGATGCTGCAAGCGACGCTTGGGGTGGGTACCTGGGCAACCTGGTGGTTCATGCAGCTCGCCATGCCGATCATGCGCGAGCAGGGCGGCGGGCGCATCATCAATTTCGTGTCCGTGGATGCCGAAGCGGGCGCTTGGCTGCACGCCGACTACAACATGATGAAGGGCGCCATCGAGGCGTTGACGCGCAGCGCAGCGATGGAATGGGGGCGCTTCAAGATTCTGGTGAATGCCATTGCCCCGGTGGCGGCGGGTACCGTGTTCGAGGAGCTGAGCCGCTCAATTCCTGGATTTGACCAGATGGCTTCCGCCATGAATCCATTGGGCCGCGTCGGTGATCCCGAAGAAGACATCGCGCCCGTTGCCGTGTTTTTGGGTTCGGAGGCCTGCCGCTACGTGACCGGCGAGGTCATTCATGTGGATGGCGGAATGCATGTGCCGCGCTACCATTCCAAGCCGCAAGATTTAGCCAGTTTCACGAAGGCTTGATCCATGCTAGCCGACGCACCCACTCCCGTCGGTCAGCGGCCCGCCGGTGCCAACGGCCGCAGCCTGCAACGCATTCTCGACGGGGCCATAGCCGCGCTGTCTCGCCGCGGCGCGACGCAGCTCTCGATGACCGACGTGTGCGATGCGGCCGGCATATCGCGGGCCACGTTGTATCGCTACTTTTCGAGCAAAGAGGATTTGCTGGCCGCGGTCGGCGAGCATGTGTCGATGAATTTCATCGACGGAATCAAGGCCGCCGTCGCCGGCAGTGCCGTTCCGATCGATCGGCTGCGTCTGGTGCTGGAGTTCTTCATCCGCTATACCGCGCAGGTTAAATCCGACCGCATGCTCGAGATCGAGCCGGCTTTTGTGCTCAAATTTCTGCAGTCGCATTTCACCCAGCATGTGGCCGTCTTCAATCAGGCATTGTCCCCGGTCTACGATGACATCGAAACGCATCTCGGCATTCGCGTCAATCGGCTGTTGGTGAGCGAAATGCTGCTGCGCGCCGAACAAAGCACCATCATCGTTCCGGCGGGCCGCTCCTGGAGCATGTTGCCCGAGGCGCTGTCGCGCATGCTGGAACAGCTTTACCGGGTCAAGCCGAGCGGCCGCAAGTCTCGTCGTTAGGCGATGACGCCGAACTGTCGGGCGCGCTCCACGGCCTGCAATCGACGCCGGGTGCCGACCTTGTCGTAAACCTGCTGCATGTACCATTTTACCGAGCCTTCGGTCATGCCGAGCTTGGTCGCCACCTCGCGGTTGCGCATGCCGGTACTGACCAGCGCCAAGATCTCTCGCTCCTTGACGCTGAGCTTGCCGTACAGGCCTTCCGGCGCCCCCCGATTCGGCACCGCGTACAACGAGTGTTTCCGCTTCGACAGCGCGTTGAAAGTCTCGAGCAGCTCCGCGGCAAACGCATCCGTCGGATGCATCACGTCCAGATCCGCCTCATAGGTGCTGGCAAGCAGCGTGCGGATGATGGAACCCTCGTCGATGAAGCTGCGGATGGCGCGACTTGCTGCGCCGTGCGCGATAGCCTCGCGTAAGGCGCGTTGCGCTGCGCGCACATCGGTGCCGATGAACAGCGCCTGCGCGAGCAGCAGGTCCCAGCGGATCAAGGAGCGGATTGCGCCCCTGGCCGCGCAAAAGTTTCGCCAATGTTTGCCGACTGACAGCGCTTCCTGCATGCGGCCTTCGCTCAAGGCGATGCGGAACCAGGCTGCTGCGCGCCATTCGTCGCCGGTCGTGACGCCGCGCTTGGGCAGCAAATGCTCGCAGGACTGCGGAATTCCCGCCGACCGCGCGAAGCGAACGGCTTGCTCGGGATGGCCATCCTGCAGCAGAAATTTCACGCGCTCGGCGACGATTGCCAGCCTCAGCCGCTCGAGCCTGCGCGCCATGGCGACGCCCATTCCTTCGTCCAGAATTTGCTGTGCACCGGTCAAGTCCCCGCGCGCATGCTTGATTCTCGCGCTGGTGATGTATCCCGGCATGAGATGGTCGACAAAGCCCAACTCATTGGCGCAGGGAAGGGAGGCTGCGAGCAGTTCCTCCGCGCGGTCAAGATCATTACGCTCGTACAGCACTTCGCTCATGGGCAGCGCCGGCAACGCCGCGAGCGGCGAGTTCGGTTCGCCGAAGCGCATGCTCTCCGACAGACCCTTCTCGAGTGCGCGCAGCGCGGCATCCGAGCGCCCAGCGAAGAACAATGACGGTCCGACGCTCGCCTGAAGTGCAATGGAGGCAAAGCTGTAGCACGAGCGCGCGAGAATGCCCTGCGCCGTGGCGGTCAGACGGTCGAGGTCGGCCAACTGATATTGCTCCCGCAATGCGTAGAGCAATTGCGCGTTGATGGTCCCGACCAGATAAGGGTGTCGCTGTTCGGGAAATGCCTCGAGGAGATGCCGGCATTGCTGCTCTACGCGCGCAGCGTCATCCTCGGCGACGGCTAGCACCATCTCCCGATGCAGCAGCAGATACTTGAGACTCCGCAACTCGTCGGCCGGCAAGTCTTGGGCGGACTCATGCGCCAGGAGCACGCTTTTGACAATCTCCAATATCCGGCGCACTTCATCCAACCGCAGGTTGAGAGTCAACATCCAGGCGCAGCACAGCAGAGTGCGCGGACAGCGGTGCAGGATTTCGTCCGGGATCCGGGCCGCCAGCTGACAAACGAGCTGCAGTTTGCCGGTGTAGGTCATGTCCTCCGACCGCTGTTCGAGCAGATCGGCGGCTCGCTGCGGGTCTGCGCCTTGCAGGGCATGATCGATCGCTTCGACCGGTGACTCTTGGGTCCAAAACCACCGGCTCGCCGACAAATGCAGCTCTCGATCCGTCCCCGCGTGCTCGTCGAGCCGCCGGCGGTGTAGGAATTCGGCGAACAGCGGATGGTAGCGATACCAATTGCGCTCATCATCGAGCGGTATGACGAACAAGCCCGATTGTTCGATGTAGTTGAGTACTTGGCGGCCATTTTCCCGCCCCGTGACCGCATTGCACAGCGCCGGGCACAATCGCTCTAGCACCGAGGTCTGCAGCAGGAACTCGCAGATCTCCCTCGGCAAGGCCGCGAGTACTTCCTCAGCGAAAAAATCCGACACCGCCCGGCGGTTGCCGGTAAATCCGGCCAACATCCTTGCCGCCGTGACGTCTTTAGTCAGCATCGCGCTCGCAAGCTTGATGCCCGTTATCCAGCCTTCGGTTCGCGCTTGCAACATCGCAAGCTCCGACTCGGTCAGTTCGTGATCGGTGATGTTCGCGACCACCCGCTGGGTCTCCACCGGTGTGAATTTCAGTTCGTCAACGCCCAGCTCCAGGAGTTGTCCGCGGGCGCGCATGCGCGCCAAAGGCATGTCCGGGATGAATCGCGACGCCACGATAAAATGCAGCGACGATGGGCTGTGATCGATGAACTGGCACAGAGCGGCCAGGGGCGCGGCCGCGAGAAGATGGATGTCATCGATGAACAAGTACAAGGGCTGCGAATGCGCGGCCGGGACTCCCGCCGGGGAGACCGCCGCGCTCAAATAAGCGAGCAACCTCGCGGGATCGCGATCGGCGGCATCGACCGACAGCCAGCCGACGTGGCTTCGCGAATCACGCAGCGCATGGAACCATTGCTTCAACAGGCTCGTTTTGCCGTACCCAGCCGGGCTCTGAAGCAGCGTTAGTCGCGCATGGACCGCATCCTGCAATTTCTGCAGGAGCCCAGGGCGAACGAGCAGATCGCCCGTGCTCAAAGGGGGATCGAGTTTTGTTCTGACCAGCTCCACGGTGCTCCTCCTGGCGCTTACGCGCCAAAACCCACCACCACATTCGCAAACAATGTATTTTTATAAAAGGAGTAGATTATTCTTCCGATAGTAGCCTAGTTTGGCACGGGTGGGAATGGCCGGGCGAAACTTCCCTGGCCGGGGAAGAAAAAGTCGCAGCGGTGAGGGCTGGTGGGTCTAAAAAGTATTTTATCTTGACATATACATACTTGCCGAGAAGACTGGCGAGCCTCAGGGCCGGCCAATCAGCGAGGAATTCCAATGGCAACGTATGTTCTACTTCATGGCGGCGCGGCGGGCTCGTGGATCTGGAAGTTTTGCGTGCAGGGACTGCGCCGGGATGGCCACGACGTTCATGCCGTGACATTCACCGGTTTCGCCGAGCGGCGCCATCTGATCAGCCCCAATAGTACCGTCGAAACGCACGTGGTCGACGTGCTCAACACATTGGAATTCGAAGAAATTTCAGACTGCGTTCTGGTGGCCCATAGCTATTCCGGTTCGGTCGCGCCGGGCGTCATCGCCGCGGCGGCCTCGCGCATCCGCAAGGCCGTGTTTCTCGATGCCATCGTGGTGCATCAGGGTGAGACGGTTTCCGAATCGATGGGGTACATGAACGCAGATCAGGCGCGCGCCGTGGCCGCCGGCGTTCGCTCGGGGGCCGTGCCGATCTACTCGCAGGTAGCCGAGCAGCAGCGGGCGGAAGCCAAGGAGAAGCCGTTCAACATGAGTCCGGAGCGGCAGACCTGGCTGCTCGAACATCTATCCAACATGCCGACGGCCTGTGCCGTGAATCCGGTTGCCGTCGGGGCCGAGGCCATCAAGATCCCGGTCGAGTACATTGCCGTTTCCGACACGATCATGAAGCCCATGCACGCGCGAGCACGCAAGCTCGGTTGGAACGTTCACGAGGTCAAAGGCGACCATGCCATCCTCGTCGGCGATCCAGACGCCACCGTGCGTCTCATCGAGAAGTTCACGTAACGCTCGAGACGGGGTAGCACATGCGGCTCAAGGACAGGGTAGCGGTGATCACGGGCGCGGCGTCGGGAATGGGACGCGCGATGGCGATTCGCTTTGCGGCGGAAGGCGCCAAGCTCATCGTCGGCGACCGGCATGTCGAGCGGCTGGGCGAAGTGGTCGGGCTGGTTCGCGGCGGCGGCGGCACCATCGCGAGCGCCGCGGGCGATATCAGCGATCAAGCGACCGCTGAGGCGCTGGTGGATCTCGCGCATTCCACCCACGGCCGAATCGATGTGCTGGTCAATAACGCCGGAATCATGGATTATTTCCAGGGTGCCGGTGAGCTCGAGAACGACGTATGGCGTCGAGTGCTGGCAACGAACCTCGACGGACCCATGTTCACGACTCGCCGCGCATTGGCCTACATGCTGAAAGCCGGCAAAGGTTCAATCGTCAACATCGCCTCGCTTTCCAGCTTCAGCGGCGCGTCGGCGGGCGCGGCCTATACGGCGTCCAAGCACGCACTGCTGGGCCTCACGCGCAACACGGCGTGGCGCTATGCAAAGGAAGGGATCCGCTGCAATGCCATCTGTCCCGGGGCCGTGCAAACCAATATCCAAGAATCCATGCCTGAGAACTTGATCGATCCGAAGGGAATGGCCCGCGCGGTCGAATTCTTCGGTCTGGGCTCCGCGTATTTCGAACCATCGGAAATTGCATCGCTGGCGCTGTTCCTCGCTTCGGACGAAGCGCGCTACATCAATGGCTCGGTGGTCTCGGCAGACGCGGGCTTGTGCGCCACATGAGCGCGAAGCTACGCTCGCGCGCCTGAACGCCTGTTTCGCTTCAGGGGCTTCTTGCCATTGCGCCGCGGCTCCGACGCGCGCGCGCCGAAACGCCGCCGCGGAGGGTAGGGGTTCGAGAACACCGACAGCGCGATCTGAAAGATTTCGTCCCAGTATATGTCCTCTGTCCTATAAGCATGGCTGACCAGGCGCCGCACCCGGCGTTCGTCGCAAATGCCCTGCAAAAACACGCACACCGCCATTCGAACGCGCGTGGTAACGATATCGGGCGCGAGTTTGGGGAAGTGAGCGAGCATGCGCCTCATGATTTCGACGGACGGCGCGCACATATCGAGACACGAGAAGTGCGGGTGCTCCGCGTCGCTGAGCGGCAGCAGCCGCATCATGAAACGGGCATACAGCAGCCGCTTGGCTTTAGGCAGAACCTCGATGATCGGTTCCAAATGCGCGGCGAGCAGCTCCTCGATGGTTTCCCTCTTGTTCATCGAATCGAGTTTTGCCTGGCGCGCCGCTTCGACGAGCGGCGTGCGCATTTCATAGACGGCTTGGATCAGGCCGCGCTTCGAACCAAAGTGATGCTGCACGGCGGACGGATTCACCTGTCCCGCCGCAACCACGATTTGCCTGAGCGAGATTCCATCCAAGCCGTATTGACCGAACAGCCGCTCTGACGCGACGATAATGGCGCGCGCGCCGCGTGCGTACTCTTCGAATCGTTTTGACATTCAGCTCAGGAGCGCACTGTTATTCTGTAGATGGACAAGTATCTTCCAGTGTTTGCCCACGGCTCGCAAGCGGTCCCCCTGATCGGCTGATCATACGGGGATGCTCGCCCCGCACATCAGCCGCCGTGCGCTGCGAACGCCTCGTCCGTGCCTTGTTTGCGCATCAAGTCGGCCATATCGAGGTACTCCCGCCACCGTTTGATGAGTCCGGCGTCGTCGAGTTCGTAGATGGCGACCATCTGGTGCGGACACGGCCGGCCCCGAATGATCGCGCTATCCGAGCGCTCTTGCATCACCATTCTATCGCTGGACACGACGTTCACGATGTTGCATTTGTTGTTGGTGGCGAAGCGCATTTGACGATGGATTTCCTGACGGAGCGCATCGCGGCCGCGGATGGTCGGACCGCCGGGTACCCACAATTGCCATTCGGCGTCTTCGGACATCATGGACAGAATCTTCTCCACGTCGGGTTTTCTTTCCGAAGTCCCGTCGCCCCATGCGTCGCAGAAGTCTTTGACGAATCGTTCCTGCGCTAAACCCATTTCCAATCCCCTTGAATGACCGCCGGCGAAATTGCCGGCAACGGTAGTAAATCCAGTGATCCAGTTATAATACAACTGCATTGTAATAATGCGACTGTATTAAGAATTGTTGACCGAACGCATGTGATGGGAATATGCTCTCGCCGCGATCGTCGGATCGGTAGAAATATATAAAAGCGGTCTTGGTGAAGACGCGTATCAGGGGGAAACAATGTCCAGGAACTTTCTGCTCGCGGCGGCCGGCGCGGTCGCCGTTATGGCGGGTCCAACTATCTTTGGGTTGGACGCCGTCAAGGCTGAATCCGCCGCCGACCTAGGCGCAGAGGCTTCCGAGTTGGGCGAGGTGGTGGTCGTCGCTCGACGTGTCGAGGAATCCTTGCAGAAGGTGCCTTTGACCATCACGGCCGTCGACACGGAACAGCTCAAGGTGCAGACCATTACCACGGGGACCGACCTGCAGGGCCTGGTGCCCAGCATGAGCGTCGGCATCAGCATATTTGGCGCGACGCAGCAGTATTCGCTGCGCGGCATTCGCGACGGTGTGGTCGAGTACCTCAATGAGGTGCCGATCGACAGCGTATTGGCCGACTCGCAACTCTGGGATTTATCTTCGGTACAAGCCGTGTCGGGTCCGCAGGGTACGCTCTTCGGCCGCAACAGCACGGGCGGCGACGTCCTGTTCGTTCCGCAGAAGCCCGCGCGCGACTTCGGGGGTTACGCGCAAGTCCGCTACGGTAGCTACAACCTGACCGACGCCATCGCCGTGGTGAACATACCGCTCGGCGACACGCTGCAGATCCGCTTAGGGGGGCAGTTCACCAACCGTGACGGAATTACAAAAAACATCTCCGGCAACGATCTTGGAAAACTGGCGCACCAGAACCTGCGGTTCTCGCTCTTGTACACGCCGCTGCCGTGGCTCAGCGACTATGCGGTCGTCAGCCTGGCCTATCGTCACGACACCCCGGTGGCGCAGGTCAGCGGTATTGCGGGCACTCAGGCAAGCGTCAACGCCAGTCTGCCGGGCGGTGCATACGCCTTTTATGAATTTCTAAACCCCGCTCTCTATAACTACGATCCTCATATTTATTACGACAGCCTGTTGGCACAGCAGACACGGGGAATCCGGACCGTGGACGTGCCGATGCAGTCCGCGGCAGACAATAAACTCTACCATTTCAGCAATATACTGAAGGCCAATCTCGATCCGATCACGCTGAAGTATATTGCCGGCTATCAGGGAAGCGACAATCATCAGCTGATCAGCGACCTCTCCATTCCCCTGCCGATCATCATCGGCCAGAACGATGACACCCGCGGGATGGTGACCCAGGAAGGGCAGATCCTCGGCAAAAGCTTCAATGAGCGGCTCGATTGGGTCGCCGGTGTGTACTACTCCAATAGTTGGAGCAGCGGACTGAATTCCTATCTCCTCTTCGCCCAACGCGGAACGCCCTTCGATACATTGACGACGCAACAATCAGGCGCCCCGGTCAACAACACGCGCTCGGTGGCCGAATACGCGCAGGGGACGCTGAACCTGTGGGACGCGCTCAATCTCACGACCGGCATCCGCTACACTCGGGACCATCTCGACACGGTGCAGCTCGGATATTTCCCGGGTCAGATATGCAATCTTTCGTCCCCTCCCGCCGACGCCGCCACCTGCCGGCAGGCGATAAGCACCCACTCCAACGCCTTGACCTACAACATCTCGCTCGACTATCAGCTGAACTCCAACCTGTTGTTGTATGCGACGACGCGCAAAGGCTATAACGCCGGCGGATTCAACGCCGGTTTCCCGCCGCCTGTGCCGGACGTCGTGCAGCCGGAGACCATCAAGGACTACGAAGTCGGCCTAAAATCCGACGGCCATTTCGGTTCCATGCCGTTCCGCATGAACCTGTCGGCCTATCTGTCCCACTACAACAACATCCAGCGGACGGTGGGTGTGATCTATCCGATCAACGGCATGAACACGGTGGTCACGGCGTTCCTCAACGCCGCGACGGCCACACTGTACGGTTCCCAGATCGAGTTATCAGCGCGACCCTTGCCTGACCTCACGTTGCAGGCATCGTACGGTTACCTTCACACCAAGTACGACAGCTTCGAGACTTTTCTCGGCAGCGCCACCGGCAACAAGTTCGCTCAGGCACCTGAAACCACCGCGCACCTCTCGGCCACCTACCAACATGCCGTTTCCGCCGGCCAGCTGGTGGCGAACGCGAGCTACTCCTACATCTCCTCCGTCAATTTCAATGACATCAATCTCGGTGAGCCGGGGGACAGGGGGCCAGGTCACGGCCTGCTCGACATGCGCCTCGGGTTGGAGAATATCGGCGAACGGCGCGTCGACGTCTCGGTGTATGCGAAAAACGTGACCAACAAGGTCTATGAACTCAACGCCAGCGACAACACCGCGCAATTCGGTTTCGTCTCGAGACAGTACGGCGATCCTCGGACCTTCGGCGTGGAAGTTAGATATTCATTCGGTAGGTGATCGGGGCGAGAGCCCGTTGCTGACGACTTATCAATCGGAGATACGGTTATATGAACAAGAGAAGACGTGGTTACCTGAGTGCAGCGGCCGTGATTGCCACGGCGACAGGCGTGGCGGCGGCCTCGCCATCCCGTGCTGCCGACCTGATCGTGCAGACCAAGCAAGGCAAGCTCGAGGGCCAGCCCTCCAAGAGCGCCTATTCGTTCCTCGGCATCCACTATGGCGCGGACACCGGCGGCACGAATCGTTTCCTTCCGCCAAAACCTCCCGAATCCTGGTCCGGTGTCAAGAAGGCCGACCAGATGGGCAATCGGTGCCCCCAGCCGTCCATCAACATGCCCGGCGAGATGGGCACGGTGCTGTCCTTTTCGGATTTACCGATCAGCGAGGATTGTCTGGTTCTCAATGTATTTACACCGCACGTTCACGATCATGCCAAACGGGCGGTCATGGTGTGGCTCCACGGCGGCGGCTTTTTCCTCGGCAGCGGCGGCGACAAATACTATGAAGGGAGTAATCTCGCGGGTAAGAACGATGTCGTGGTCGTCACGTTGAACCACAGGCTGGGAGCCTTCGGCTACTTGTATCTGGGCAATGAGGCAGGCCCCGAGTATTCATCCTCCGAATTGGTCGGGATGCTCGACATCGTCCAAGCCTTGCGCTGGGTGAAGGATAATATCGCGCAGTTTGGCGGCGACCCCGATAATGTCACCATCTTCGGGCAGTCGGGGGGCGGCGGAAAAGTCTGTACCTTGACGGCCATGCCCTCAGCCCAGGGCCTGTTCCACAAAGCGATCGTAGAAAGCGGTGCCTCCGTTCACCTGGGCTCGGTCGCGGACGCGACCGTCACCCGCGACAAAGTGCTGGCGCTCCTCGATATGAAGTCCGTCGACATGGACAAGTTGCGAAGCCTATCCACGCAGGACTTGAACACCGCCAGCGCTAAAGCGGGCCTGCTGGCGTTCATGCCGGTCGTGGACGGAAAGATCGTGCCGTTCAGCCCCTTCGATCCGGTGGCCTCGCCGCTTTCTGCCCAGGTGCCCATCATGGTGGGGTCGACCAAGGACGAAGCGACCAATGTATTCCTCACGGATCCGACGTGGCAGACCATGACGGATGCGGATCTGCTCAAGCGGGTGTCGGTCAGCGTCGGTCCGGAGGGTGCGCCCCAGGTCATCGAGATGTATCGATCGGCCGCGCCGAATGACAAGCCCATGCACCTGTGGACGAGTATCGTTACGGATCAGATGTTCACGCATAATTCCATCGTGCTGGCCGAGCGCAAGGCGGCTCAACATGCCGCACCGGTGTACATGTACAAAATTAACTGGGATAGTCCGGTGCTGGGGGGCAAACTACGCTCGCCCCACGCCGTCGAGCTGCCATTCGTGTTCGACAACGTCGATGTCTCGGCCGGATTGGTGGGCGCCGGTCCCGCACAGAATCAGATGGCGGAGTTGATGAGCCGCACGTTCGCGGCGTTCGCGCGCACGGGCAACCCCAACGTCAAGGGCTATCCTCATTGGCCGGCGTATACCCTCGACAAGCGCGACACATTCATCTACGACATTCCGCCGCGGGCGGTGTCGGATCCGAACACCAGGTACCGAGCGTACTGGGACGCACAGGCCAAGGACAAGAGCGTCCGCCATGATGCGTCGGTTTTGAAGGACGCGCTCAGTCCGAAGGCCATCGGCGGAAAATCGGAGTAGCCGACACTTCGCGCAGCGATGTTTCGGCAGCATGGGTACGACCGTAGGCAAGGGGAATCATGAATCGGTTACAGGACAAGGTTTGCATTGTCACCGGCGCCGGCAGCGGCATTGGCCGCGCCAGCGCGGAGATGTTCGCCAAGGAGGGCGCAACGGTCGTCGTGACCGATATCAAAGCGACCGCCGCCGAGGAGGTGGCCCATGGCATCGTCAATGCAGGGGGGCAAGCCATCGCGCTGACGGTCGATGTGGGTGAGGAGGATCAGTTGCGCCGGATGGTCGATACCACCATTGGCAAATTTGGCAAAATTGACGCTCTCTTCAACAATGCGTTGATGACCAATCCAGACCCGGAGTTGCGGGATCAAGACTTGCTCAACTACGATCCGAAGGTTCTGTACGCGACCATGCGGGTCAATGTGGTCGGCGGCGTGCTCGCCAGCAAATTCGCCGTTCCGCATATGTTGGAGCGCGGCGGCGGCTCGATAATCTTTACGTCCTCCGGTAGTTCGCTGGGCGGCGACGTCACGGCCTATAGTTACGGCGCGTCGAAGGCCGCGCTCAACTGGTTCGTGCAGGCGTTCGCGGCAACTTTCGGCAAACGCGGCATTCGCAGCAATGCAATCCTGCCCGGCCCGATTCAGACACCCTCGAAAATCGCGTGGTCGACGCCTGAGATGGACGAGGGGTTCATGGACGTATTGAATTCACCGCGTCTCGGGATGCCGGACGATATCGCATCAATGGCCGTGTTCCTTGCCTCCGACGAATCGCGATTCGTCAACGGCGTTCTTTACCGTGTCGATGGAGGCATGAGCTGCACGGTTCCCTTCATCAGCGTGACGCGCAAGGCGATCGCGCAGCAGTGATTCGAGGAGAAACGACATGGGTCTAGCACAGGAAAAATTCATCCAGGAATTCTGCGAAGCGTGGGGCGACGGCAGTCTCGAGAAGAAACCCGAGGTGGAGAGGATTTTGTCGATGATGTCGGAGGATGCCGAATGGCAATTGTGGGTCCCGGGCGGCCCGATTGTCCGCGGCCGTGCCGCGTTGAGGGAGGAGATCCATCGTCAGATGCGCATCGCGACCAACAACAAATGCAATATCGTGAACGTGTTGTCGAATGACAAGATGGTGATGCAGGAGCGCTCGGATACCGCGATTATCCTCGGCAAGCCGTGTCCGCACCAGATGGTGGCGATCTACGAACTCGACGACTCCGGGCTCATCAAGCGTTGGCGGGAATACCTCGACATGGCCGACTTGACTCGCAAGATGGGAGTCGACGAGAGGTTTGCCGGAACCGGCGGCTGAATCGGCGCGGACTCATGGCCGCGGCGATGAGACGAGCGGCGCCCTCAGGAGTCGTCTCCGCTCTAGGGATCGTCTCCAAAGAAGAGACTCAAGAACTTGCCGTTGGCCAGAACGCGCCGGCGCCGGCTGTTCGAGGATTGCACGGAATCCGAATCGTCGTCCGCGAAGCCGTAGATCAGCGTAGGGCCCTTGCCCAGGCGCGCGAGCGCAGCGGGCACCACTTCGCCGGTACTGGCGAGCACGAGACTTTCGGCAGGAATATTTTTCTGACGCAGCACGTGGCGGAGCGTCGGCGTATCGGTGGCGCCGATCACGAGGTTCAGCACGTCGACACCCTTCGAGGAGAGCTCCGCCCAGAGGGATTCGCCCAAGTTGAGGCCGAAGGCCTTGGTCGCTGAATAAATACCGAGGCGCGACACACCGCCAAACGCCGCATCCGAGGCGACCAAGAGAATTCCTCCGCGTCCGCTCCCTACCATGCGTTGCGCGAAAGCGTGAACGCTTTCCATCAGCGTCAGTACATTGCGGCGGACTAGGGGCGCCCAGTCCGCCGCGGCTTTGTCGAGGTACTTGGTGGCGTGACCATCGCCGCCGGCATTGTAGATAAAGAGCCCGATCTGACGTTCGCCCACCGCCGCAAGCATGCGCTCGGTGGCCGACGGCTCGGCCAGGTCGATTGTCGCGCCGATCGCTTCAATGCCGTAGTCCTTGCTAAGTTCTTCGGCGAATTGCGCCAGCACTTGCCCGCGCCGGGCGATGAGTACGCAATTAATTCCGGCCGCAGCCAAATGTCGGGCGAATTCAGCGCCGAGTCCTTCGGATGCTCCGGCAATGACGGCCCACGGTCCGTAACGTGATTTCAGCGAAGGTTCAGTCGATGGCGCTGCACGCATGTGTTAGTTTCCTCATCATAAAATACCTCGGTCAAGGAGTGGCGAGACCATGGACTTACAATCGCTGGAATCGCGTCTTAAGGCGCTCGAAGATTGGAAACACGTGTATGAGCATGAGATTTATTATGCTCACCTGCTCGACACCGGCCAAACTCATCGGGTCGCGGAGGAGATTTTTAC
>Ga0137412_10000245_pt1 | contig 36066 bp, 32 predicted proteins | sample CZODoug2_1_16fun_FD_122160 | JGI IMG/M metagenome (GOLD analysis project Ga0137412, IMG submission 122160) | Vadose zone soil fungal communities from Angelo Coast Range Reserve, California, USA - CZODoug2_1_16fungal (Hybrid Assembly) | ecosystem: Environmental > Terrestrial > Soil > Vadose zone...
GAGCTCCCGCGCCATCTTCACGAAGCCGCCCATGAAGTATTTCGGGTCGAATTTGAGCAGCGCTTCGCCCTTGGCCGGCGAGCCCGGATAGATGAAATCCTCAAGCGTCGTGTCGTTCTTCAGGAACGTCACGGTCTCGTGGGCGAAGTGCAGCACGGCGATTCGGATCGGCTTGCTCATGGGCGGCCTCAGCGCAATACGAGGCGGACACCGGCCCGCGCCAGCCCGCGCAACAAGAACTGTTGCGCGAGATGTTCAGGGCATTTCATCGCCGGGTCAAGCAACCGCGCCAAGAACCCGCCAACAACCCCGGCGAAACGCCGGGGTTGTTGGATCGCTCAACTGACGCGCGTTATTCCGGCAACATCTCGCCTGAGCCGCCCAGATCGGCCGGGAAGTCCTTCATCTTGGGAAGGCCATCCTTGATCCGCAACACCGCCTCGCCGTAATTGACGTGAACGGCGGGCTCGAATTTGAGCGTGGGAATGGTCGCCGCATAGACGTCGACGAGACCGACCGGCTGATGGCCGCTCATCACGTGACCGCCGCAGAGCTTGCAGAACTTGCGCTGGCTGAAGGACGTCTTCTCATAGGTCGCGACGTGCTCGGCACCGGCCGTGACCTTCACCGCGTCCGCCTTCCAGAGCGTGAAAGCGTTGACCGGCGAGGCCGACCAGGAACGGCAGGAACTGCAGTGACAATAGCCCATGGCTTCCGGCGCGCCGGTGGCCTCGACTTCAACAGCGCCGCAAAAGCAGCGTCCGACATGGCTCATGGATTTCCTCCTTGGGTTATCAAATTCTTCGGTCATCTTCTTGGGTTCTCAAACGACGCCGTTGTTCGGCGTTCGTTCATCGGCGTTCCGTTCCCGAACCATACTGGTTCCAACTTGCGGCGGGCATGCGGCAAGGTGGCCGGCCGGCGCAAGGGACCAGGAAAACCAGAGATCGCCCCTCCGAAATCCCTCTATTTACGGTTCCGGTATTCGTACGGTAACGCGGCGTCAACGATCATTAACCACGATACGACATCGTGGAAGGCAATGATTCGGACCACCGCGATCCCTATTCGTCCGATGTAATGGGTCGGAATGTCCTGAGCAGAACAGCTCGGCATCGCAAAACGATGCACCTCAGTTCGGCGTATCCGCGAAGCCCAACGAACCACCCAGAGGACTTTCTCTATGCAGACGATCGTATTGGCCACCCAAAAGGGCGGCAGTGGCAAGAGCACGCTGGCCATCGGCCTCGCGCTGGCCGCGCAACAAGCCGGGTACAATGTGCGCCTGATCGAGACCGACCAGCAGGGCACCTTGTCGAATTGGCAGAGCCGCCGCGGCCTGGCGGAGCCGATTGTGGAGACCGTTTACAATCCGAATGACATCGAAACGCGCCTGCGCTCGCTGGAGCGCGGCGGCGTGACCCTGGCCATCATCGACACCGCCGGCGGCGTCAGCGCATCGACCACCGCGGCGATCCGCCACGCCGATCTGTGCCTGATCCCGGCGCGTCCCTCCATCGCCGACATCGAAGCCAGCGCCTCGACACTCGGCGTCGCCCGCGCCTGGCAGAAGCCGTTCGCCTTCGTGCTTAACCAGACGCCGATCCGCGGCCAACGCATCGACAATGCGGCGAATGCGCTTGGCGATAAAGCCGCGCTCGAACTGGCCAACGTCGTGGCGCGGCCCTTCATCGTGATGCGCAATGATCACCAGGATGCGCTCGCGGCCGGCCTTGCCGTCAGCGAATACGCGCCATCAGGCAAATCGACCGACGAGATCCGCGGCCTCTGGCACTGGGCGGAGGTCAAGCTCAACGGCGGCGTCCTCGCCGACGCGCAACTGGCCGGCCAGCTTGCCGAAGTGGACTTCCCGATCATGCTGATCCCTGCGCCCGCCGAAGCGGCCGTCGAACCGGCCCCCGAGCATCCGGTTGCCACCTGGAGCGAAACGAACGTGGCCTCGGACCCCGGTCTCTAGAACGCGACCGCCTTATTTCTCTCGGTTAAACTTAGCTGGTTGGGCCTCGGCCCAGCCAGCTTTCGCGCGTGACCTGCCATTTTTCCGATTTCGTCTGGCCGCTATGATGCAGGAGTTCGACATATCCAACGAATTCGGCGCCGGTCTTTTGCTTGACGCGGCGTGACGCCAGGTTGGAAGCCGCATTGCAGACATGGAAGCTGTCGACAGCGAGCGTCTTGAAGGCAAAATCATTCACGGCGGCGACGGCTTCGGTCATCAACCCCTTATTCCAATAAGGCTCCGCAAGCCAAAAGCCGCGATTGCCCTTGAAGCTGTCCGACCGGGGACGGAAACTGATACATCCGATCGCTTCCCCGTCGCCGGATCGCAGCGCCAGAACCCACTGATAGATTTCCTCACCGGCGGCGATCTTTGCCAATTGCTGCCTGATGAAGCTTTCCGCACCGTCATCCGGATAAGGCCACGGCACCATCGCCGCGAGGTTCTGGATGATGTTCCAATTGTTGAAATGGCGCTGGATCGCCGGCGCGTCCGAAAAAGCGAGCGGTCGCAGGATCAGCCGTTGCGTTTGAAGGACCGGAGTATCCATTGCTTGTCGTCCATGCGGCGCGCAAACGGTTGTGGTACGGAGCCTAACGCCGTTTCGTGATGCCGCGAACTATTTCTGGCATTTCGGGCACCAGAACGTCGAACGACCGTTCTGGGTGAAGCGCCGCACGACGCCGCCACTGCCCTTGGCGCCGCACGGCTCGCCCTCGCGGTCATAGACCTTGAACGAATGCTGGAAATAGCCGAGCTCGCCCGAGGTCTGGCGATGATCCCGCAGGGATGAGCCGCCGGCCTCGATCGCCTGATTGAGCACGGCGTGGATCGCATCGACAAGTCGCCTGGCGTGATCGGTCGGCTCGCCCTTTTTGGTCGTAAGCGTCATCGCGAGCCGGCGCGGCGACAGGCCTGCGCGATAAAGCGCCTCGCAGACATAAATGTTGCCGAGCCCGGCGACCACGCGCTGATCGAGCAAGGCGGCCTTCAGGCTGGTCTTCTTGCCGGCGCAGGCCCGCGCCAGCAGCGCGGCGTCGAATTCATTGCCGAGCGGTTCGGGACCAAGTCCGCGCAGCAACGGCTCCTCGTCGAGGGCGTTGCGGGCGATGATCTTCATGTAGCCGAAGCGGCGCGGATCGTTGAACACCACGTCCGAGCCCGACGACATGTGAAACACCACATGGTCATGCGCAACATCCTTGCCGCGCGGATGATGGAACTCTCCGGGAGTCTCGGCCCTTTCCGCCTTTTGCACACGAAACGACCCCGACATGCCCAGATGCATCAAGAGCACGTCGCCGGAGCCGAGATCGGCCATCAGGTATTTGGCGCGGCGGCCGAGCCCGGTCACGGTCTGCCCCTGCAGCCGCGCCACAAAGTCGGCCTGAAACGGAAACCGAAGATCCTTGCGGCGGGCTTCCGCTTTCAGAATGCGCGATCCTTCCATGACCGGTTGCAGGCCGCGGCGGACGGTCTCCACTTCAGGCAATTCGGGCATGCCGGATCGTTCAACTCCCCTCAATCCATCAGGTCATTCACCTTACGGAGGTGACGTGATAGCCCCATTGCGCCGGGCGCGCTATGGTCCCGGTAACGGAGTGATGTTGATGGATCGGCCGGGCGAAACCACCCATTTCGGCTATCGGGACGTGCCCTTGGGCGACAAGCAGACGCTGGTGAACGAGGTGTTTCACAGCGTGGCGCGGCGCTACGACCTGATGAACGATCTGATGTCGGTGGGCCTGCACCGGGTCTGGAAAGACATCATGGTCAACAGCCTCAATCCGCCGAAGACCGACGCGCCGTTCGCGCTGCTCGATGTCGCCGGCGGCACCGGCGACGTGGCGTTCCGCGCGGCGAAAGCGGCGGGTCAGGGCTTTCGCGCCACCGTCTTCGACATCAATCTGGATATGCTCAATGTCGGGCGCGCACGCGCCGCCGCGCGGCATCTCGACGACCGGGTCGTCTTCGTCGACGGCAACGCGGAATCCCTGAGCTTCCCCGACCGCACCTTCGACGGTTACACCATCGCCTTCGGCATCCGCAACGTGCCGCAGATCGATCTCGCGCTGGCTGAGGCCTTCCGCGTGCTGCGGCCCGGCGGACGCTTTCTCTGCCTGGAATTTTCCACCGTCGACGTGCCCGGGCTCGACCGGCTCTACGAGTTGTTTTCGTTCAACGTGATCCCGCAGCTTGGCCGCGCCGTGACCGGCGACGCCGAATCCTACCGGTATCTCGTCGAATCCATCCGCAAGTTTCCGAAAGCCAACGCCTTCGCGGACATGATCCGCGCGGCGGGGTTCTCCCGGGTCAATTGGCAAGTGCTGTCCGGCGGCATCGTGGCGTTGCATTCGGGCTGGCGTTTGTGATCTCAGCTTTGACGCACATCGCGCGGCTTGCCCGCGCCGGTTTCGTGTTCGCGCGTGAAGGCGTGTTCGGCGTGGTCGATCCGTCGCTGGTGCCGCCGCCGGGCCAGCTTGCACTGAAGATCGCGCGGTTGATCGAACGCCCCGGCGCCAAGTCCGGCGCGCGGCTGTCGCGCGCGCTGGAGCGCATGGGCCCCGCCTACCTGAAACTTGGGCAATTCCTGGCCACCCGGCCCGACGTGGTCGGCGTCAGCATGGCGCGCGATCTCGAAGCCCTGCAGGACCGGCTGCCGCCGTTTCCGCAAGCCGACGCCGAAGCCGTGATCGCATCGTCGCTGGAGCGCCCGATCGCAAAGGCGTTTGTGAGCCTGGGGCCGGCGGTTGCGGCGGCGTCCATCGCGCAGGTGCATCGCGGCGAGATCGAGCGCAACGGCGCGCGGCACGCGGTCGCCGTGAAGGTGCTCCGCCCCAGCGTCGCATCGCGCTTCCGCCGCGACCTCGCCGACTTCTTCTTTGTCGCCCACAAGGCCGAAACCTATTCGGCGGAAGCAAGACGGCTGCGGCTGGTCGAGGTCATCAACACCATGTCGCGCTCGGTGGCGATGGAGATGGATCTGCGGCTGGAGGCCGCCGCGCTGTCCGAGATGGCGGAGAACACAAGCGACGATCCGGATTTCCGGGTGCCCACGGTCGATTGGGACCGCACCACCCACAATGTGCTGACGATGGAATGGATCGACGGCATCGCGCTCAGCGACCACGCCAGGCTGGAGCAGGCCGCGGTCGATCTGCCCGATCTCGGACGCAAGGTCATCCAGAGTTTTCTGCGCCACGCGCTGCGCGACGGCTTCTTCCACGCCGACATGCATCCCGGCAATCTGTTCCTCGACAATGCCGGCCGGCTGGTCGCGGTCGATTTCGGCATCATGGGCCGGCTCGGCCTGAAGGAGCGGCGCTTCCTGGCCGAAATCCTGCTGGGTTTCATCACCCGCAACTATCGCCGCGTCGCGGAGGTGCATTTCGAAGCGGGCTATGTCCCGGGCCACCATTCGGTGGAGAATTTCGCGCAGGCGCTGCGCGCCATCGGCGAGCCGATCCATAACCGCCTCGCCGAGGAAATCTCCATGGCGAAGCTGTTGACCTTGCTGCTTGAAGTCACCGCCTTGTTCGACATGCGCACCCGCCCCGAACTGATCCTGCTGCAGAAGACCATGGTGGTGGTCGAAGGCGTCGCGCGCGGCTTCGACCCGAGGCTCGATATATGGAAGGTCGCCGAACCCGTGGTGCGCGAATGGATCGAGCGCAATCTCGGCCCGATCGGGCGCATCCAGGGTGCGGTCTCCGGCGCCGGCGATCTGGCGCGCCATTTGACCGGCCTGCCGGTGATCGCAGCCCGCGCGGTCGCGGTGCTGGAGCAGCTTGAAACCATGACGCGGGACGGAATTACACTGTCGCCGGAGACCATCGCGGCGCTGGGTCGCAGCGAGGGCCGCAAAAGCCGCTGGCGCACCATTGCGCTGTGGGTGATCGCGGCGATCTTCATCGGGATTCTGATCGCGATCAAGCAGCTATGATTGCAATGCAATCATTGTGATGATAGCATTGCTGTCAATATCCTCGGGGAGGCCACGATGGCCAGCCTGACCATCCGAAAACTCGACGAAGCGATCAAAACCTATCTGCGGCTGCGGTCGGCCAAGAACGGCCGCTCGGTCGAAGAGGAAGTCCGCGTGATCCTGCGGGAATATCTGGAGGGAACGCCGGTCACCTTGCCACCGCCGCTGCCGGCCGAACCGCCCCCACTGCCCAACCGGATCGGCGACACCCCCGGAGGTGCGCGGGTCACCCTGATCATCGGCGGGGGGATCGCGGCCTACAAGGCGCTCGACCTGATCCGGCGGCTGAAGGAGCGGCATATCCATGTCCGCTGCGTGCTGACCAAGGCCGCCCAGCACTTCGTCACGCCGCTGACCGCGAGCGCGCTGTCGGGCGGGCGCGTCTACACGGATTTGTTCGATCCCGAGAGTGAGTTCGATGCCGGCCATATCCGGCTGGCACGTGACTGCGACCTGATCGTGGTGGCGCCCGCGACCGCCGACCTGATGGCCAAGATGGCGCAGGGCCATGCCGACGACCTTGCCAGTGCCATCCTGCTCGCGGCCCACCGGCCGATCCTGCTGGCGCCGGCCATGAACCCGCTGATGTGGAGCAACGCCGCGACCCGGCGCAATGTCGCGCAGCTTGGACGCGATGGCATCAATATGGTCGGCCCCAATGCCGGCGAGATGGCGGAAGCGGGCGAAGCCGGAATCGGGCGGATGGCGGAGCCGCTTGAAATCGCAGCCGCCGCCGAACGTTTCCTGCGGCCGGTCGCGCCGCGCCCGCTGGCCGGCCTGCGCGTGCTGATCACGGCAGGCCCGACCCACGAGCCGATCGATCCGGTGCGCTACATCGCCAACCGCTCGTCCGGCAAACAGGGATATGCCATCGCCGCGGCGGCGCGGGCAGCGGGCGCCGACGTCACGCTGATTTCGGGACCGGTCGACCTCGACGCCCCCGAAGGGGTGACGGTGATGCGGGTGGAATCCGCGCGCGACATGCTGGCGCGGGTCGAAGCCACCTTGCCCGCCGACATCGCGATCTTCGCCGCCGCGGTCGCCGATTGGCGGGTCGCCAATGAAGGCGAGCAGAAACTGAAGAAGAGCGAGACGGCCCTGCCGCCGCTGCAACTGGTCGAAAACCCCGACCTTCTCGCCACCATCTCGAAACCAGGGGAAAAGCGGCCGCCGCTGGTGATCGGGTTCGCCGCCGAGACCGAGCATCTGATCGACAACGCCAAGGCCAAGCTGAAGCGCAAGGGCTGCGACTGGATCGTCGCCAACGACGTCTCGCCATCCACCGGCGTGATGGGCGGCGACCGCAACACCGTGCATCTGTTGTCGCGGAACGGCGCTGACATCGAAGTCGATTCCTGGCCGGTCATGACCAAGGAACAGGTCGCGGTCGCGCTGATTGCCCATATCGCCGAACACTTGCTGACCAAGAGCTTGCAGGCCAACAGCGAGCAGGCCAATAGCGTCGACAGCGAGAGCATCGAAGACAACAGCGCGGAGAAACCAGCTTGAGCGCCCCGATCAGGATCGACGTTCACCAATTGCCCCATGGCGAGGGCCTGGCGCTGCCGGCCTATCAGACCGCGCATGCGGCGGGGCTCGACCTCTTGGCCGCGCTGCCGGCGGATGCGCCGCTGGTTCTGGCGCCCGGCAAGCATGCGATGGTCCCGACCGGACTGACGATCGCGCTGCCGGAGGGCTACGAGGCGCAAGTGCGACCGCGCTCAGGGCTCGCGGCCAAGCACGGCGTCACCGTGCTCAACGCGCCCGGGACGATCGATGCGGACTATCGCGGCGAGATCGCCGTGCTGCTGATCAATCACGGCTCCGAGCCGTTCACGATCCGCCGTGGCGAGCGCATCGCGCAGATGGTGATCGCAGCGGTCGTGCGGGCGGATTTCGTCAGTGTCGCCGCACTGTCATCGACCGATCGCGGCGGTGGCGGATTCGGCTCGACCGGACGCTAATGTCATCCTGCAGTACCACGGTACTTTTCGCCCTTGCAGGGCGAGGCCTCGCCCTCCGCGATGAGGCCTCTCACGCACAGGAGATTCGTGGCCGCGGCTGGATCAACAATCTGCTCAAGTCACGGAATTCATTTTTGAAAAGCCGAACCACCGAGACTTAGTTCTGCTTTTTTCCCCAGTGAGTTTTGCGTTCACGATCTGGACTCTTACCCATGGAGTCCCATTGAAGGATATTGTTACTCGATTCGCGGATCGGAGCGATCGGCAGCGGCGCTCCAAACAGCAATGAACGCAAGATCTTATCGCCAGCCCATCGACGTTTCGGGGAATCATGCGGTAGGCACGTGCATCAGTCGTGCGGCTTGGGGCAAACCATGTCAGGCGTGATCGTCGCGATGCGTCGGACCCTGCTGTCGTGCACGTCATTGGCGGGCGACGGCCTGATCGGGTTGGCGACGGCCGCGCTGCCGTCCACCGGACCGGCCTGGGCCGGCGAACCGACGTTTGTCAGCGCCATCTCGGCGTTTTTCGACTTCAATCACCCCGAACTCGCCATGCTGGCCACTGGGCTGGCGCCGCTCGGCTTTTCGGTGTTGGCGGCTATCCTGTTGATGCGCAGCCGGGTCCGCGCCGCGCAATCTGAGGCGCGGCTGCGTGCCGACATCACGGACCTGCAGATCCAGGCCGACCGCTATCGGGCCCTGCTGTTCGCCGAACCCCAGGTCCTGATCTCATGGGCGGCCGGCGCCAATCGCCCGCGCGTCTCCGGCGACGTCGCCCTTCTGGTGCCGCACGATCAGCCGCATCGCGTCCTCGCCTTCGGGACCTGGCTGCAGCCGGAGCCGGCGCTGCAGATGGACTACGCGGTCGATGCCTTGCGCGAGGCCGGCGAGGGTTTCCTGCTCAATCTCACCACAGCGAACGGCCATCCCATCGAGGCCATGGGCCGGGCCATCGGCGGCCAGGCGATCGTGCGGATTCGCGAGCTCTCCGGCTTGCGGCGGGAACTGGCCGAAACCAATATGCGGCTCAGGACTCTGGCCGAGGAGACCGATACGCTCCGGGGCCTCGCCGCGACCGCGCCCTGGCCGATCTGGGCCAGAAGCGCCAAGGGCGACCTGAGCTATGTCAATGCCGCCTATGCACAGGCGACCGAGGCCACCAGCGTCACGGAGGCGATCGACCGCAATCTCGAACTGCTCGACAGCGCGGACCGCACCGATATGGAGCGCAGCTTGAACAGCATCTCGGCCTTCAACGCGCGGCTGCCGATCGTGGCCGGCGGCGAACGCCGGATCTACGACGTGCGCGCGGTCAATGTCGGCGGCGGTGGCAGCGTCGGCATCGCCATCGACGCCAGCGAGGCCGATGCGCTGAGCTCGGCGCTGGTGCGGATGGCGGAGGCGCATCGCCGCACGCTCGACCAATTGTCGTCAGGCGTCGCGGTGTTCGACGGCCAGCGGCGGCTGGCGTTCTATAACGACTCCTATCGCCGGCTCTGGGATCTCGAATCCTCCTTTCTCGACGGCAACCCCGACGATTCCAGCGTGCTCGACCGGCTGCGCGCCGCGCGCAAGCTGCCGGAGCAGCCGGATTTCCGGGCCTGGAAGCTCAAGCTGCACGAGGCCTATCGGGCGATCGAGCCCACCAAGGACACCTGGTACCTGCCCGACGGCCGCGCCTTGAGCGTCGTCACCACGCCCAATCCCGAGGGCGGCGTGACCTATCTGTTCGACGACGTCACCGAAAGCCTCGAACTGGCGCGGCGCTTCGACGGCCTGATCCGGGTGCAGCGGGAGACGCTCGACAGCCTCGCCGAGGGCGTCGCGGTGTTCGGCAGCAACGGCAGGGCGCAATTGTTCAACCCGGCCTTCGCCAAGATGTGGAAGCTGTCGGCGGAAGCGCTGCGCGAAGAGCCGCATATCGACACCGTGGCGGCCTGGTGCAAGCCGCTGTTCGACGACGCCGACGACTGGCGGACGATCCGTGAGGCGATCACCGCGATCGAGAACCGCATCGACGTGCCGTTGAAGCTGGAGCGCAGGGACGGCAGCGTGCTCGACTGCATGAGCCGGCCGCTGCCCGACGGCGCCACCATGCTGACCTTCCAGGACATCACCGACACCGAGAATGTCGAGCGCGCGCTGCGCGAGAGCAACGAGGCGCTCGAAGCCGCGGGCCAGATGAAGATCGATTTCGTCCACCACGTGTCCTACGAACTGCGCGCGCCGCTGACCACGATCATCGGCTTCGCGCATTTCCTGAGCGATCCCTCGACCGGCCCGCTAACGCCGAAGCAGGCCGAATATCTCGACTACGTCACCAAATCGACCAACGCGCTGCTGGCCCTCACCAACAACATTCTCGATCTTGCGACCATCGATGCCGGCGCCATGAAGCTGGAGCTGGGCCCGGTCGATGTCGGCAAGACCATCGACGCCGCGGCCGAAGGCATCCAGGACCGGTTGGCCACCGACCGCATCCGCCTCAAGGTCGATGTCGATCCTGATATCGGCAGCTTCATCGGCGACGAGCGCCGCATCGTGCAGGTGCTGTATAATCTGCTCGCCAACGCCGTCGGCTTCTCGCCGCAGGAGGCCACCGTCATTGTCAGCGCCAGAAGAACCGAGCGCAGCGTGATCTTCGCCGTGACCGATTCCGGTCCGGGCATTCCGCCCGACGTCAAGGACCGGGTGTTCGACTGGTTCGAGAGCCGCTCCCATGGATCGCGGCACCGCGGCGCCGGCCTCGGCCTGTCGCTGGTGCGGTCGTTTGTCGAACTGCATGGCGGCGAGGTGCACGTCGACTCGATCGTCGGCAAGGGCACCACCGTCACCTGCGACTTCCCGACCGATCAGGCGGCTCATCGTAACGCGGCCGAATGACCCCTCCTGCGACATTCCCCGTGGAATTGGCGGACGAGACGGCCACCGCCGGCCTGATGGCCGATCTTGCGCTGTTGATCGGCCCGGGCGACGTCATCACCTTGTCGGGCGACCTCGGGGCCGGAAAGACCGCGGCGGCGCGGGCGATGATCCGCTACCTCGCCGACGACGAGACGATGGAAGTCCCGAGCCCGACCTTCACGCTGGCACAGTCCTACGAGTTGCCGGCCTTCCCGCTGCTGCACGCCGACCTCTACCGCATCAACGATCCGGCCGAGCTGGAAGAGATCGGCCTGTCGCCGCTGCCCGCCGGCACCGTGGTGCTGATCGAATGGCCGGAGCGAGCAGCAAGCGCCATGCCGGCGGACCGGATCGATATCGCGTTCACCCATCGCGCTGAGCTGGGCGAGAGCACCCGATCGGCCGAGATCACCGGCCACGGCAAATCCGCAGGCATTGTCGAGCGGCTGCGTGCATTGCGGTCCTTCCTTGACCAGGCCGGCTACGGCGATGCCACGCGGCGGCGGATGGCCGGCGACGCCTCGATCCGCTCCTACGCCCGGCTGATGCGGGACGATGGCGTCGTCATCCTGATGAACTCGCCGCGCCGCCCGGACGGACCGGCGATCCATGACGGCAAGTCCTACAGCGCCGCGGTGCATCTGGCCGAGGACGTCAAGCCGTTCGTGGCGATCGCCAATGGCCTGCGCGAGGCCGGCTTCTCAGCGCCGGCGATCCATCATGCCGATCTCGAAACAGGCTTCCTGATCACCGAGGATTTCGGCAGCCAGGGCTTTGTCGACGGCGATCCGCCGCGGCCGATCGTCGATCGATACGAGGCCGCCGTTGACCTATTGGCGGCGCTGCACCGAAAGGCGCTGCCCGAAATCCTGCCGCTGGTGGCGCCGCTCAGCTATCCGATCCCGGTGTTCGACACCGACGCGCTGATGGTCGAAATCGGATTGATGCTGCAATGGTATCTGCCCGACCGCGGCGCTGAGCCGAGCGAGGTTCTGCGCGCCGAATTCGTCGCGATGTGGCGCGACTTGCTGCAGGAGGCGGAGGCCTCGGCCAGGACATGGGTGTTACGGGATTTCCATTCGCCGAACCTGATCTGGCTTGGCGAGCGCAATGGCATCGCGCGGGTCGGCATCATCGATTTCCAGGATGCCATGCTCGGCCCCCCCGCCTATGACGTGGTCTCGCTGTTGCAGGATGCGCGGATCGACGTTCCCGAGGCGCTCGAGCTCGCGCTTCTGACCCGCTACATCAAGGCGCGGCGCGACGCCGACACGGGCTTCGATCCGGCCGGCTTCGCGGCGAACTACGCCTTGATGTCGGCGCAACGCAATACAAGGCTGCTCGGCACTTTCGCGCGGCTGAACCGGCGCGACGGCAAGCCGCAATATCTCCGCCACCAGCCGCGGATCTGGACCTATCTCAGCCGCTCGCTGGCCCACCCGGCGCTGGCGAAGATTCAAGCCTGGTATGCCGCCAACGTCCCTCCGCCGGTCCCGTAGATTTACCGCTTGTTAGTCAATCAGCCTTTAATGTGACGCGGGCAGCGCTGCCAGCGTGCTTCGCTGCCTGGAGCATGATCCGGAAAAGTGTTCAGCGGTTTTCCGAAAAGATCATGCTTAATCAAAAACCTAGAGCGTGATGGCGATTTGACCAAATCCCATCGCGCTCTGGATGGCTGGAGCGAAAACCATGGCTGGCGAACGGCAAAAGGGCGATCGTGTCACGTTCGAGCGGGGCATCCCCGCGCACATGATGGGCATCGACGGCACCTGGCGGCGCGATTGCAGGATGGAAGACGTCTCCGAGACCGGCGCGAAACTGACCGTCGAGGGCTCGGTCGAAGGTCTGCACCTGAAGGAGTTTTTCCTGCTGCTGTCGTCGACGGGGCTGGCCTACCGCCGCTGCGAACTGTCCTGGGTCAATGGCGACCAGATCGGCGTCAATTTCCTCAAGCAGGGCGACAAGAAGAAAAAGGCCGCGGCGCGACGCGCGGCTCAGGAAGCCTGACGCCGGACCCTTGAGATCAGACCCGTCGCATAATCGTCACCTCGAGCCATTATGGCGTCGTCATCCATGCCCTGGCCGGCTTGCCGTGGTATGATTCGTGGCAACGCAATACCGGTTCGAGAAATTTCTGATATGCTCGTCACCCCCAGCAAAGCCATGGTTCTCGCGGCCGGATTGGGCCTGCGCATGCGGCCGCTGACAGACCACATGCCGAAGCCGCTGGTTCGCGTGGCGGGCCGCCCGCTGCTCGACCATGTGCTCGACAAGCTTGCCGCGGCCGGCGTCACCGACGCCGTCGTCAACGTGCGTTATCTGGGGGACCAGATCATCGAACACGTCGCCTCCCGCACCCATCCGCGCGTGACCATTTCGGACGAGCGCGACCAGGTGCTCGGCACCGGTGGTGGCGTGGTCAAGGCGCTGCCGCTGCTCGGGACGGAGCCGTTCTTCCATGTCAATTCCGACACGATGTGGATCGACGGCGTGCGGTCCAATCTGGCGCGGCTGGCGGAGACCTTCGATCCGGAACGGATGGATATCCTGCTGCTGATGGCGCCGACCGCGACCAGCATCGGCTATGGCGGCCGCGGCGACTACGCCATGCTGCCGGATGGCGCGCTGCGCAAGCGGCGCGAACACCAGGTCGTGCCGTTCGTCTATGCGGGCGCCGCGATCCTGTCGCCGTCGATCTTCGCCGGCGCGCCCAAGGGCGAATTCTCGCTGACGAAGATGTTCGATACCGCTAACGAACAGGAACGCCTGTTCGGTCTCCGGCTCGACGGCGTCTGGATGCATGTCGGAACGCCCGATGCGGTCGCTGCGGCGGAAGAAGCGGTGCTGGAAAGCGTGGCGTAAGTCCGTCACGGCGGCGTCGCGCGGCCTTCAGCCAAAATCCTAATACCGGCTTTCGATGCCGGCAGAAATGATCACCGTTGATGCCGACAGCAGGATGCACAATCCCAACGCCGAGTCGTAGTTTCCGTAGATATCCCGCACCCACCCCGCTGCCGTTGGCCCGAGCAGCGCCGCCAATGCAAACGACGTATAAATTGCGCCGATGATCCTCGATATCTCCTTGTTTCCAAAGCTATCGGCAATGATCGAGGGCAGCAACGCGATGCAAAGTCCGTAGGCTATTCCAAACAGCGCTGCGACGATGAAAAATACGCCTTCGCCCTCGGCGTTCAAAGCCCACAGACTGCATGTCACCAGCATGAGCAGGAGCGCGAACCGAACCATGATGATTCGTCCAAAGTAGTCAGCCCAGGATCCTCCCCCGAGCCGCGCCACAAGGCTCGACAATCCGATCACCGAAATAATGCTCGCTGCACGCATCTGTTGACCACTAGCGTCGACGACGTGCTGCGGCAGGTGAACAAATGCCATGAAGGACAGGACGGCCGCACCAAAACTGCAGAAATAAAGCAAATAAAATTGCTTGTCGCGAACGGCCTGTTTGAGGCTGAGCCCCGAGACTGTCGTCTCGTCCGCGAACGGCGTCGCCCCCTCTAAAGCTCCGTCGGGGCGCAGCCCGCGCTTCTTTGGATCGGCAATCAGAGCACAAACGGCGAGGAGACCGATCAGAAGACAAATACCGGCAAAACCACAATAGAGGGATCGCCAGCCAAATGTGTCCGAGACGCTTGCGGAGAGAATGGGGAATGTCAGCGTTCCGACGCTGACACCCGCGGTTGCAATGCCGGACGCAAGCCCGCGGCGCAAATAAAACCATCGCTGAATCAGGCCGAGCAGTGGGACGTATATTGAACCGCTGCCAACGCCAATTGCCGTTCCATAACAAAATATGAGCGGCACATAAGACTTCGCCGATGCCGCACCAAGCAGTCCCGCCGCCGACAAGAAGAGGCCGCCTCCGACCACGACGCGGGGTCCGAACTTCTCCGCCAGAGCCCCCGCGATCGGTCCGACGACGAAAGCCGTGACCTGGCTGCAAGAAAATAAGAAAGCAGCCTGGCCCCTGCCGATTGCGAAATCAGCTTCAAAAAAAACGAACATGACGGGCGTCGAATAGGTGATGCCCGCCGACATCATCAAAAGAACGAATGCGGCACCTACGACGGTCCATTCCTGGAAAAAACCGGACCTTTCATCCCCGTGCATCGTCGAGAGATCCAACGGCTGGTTGGATGGCCGTACGGATCGCGAAATTCGATTTTGGCCGATCGGAAAGGCTTCGTTCTGCTCACCCACAATCACCTCCCAAGAATCATCTCCCACGGATCACCGCGCAGGAATCACCGCCCGGGTCACGCGCTCCGAGTCCAAAAGGCTGGGAGTTCGGACCCGCGCTCTGGAAATCTCTCGCAAAGAATTCTCTTGCAGAAAGCTGTGGAGGGCTCCGCACGATCACACGCTCCTTGGGCATGTGATCGACCGGCCGGCGATACCCTCCTCGATGGCGTCGCGGTATCGCTGATCTAATTTGGAATCTCGGGCGGAATGATAAATTTGCGGCCGCTCGGGCCCATGCCGCTCACCTGCAGGACGGTGTCTTCCTTGATTTCGATGTAATGCGGAACATTAGCTGGCTCGGTGTAGAAGCTACCGGCCGGCAGGACCTTCAGCTTGGCGTTGTCAAAACTTTGTCCGTAACCGGTTGCGAACACGCCCGACAGGACGGTGACTTCACGCGAATCCGGATGCGTGTGCGGGGCGATCCTGAAACCTTTTGGAAATTTGAGACGCAACGTGTAGGGCCCGGCTTTGGCCGGATCGCCGATAAGATTGAGTTGCTCCAATCCTGGCGCGGCCAAGGCACCTTGCGACATCCACTTCATTTCATCCGGAGTCAGAGCCACGACACTCGGGGCGCCGGCTTGCGCCATCGCGCGACCTGGCATCAGCCCGGTAACGACCGACAATAGTGTCAAGCCAAGGGTAGTGCTAACGGTGGTATTCCAACTCATAAGCAATTCCTTTGAATAATAGCAGCGATTTCGATAAAGCCGCGCCATTCCGCGATCGCATGAAATCCCGGAAGCAAATCCGCGGGGCACGACAGCGTCTTGGTATTTCGGTCGGCTGGCTGCCCGGAAAGTTCCCCTGCTCGTGTGGGCGGGGCGTGCTCTTGCACCGCGGCCTCGCTTGCGGCGAGATCGGTTCAGACAGTTTTTTCATCGGCTATAAATGACTGCGGCCACCGGCCGTGCTCAAAAGCTCTGCCGACGTGGACGTCGCCGCCGCGTTGAGCTAAAAGCGCTCGATACGCCCCTGCGCGGCGGGTTTGCTTTATGACATTTCATCTCACTACTTGTCGCTCCTCTTGATGAACCTGTGCCGGGCGGCGGTAGACTTCTGTGCGAAAGGAAATCGTTCGCCTCGTAAAAGCTGACCGTGACGCGGATGCGTGTTCGCGACGAACGATGTAGACGAGCCGCGCGGAGCGGTCTTGGGCAGGAGTGCAGACGAGATGGTCGACAGTGCAAGAGCAGGCCAACGCGACGACACGACAATCGCGTCTCGCGAAGATGGACAGACCAGGATCTGGTCCACCGACCAGGTTCCTCTGCGTGAACGGTTTTCGTACTGGCGTGAAGTCGTCTGCAACGCGACCGCAGGGCTTTTTGGCACTCCGACGGAAGCGTCGCCCGGCGTGTTTTCCGCCCACGCCGCTTTCCGAAGCTGCGGTCCCTTTCGCTTCATGGTGGCCGAGGCAAAAACAAACTATTGGATCGCTCGAACCCACCGTGACGTCGCCAGGGCTCCCTCAGATTATTATGCGATCTATCTGCAGCTCAGCGGAGAGACGATTTCGTTCCGGGGCGAGGAGTTCATTCAGCTCCACGCCGGTGACATCGGATTCTGCGCAACCCAGGCGGACCGGGCCGAGCATGGCGGACGGTGCGCGATTGCGATGGTGCCACGCACGATGATGGAGCGGCGGGCGCCATGGCTGCGTGGCCGCCCGCATCGCAAGCTTGCCTCGAATGCGCGATTTGCCAATCACCTCAGACTTCACATGATGGAGTTCGTTGATGATGTTGCGCCCTTGGGGGCAACCGAAACAAGTCTTCTTGCCGAAAGCCTTTGCAACCTTTGGGCATTGGCGGCCGCGGACGGCATCCCATCAAGGCGGCTGGAGCCGGAGCTGCAGATCGAGGCACTGCTCGCCTTTTGCCGGGAGAATCTCCATGATGCCGATCTGTCGCCCCAGCAGGCCGCCGACCATCTTGGCATCTCTGTCAGGACCCTGCATTCGCGTTTCCGGCAAATCGGCCAGACGTTCGGTCATTGGCTGCTCGAAAACAGGCTTCGGGGATGCGGCAATGCGCTGCGCGATCCGAACCAGCGGACGCTGAACATCTCCGAAGTCGCTTATCGCTGGGGGTTCAACGACCTGTCGTATTTCAACAGGGCGTTCCGGGCGCATTTCGACATGACGCCAGGTGAATGGCGGAATAATCCGAGGCCTTTGTCACGCACGGGCGATTGATGCATCCGGCCCGAGGAGCAGGACGAAAGGTTTGTGATCCGTCTCATCAACATAGACCAGATCGAGACCATGATGCTCGGCTACACGTAAGAACCTCGCCGGAGGAAAGGAAAATTCGACTTCTCCGTACTTCCAGACCGGCGGCACTTTGTTCTTCCGCGAAAAGAAGCCCATGGCGTCGGGTTCACCGAGGAGAGTACGTAGTTCTGTTCGCGTCATCCCCAACCGGATTTGACCTGCCTTGATCAGGGCCGAAATGGTTTCCAGAGAATGTGCGTCCATGGTCCCACGTCTTAGTCGTTTGAGCGCTGCCGCAATATGAGCGGCAACGCCATCCCGGGGTGCTCCCGGCAATCAGCCTTTGAGCGGGCGATTATTTCGCGAATTCGGGAAACACCGGCAGCTTTTCGATGTCGCGTGCATCGTGCTGGATGATGAGTGTCGCATTTAGATTCGACGCGATCTTCTTGATGCGCTCGATCGAAGCCACGGTCTGGGCGCGATCGTAATTGAACGAAGGCACGCCGTCCGTATCGTAGTTCTCGCGGAAGTGGACCGCATCGCCGCTGATGATCACGGGACCCATCTGCGCCAGTTTGACAAGCAGGCTGGAATGGCCCGGCGTATGCCCCGGCGTGCGCAGCATGATCACCGTGCCGTCACCGAATACGTCCTTGTCGAGGACTTGCGGCTCGACCTTGTTCTCGCCCTTGATCCAGCCTTCGAACGGCTTGAAGTTCACGCCTTCGGCCGGCTTGGGGCTGGAGATCGCATCCCACTCCCTGGCGCCGATCAAAAGGGTCGCTTTCGGAAACGAAGCGATCTGGCCGGTGTGGTCGGCGTGGTAGTGGCTGATGCCGACATATTTGATCTGCTCGGGCTTGACGTCGATCTTGGCCAGGAAATCGACCAGGCTGACCTTCGGCGCGACATTGGGCGCCGTCGTGGCATGGCCCGTATCCCACAGCATGTAATCGTCGCCATGTTTGATGAGATAGCAACTGAAGACGAGTTGAAGCTTCAGCTCGCCATAGGCGTAGATGTCCGAGAATCGCTGATTGACGGCGGTGGGCGCCTGCGGCGTGCCGCAATCGAGGCGGGCCAACGATACGTCCGGCGCCGCCTGCGCGGGCGCTACGATTCCGGCGAATAGACTTGCCCCGACGGCGAGGATGGTCAGCGTTCGATTCATTGTTTTTTTCCTGATTGGCAGAGTAACGCACGGCCGCTTTCAGACCCGAACCCCGTTCACGCATCGGCGCCGCAAACCCGGGAATAGTGGCGCGGGCAGGATACACGCATGTGACGAGAGGAGGAATGTCCATCGCGGGAACTTTTTCGGAAGTGCCGCAATGCCGACATGGCTCGGGAATGCGCACCAAAGCGGACGTCCACCGATAGTCTGAATTTGCGGGTTCACGTTCCGGCTAGAGTCTTTGTTGCACTGCAACTTTAACGCGAGTGGCGCTCGGATATGATCTGCGCGTAAAAACTAATTTCGCCAAGCAATTCAAGCTGATTTGGGTCGTCCAGATCTGCTCGCGAAAATATTCCGCTTGGCCGTTTGCTAAAATCAGCCTTACCTTTCACGCATCCCGCACCCATAAGAGGGGCGGCTCGCGATCGTCACGGACGTTGGGAGCGGGATGCGATGGACGCGGCACGTCATCAGACGAATGACGGAGCAGGCGGACGGTGAAGTCGTGTGGTTCTGGCGCCCCGACGCTGGCGCTAAGTTCGCAAAGACGCGTTGAGCGTCTTGCGAGTGACGGTGGCAAAAAAGCCCGGTCACCGGGAAGAGCACGAAGGAAACCGTTAAAACCATTGTGCAGGGAATGCCGGTTGTTGTGGTGTACCCTTGGTTGCTAACGCCTGTGCTTTCTTGCTGCACAGGCGGCCTCGGGTGCAACGCGCATCCGGCATTCCCTGCGCCCTCTTTGTTTCTTCGAGGGTGGTTCATTTGAATAACTCGGACATTTTGTGCCGCGAGAACGAGGACTCGCATCTCACCCTCCGCCGTCATGCCCCGCGAAGGCGGGGCATCCAGGACACCGAGACCTCTCGGCGCAATCACGACCGCCTCCGGAATACTGGTCGGCCGGTCGAGCCGGGGCGATGACATCTGATGACGACGTAAGCGCGTGGCTGTTTGAAAATTGAATCAGGAAAAATCGCAGCGAACACCGATCCAGTACGTCACGACTTCCGCCCCACCCGGCGCAATGTGCAGGACGCCGGGCTTGTCGGCAAATTCGCCGTCGAAGTCGGCGGGGCTGGCAAATCCGCGCCAGGGCTCGATGCAAAGAAAACCCGCACCGCCCGGTTTCGACCAGATGCCGAGCTCGCGAAATTCGTGCCACGAAACCTGCAGCGATGGACCGCGGTCGGCCCCATAACGAACCGAACTGCTGGCGAGCCGATCAAGGATCAGCGCGTCATCGTCAAACAGCCGCTCCGACAGCGCGAGCATCTCGCCTTCGATCGGCGTCGGCTCAGGCTTGTCGCGCATCAAGCCATCCTTCAATCGCCGGACCGGTGCAACCTCCGCGCTGGAAAATGTGAGACGGTAGCTTTCCTTCGGTACACCTTCGACGAGCGGCCAGTTGAAGGCCGGGTGAGCGCCGATCGACGCCGGCAACATCTCCTCGCCGGTGTTGGTGATTTCGAGCGTCACCTCGAGCTCAGCGGCTTGCAGCCGATAGTGGACCGCGAGCCGGAACGCGAACGGATAGCGCGCGCGGGTCGTATCACTGTCGCGCAGCACCAGCGAACAGGATGTTGCGCCGCGTTCCGTCCAGTCGAAGACCTGATCGCGGGCAAAACCATGCTGGGTCATCGGATAGGCTTTGCCCTGGTGCCGTAATTCGTCGTTCTTCAAGCGGCCGACGATCGGAAACAGCAGCGGCGCATGACGCGGCCAGGCAGCGCCGGCCTGCCAGATCAACTCGACGCCTTGTGCGTCCTTCAGCGAGCACAATTCGGCGCCATGCGCCTTGATGGTCGCTTCGAGCCCACCGCTGCGCAGCGTGTGACGCGCCTCGCTCATGCCTCACCTGTCCGGAAAGTCGTTCGCAATGGAAACCGCATGCTTATCCCTTGACGGCGCCCGCCGTCAGCCCGCTCACCAGATAGCGCCGCACCGCCAGCGAAAAGATCAGCACCGGCGCCATCACCAGCGAGCCGCCGGCCGCGATCTTACCCCACTCCCAGCCTTCGTAGTTCATGAAATTGACGACGGCGACCGGCGCGGTGCGGGCATTGGTCCGGGTCAGGATCAGCGCGAAGAAGAAATCGTTCCAGGCATAGAGGAAGCAGAGGATCGCGGTGGCGGCGATGCCGGGCGCCACCATCGGCAGCACGATCTTCAGGAACACCGTGCGGATCGGCGCGCCATCGACCAATGCTGCTTCCTCCAGCGAGGCCGGCACCGTCTCGAAGAACGGCTGCATCATCCAGATCACCAGTGGAAGATTGAAGCTGGTATAGATCAGCACCAGGCCGGTCACGGTGTCGAGCAGGCCGATCCAGCGATAGAACAGAAAAAAGGGAATAGTGAAGGCGATCGGCGGCGCCATGCGCGTCACCAGGATGGCAAAGCTCAGCGCGCGTTTGCCCCGCCCGGCCCATTTCGACAGCGCATAGGCGGCCGGCACGCCGAACAGCAGCGCCAACCCAGTGGAGAAAGACGCGCTCAACAGGCTGTTGACGAAGGAGGACGAAAACGCACTTTGCCAGAGCGAGGTGTAGTTTTCGAGCGTCGGCGTGAAGATCAAAGGCGGCGGGAATTGCAGGATCAGGTCGTTGGACTTGAAGCTCATCTGCAGCAGCCAGAGGAACGGCAGCAGCAGGACGATCAGCGTCAGCACGATCGCCGCGTGCCGCGCGAGTCCCGCGCGCCGGATCGAAGTTGGGCTCACGACACGGCCTCCCGGCGGTGGCCCATCCAGACCAGACCAAGGCTGATGGAAGCGACCAGCAGCAGCATCACGACCGTCACCGCGCTGGAATAGCCGATCTCATTGGTGTCGAAGGCCAGCAGGTAAGCATAGTAGTTGGTCACCTCGGTGAGGCTTCCAGGCCCCCCGCCGGTCAGGAGGAAGATCAGCGGAAAGGCTTTCACGCTGTCGATCAGGCGGAACATCGCCGAGACCAGCAGGATCGGCGCGATGAAGGGCAGCGTGACGTAATAGAAGATCTGGATACGGCTGGCGCCGTCCACCAGGGCCGCCTCGGAGAATTCATCCGGGATGGTCTGCAACGCGGCCAGCACCATCAGGAAGGTGAAGGGCAGCCACTCCCAGGTGTCGGCGACGATGATCGAGATCAGCGCGAAATCGACGCTGGAGGTGAGCGACGGCAAGGTCACGTGCACAAGGCTCGCGGCGTAATAGAGCGGGCTGATATCCGGCGTGTAGATCAGTTTCCAGATCACCGCGACGACGATCGGCGGCAGCACCATCGGGATCAGGAAGAAAGTGCGGGCGAACTCGACGAAACCGGATCGCACATGGAGCAGTAGCGCCAGCAGCATCCCAAGCAGCACCTGGAACGAGACGCCCCAGAACGACAGCTTGGCCTGCACGATCAGCGAATTGACGAAACGCGGATCGCCCGGCAGCAGGCGGTAGTTTCGCAAGGGCGAGCTGAAGTCTGTCGCCGAGCCCGGCGTGGTCAGTTGAAACGGCGTAAAGCTCGCCGCGAGCAGATAGAGCGCCGGCAGCACCGCGATGGCGAACAGGATGATCAGGCTCGGCGCCAGCGCCCAGCGATTGAAGCGGCGGCGGCCGGCATCGAGCAGTCCCTCTTCGCTCAAAGCGCGCTTCCGGCGCGGCGAAGATTGGCGACCGCCTGGTCCTGCGCCGCCTTCAAGGCGTCCTGGGCCGAGAGCTGGCCGGTCACCACCTGCTCGACCGCCTTGTTGATGACATCGCCGACGGCGGGAAACTCCCGCACGGTCCGATAGGCCATGTAGTTCTCGCCCTTGGCCGGAAGTTCGAGCACCTCGAGATACAGCGCGCCGAGATCCTGGCCGTTGACGGTGTTGAGCTTGCGGTAGTCCTCGCTTTCGATCACCGACCGCCGGCAGATCGAGGAATGGCCGTGCTCCTTCACCAGCCGCATCGAGATCTCCGGGCTCAGCGCCCATTTGATGAACTCCCACGCCGCCTTCTTGTTCTTGGCGTTTTTGGGAATGCCGAGCCCCTGGCTGTTCGACGCCGGACAGTCGCGCACCGGTCCGGCCGGCATCCGCACCACGCGGGAGGTGTCCTTTACCTTGCTCTCGTTCGACAGCAGGATCGGCGTCACCCAGGAACTGGAATGGATGAAGATGTTGGATCGTCCGGTGAGCAGCGACTGCCGGGCCTGGTCCTCGGTATAGGTCAAGACGCCGCGCGGCGCATAGTTCTTCAGGAGATTGGCATAATAGTCGAGCGCCTGACTGGCCTCCGGCGAATTCAGCATCGGCATGATGTCGGCGGGCGGATTGCGGAAGATGTTGCCGCCGAAGCCCTGGATGTAGGGCGGCAGGCACCAGTGATGCAGTTGAAAGGAGACGATGCCGTTGACATTGTCGGTGCCGTTGATGGCGGCGCAGACCTGCTGCAGCTCGGCGAAGGTCTTGGGAATCGCGAGGCCCTTCTTCTCCATCAGGTCCATGCGCGACAGCCCCATCAGCATCGCGCCGCCCTCCCAGGAATAGCCGAAGGTGGCGCCCTTGACGTCGCGGTAAGGCACCTGCGCGCCGTCGACGAAATCCTTCGGATTCCAGTCGGCCGGCGTCAGGTTCGCGTCCTGCGTGAACTCGTCCAGATTGGAAAGAAGCCCGGCCGCGACCCAGCGCGCGGCGAGAATGAAGGTGACGTTGACGAAATCATAGGCCGAGCCACCCGACGACAGTTCGAGATTGGCCTGCTGATTGTAGACTGGAAACGCCGAGAGCTGCAGGTCCACCTTCATACCGGTCTGCTGCTCGAACTCGGGGATGTAGTTCTGCAGCAGCGTGAAGAAACGATGCTGGAACGACGCGCCATGCAGGGTCACGCCAGAAAAGGGCTTGCTCTGCGCGATCGCCGGCATCGGAAAAGCCGCGGCGCCCAGCGCGGCAGCGCCGGCCCGAAGCAGCTTTCGGCGGCTGAACGCCGCAGCGGCGCGCGTCGCATGAGTGTGGCCCACGGCGTCCTCCCTCTCGACTTTTGGATAATATGACCGACATAAAATATCCTGTCAAAAGCCGGTCTTCGCCTGGACATGCCACTCAGCTTTCGCTGCTTGTCGCGTGCCGGGGAAGCTCGGAAACAGTCGCCTCGATCGTTGCCGTCAAAAACGACATGCGCCCAGCGATGGACGAGGGTGAATCATGATCCAGTTCGATCTCGCGGGCGATCGACGCGAGCCTTGCCGCGCCCAGGCTGCTGGCGAAACCCTTCAGCACGTGCGCCGCCTTCCGCGTCTCCCCAAGATCGCCTGACGCCAGCGCCGCCCTGATCGCGTCGAGCGATTGCGCGGCCGCCTCGGGGAGCTGAAGCAGCATGATCGAAAGCTCCCCCTCGCCGAGGGCGTTACGCAGCAATTCAAGCTGGTCATTCTCGAACAGCGGTTCTGCTTCGACAATTTTTGACATGTTCAAAGCCCTCGTCCTTTAGCAATTGCCGCCGGTTCAATCTGACGGCTGAACCGGGTCCATCTCTGCTGGCCATGCTGCTCCCCGGCCGAACTGCGATAACAGGCGTCATATCGGTACGAAGTTAAGAGACGACGTTTCAAATGCGATACATCGCGCCCGCAGAAATACCGGTGGCCGCACTTTGCAGTGCATTTGGCGCGATCACGATTGCTGCCGGCCCGCAATGCTACGGGGCCTCTCCGTTCGCCCTTGTTTTTACATCCTCGCGTTGCGAACTTAAGGTCGAGATAACCAGCGTTGCATAGCCTGCTTGCAACAAGGCCGGCCATCGTCGTGCCGTGGGGGATCGACGTTGTCCCAACTGCCTTCTTCATCGACGCTTGTGGACCTGCACGCTCATGTCTGATCATCTGACCAGCGAATCCGGCGGGGAACGGCGCGTTACGATCCGCGGCATCGTGCTCTGCGGCATGGTGCTGATCGTCGGCATTGCGGTTGCCACCGCTCTCATGATCAGCAGCTTCCGCGAGAGGGCGCTGCTTGGCAGCACGCATGAGCTTGAAAATACCGTGCTATTGCTCTCGCGGCACTTCGACCAGCAGCTTGAGGATTATGTCGACGCGCAGACGCGCTTGGCCGCACGCCTGGCCGTTTCCGAAATTGCCATACCCGATGAATTCAAGGACCGGATGTCGACGTTCGCGATCCACACGCTGCTCGAAGCCGAGGTCGATGGTGCATCCGGATCGAACGAGATCAGGCTTTACGGCGCCGACGGGGATACCGTCAATACGTCGGAATCGGGAGCGATATCGACCGTCAGCATCGCTGATCTGAACTACTTCAAATCATTCAAGTCCAATTCGACATCGGCGATTTTGGCGGAGCCGGTTCGCAGCAACGCCACAAGCCGATGGACGATCAGCCTGGCGCGGAAGATCGTCAATTCGGACGGGATATTTCTCGGCGTCCTGACCAGAAGGATCGACCCGTCCGAGTTCGAAAACTTCTTCGAATCCATCGCGCTCCGAAGCAGCGCGACGGTCGCGATGGTTCATCGCGACGGCAGGTTGCTGGCGCGCTTTCCCAAGGTCGAGGCGCCCGAAAAGGAAGCGCACGCGACGGCGGATCTGCTGCATTTGCTATCGACATCCGATCACGGCACCTTGCAGGTATCGGACGCCAAGGATGACGTCGCGGTGCTGGCGTCCGCGCGCCAGATGCGAAACTTTCCGATCGCGCTGGTCGCCACGATGACGACCTCCGCGGCGCAGGCCGATTGGCGCGAACAGACCAGGCTGCTGATTGTGGTCGCCGGCCTGTCGGCGTCGGTCATCATCGCGGTATTCCTGCTGATCGGCCACCTGTGGTCGCGTGAGCAGAAACGGGCGGAACAACGGCTTGCCCTGGGCAAGCAGCAGCTCGACACCGCCCTGGCGACCGAGCTTGCCAACCGCCTCGCGGAGCAGCTGCAGGCCCAGAAGAAGCTGGAGGATCAGAAGGCGGAATTGATCGCCGCCACCGGGGCACTGAGCGAAGCAAGGGACGCCGCCGAAGCTGCAAGTCGCGCCAAGTCCGATTTCCTGGCGATGATGAGCCACGAAATCCGCACGCCGATGGCCGGCATGATGGGCATGATCGATCTGCTCAGCGGCACCTCGCTCAATGAGGAACAGCAGGATCTCGCCAGGGTCGCGCAGGAATCGGCCCAAAATCTGCTCGCCGTACTGAACAATATTCTGGATTTCTCGAAGCTTGAAGCGGGTCAAGTCAATCCGGAATCGATCGATTTCAGCATCAAGCATTCGATCAAAAGCGTGATTTCCCTGTTGGGTCCGCGCGCCGCCGGGCGCGGCCTGAGGCTGAACGCCATTCTTGCGCCGGATCTTCCTATCTGGCTTCGAGGGGACCCAAGCCGCATCGGGCAGGTGCTGTTGAATCTGGTCGGCAACGCGATCAAGTTCACGGAGCATGGCTCGGTCCAGATTTCGGTCTCGCATCGCGTGCTACAGGATTCCGCATTCGAGCTTCGCTTCGACGTCGTCGATACCGGCTGCGGCATCCCGACGAACATGCTCTCCATATTGTTCAGCACGTTCACGCAGGCCGATGGATCCGTGTCGAGAAGATATGGCGGCACAGGCCTGGGCCTTGCGATTTGCAAACAGCTCTGCCTGACCATGGGCGGCGACATCGGTGTCGAAAGCGCATCCGGCCACGGAAGCCGATTCTGGTTCACGGTTCGCTGCCAGCTTGGCCGCCCGCCCGAAGTCACGGCGCCGCTGCTTCAGCCGGCGCTGGCCCCGGACGCCGCGGATATCGACATCCTGATCGTCGAGGACAATCCGATCATCCGCTCGTTGGTTTTCAAGCTTCTGGCGAGGCGCGGATACGAGGCCGATCAGGTCAACAACGGAAAGGAAGCCCTCGAAGCGGTTCGGGCGAAGCGCTACGGCCTCGTGCTGATGGATATGCAAATGCCTGAAATGGACGGCCTCTCGGCGACCAAGGCGATCCGAAACCTGCGTGGGCCCGAGCGCAATGTTCCGATCGTCGCGCTGACCGCCAACGCGCTGATCGGACAGCGCGAAACCTGCCTTGCGGCCGGCATGAACGGCTTCCTGACCAAGCCGATCAAGCCCGAGGCGCTCTATGACGCGATTTCATGCTGGGCGGGCCCGCGCCACCAGGCGGATACCGAGCGCGAGCCTACTTCGGGATAAATGGGTTCGGGATGAACGGTTATCGCGCCCCGAACTCTTCTATTTCAGAAAGCTTGCCAGGTTTAAGCCCTGGATTACGGAGATCGCGGAAAAAGACGCGGTCAACTGCGCCTGATAGGTCGACATCTGCGCCGTGATCGCGGCCAGGTCCACGCCAGTGAGATTGGTGCCGAGAGTCTGGGCGAAGCTCTGATAATCGGCCTGCAGCGACTTTGCCGATTCCATCTGTGTCGCCGAATCCCCGAGCTTCGCCTGCACCGTGGCGGTCGCGTCCAGCGCGCTGCTGGCGAGGTTCAGCGCATTGGTAATGTCGGCCGGCGAGAGCGTGGTGCTGTTGGCCACGAATTTCAGCGCCCGCATGGTCTGCTCGAAAGCCGGGTTATCGGCTGTCACGCCATAGGACACCGATTGATCGGCGGCGACCTGCACCGAGGCGATCTCGCCGTCACCCCTGTAGTAACTGCTGTCCGGCGTGGTCACCGATCCAGCTCCCGTCGCGAAGGTCGAAAGGTCAGCCGGCGCCGTCGAAGTTCGCGCGCCGCCGAACACGAACTCTCCATTGTATTGCGAATTCATCAGCGATGCCATCTGCTGCAGCATTTGCTGCGCCGAACTGATCGCCGACGCCGTCGCCGTGCTGCTACCGGCGGAAGCCGCGCTGAGCTGCACGCGCAGATTCGTGATGAGATCGTTCATCTTGCCGACCGCCGAATACATCACCTGAACCTTGCTGTCGGCAAGCGTAGAGGCATCGATATAGGACTGCGATCGCGTGACGGAGACCTGGAGATTGACGACCTGCTGGGTGTCGGCGCCGTAGCCGGCCAGGAACTCCGACTTCAGTGAGGACGATTCCTGCGTCTGCAGATTTGCCATGGCGGCTTCGGAACGAAGTGCCCCGGCGGTCATCTGATCCGACAGGGCGAAGGTGGCTACTCGTGAGATCATAATGCTACTCCCTCGCCTAGCCCGATTGGATCGCGGACATCAGCGAATTGAACATGGAATTGACGACCTGGATCAGTTCCGAGGCCGACGAGTACTTGTTCTGCAGCGCACTTATCCGCGCCCGTTCTTCGTCGAGATTCACGCCGGTTTCGGCGGACATCGAATTCGCATAGGTCGCCTGCGCCGTCGTCTTGGCGGTCAGCATCCCCGTCGCCTGCGTGGCCTTGTTGGCAACGCTCGACACGATCGCGGCGGCGTAGTTGGCGAACGTACCGGTGGTCGCGTTGAGGCCGCCGGCTGCCGCGAATTTCGTCGATCCGGTCAGCGCGCTGCTGAACGCGTTGACCACGATGGCGGAGCCCGGCGACAGCACCTGGTTTCCGGCGGTCAACGTTGCCGAGGGGTCCAGCGTCGAGGTCGGGAGCGGCGCGTTGCCGTCGAGAATGTCGCCGCGCACCGCGAAATCCGAGGCGCCGGTTCCGGTCACGAGATCGTTGAGGCCGAAATAGTCCGAGAACCCCGGCCCATTGCTGCCGCCAACGGAACTCGTCATCTCATTGATGGAAATGCCGTCGCCGGCGGTCGTGGCGGTGATCGATAAATGACCGCTTGCATCCACCGATGCTGTCAGGCCCGAGCCGCTGATCGCGTTGGCGAGATCGGTCACCGACGTGAACTGCGAGAGATCAATATCCTTATAGGAAACGAGATTGCCGCTCTGCCCGACAACGGCGATGCGGACGGTGCCGGTGGCCGAGAACGCGTCCGGTACCGAGGCGGAACCGGTCAGCTTCGCCGGCGGCGGCAGCGACGTTCCCTGATTGGAGACCTCGTTGAGGCTCGACTTCAGTTGCTGGGCCAGTTGGTCGAGTTGATCCTGCGCAGCCGGCAAGGTCTTGTCGCGCAAGGTGATCAGGGCGCCGACCTTGCCGGAGCTGATCTGGGACGTGACGTCGACGCCGTTTACGGTAATGCCGCTGAAGCCGCCCGAACTGTACGAGGTCGCCGCCGTGACGTCGGTGGACGGCGTATAGCTCATCGTATGGGCGGCGGCGTCGACCAGCGGCTGGCCCGAGGCCGTAAATATCTGAAGGTCGCCGCTCGAATTCGTGAAGTAGCTGACGTTCATGTACGAGGAAAGATCCTGCAGCGCGGTATTGCGCTGATCCTCGAGGTCCGCCGTGGGCTGGCCGGCGGCGGCTTCCTGCTTGATCGACTTGTTGAGAGCGGCGATCTGCTTAATGTCAGCGTTGATGCTGTCGACCGACGAGGAGATGTCCTGGTCGGCATTGGCGCGCAAATTCTGGATACCGCTCGAGGTCGTCCGCAATTGCGCCGCGACGTCGTTGACCGCGTTGACCACCGCCGACTGCAGCGAGACGCTGCTCGGCGTGCCGGCCAAGGACGACAGCGCCGCCTCCAGCGACGCGAGCGTATTCGCAAGCGATGTGCCGCTCGTCCCGTTGCCGGAACTGCTGGTGTTGCCGAAAAGCTGCTGAAGCTCGGACAGCACGCTGTTGGTGACGTTGGCGGAGCCGAGATCCGACGTGGCGCCGATCAGCGACTTCAGGAGCAGCCTGTCGACATCGCTGCTGATGCCGGTAATGGCGACACCGGTACCGATCCCACCGGTGACGACGCTGGATTGATCGGCGGTCTTGCGGGTGTAGCCCGGGGTGTCGGCGTTCGCGATGTTCGACGCCGCCAGGTTGATCTGCATCTCGGCGGCCGTGAGCCCGCTGAACGCAATAAATCGTGCAATATCCAGTGACACCGTGTTCTCCTGCCGGTGATGGCCGTATCAGGCTCTGACATTCGTGCTGCAGGACATCGCCTGCGTGGTGCGGCGGCCACCGGAGCCATAAGGCGACACGCTGGCGATCTGTTCGCGGATCGCCTGCATGACCGCCTCGATGCGGCGATTGCTGGCTTCGATCGCCGCCCGCAACCGCATCAGGTTCTCGTCCATCGCGACGCGAAGACTGAGAATCCGCTCCATGAGCTGCTCTCTCAGCACCCGATCCTGCACGTGCAGGCTCGCGGTCTTGGCGGCGCATTCGGCCACGCACTGTTCGAACAGCTCCGCGAGGCGGTTCTTCTCGTCGACCTGTTTCAGGCGCGAGGCTGGCAGCCCCTTGGCGAGTTCGAGGTTTTCCTCGCCAACGACCAGGATCAGTTCGTCGATCAGATCGATCAGCGATTTCACGCGATGGTCGTGCGGGGCAAGATTGCTGGTTAGGACATTGGGTGCCGGTGTCATGTCGTCGCTCCGGTTAAGTGTTAGTTGCCGCCGCGCTGCGGCTGGCGGGCCGCGCGCTCGACGCGTGTGTAGGCTGTGATTGCTGTGACCCTGACCGCCGCCAACTTCAGTTCCTCGTCGAGCCGCGCGCATTCGCGCAGCAATCGCCGCCGCACGGTCTCGATGTCGTCCATCAGCGCGATCAGTTGCGCGCGGCCTTCCGCGCCGGCGCCGTCGGCGCGGACCTTGAGCCGCCGCAGCCGGCGAAGCAGCGCCTCGCCCTCGCTAAATCCATCATTCTTGCGACTGGCCATGGCTACCTGCTCACCGCCGACATCAGCGTGTCGAACATCTTGTTGACCGTCGTGATCACCTGCGAGGCCGCCGAATAGGCCTGCTGGGCCGAGATCATGTTGCTGAACTGGCCGCTGGTGTCGGTCGCGCTCGATTCCAGCTCGCTGCCGAAGACCGTGCCGGCGCCGTTGGTCCCTGACGTTTCCAACGAGGGATTGCCGGAGGTCGAGGTCGACGAGTACATCCCGTCGCTGTGCGCCCCGAGCCCATTGGGATCGGCGAAGGTCGAGACCGCGAGCTTGTAGAGGGTGATGGTCTGGCCGTTCGAATAGGTCGCGTCCACCGACCCGCTGCCATCGGTCGCGATGGAGATGCTGCTCAGCGTGCCGAAAGGAAGCCCGTCGGAGTTGGCGGTCGCGTTGCTGATGTCCGGCGTGTCCGAATTCGAAGCAGACTGGGTCAGGCCGTCCTTTTTCCCAACGGTGCCGAAATTCAGGCCGATGGCGGTGGTGCCGGTGATCGCCGCCGCGCCATCGGTCCAGCCCGTGATCGAGAGGGTCGGCGGATTCGGGTTGGTGCTGGCGAGCGAACCGTCGGGATTGAAGGTGACCGTGATCGGCCCGCCGCCGGTATCGCTGGTGCCGGTGTCCGCGGCTGTCGGGTCCGAAGCTGGTTTCGGATTGGCAAGACCGGCGGTCCAGGTGTTTGTACCGGTCTTGGTCCAGGTGAGCTGGACCGAGTTCGGCGCCCCCAGCGAATCGTACACCGTCATCGATTGGGTGAACGTGGCGCCAACGGCGGCGTCCGCCGGCAGGTTCGCCGAAATCGACGACTTCGTGGTGGCACTGGCGTTGCTGGAGGCGACCTCGGTGTCGATATCCGTCAGATTGGCGGCCGTCTTATCTCCGATGATGTTGCCGCTCGCATCCGTGCGCCATCCCTGCAGGATGAACCCATCGTTCTTGAGGATGCCGTTCTTGTCCGGCACGAAGGCGCCGTTGCGGGTATAGAAGGTATTGCCGCTGGGGTCCTTCACCACGAAAAATCCGGCGCCCTTGATCGCGACGTCGGTCGGGTTGGTGGACGGCGCCAGCAGCCCCTGCTGCGTGATGTTGGCGCGGCCGCTCACCCCGACGCCGCCGGAGGAATAGGACGTCTGAGAACTCGACGCCGTCACCATGTCCTCGAACATCGCGGACGTGGTCTTGTAACCCACGGTGTCCGCGTTGGAGATGTTGTCGGCGATCATCGCCAATGATTGGCTCTGCGCGTTGAGCGCCGAGACGGCCGAGGAAAGTGCGCCGGTAAGACTCATGATCGAACTCCGAATGCTGTCAGGAAAGAACGCCGATGATGTTGCTCACGCTGACGGGCACGCCGTTCACGGTGAGCGTGGGTGCGCCGGTCGAGGTATCGAGGCCGGTCACGACCCCGGTGATGGTCGAGTAGTTGAAAACCGAGTTGCCGACGGCGTCGGTCGCCGTGACGCCGATCGTGTATTGGCCGCCGTCCAGGAGTTGCTTGCCGTCCGAGTCCTTGCCGTCCCAGGTAAGGGTGTTGGGTCCGGCATCACCGGTGCCGGTGCCCGTCCACACCGTCTTGCCGGCGGCGTTCTTGATGGTGATCGAGACGTCGGTCGCCGCTGCCGAGAGCGAGTAGCCGAAAGTCGCCGAGCCGTTCGCCAACTCCGCGGTGTCGGTTTTTGCTTCGACCTTATGGCCGATGTAGTTGACCGAATTGAGCGTCACGAGACTGGAGAACGCGCCGGCCAGCGCACTCAGATTGCTGTTGATGGACTGCTGCTGCGAGAAGTTGGTGTAGGCCGTCATCTGATTGATGAAGTCGGTCACGCTGGTCGCGTTCATCGGATCCTGGTTGCGCAGTTCGCTGACCAGCAGGCTGAGGAAATCCTGCGAGCTGATCGTGCTCGAGGGCAGGCTTGAGGAGCCGCCCGACGAAGACGACGCTGAACCCGGTCCGGAAACAGTCATGAGAAACTCCGGCTCTATTCGCCGCTTACGCGCGGCGCTTTCCGCTGATTGCAGTCTTGAAGGTCGTATGCAGATCAAACGGACGGCGAGCCGATTTCAGGCGCGGATTCATGCGGCGGAATCGATTGAGAACGCGGCAGAATTTGCCGCCCGGCCGGCGTGCAATGAGGGTGCGATCGGCGCGCGCGAAGACGCGACCGCGGCGGCGAAATCGCCGCAATCAAAATTCAAAATGTTCGGATTTCAGGGGTAGAAAAACCTGATGCAACCGCGCCGTCCAACCCACAGGGCTTGGGACGAGCGTTGGCAGACAAAAGCCTGGCCCGCAAAAGCTTGGCTGGCAAAAGCTTGGCCAGCAAGACTTGAACAAAAGACTTAGCTGGAGTGGGTGACGCCCGCGGGATTGGGAGCCGTCTCGTCTTCGCCGCGCGATGCTTCCGCGTTCAACCTGGAGGCTGATGCGACGATGCGACCGGCGAGGCCGGCAGGAGCGTGGACCGGTGGCCGGCTGAGCGCCTGGCGAAGCGTGCGTGCCTCCTCCAGCAGCGCCCTCGCCTCGTGCGATGACGCGAGCAACTCCGCGGCGGCCACGCGCTGGCCGTCGGGCCAGCAGGACATGTCTTCCCCGAGCCGGTCGATCAGATCTTCGAACTCGCTGACGTCCATCGTCCGCTCAATCCAGCGTCCCCAGGACCGTCATAAAGCATTCGCAGGCAAGGCGGAATCGATTTCCGCCGGCGCGGCATTGGACCGCAGCCAGCTACCGCTGAGCGGAGCCATATACCAATCCGTCAACTACTTTTGGCCGGTTGCCGCGCCGCAATGCCGCACGACGCAATGATTCACCGGCCTGCACCCGCGACTCAGCGCACCAGCGATTCGCTGGAACCGGCCCTGGCGTTCCTGGCGGAAGCTGCGTCGACGAACTCCCAGGCCTCGCGCAATTCCGAAAGGCTTGCGATGACGCGCCGATAATTCTCCGCCGCCTGAGGCCGGCCGTAGGAGCGCAGGCAAGCGACGATCAGCGAATTGTAGGTCTGATAGAGCCGCTCCGCCATCGCCCCGCCATGCGTCGAGTCGAGATGATGGCTGAGCCCGCGCAGGATCGCGGTGGCCCGCGTCAGATGCTCGTAACCCTCCTCGAACCGCTTCGCCTGCTGCGCCTGCGATGATCTCTGCAGGAAGGTGATCGCGCCATTGAGAAGCATGATCACGGCCTTGAGCGGCGGCACCGTGATGGCTGCGCCGCGATAGGCCTGGTTGGCACGGTAAGCTACTGAACTCTGTGTCATCATTTATTCTTCGCGTTGAGAAGTGCAGTCAGATAGTTCAGCGTGTTGTTGGCGCTCTGGATGGCCGCCTGGTACTTGGCGTATTGCGCCTTGAGCTGGTTCTGGAACGCCGCCGTCGCGCTAGTGATGTCGTTGACCTGCTGCTGCATCGTGGTGTCCTGCGTCTGCAGGCTGTCGATCTGCGTCTGCAAGGCGCCGGAGGTTGCCGAATCGGTTCCGGCCTTTGCCGAAGCGTCCTTGGCGATCTGGGCGATCTGCGTCGCAAGCCCCGAGGTCGAGGTCACCGTAATCGATTGCGCGGTCGAGCCGGTATAGGTGAAGGCCATACCGGCATAGATGGTCCCGGAAGCGCCGCTAATGTTGTTGCCGCTGACCGTGAACAGCGAGCTGTCGCCGCCGACGGACGCGCCCGTGAGGTTTCCGGAGGCGTCGACCGTCAGATCGAGGGTGAACGACTCCGGTGACGTCCCGGTATTGACGACGGTGAGCTGGCTCGACGACGTCTTGGTTTGCGCCGACAGCAACGCCGTCACGCCGGCCAAATTCGTGGTGAGCGCCGTGGACAGCGTCCCGTTATCGAGCACCAGTTCGTTCTGCGCGTTAAAGGACAGTCCGATGTCGCTCATCGTGAGGCCGTTCACCGACGTGCCCAGCACCTGTTCCATCTGGGTCATGATCTCGCGTATGGCGCCGTCGCCGAACAATACGGCATTCGACGCAGCCGTTCCGTCCGGATTGGTACCCTGCTGCGCGATCACGTCATCGCGGAACGCGTTGTAATCCGTCGCGAAAGTCCCCAGCGCGTTCGTGATCGCGTCGGTATCGGCGCCGATGCTGATATTCAGCGAGGTGCCGGCCGGCGTCGCCTGCACGAGATCGAACGTAACGCCGCTCAGCACATCCGTGATGTCGTTGGTGTTGCGGGTCAGCGGGATGCCGTCGAGGGTGAATTTGGCGGCCTGCGACGCCTGCAGCACGTTCGAAAACGCTCCGCTGCTATCGGTCACATCGAGCTTGTTGAGGATATCGTCGCCCGACGTCGAGGAATAGGTGATATCGGCCGCGTCCTGTGTGCCGGTCAGCACCAGCTCATAGGAGCCGCTGGACACCTGGACGATCGAGGCGTCGACATTGCTGGTCGAGCTCTGGGAGTGGATGATGTCGGCGACTTGCTGCAGGGTCATGCCGGGGGTGACGGTGATGCTGACCGAACTGCCGCCGGCAAGACCGAGCGAGAACGTCCCGGAAAGGCCAAGCGCCGTGGTCTGGCTGGACTGCACCGCCCCCGCCACCTTCTGCGCGGTGGCGATCTGGGTGATCTGCAGTGTGTGGTCGCCGGTCGCCGCGCCGTTTTCGATGCTCATCGACAGCACCGCGGGGTTGACGTCTCCGGTCGCGCCGATGGTGGCCTTGCGTCCCGCGAAGGCGTTGGTGGCGAACGGATTGATGATCGAGCTGCTGAGCGAGGCGAGATCCGACGACAATTTGCTGAGGTCGGTCTGCAGCTTCTGATAGGCGGAGATCTTGGCCCCGTTGGCGGTGATTTTGGTGGTAACGGCCGTGGCCCGCGCCATTTTGGCGTCAACCGCGGCCTGGATCAGCAGGTCCCAGTCGATGCCGCCGGTATTCAAGCCGTTGTTGCTGGTCGCCGCCGAGTTCGACGTGTTGCCGGTCGAGTTCGAACCGGCGCCGCTCACTGTCATGGCTATGGATCCGTCGTGGGAGGGACCGGGCCGGCGTCATGCCGGCCCGGCAGGTCGTTCGTTGGAGTTAGCTCAAAACTTAGCCCAGCAGCTTGAGCAGGTACTGCGGCATCTGGTTCGCCGCGGTTTCGGCCGACACCGCGGCCTGGGTCTTCACTTCAGCCGAAGACAGCAGCGCCTGCTCGGCGGCGACGTCGACGTCCTTGATCGCCGAATTGGCGGCCTGCAGGTTCTGCGTCTGGGTCTGGATCGAGTCGGCGCTGAAGTTGAACCGCGACTCCAGAGCACCGATCGAGGCGCGAGCGGCCGACACGGTGTTGATCGCGGTGTCGAGCGTGGCCAGCGCCGAGGTGGCATTGGCCTGGCTGTCGACCTTCGGCGCAGCGGCGGCGAACAGCGTCACCGACCTCAGGTCCGACAGCGCGATGGTGACGGTGTCTGACGCATCGGAACCGACCAGAACCGAAATGCCCGGCGTAGTTGCCGGCGCAACGATCTTGTTGAAGGGGCTATTGTTGTCGAGCAGGCTCTGACCGCTGTAGCGCGTGCCCGCGGCGATCGAGTCGATTTCGCTGGAGAGCTGCAGGAATTCCGAGTTGATGTAGGCGCGGCTGCTATCGACCGTGGTGCCGGAGGCGGATTCGGAGGCCAGCGACTTCATGCGGGCCAGGATGTCGCTGATGTTGGAGGCGCCGCCGTCGGCGGTCTGCAGGATCGCGTTCGCCTGCGCGGCGTTGGTCGCGGCCTGCTGCAGCGCGGTGACGTCGGACGAAATGCGGGTCGAAATCGCGAGGCCGGCGGCGTCGTCGGAAGCCGAGGTGATGCGCGAACCGCTCGACAGCTTCGACAGCGCGCTGGTTTCCTGGTTCGAGTTGATGTTGAGGTAGCGGACCGCCGAGTTGGCCGCGATATTCGT
>Ga0137412_10000246_pt1 | contig 35890 bp, 32 predicted proteins | sample CZODoug2_1_16fun_FD_122160 | JGI IMG/M metagenome (GOLD analysis project Ga0137412, IMG submission 122160) | Vadose zone soil fungal communities from Angelo Coast Range Reserve, California, USA - CZODoug2_1_16fungal (Hybrid Assembly) | ecosystem: Environmental > Terrestrial > Soil > Vadose zone...
TGCCTCGACCGCCCGCCACAGTGGCAGCGACCGAGCCACCAGGTCCACGTAGAACGGATCGGGGTAGGCGTAGCGGAACATGCGCGACGCCCCGTGCGACGCGCCCTGCACGTGGCCGGGCTCGAAGCGTTCGAGCAGCACCGTGTCGGCGCCCCGCGCGGCCAACTGCCAGGCCGCGGCCGAGCCCATGACGCCCCCGCCGACCACGACCACGTCGGCCTCAATGACACTCACCGCACCGTCCTACCAGACCTACTAGCTTGGATGGTCATGAGAGCGATCATCTATCGCGAGAGCGGCCCCTCGGACGTGTTGCAGGTGGTGGACCGGCCGATACCGGAACCGGGTCCGGGCGAGGTACGCGTGCGGATGCGCGTCTCCGCCGTGAACCCCACCGACTGGAAGGCGCGGGCCGGGGGGCCGGTCGCGTTCCCAGAGCAGGTCCCCAACCAGGACGGCGCCGGCGTGATCGACGCGGTCGGCGAAGGCGTCGACCCGGCTCGGGTCGGGCAACGCGTCTGGATCCTGGTGGCCGCCTACCAGCGCCCGAGCGGCACCGCGCAGGAGTACGCCGTGCTCCCGGCCGATCGCGTGGTGCCGCTGGCCGATGCAGCGTCGTTCGACCTCGGCGCCGATCTCGGCGTCCCCTTCCTCACCGCTCACCGGTCCCTGACCGTGAACGAGGGCGGCCCGCGGCAGCTGGCGCCGGGGGCGCTCGACGGCCGGTCCGTGCTGGTCGCCGGCGGAGCGGGCGCCGTGGGCAACGCCGCCATCCAGCTGGCCCGCTGGGCCGGGGCCACGGTGCTCACCACCGTGAGCGGCGCCGAGAAGGCGGCCCTGGCCACCGCCGCCGGCGCCCAGCACGTGATCAACTACCGGTCGCAGGACGTCGTCGACGAGGTTCGTCGCATCGCGCCCGAGGGCGTCGACACCGTCGTCGAGGTGTCACCGGCCAACGCCGCGATCGACGCCGCGGTGCTGGCGCTGCACGGCGCGGTGGCCATGTACGCCGGTACCGCGGGCGACGAGGTCAGCGTGCCGCTGCGTCCGCTCATGGCACTCAACGCGCGCTGGCAGTACGTGCTGCTCTACACGCTGCCCCGGGCCGCGCTCGACGACGCGATCGCCGGGGTGAACGCGGCCGTCGCGGCGGGCGCGGCGCGCGTGGGCGAGGAGGCGGGCCTGCCGCTGCATCGCTTCTCGCTCGAACAGACTGCGGCCGCCCACGATGCGGTCGAGGCCGGCGCGGTCGGCAAGGTGCTCATCGACATCGGCTGATCACCAGCCGTCGACGTGCAGCACCTCGTCAAGCGGTTGCCGCGGCGCCGGCCGGAATGTCTCGCCCGTGTAGTACGCGGTCGGGATGAGCGCCGCCTGGCGCACGGTGTCGGGCAGGCCGAGCAACTGCGCGACCTCGTCCTCGTAGGTGAGGTGCAGCGTCGTCCAGGCGGTCCCCAGACCCCGGGCCCGCGCGGCGAGCATGTAGCTCCAGGCCGCCGGAAGCAGCGATCCCCAGAGCCCGGCCTGGTTGCCACTCGACAGCCCACCCCGACCGACGTGCAGGCACGGGATGACGAGCACCGGCACCTGCCCCATCCGCGGACCGAGCCAGGCCACGCTGTCGCCCACCCGTTGCTGCACCGGCGCGCGGTCCGGATCGTCACCGAACAGCTTCGCGGCTGACCCGGACGAGTCCAGGTAGCTCTCGACGGCTCGTCGGTACACGTCGCCGACGGCCGCTCGGCGCTTCGCGTCCGTGATCACCATCCAGTGCCAGGTCTGGCGGTTCGACCCGGACGGGGCCTGCAGCGCGACCTGCAGGCACTCGCGCACCAGGTCGAGTGGCACGGGACGGGTCAGGTCCAGACGTTTCCGGACCGTGCGCGTAGTGGTGAGCAGCTCATCCGGGCTCAACGACAGGGTGGCCATGACGGCGATACTGCCAGGCCGGCTGATGAGCGGTCAGGGCATCGAGTGTTGCAGCACCAGGATGCCCACCCCGGTGAACAGCAACATGAACAAGGCAACCGAGATCATCACGACGATGTCGAGGAAGCGGTCCGCGTCGCGCGGCTGCATCTCGCGCAGCGCTGCCTTGGTCGCGGCCTTTCCCGCGGCCGCGCCGGCGCTCCAACGCCTCGGCGCGCCGTGCGGTCTACGAAGAGCAAACGTGCCGGCCACGCCTACCGGTTTACCTCCGCCCGGCCGGATTTGGCCACGTCACGCTGACGATCGCAACCCGACTGTGATCACGGATTCATTCCACAGTCCGAATTTCACGCAATAGCCGGCGCTGCTTGCTGACCGTGTCCAGATCCCCACCTCGACGCTACGGCGCCGGTGGCCGCCGCCCCGGTCTGGCTGCTTCCACGTCTGCTTTCCACGCGGTCGTACCCATGATCACGGAGTTGCGGTCGAATATCGGCCACAACTCCGTGATCATCTACCCCGAGCGGCTCGTTTTAGCTGCAGCCGCTGGTGCTGCCGCATCCCTCGCAGACGAAGCAGCTGCCGGCCGGGCGCATCTTGGTGCCGCAGTTCATGCACAGCGGCGCGTCGGCCGACGTGCCGATGATCGACTCGAGCAGCTCAGTCGAGCTGTGCACCTTCGGCGGCGCCTCGTGGGCCGTCTCGGCCACCACCGCATCGATCTCGGCCGCGGCCGGGGGCAGGTTCACCGGAGCCGACTGCGCCAGGCTCTCCAGATCGTCCTGCTCGTCGGTCGATGTGTACGACCCGGTCTGCAACTGCCGGGTGCGCTCATCGGCGGTATAGATGCCCAACCCCGCCCGCGTCTCGAACGGGAGGTAGTCCAGCGCCAGCTTGCGGAAGATGTAGTCGAGCACCGACTGCGCCATCCGGATGTCCTGGTCATCGGTCAGGCCGGCCGGCTCGAAGCGCATGTTGGTGAACTTCTGCACGTAGGTCTCCAGCGGCACGCCGTACTGCAGTGCGATGGAGATCGCGATCGAGAACGCGTCCATCACGCCGGCGAGCGTCGAGCCCTGCTTGCCGAGCTTGAGGAACACCTCGCCCAGGCCGTCGTCCGGGTAGGAACCGGCGGTCATGTAGCCCTCGGCGCCACCGACGGTGAACGACGTGGTCTGCGACGGGCGCGACTTGGGCAGGCGCTTGCGGGTCGGCCGGTACTCGACGACCTTCTCGACCGCTGAGTTGGTCGCCTCGGCACCGTTGTTGTCACCCTTGCCGGCCGACAGCGGCTGGCCGACCTTGCAGTTGTCGCGATAGACGGCCAGCGCCTTGAGGCCGAGCTTCCAGCCCTGCAGGTAGACGTCCTCGATCTCCTCGATGGACGCCGTCTCCGGCAGGTTCACCGTCTTGCTGATCGCACCGGACAGGAATGGCTGGGCCGCCGCCATCATCCGCACGTGCCCCATCGGCTTGATGGCCCGTTCGCCCATCGCGCAGTCGAACACCTCGTAGTGCTCGGGCTTGAGGCCGGGCGCGTCGATGACGTGGCCGTGCTCGGCGATGAACTCGACGATCGCCTCGACCGACTCGTCCTGGTAGCCCAGCGCGCGCAGGGCCCGCGGCACCGTCTGGTTGACGATCTGCATCGAGCCGCCGCCGACCAGCTTCTTGAACTTCACCAGCGCGAGGTCAGGCTCGATGCCGGTGGTGTCGCAGTCCATCATCAGGCCGATGGTGCCGGTCGGGGCCAGCACCGAGGCCTGCGCGTTGCGCCAGCCGTTCTTGTCACCGAGCTTGTTGCCCCTGGCCCACTCGTCGGCCGCGACCTTGAACAGCGTGCGGTCGTTGTCGTGCATCGGCCGGGCGCCGTCGTTCGCGGCGGCGTGCTTGCGCATGACCCGGGCGTGCGCCGCGGCGTTGCGGGCGAAGCCCTCGTACGGGCCGACGATGCCGGCGAGCTCGGCCGAGCGGCGGTAGGAGACCGCGGTCATCACCGATGTGATCGCGCCGGCCAGGGCCCGCCCACCGTCGGAGTCGTAGGCCAGCCCGGACGCCATGAGCAGTGCCCCGAGGTTGGCGTAGCCGATGCCCAGCTGGCGATAGGCCCGGGTGTTGATGCCGATCGCCTCGGTCGGGAAGTCGGCGAAGCAGATCGAGATGTCCATCGCCGTGATGATCAGCTCGACGGCCTTCACGAACTTGTCGGCGTCGAACCGGTTGTCGGTGCCGAGGAACTTCAGCAGGTTCAGCGAGGCCAGGTTGCAGGACGTGTTGTCCAGGCTCATGTACTCCGAGCACGGGTTGGACGCGGTGATGCGTCCGGTCTCGGGGTTGGTGTGCCAGTCGTTGATCGTGTCGTCGTACTGGACACCGGGGTCGGCGCACTCCCAGGCCGCCTGGGCCACCTTGCGGAACAGCGCCTTGGCGTCGACGGTCTCGATCACCTCGTGCGTGCTGCGAGCACGCAGTCCGAACTCGTCCCCCTCCTCGACGGCCCGCATGAACTCGTCGGAGACGCGCACCGAGTTGTTGGCGTTCTGGTACTGCACGCTCGTGATGTCCTGACCGCCGAGGTCCATGTCGAAGCCGGCGTCACGCAGCACGCGGATCTTGTCCTCCTCGCGCGCCTTCGTCTGGATGAACTCCTCGATGTCGGGGTGGTCGATGTCGAGCACCACCATCTTCGCCGCCCGGCGGGTCGCGCCGCCGGACTTGATGGTGCCCGCCGACGCATCGGCACCGCGCATGAAACTGACCGGTCCCGATGCGGTACCGCCGGAGGAGAGCAGCTCCTTCGACGAGCGGATGCGCGAGAGGTTCAGCCCGGCGCCCGAGCCGCCCTTGAAGATCAGCCCCTCCTCGCGGTACCAGTTCAGGATCGAGTCCATCGTGTCGTCGACGGCCAGGATGAAGCAGGCGCTGACCTGCTGCGGCGAGGTGGTGCCGACGTTGAACCAGACCGGCGAGTTGAAGCTGAACACCTGGTGCAGCAGCATCCAGGTCAGCTCGTGCTCGAAGACGATGGCGTCCTCGCCCGAGCGGAAGTAGCCGAACTGCTCGCCGGCCGCGCGGTACTTGCCGACCACCCGGTCGATCAACTGGCGCAGCGACCACTCGCGCACCTCGCTGCCGACCGCACCGCGGAAGTACTTGGTGGTGACGATGTTCGCCGCGTTCACCGACCAGAAGTCCGGGAACTCGACCCCCCGCTGCTCGAAGTTGACCGAACCGTCGCGCCAGTTCGTCATCACGACGTCGCGCCGTTCCCACGTCACCTCGTCGTAAGGGTGCACACCGGGCGTCGTGTACACGCGCTGGGTGGCCAAGCCGTTCTTGGCAAATGCCGGGCCGCCGTCGGCGACCCCCCGGCCGCCCCGCGTCGGCTTCTTCTCGACTGCCTCGGTCATTCGCTTGCTCCCTCTGATCGGTACTTGTCGCTCACGTATTGCTGATGTCGGTGCTAATCCCGGTTAGGGGTTCTCGTGTCGTCGGCCGCGCGGTGGGTGACCCGCAGCTCCGAGATCGCCTTCTCGAAGTCGTCGATTGAGCTGAACGCCTGGTAGACGCTGGCGAAACGCAGGTAGGCCACCTCGTCGAGCTGGCGCAGCGGCCCCAGGATCGCGAGTCCGACCTCGTCGCTCTGCACCTCGGCGGCGCCGGTGGCCCGGATCGTCTCCTCGACGGTCTGCGCCAGCTGAGCGAGCGCGTCCTCGTCGACCGGACGGCCCTGGCAGGCCCGTCGCACGCCGTTGATCACCTTCTGGCGGCTGAACGGCTCGGTCACGCCGCTGCGCTTGATGACCGCGACCATGGCCTGCTCGACGGTCGTGAACCGCCGGTTGCACTCCTGGCAGCTGCGCCGCCGCCGGATGACCTGGCCCTCGTCCTGCTCACGGGAGTCGACGACCCGTGAATCGGGATGACGGCAGTACGGACACCGCATCGCGCCGCCTCCTCACTGACTCGATCAGCCTCTGACATTCCCCGAACAACCCCGGTCACCCGCAGCGCCTGTGGATGAAGCTGCTGACAACGTGGGGACGAACTGTGGATCATCGACCCCAACCTGTGGACCACTAACCCCAAGCTGTGGATGACTTACACCAGTGTAACTACTACATGTAGGGGTTGACCGTAGAACGGCGGCGCGGTTCGCGCAAGGCGAAACGCGGTGAGTCGCGCGCCGATACACGGCGCCCAAACGTCGCGGCGCGATTCAGCGCGTCCGCAGCACCTGCCCCGGCTGGAGCACCGGGTTCGTCAGGTGATTGATCTGCTCGAGTGCGGCCACGACCGTGCGCGGATCGCGCTGCGGTGCGATGCGCGACGCGATCGACCAGAGCGTGTCGCCGCTGCCGACGGTGACCACCGCCGCGTCGGTCCCGGTCGCGGGACGCGCCGAACCGGCCGACGAGTGCGCGAGCCAGAGAACCCCCGCCGCGAGCACTGCCGCCAGCAGACCCACGACGGCGTAGCCGCGCCGGGTCAGACGAACCGGCACTGTCGCCTCGCGCGCCGCGGGGCGATACGACACGGACGTGGCCCGCACTGGATACACCCGCGACGTCTCGTCCGCCGCGTGCCGTAGGGATCCGACGTCCGCAGCCCGGTCGGGCCCGACGGCCGGCCCTCGTGGCGGGAACACCAGCACCGTCGCGGTACGCGGACGGGCCGACACCGGGATGTAGACCTCGGGCGGAAACTCGGTGGCAACGGACATCTGAACTCCTCCGGAAACGCCTCGTCAGACCTTGCCCCGGCCCGACTCAGCGGTATTCTTGCCTCGAACGGTCGTTCGATCGAACGCCTGTACGAAGATGTACCACTACCGTCTGACAGAATCCAGAATCGCTCGGCGTGTTGTTCGAACAGATGTTTGAGATCGGCCCGCCATCCGGCTAACGTCGAACTATCCGGACGACAGCATCCGGACAACCGAGGGAGCTGAACCAGTGCCGCGAGAATCGCAAACCAAGCCGACGCCGAAGACGAAGACGGTGGCGAAGCCGGCGGCGAAGTCGGCCGCCAAACCGGCGGTCAAGCGGGGCGCCCCGAGAGGCAGCCGGACCGCACCGCTGGCCGCACCCGGCCTCGCCAAGGTGACCGAGCTGCCCGAACGCGATCGCGCCGACGGCCTGACCACCCGCCAACGCGTCATCCTCGACGTCATCCGCGACTCGGTGAACCGGCGCGGTTACCCGCCGAGCATCCGCGAGATCTGCGAGGCGGCGGGCTTGGCGTCCACGTCGAGCGTGGCCCACCAGCTGTCCGTGCTCGAACGCAAGGGCTACCTGCGTCGTGACGCGAACCGTCCCCGAGCGGTCGACGTGCGCTCGGCCACCACGGGGGCCAAGCGCTATCGGCGTCCGGACGACGCGAGCGCCGAGGCGGCCGCACCGGTGTTCGTGCCGGTCGTCGGTCGAATCGCCGCCGGCGGTCCGATCCTGGCCGAGCAGATGGTCGAGGACGTCTTCCCGCTCCCCCGGGCGCTGGTGACCGAGGGCACGCTGTTCATCCTGCGGGTCACCGGCGACTCGATGATCGACGCCGCGATCTCCGACGGCGACTGGGTCGTCGTCCAGCAGCAGCCCGACGCCGACAACGGCGACATCGTTGCCGCCATGATCGACGAAGAGGCCACGGTCAAGACACTGCAGCGCCGCGACGGGCAGGTGTGGTTGCTCCCCCACAACGCCGCCTACGCCCCGATCGACGGCACCGACGCCACGATCCTCGGCAAGGTAGTCAGCGTGCTCCGCAGAATCTGAGCCGTCAGCTGTCTCGCTCGATCTTGTGCAGATACGCGCACTCGGCCCGGCACGTCTGCACAAGATCGCGGGCTCACCGCCCGGTGGTTGCGTTTCCCTAGGTGACCTCTCGCTGGAGGGCTATCGACCGCTGTGTAAATGGGCCGTCTGGATCAGCGTGACGCCGGAGCGCCGCTGAACGAGCTTGCCGCGACCGGGCGGCAACGGCTCCATCTTCACCGAACCGAGCACCGCCCCTTCGTCCTTGCTGCCGGACAGCAGGACGCCGGGCGAGCCCATTTCCCGGATGCGCTGGATGACGCCGTCGAACATCCCCCGCGCGACACCGCCCGCCGCCCGACTCAGGATGACGTGCAGGCCGATGTCGCGCGCCTGGGGCAGGAACTCGGTCAACGGCAGGAGCGGGTTGCCCTGGGCGCCCCCGAGCAGGTCGTAGTCGTCGATCAGCAGGAACAGCTTCGGGCCGCTCCACTGCGGGACCTCCGACGCCGTCGGGTCGACCTGGATGCCGGCCAGCCGTTCGCGCAGCGCGCCGCCGATGTTGTTGACCATGTCCGGGGCGGCGGCCGAGGTCATCACGTAGCCGATCTGGTGCGGCGTGGTAATCGCTCCGAGCAGCCCGCGCCGGTAGTCGAACGTGATGATCTTCGCCTCGGTCGGCGTGTAGCGCGCGGTGATTCCCCGGGCGATCACGCGAAGCAGGTTCGACTTACCCGATTCCACATCGCCGATCACCATGAAGTGCGGCTCGGAATCGAAATCGACGTACACCGGCGACAGCGTGTCCTCGTCGAGGCCGACCGGCACTGCGGCCCGGGTCATGTCGATCTGAGGCAGGGCGGTGACCGGCAGGTCGGCCGGTAGCAACCGCACGTCGGGCGCGGACGGCCCGGACCAGGCCCCGGCCACCCGCTTCGCCATGGCGGCCACACCCTCGGACAGCGTCTCCGCCGACGGATCGCCGTCGATGCGCGGCAGCGCGGACAGGAACTGCAGCTTGCCCGGGCTCAGGCCCCGGCCCGGCTTTCCGGCCGGGACGTTGGCCGCGGCGCGCCGGTCGACATCGGACTCGGACGGATCGCCGAGCCGCAGCTCCAGCCGGCTGCTGATCAGGTCACGCAGCGCCGGACGCAGCTCCATCCACCGTTGGATGGACAGCACCACGTGCACCCCGAAGCCGAGGCCGCGGGCGGCGAGCTGGGTGATCTGGGTCTCGAGCGCCTCGTAGTCCGAGCGAACGATGCCCCAGCCGTCGACGATCAGGAAGACATCGCCGAATCCGTCCTTCGGCACCGTTCCCGCCGCGACCATGCGCCGGTAGGACGCCATCGAGTCGACCCGGTACTGGGTGAAGACCTGCTCGCGGTGGTTGACCATCGTGGTGATCTCCGCGACCGTGCGGCGCAAGCGGTCAGGCTCCAACCGGGTGGCCACCGAGCCGACGTGCGGCAACTCGGCCAGCCCGGTCAACGTGCCGCCGCCGAAGTCCAGGCAGTAGAACTGCACCTGCTCGGGCGTATGGGTCAGCGACAGCGACGACACCAGCGTGCGCAGCACGGTGCTCTTGCCGCTCTGCGGTGCTCCGGCGACCAGGAAGTGCGAGGTGGCGAGATCGAGCCACATCGGATCGCGGCGCTGCTCGTACGGCTTGTCGATCAAGCCGATCGGGAAGGTGAGCGCGGGCACGCTGCCCCACTCCATCGGACGCAGCCCTCGGTCGGTCTCGGTCAGGCGGGGCAGTAGTTCGTCCAAGGTGGGCGGCACATCCAGCGGCGGCAGCCAGACCTGGCGGGCGGGAGTACCACGACCCTTCAGCCGCTCGACGATGATGTCCATCAGCGTCGTCGCCGGACCGGTCGACTCCGGCTCGGGCGCCGCCTCCGGGCTCAGGTCCGACGTTCGCGGGACGACGTAGGCCGAACCGTAGGGCAGCATCTTGTACTGCGTGCTGTCCTGGCGCCCCGAGGTCTGCTGGGCCCGCTTGGTGTACGCGCCCGACACGTAGGCCGCCTTGAAACGCACCAGCGCCTCGGTGCCCTCCTTGAGGTAACCGTTGCCCGGCGCGCTCGGCAGCTCGTAGGCGTCGGGCACGCCGAGGACGACGCGGCTCTCCATCGCGGAGAAGGTCCGCAGGCCGATGCGGTAGGACAGGTGGGTGTCCAGCCCGCGCAGCTTGCCTTCCTCCAGGCGCTGCGACGCGAGCAGCAGGTGGACCCCGAGCGATCGTCCGAGCCGTCCGATCATGACGAACAGGTCGATGAAGTCGGGCTTGGCCGACAGCAACTCGCTGAACTCGTCGACCACGACGAAGAGCGAGGGCATCGGCTCCAGCGGCGCACCTTGTTCGCGGGCCCGCTCGTAATCCTTGAGCGAGGAGTAGTTGCCAGCGTCGCGCAGCATCTCCTGGCGGCGGTTCATCTCACCGGCCAGCGCGTCCTTCATCCGGTCGACCAGGATGAGTTCGTCGGCGAGGTTGGTGATCACCGCGCTGGTGTGCGGCAAGACGTCGAGGCTGGCGAACGTGGCACCACCCTTGAAGTCGACGAGGACGAAGTTCAGCGTCTGGGCCGAGTGGGTGAGCGCGAGGCCGAGCACCAGGGTGCGCAGCAGCTCCGACTTGCCCGAACCGGTCGCGCCGATCACCAGCCCGTGCGGTCCCATGCCGCCCTGGGCCGATTCCTTGATGTCGAGATCGATCGACTGCCCGCCACTGCCCACCCCGATCGGCACGCGCAGCCGATCGCGCGGGGCGCGAGGCCGCCAGGTGAGCGCCGTGTCGATCTGGTAGGGGTCACCCAGGCGCAGCAGGTCGGGAAGGCTCAGGTCGCTGGTGAGCGCGTCGGTCGGTTCGGCGGATCCGGCCGATATTCGCAGGGGGGCGATCGCCCGTACGAGCGTTTCCATCTCGGCCATGCTGAGCCGGTCGGCGGTGCCGAGGGGGCTCGTCGTGACCTCGCCGGTGCGGTCGAGCCGATCCATCGAGATCGCGCCGTCGTTCAGGCGAAGCTGCAGGACGCCGGCGCCCTGCTCGGTACCGAGTGCTGAATGCAGATCCAGCACCGTCACGCCCTGCACCAACCCGGTGGCCAACTGGGCCTCCGGCAGCACTCGCCCACCGTCGAGGATCACCACGACGTGCGGGCCTTCGCCTCCCCCGGCGATGCCGAAGCGGGGACGGCTGGTCAGGGTGTCACCGAACATCGCCTCGAGAGCCAGCAGATCGTCGCTGATGAGGCGCACCTGACCGACCGCGTCGTAGGCGTCGGCCGCCAGGCCCTGGGGTAGCCACTTGATCCATTCCCAGTTCTGCTGGGTCGACTCGCCCGCGCAGACGGCGACCACCACGTCATCCGGGGAATGCAGGGTGCACAACTGGCCGACGATCGAGCGGGCCAGCGCGCGCACCTCCCTGGACGGCCCGGTGAACGCGATTCGCGCGAAGGCGGTGAAGTTGATGGCGACCGGCAGGTCGGCAACGGCCTGATGCGTGCGGACGAAGCGGCGCAGCGACCCGGCCGAGATCGGCTCGAGATCCTCGATCGGCTTCGTCTCGGGCGTCACCAGCGTGATGGCCAGCCGCTGCGGGCCGTGCGCCACCCGCACCGCGAGGTAGTCGCCGTCGACCGGACGCCGTTCCCACAGCCGGGTGCCCAACGCGATGCACCACAACGAGTTGGGGGCCGGGTGATGCCACAACGCCGCGGCCCGTTGCTGCTCGGCCGCCCGACGCACGCGACGACGGACCTGGCTCAGATACCGCTGGTAGTCGCGGCGATCGCCGTCCAACCGGCGCCGCTTCTCACCGGATGAGCGGCCCATGCTGCCGCCCATCATGCCCACCATCGAGAGCGCCATCATGCCGCTGGCGAGGTAGGTCAGCGGGCTGCCACCCCCGCCGCTGACGAGCAGCGCCGTGGAACCCGCGCCGGCCGCCATCGGGAGATAGGTGAGCGCCTGCCCCATGCCGGCCGCGCTGACCGACTCGGGCAGCTCCGGCGGCGACTCGAGGACGATCTCACCTTTCGGCTCGGGAGGCGGTTGGCGGCGTAGCGGACGCCGGAACAGCTCCGTGCTCACCGAGGACCTCCGTTACCGTTGTGCGCCTACGGTTGGCTATCGTGCCTGACCGGTACAAACGCCAAAAGCATGGGCCGATGGTAAGGCCCCGCAGCGAGAGCGAGTTCCGGTGGCCGCGAGCATCACGTCCAGCACCTGTCGCCTGACTGTGATGACGCCCAAGTGGCGGGTCGACCTGGCCGTACCCGTGGACATCTCGGTGGCCGAGCTGCTGGCAACGCTGGTGCGCAGCATGGGATCCGACCTCGCCGACGAGGGCGCCTCGCACGGCGGCTGGGTCCTGCAGAAGCTCGGCAAGCCACCACTTGACCCGTCGGCGACCCTGGCGAACGCCCAGCTTCGCGACGGCGACGTGTTGCGGCTTCGTCCCGGCTCGATGCAGCTGCCCGAACTCGCTTTCGACGACGTACTCGACGCGGTGGCCACCGGCATCAACGAACGCACGCCGCGTTGGCGCGCCCAGTACACCGCTCGAGCTTCGGTGCTCTTCGCCTCCGCGGCGTTGCTGTTCGCACTGTTCGCGGCGCTGCTCACCGGCCCGAAGTGGGTCGCCCCGACCGTCACCGCGGCGGTGACCTCGGTGCTGCTGCTGCTCGCCGCGGCCGCGCTGGCCCGTGCCTACGACCAGCGCGCCGCTGGAATCACGGCGGCCAGCTTCGCCATCGCGTTCGCGGCGGCCGCCGGGGCGATGGGGCTCGGCGACAAGAAGTCGGTGCTGGAGTTCGGCGCTACGCAACTGCTACCGGGTCTGTGCGCGGCGGTGCTCGTCGCCACGCTGGCGCTCATCCTGCTCGGCGTCGGGGTCACGATCTTCGTCGCCGTCATCGCCGCCGGCATCCTCGGCGCGATCGGCGCGGGAGTCTCCAACATCGCGAGCCTCGGCGTCTACGGCGCGTCCGCGCTGGTTGCCGCGATCACGCTCGCCTGCTCGCCGTTCCTGGCCGTCCTCGCGTTCCGGCTCTCTCGCCTACCGCTGCCGTCCATCCCGTCCAGCGCCGACGATCTTCGTCGCGAGACCGGCAAGGTCGAAGGCGCCACGGTGCTCGACCAGGCCGTACGCGCCGATCAGTACCTCACCGGCCTGGTCGCGGCAACGGCGATCGCACTGGCCGCGTCCAGCATCGTGCTGGCCACCGGCGGGGTCAGCCAGCGCGTGCTGACCGCCGTCCTCGGAGCCATCTGCCTGCTGCGCGGGCGCCTCTACACCGGACGCGGTCAACGGGCCGCGATGCTGATTGCGGGAGGCGTCTCGGGTATGGCGCTGCTGGTGACCCGGGCGGCCGCGACCCATGATGTAGCGCGGGTCCTCGTGTTCGTCGTGCCGTCGATCGCGCTGGCGGCGCTGTGTCTGGTGTTCGCCGTCGCGCTGCCCGATCGTCGACTCGCGCCGACCTGGGCCCGCTTCGCCGACATCATCGAGTCGATGCTGATCCTGTCCGTCATCCCGATCGCGCTGGGGATCGTCGGCGTCTACGGCGCAGTACGCAACCTCTCGAACTAGCGCGAACTCTGAGCGAGCACCTGCCGCTCGGCTTCGGACGGATCCAGCTCTACGTACTGGATCCCGCCCCGCCACACGAGCGCCACGGTGCCCGGCCCGAGCGCGCTCAGCTGGCCGACGAGTGACATGTTCAGGCTCATCATGGAAGCCAGGGCCGTCGCGACCGCGGAGCTGACCTGGCCGAACAGCATCAGCTCGGCCCGCCCGAGCGAACTCAGATCGGACAGAGTGGCAACCGACCTCAGGTCGAGACGGCATTGCCACGGGCCCGCTTCACCGAGCCCCCCGACCTCGGCCGGGCGGTCGTCGACGATCAGCACCGGCGCGTCGGGCGTGCCGGGCGGCGGGAAGCCGGCGCCGGGCGGGGCGATCGAGACGTCGAAGCCATGCCGGACCACCGCACCCCAGGCCTGCGGTCGCGGGCTCTGCACCCGCACCACGGCGCCGACCGTCGCCGCGCGCATCGTCAGCAACTGCACCGGAACAGCGCCGGACAGGACAGCGATCCGGGTGCCCTGGGGACGGAAGAGGCGCAGGTCGACGGGTGTGGTGCGGCGGCTGCCGACGCGGATGCCGGAGGACTGTGCGGGCGCGGTATCCCCGCCCGCGATCGAGGCCGATATCGAGGCGAGCATCAGGCCATTCCCTCGCTGAAACCGAGCGGGGTCGAGGCCCGCAGCAATATGCCCTGCTCGCCGTGGAGACGCTGGACGGCCAGCCCCGCCTTGCCGATGCGCTGCTTCAGGCCGTCTGCCAGCGCTTGCGCATCTCGATCGTCAGGAGCGCTGAGGCGCACCAGCAATGTGCTCCGCGCCGGGGCGCCGCGCCGGCCCGGCGTGACGACCAAGGTTGTCGCGGCGATACGTCCCGGTAGATAGGGCAGGACGTCGGTGAGCCGCCGCATCGCCCCGCCGGCCGAGCCCCCCACCGCCACGCTCGAGGAGTAGGTACCGCCGACTCGGATGCCGCTGGACGTCTCGTTCGTCGCGGCGGCCCCCCGGCCGGTCGCGGAGGTGGTCGGCCCCAGGCAGTTGTCGAGCAGGCGATGGACGGCCCCTTCGTCCAACGTGCTGACGTGCAGCGTCGAGGAACCCAGCACCTCCTCGGCCCGCATCGCGCACCGGCGCAAGATCTGCGCGACCGCGGCGTCGGAGCCACCTCGGGCCGACAGCGCCGGTGCCGCTCGCAGCGAATCGAGGGTGAGCACGCAATACCTCGCGGCGGTCTTGGCCAGGATGGGACTCGGCGGGGTCGGTGCCGCGGCCGGGACGGTCGGTGGGGTCACGAAATTGATCAGCCGGACGCTGGCCAGCGCGACGTCCTCGATCGTCAGCAACGATGCCAACCCGGCCAGCGGCACGGGGGCGTCGTCGTTGAAGATGCTGTCCTGCCGAAGCTCGAGCGCCAGGGCCCACGTCGTGCCCGCCCGGACGACGGCGATCGGGGATCCCCCACTCGCGACGTCGACCACGTCGTACGGGCCGACGAGCGAGGCCAGCCCCGGGTACCGCCGCTGGTCACGGCGGCGTCCGGACAGACGCAGCCGCGACACCAGCACCTGATAGAGCCACCGGCGCTGAACCGGCACCACGGCAAGCAGCGCGAACGGCACGCCCACCGCGATGCCCACCACGACCCACGCGTGCTGGCCGGCGATTCCCGCGACGATGGCCGCCGCCGCGATCTCGAGCAGTACGAGCTGGGCGAAGCGCAGGGAACTCGAGGAGCTCGGCGTCGCGCCGTGCGCCGGCTCGCCGGGCCGCGAGCGTCCGGTGCCTGACGGCTGCACGGTCGGCTGGGACCAGCCGTCAGGTGCGGCCGAGCCCGTCGTCGGCCCAGAAGTGCGCTGCGCGTTGGTCACTGACTCTCCTTGCACCGACTGAGAAACCCGGTCGACTGGTGCTCGGCATCATCGCAGGTCATGACGATCTGGCCGAAGCCGTATCCTTTCCGACGGTCGTCGCAGCGACGGCCACCGGACTGTGGAAGGGGCAGGCGTGCAGTCACGCCGCGATCAGCTGCAGGCATATCGGTTCCTGACCCGGCGTGCGCTCGCCGCCCTGGTCGTCGGCGAGCCCGACGTGCCCGAACCGCCGATGCGCCGCCTCTCGCTCACCACGATCACCGGCATCATGGTCGCGATCCTGGTGGCGGCCGGCTTCGGCGTTTACGGCCTGATCAAGCCCGGCTCGAACACGAAGCTGAGTACCGGCACGATCTACATCGAGCGCGAAACGGGCGCGCGGTTCGTCCTCATCGACGACAAGCTGCACCCGACCCTCAACTACACCTCCGCCGTGCTCGCGGCGGTCACCGGCGAGCAGCAGGGCAAGGTTGCCGTCAAGACAGTGAGCGCGTCGACGCTGGCGCACAAGCCGCACGACTCGACGATCGGCATCGATGGCGTGCCCGATTCGCTGCCCCGCAACACCAACCGTCTGGTGCGCTCGCCCTGGACCGTCTGCTCCCAAGTTGTCGCCCAGCAGACCGACGACAACATCGCCAAGGTGTCGGTCTCCGTCGGCGACTCGGCGCAGACCACGCCCCTGCCGCAGCCAGATGACGGAGTCGTCGTCGCTAGCCCGAGCAGTACTCAGCGGTACCTGCTCTGGCACGGCGAGCGGTTGGAGATCGCGTCACCGGTGGTCGCGCGGGCCCTGAACCTGCAGACCGGTCAACCTCTCCTGGTGGGTACGGCGTTCCTCAACGCACTACCGCAGGGCCCCAGGCTGACCGTGCCGTCGATCCCCTCCGCCGGCCAGCTGGGTTCGTCGGTGGGCAATACGCCGACGTATGTCGGGCAGCTCGTCCAGATCGCCGACGACGGCAGTTACCTGCTCGTGCTGTCCGACGGAGTCGTGGGCGTGCAGCCCTTCGAGGCGGCGTTGTTGCAAACGTTGCCGCTCGCCGGCGAGCGGCGCAGCCCGGTGCGGGTCAAGCGCAGTGTCGCGCTGGGACTGCCCACCTCCCCGTCCGGCGCCCAGGTCCTGCAACAGTTCGCCAACCTGCCCGGCAGCGGGCTGCCCCAGCTTCCCGATGCGCCGGCGCAGGCCGGGGGCATCTGCGTTCAGTTCCGGGAGAACGCGTCGCTCGTGCTGGCCACACCGCCGGGAACGGCTCCATCGAACGGCACCCGTATCGACGACTCGGCGCAGTCCAAGCAAGGCTTCGCCGACGAGGTCCGGGTGCCGGCCGAGAAGGCCGCGCTGGCCCGGTCGGACAATCCGAAGTCCGCCACCCGCTTCGTTATCGCCGCGCCCGGCCGCAAGTTCGCCGCGTCGGCGCTGGCGCTCAACGGCCTGGGCTACAACGCGGTCACGCCGGTGACTCTGCCGGACAATCTGCTGCTGCTCATCCCATCGGGGCCGGCCTTGGATACCAACTCGGCGCGGTTGCCGGTTGCCGGCTCGTAAATCCTGGAAATACGCGGCGCAACCATACACTTTGCAACTTGTCGCGAAGCCTGTGCTAATTCTGTAGCTTGTTGGCCGAAGGTGCGTTCCCAGTGGGGGGGCGCGTACATGACCGACAGAAGCGAGGGACAACGTGACCGGAGCATTCGGCGTCGAACAGGAAGCGATGCAGCGCGGTGCCACCGCCGTCGAGGAGGCCCACGGGCAGGTGCAGGGCCTGATCCAGACGCTGCGCACCGATGTCGAGACGATGCTGGGCGGCTGGTCCGGCCAGGCCGCGAACGCGTTCGTCGGCGTGCACGAGGCCTTCGAGACCCAGGCTCGCAACATCAACACGGCGCTGGACGGGATGCACACCGCGCTCGTGTCGACGCACTCGACGTACGGCACGCAGGAAAGCGACCAGACGTCGACGTTCACCAACATGACCGGCAACATCAACGGCTGAGCCAGCCGCATACTTCGACACGAACGAGAGGCTTGGATACACGATGGGCGAGATCAAAGTAACGTTCGAGTCCCTGCAGTCTGGCCAGCAGGGCATTGCCAGGACCTACAGTTCACTGGTCGCCACGCTCGAGGACCTCGAGAAGAACCTGGCGCCAATGGTCAGCACGTGGACCGGTACCGCGCAGACGGCCTACCACGAGCAGAAGACCAAGTGGGACACCGCGGCCGCCAACCTGTCGCAGGTGCTGAACCAGATCGGATCGGCCGTGGGCGCCGCGCACGAGAACTACACCGCCGCCGAGACCGCCGCTCGCAACAACTGGACCTGATCCCCCGCTTCCCGGCTGGCCGGATCGCAGGTTGCCTGGCGATCCGGCCAGTGCGCGTTAGCTGCGATGGCGATGAGGACTTGAGGAGGAGCGATGGCCAGAATAGATGAGGGCGGCAGCAGCGGGCCCAGTTCGGTTCCGCACACCCAGGGCTTCAAGGTCGACCCGGACACTCTCACGTCCGTGGCCGATATGGTGAAGAACCTGCTCGCGGATGTATCCGGCGACACGAATATGACCGGGAATCTGCAACACTATACGGAAAAGGGAAAGGGTGAGGCCCTTTCCAATACGCAGGACGGCCTCGGCAAGCTTTACGGCACGGAAGACAATGCATTCTCGAACGCCTACACCGCCGTGTACCAGGGCGTGCAAAAGACGTACGCGGCCATGAAGCAGCAATTGACCAGCCTGGAAAGCGCCTGCCGCACGACAGCACAGCAATATCAGCACCACGACGACGATGCCAAGACCAACGTCACACAAAGCGGCGAGATCTGAGGGCGACGATGGCAGAGGACACTGGGCACTACGCGACCCACTCGCAGGATTTCAATATCGTCGTCGATCACTACGGCGATGCCGAAGGCACCGCAAAGCAATTCGCGGACAGCAATCCGGATTCGCTCAACGGTCTACTGACCGCGCTGCAGGACACCTTCAACTTCATCGAGGAGCAGCTGTCGCCCCGGCTGCTCAAGATCGGGCAGAACCTCGCCGATTGCTGGCAGGGCGACAACGCCAACAAGGCGATCGACATCCTCAACCAGTTGCTCGCTGACTGCGACTCGGCCGGCGGGTCGAGCACCGAGAGCAAGTCGCTCTCGTACAGCATGTCGAGCACCTACGCCGGCATCAGCACTCTGCAGGCCGGCTGGCGCCAATGCAAGGCGGATGCGGCCAACCTCAAGACCGGGTTCAGCGTCACCGATGCGGCGATCAAGGGTGACTTCAGCGGGGGCAACGACCAGGGCGCGAAGAACATCTACGACGCGTTCACCAGAACCGAGAACGACGCCATGCACCAGATGCCGAACACTCTGGTCTGGCACAACCCCCTCGGCGACCGCGACCACAGCCCGGGCCCACCCAAGCCTTCCGGCCCCCCCGGCCCGGGGCACATCCCACCGGGGCCGGGGCACATCCCGCCCGGTCCGGGGCACATCCCGCCCGGTCCGGGGCACATCCCGCCCGGTCCGGGGCACATCCCACCGGGAACCCCCGGACCTCCCGGTCCGGGGCACATCCCCGGCACCGGTATCGACGGCGGCGGCGGGCTTCCCGGCACCGGCATCGACACCAGTGGTGGGCTCGCCGGGATCGGCGACGGCGGCGGCATCGGAGGCGGCGGTGGTGGCCTCGGCGGCGGCCTCGGTGGCGGTAGTGGCCTCGGCGGCGGCGTCGGGTCCGGCGGAGCAGGAGCCGGGGCCGGTGGTGGTGGTCTCGGAGCTGCCGGTGCTGGCAGTGGTCTCGGAGCGGGCGGTGCCGGGGCCGGCGCCGGCGCGGCCGGAGCTCGGGGCGCCGGAATGATGCCGATGCATCCCAGCGGCGGCAACGACGAGCAGGAACGTGAGCGCTCGACCTGGCTCACCGAGGAAGACGACGTCTGGGGCGACGACGACGATCTGCCCCCGAAGCTGCAATGACCCAGTCCCGTTCAGCGGGTGTGGCCGGTCGCGTCAAGCGGCCGGCCACACTCCTGTTGCAGCTGATGTGCGTGATCGCACTGCTGGTGAGCGGCACGGTGCTCGCGCCGAGCGCCGACGCCGATCCGGGTGCCCTGCAGTCGCAGGAGTGGTGGATCAGCCGCCTCGGCCTCAACGACGCCTGGAAGATCAGCAAGGGAGCGGGGGTCACCGTCGCCGTGCTCGACAGCGGCGTCAAGGCCGCCGTCGGCGACCTGCGAGGCGTCGTCCTGCCCGGCTTCGACGTGTCCGGGCCGGGCGATGCCCGCACCGACCCGGACGGGCACGGCACCTCCATGGCCGTCGAGGTGGCCGGCCGGGGCACCAGTCCCGGGATGCTGGGTGTCGCTCCGGCCGCGCGCATCCTGCCGGTTGTCGTACCGGTCCAGAACCAGGACGACTACACCACCACGGCGCTCAACCGATTGTCCGGCGGCGCGCACCCCCCGCAGATCGTCAACATGTCCTACGGCACTGCCGGCGCGTGCCCGGACAACCTGCAGGCCGCGGTCAAGAAGGCCGTCGACAAGGGCATGATCCTCGTCGCGTCAGCCGGTAACAACGGGACGAGCTCGAATCAGAGCCAGGCGCCGGCCAACTGCGCCGGTGTCGTCGCGGTGGGCGCCTACGGAAACGACCTCAAGCCGTGGAGCGGCAGCGAGCGGCAGTCCTACGTAGGGCTGGCCGGGCCCGGCGTGCGGATCGTCGGGTACAACGCGGCCACCTTGCAGACCGAGCACTACGACGGGACGAGCGACGCCGCCGCCATCGTGTCGGGCAGCATCGCCCTGGTCCGCTCCCACTTCCCGACGATGCCGTCGCGGCAACTCGTCGCCCGGTTCATCGCGACGGCGCGGCAGTTCGACGGCGCGCAGGGTTCGCACAGCGACGTTCTCGGCTGGGGCGCCGCCCGGCCACATCACGCGCTGACCGACCAGGTTGCGGCGAACGCGCCGAACCCGATCTACGACGCGCTGGCCCGGGTGAGCACCGGCGAACCGTCAGCACCGACGTCGTCCGCCGCGACGGCGCCGGGCGGCCAGGCCTCGACCGGTACGGGACACGCCGCGAGTAGCTCGAGCAACACCGGCATTGTGATCGGCATCGTCGCTGCTGTGGTGGTCGTCGTATTGGTCGTGATCGGGTTCGCCCTTCGCCAACGGCGCCGGGCACGCTGGGTTCGCTGAGGTCAGCGAGCGGTCTGGTTGAACCAGGTGCCCCGTCGCACGACGGCGGCCGCGAGACCGGCCACGATGGCCAGCCCGAGCAACATCGCGCCGATCCCGAGAGCGAGATGCTCGAGGTGACGATCGCGACCCGGTTGCGGCGCTGCGGCGTTGAGGGGAACCGGCTTGGCCGGCTTAGGTGCTGCCGCCGCGTCGTCACGGACGGCCGTCACCGCAAGATACGGATTGACCGTCCCGTAGCCGTAGGACTGGCTCGGCACGGTAATCCCCGGCGGCGGATCGGCGGTCGCTTCGATGCGGGCCCGCACCTGGGCGGCGGTCAACGTCGGGTGGGCCGCGCGCACCAGAGCCACGGTCCCGGTGACGAACGGGGCGGCGAAGCTCGTGCCGTCCAGCGGCAGGTAGCCCCGGATCGGTGCGGGGGCCTCGACCTTCACCCCGGGCGCGGCGAGATCGACATAGTTGCCCGTCTCGGAGAACTGGGCGACCTGGTCCTGGTTGTCGGTGGCGGCGACGGCGAGGACGGTCGGATACGCGGCCGGGTAGGCCACCAGGTTGCCGGACTGGGCGTCGTTGCTGGCCGCGGCCACCACCACGATGTTGGCGGCCTCGGCCCGAGCCACCGCCGCCCGCATCACCGAGACGTCGACGTTCGTCGCCCAGGAGATGTTGATGACCCGGGCGTGCGCAGCGATCGCCGCATCGATACCGGCCGCGATGCCCTCGGCGGTGCCGTCCTTCTGCTGATTCGACTGCTTGATCGGCACGATCGTCACGCCGGGGGCAACGCCGAGGAACGCGACGTCGAGGATCTTCGGGGCGGCGATGATGCCGGTGACCGCGGTTCCGTGGCCGTAGCAGTCGCGGGTGTCGTTGGCCGCGAAGCCGCCACCCCACACATTCGTGCCGCCGGCGTAGTGGATCTGCGCCATCTGGGGCTGGTCCCGGTTGATACCGCTGTCAATGACCGCGACCTTCACCCCTTCGCCGTCGGTGATCGGCCATACCTTCTGGAAACCGAGCCGCTCCTGCGCCCAGGGCGTGGTTCCGGCGTCATCGCCGCCGGGCTTGACGTTGCACTCGGGCGGGGCGGCGGACGCGCTCGGTGGGCCGATGAGGACGCTGCCCGGGCCGGCGGCTACGAGCACGACGGCGAGCGCGGTGCAGGTGCTCAACAGGCGTCTCATAACGCCTCTAGCTTCGCAGACTCGACACCGGCTGCAGCGTCGGGTGTGGGCACGGTTTCACGCAGGCGGAAAGGGGGTGTGACGGCTACGTGGCAGCCGCCGATCGATCCGGGTCGCGACCTCCGCCCAGGCCGGATGCAGCACGACCGGCAGTAACAGCGCGCCGGCGCAGGCACCGCCGATTAAGTCGCAGACCCAGTGGTAGTCGAGCAGCGTCATCCCGACGACGACGGCGATGGGGGCCACGATCCGGATCGCCCGCAGGACGAGGATCAGCCGCGCCGGTGCCCCGACGCGGATCGCGCACCAGCTGACCGTCCCCCAGATCAGAACGCTGTTGGCGAGATGTCCGGACGGGTAGGAGTCCGGGTGGTTGACCTGATCGGTGGCGAGCACCGGGGGGTAGCGGTCGACGGCGTGCTTGAGCGCGTAGACGACCACGATCAGCGCGGCCAGGGCGATCACGAAACGCAGCACGCTCTCACTGCTACGCGAGCGCCAGGTCAGGTACACGATCACCGGGATCGAGACGTAGAGCACCGGCGTCCGATTGCCGAACATCACCAGCGCCTTGAGGAACGGCTTGGCGCCGTCGTTGTCGCGCAGGCCCCAATCGAGCATCCGCCGTGACACGGACCCGTCGAGGTGGGTCAGCGGACCGTGGTTCGCGACATCCAGGGTGGTGTAGAGCAGCACGAGACCGAAGACACCGACCAGCCACCAGGGCGGCGCGCCGGCAACACGAGCCGGAGCCGCTCGACGCAGCTCAGTCAGCACTCGGCTTGGTGGCCCCCGGGTCCGAGGACTCGGCCGGTTTGTCGGCCGGCGGCACCGGCGCCTGCTCGATCGCCTCGGCCTTGTGCGCCTCGCGGGCCGAGTCGTCGTCGCTCATGCCCTTCATCTCGGTCTTGAAGATGCGCAGGGACTTGCCGACCGACTTGGCCATATCCGGCAACTGCTTCCAGCCGAAGAACAGGATGGCGGCGACGATGAGCAGCGGAATCAAATGTCCCGGCGAAAAGATCTCCATGACCGGCTTCCTTTGGGCGTTGCGTGAACGTGGCCAGCGTACGGCTACGAGACTACGCCAGCCGGTGCGGTGAACGGTTGCAGAGCCGCGGCGAGATCACTGTTCACCCGGGCGTTGACGAGCGTTCCCTCGGCCCGGTGATCGGTCGAGAGCACCTCACCCGCCTGGTGGATCCGGGCCACGAGATCGCCGCGCGCATACGGAACCAGCACCGTCACGTCCACATCCGGGCGAGGCAGACGATCGTCGATCACGGCCTGCAGCTTGTCGATGCCCTCGCCGGTCTGCGCCGACACGAACAGCGCGTCCGGCGCCAGGCGGCGCAACCGCATCAACATCTCCGGGTCGGCCGTGTCGACCTTGTTGAACACGAGCTGCTCAGCGACAGCCAGCGCATCGATGTCGGCGAGCACTTCGCGAACGGCCCGGATCTGGGCCTCCGGGTCGGGGTCGGCGGCGTCGACGACGTGCAGGATGAGGTCGGCATCGGCGACCTCCTCGAGCGTGGAACGGAACGCCTCGACGAGCTGGTGCGGCAGGTGCCGGACGAAGCCCACCGTGTCGGCGAGGGTGTAGACGCGCCCGTCGCTGGTCTCGCAGCGGCGGATGGTCGGATCCAGGGTGGCGAACAGGGCGTTCTCGACCAGGACGCCGGCCCCGGTGAGCCGGTTCAGCAGCGAGGACTTGCCGGCGTTCGTGTAGCCGGCCAGCACCACGGCGGGTACTCGGCGCTCGACGCGCTGGGCCCGCTTGGCGTCCCGGGACGTCTTCATGTGCGAGATCTGCTTGCGCAGCTTGGCCATCCGGGCGGTGATGCGACGGCGGTCGATCTCGATCTTGGTCTCACCGGGACCGCGTCCACCGATGCCGGCGCCGCCGGCCGCGCGGCCACCGACCTGCCGGGACAGCGACTCGCCCCAACCCCGCAGGCGGGGCAGCAGGTACTGCATCTGGGCCAGCTCGACCTGGGCCTTGCCCTCCCTGGACCGGGCGTGCTGGGCGAAGATGTCGAGGATCAGCGCGGTGCGGTCGACGACCTTGACCTTGACGACGTCCTCCAGCTGGCGCAGCTGGCCGGGGGTGAGTTCGCCGTCGCAGATCACCGTGTCGGCGCCATTGGAACTGACGACGTCGCGCAGCTCCTTGGCCTTGCCGGATCCGATGTAGGTGGCCGGATCCGGGCGGTCGCGGTGCTGGATCAGCCCGGCGAGCACGTCGGATCCAGCGGTTTCGGCCAGCCGGGCCAGCTCGTAGAGCGAGTTCTCCGCCTCGACCAGGGTGCCCGTGGTCCATACGCCGACCAGGACGACGCGCTCCAGACGCAGCTGCCGGTACTCGACCTCGCTGACATCGGCGAGTTCGGTGGACAGCCCGGCGACTCGGCGCAGCGCGTTGCGGGCGTCGAGTTCGAAATCGCCGTTGTCGGCGTCAGGTGATCCGGAGAATTCAGTCATCGTCCATCCATCGTGACACGGACGAGGAGCCGGTCGCGAACGATTACCCGACAGGCGCGCCTGCGTGATGCGCCCCATGCGGCGCGTGCCTTCCCAGCCGTTCCTTGATCAACAGCCACTCAGCGAGCCAAATCGCATGCTGAAGGGCTGTTGATCAAGGACAACAACGCAGATCGCCGGATCCGGCGGATTAGTAACGGTCGAGCCAATCAAGGCGGATTAGTAACGGTCGAGCCAATCAGGGTCGAGGTCGATCTCGGCGACCAGCACCGCCGGTCCGGCCAGGTAGACATCGCCGTCGGTACGCCAGGTGACCCGGCAGGTGCCGCCCGGGACGTCGACCTGCCAGGTGCTGCCGTCCGGGCCGCTGCCCTCGGCGGCCACCACCGCGGCGCAGATGCCGGTGCCGCACGAGCGCGTCTCGCCCACGCCCCGTTCGTGCACGCGCATCGCCAGGTGCCGGGGCCCCACCCGCACCACGAACTCGACGTTCTGCCCGTCCGGGCGGGCCGGCTCGATCACCGGCGGGCGGCTGAGGTCCAGCGCGGCGAGCTCGGCCCGAGTCGGCACGGCGACCACGACGTGCGGATTCGGCATCTCCACCGCGACGCCGGGGACGGCGTCGATCGATGGGGCGGCGGTGGCGACCGGCCGGTCGGCAAGAGCCAGCGGCTTTCCCATGTCCACGATGACGTCACCCTCGTCCGTGAGCCATGTGCGCTTGACTCCGCCACGTGTCGCCACCGCCGCATAGTCATCAACGACGCCGACCGCCTGGAGGTATCGGACGAAAACCCGCACACCGTTTCCACACATGGATGCAACGGACCCGTCGGCATTTCGGTAGTCCATGAAGTACTCGGCTTCGGCCGACATTTCGGCGCTTTCGCGCGCATTCTCCGAGCGGACGACGCGCAGCACACCGTCGGCGCCGATGCCCGAATGCCGATCACACAAAGCCCGCGTCAGCTCGGGGGTCAGTTCCAGGGCGCCGTCGAGGTCGGGCACGATCACGAAGTCGTTCTCAGTGCCGTGCCCCTTCACGACGCGCAGCCGATCCATGGCCTCAGCCTACGGCTGTACCGCGTCGATAAGCCGACCGTGCACGTCCGGCGACGCAGCGTCGAACCAGCGGATCCGCGGATCGCGCCGGAACCAGGACCGCTGCCGCCGCACGAACCGCCGGGTGGCGCGCGCCGTGGCCTCGACCGCCTCCCCCAGATCGCCCACCACCGTCCCGTCGTCGTCCAGGCAGTCGAGCAGCTGCGCGTAGCCCAGTGCCTTGCCCGCGGTGGGACTGCCGCGAAGGCCCGCCGGCAGCAGGGCCCGCACCTCGTCCAGGAAGCCGGCCGACATCATCCGGTGCACTCGCGCCTCGACGCGCTCGTCCAGATCGTCGCGGTCCAGACCGAGCTGCACGCAGTCGTACATGGACTCGAATCCCGGCATGGTGGCCACGAACGGGCGTCCGGTCAGCTCGATGACCTCCAGGGCGCGCACGATCCGCCGCCCGTTCGTCGGCAAGATCGAGACCCCGGCAGCGGGATCGAGGGTGGCCAGCCGAGCGTGCAGCGCCGCCGCGCCGACGTCGTCGAGCTCGGCGTAGAGGCGGGCCCGGATCTCCGGCGATTCCCCGGGAAACTCCAGCCGATCCAGCGCCCCGCGCAGGTAGAGCCCCGAGCCGCCGACCAGGATCGGCAGGCGGCCCCGCGCGCGGATCTCGGCGATGGCGGCCCGGGCCAGCTGCTGGTACTCGGCCACCGCCGCCGACTTGCCGATCGACCAGATGTCGAGCAGGTGATGCGGCACGCCCTGACGTTCGGCAGCGGGCAGCTTGGCGGTGCCGATGTCCATGCCGGCGTAGAGCTGCATCGAGTCGGCGTTGACGATCTCGGCGTTCAGCCGTTGCGCGAGCGCCACGGCCAGGTCGGACTTGCCGGTCGCGGTCGGGCCGACGACGGCGACGACGTCAGGCACGAGCCGTCCACGCCGCCGCGAAGTAGCCCACGCCGTAGGGCGCGTCGGCGTAGAGCAGTTCGGCGTCGTAGTCGCCGCTGAGCACCGCGGCGGCCGCCTGCCAAGCCGGAACCCCCGAAGCGAGCAATTCGGCGCCCAGCGCGGCGTCCAGCCCGGCCAGGGCCTCGATGTCGCCGTCGCGCAGCGCCGCCACGACGCCCTCGTCGAACGGCTCGGCGCGCGGATCCAGGTAGCCGGGGGCCTTGGTCGAGTGGCGGGCGCTGCCGTCGCCCATCACGATCAACCCCACCCGTTCGGACTCGGCCAGCGCCAGCAGGTCCACCGCCGCCCGGCTGGCCGCGAAGTCGGGGCCGATGGAGAAGCCGACCGCCCCGGTGCTCGGCCCGAGCGCGTCGGCCAGCAGCCAAGCGCCGACGGTCAGCGAGAGCGGCAGCTCGAGGGCTCCCCCACAGGCCGGCGAGCCCAGGTGAACGTCCAGTGATACCCCGTAGCCGGACAGGCTGCCCCGGGCGACCGGAGAGTGCATCACGGACGTATCGCCCGAACCCAGCATCGCGAGCCGCGTGACGCCGCTGCCGTGAACCCGGTGCAACGCGGTCGCGCCGGCGGCCCGAAGCGGTTCGAGCTCGACCGACGCCGCCCCCGCGACCGACGGCACGAGCAGCGGCGGATTGGGTAAGAATGCGGCAGCGGCGATCACCGTGGCACAGTATCCGTCCCCTCACACGAGCTGATCGTGTCTAATGCAGGGTCATGAGCTCGGAGTGGGGACGCATCGACGAGGACGGCACGGTCTATGTGCGCACGTCCGAGGGTGAGCGCGTCGTCGGTTCCTGGCAGGCCGGAGACGCAGAAGCCGGCCTCGCCTACTACGTGCGGCGCTACGAAGATCTCGAGACCGAGGTGACCCTGCTCGAGCAGCGCCTCGCCTCGGGCGCCGGGGATCCCGGGTCCACCCGCACCCATGCGGTCGAGCTGCACGAGCAGCTGCCGACCGCATCGGCGGTCGGAGATCTGGACGCTCTCGACAAGCGCCTGACCGCGCTGGTCGAGTCAGCATCGGAACGGGCTGATGCCAACGCGGCGGCCCGCGCCCAGGCCCGCGCCGATGCGGTCGCGGCCAAGGAGCGCCTGGCCGCGGAGGCCGAACAGCTCGCCGAGTCCGGCACGTCCTGGAAGGTGTCGGGTGATCGGCTGCGGGCCATCGTCGACGAGTGGAAGCAGATCAAGGGTGTCGATCGCAAGACCGACGACGTGCTGTGGAAGCGGTTCGCCGCCGCCCGGGACGCGTTCGGCAAGCGCCGCGGCCAGCACTTCGCATCGCTCGACGCCGAGCGCGGCGCGTCCCGGCAGGCCAAGGAGAAGTTGATCGAGCGGGCCGAGGAGCTCGCCCAGTCCTCGGATTGGAAAGAGACGGCCGGGGCCATGCGCGATCTGATGACGGAGTGGAAGGCGGCCGGGCGGGCCGGGCGCGACATCGAGGAATCGCTGTGGACACGCTTCCGCGCCGCGCAGGACGGGTTCTTCGCGCGTCGTTCGGCCACCTTCGCCGAGCGGGATGCCGAGCAGGTCGACAACCAGCGCGCGAAGGAAGCGATCATCGCCGAGGCCGAGGCGCTCGACCTGCGGGATCCGAAAGCCGCCCAGTCGACCTTGCGGGCGCTGCAGAGCCGCTACGACGCCGTCGGGCACATCCCGCGCGACGCGATGCGCCGAACCGATGACCGGATGCGAGCGGCCGAGCAGCGGGTGCGTGACGCGGTCGACGCCGAATGGAAGCGCGGCAGCATCGAGTCCAATCCGTTCCTCGCCGAGCTTCGGGCCCGGTTGGCCGAGGCCGAGGCAAAGCTGGAACGCGCCAAGCACGCCGGGGATGCCGCGCGCATCGCCAAGGCCGAGGCCGAGGTGGCGCAGCGTCGTTCGCTCATTCCGGACTGAGCTCGGCCGGGTAGGTCAGTCGCTGGGCCACTCCGACCTCAGCAGGCCCATGATCACCTCGTCCTCGTAGGCGCCGCGGACCCAGCAGTGCTCGCGGCGCCGGCCTTCCTCGACGAATCCGACCTTGCGGTAGGACGCGATGGCCCGCTCGTTGGACGCCACCACGACCAGGTGCAGCCGGCGCAGGTTGCGACGCGTGAACGCGTACTCGGCCAGCACCCGCAGCGCGTCCGTGCCGTATCCCTTGCCGACCGCATCGGCGGTGAGGCCGATGCCCACCTCGGCGTGCCGGGCGAGGGTGTCCTCGTGCATCAGCGTGCACCGGCCGACCAGCTGATCGTCGGCGGTGACGGCAAATTCGACGTGGTCGGTGGTCGCACGACGCCGGGCGACCTTCTCGTCGAACTCCACGCGGGTTACCGGCGCGGCCGGAGTGGGGTTGCGTTCCTCCCAGGTATCGAGATCCGCGGACATCTCATAGAGCGTCGGCAGATCCTCGACGCGAACGGGACGCAGTTCGACGAGGTCACCGGTCAGCACGTGGCTGAGATTACGGTCTCGTGCAATTACGTATCCTCGACTGGTCATGCGCACCTACTCGATCCGCACCTACGGGTGCCAGATGAACGTCCACGACTCCGAGCGGCTGGCCGGGCTGCTCGAGGACGCGGGCTACGTCCGGGCGCCCTCCGCCAGCGGCGACGACGTCGATCTGGTCGTGTTCAACACCTGCGCGGTGCGCGAGAACGCCGACAACCGCCTCTACGGCAACCTGGGCCGTCTCTACCCGGCCAAGCAGCACCGTCCGGGCATGCAGATCGCGGTCGGCGGTTGCCTGGCCCAGAAGGACCGCGGCACCATCGTCGATCGCGCGCCGTGGGTCGACGTCGTTTTCGGAACGCACAACCTGGCTGCCCTTCCGGTGCTGCTCGAACGCGCTCGGCACAACGCCGAAGCGCAGGTAGAGATCGTCGAGGCCCTGCAGAACTTCCCGTCCGATCTGCCGTCGCGGCGCGAATCCCCTTACAGCGCTTGGGTTTCCGTGTCGGTGGGATGCGACAACAGCTGCACGTTCTGTATCGTGCCCTCCCTCCGCGGAGCCGAGACGGATCGCCGTCCGGGCGACGTGCTCGCCGAGATCCGGGCGCTCGTGGAGTCCGGAGTCGTCGAGGTCACCCTGCTGGGGCAGAACGTGAACTCCTACGGCCGATCGTTCGGCGACCAGCTCGCGTTCGGGAAACTGTTGCGCGCCTGCGGTTCGGTCGACGGCCTGGAACGGGTGCGATTCACCAGCCCGCACCCGCGTGACTTCACCGACGACGTGATCGCCGCGATGGCCGAGACGCCGAACGTCATGCCGGCGCTGCACATGCCGTTGCAGTCCGGCTCGGACGCGATGCTGCGGGCGATGCGCCGTTCGTACCGGCAATCGCGGTACCTGGAGATCATTTCCCGGGTCCGGGCCGCGATGCCGGACGCCGCGATCACCACCGACATCATCGTGGGCTTCCCGGGCGAGACGGACGACGACTTCGAGCAGACGCTTTCGGTCGTCCGCGAGGCTCGGTTCGCGAGCGCGTTCACGTTCCAGTACTCGAAGCGTCCCGGCACTCCGGCCGCCACGATGGACGACCAGGTGCCCAAGCCCGTCGTGCAGGAACGTTACGAGCGGCTGATCGAGTTGCAGGACGGCATCGCCTGGGACGCCAACCGCGCGCTCGTCGGCCGCGAGGTCGAGGTCCTCGTCAGCCGCGGCGAGGGCCGCAAGGACGGCGCCACCGGGCGCGTCTCAGGTCGGGCCCGCGACGGCCGGCTGGTGCACGTCGCCATCGGCGACGCGACGGTGACGCCCGGGGACACGATCACCGCGACGGTCACCTACGCCGCCCCGCACCATCTCGTCGCCGACAGCGCCATCACGTCGCACCGGCCCTGGCGGGGCACCACCGAGATCGCCCACCAACCAACCCCCCAGCTACTGACGATCGGCCCCCGCCCGAGCCTCGCTTGATCATCTCTGCCGTAGGTACCTTCAGTGGTCCAGTAAGCAGAGATGATCAAGAGCAGATCTGAGCTAGTGGGCGACTTCGGTGGTGCGGGATTCGCGGACGACGGTGACCCGGATCTGGCCCGGGTAGGTGAGCTCGTCCTCGATCTGCTTGGCGATCTCGCGGGCGATGACCTGGGCGGCCAGGTCGTCCACTTCCGAGGGCTGCACCATGACGCGTACCTCGCGGCCGGACTGCATCGCGAACACCTTCTCCACGCCGGCCTTCGCGTTGGCGATCTCCTCAATGCGGGCCAGCCGCTTGACGTAGGTCTCGAGCGACTCCCGCCGAGCCCCGGGACGGGCGGCGGAGCAGGTGTCCGAGGCCTGGGTGAGGACCGCCTCGATGGTGCGTGGCTGGACCTCGTTGTGGTGCGCTTCGACCGCGTGCGCGACGGCCTCGGTCTCGCCGTACTTGCGCAACAGGTCGGCGCCGATGATCGCGTGGCTGCCCTCGACCTCGTGGGTGAGCGCCTTGCCGATGTCGTGCAGGAACGCGCAGCGCTTGATGAGCGTCGGTTCCAGGCCCAACTCGGCGGCCATGACCCCGGCGATGTGCGCCGTCTCGATCAGGTGGCCCAAGACGTTCTGCCCGTAGCTCGTGCGGTACTTCAGCCGTCCCAGGGTGGGCAGCAGGCGCTCGTCCAGATCGGAGACGCCGACCTCGGCGAGCGAATCGCGGGCCGCCCGAAGGCACAGCTCGTCGACCTCGATCTTGCTCGCCTCGTAGATCTCCTCGATGCGGTGCGGGTGGATCCGCCCGTCGAGGATCAGCTTCTCCAGGGTCAGCCGGCCGATCTCGCGGCGCACCGGGTCGAAACAGGACAGCAGCACCGCCTCGGGTGTGTCGTCAATGATCACGTTCACGCCGGTGACCGCCTCGAAGGCGCGGATGTTGCGCCCTTCGCGGCCGATGATGCGGCCCTTCATCTCATCGCCCGGTAGGTGTAAGACGCTGACCACGGTCTCGGTGGTCTGCTCGCTGGCTACGCGCTGGACGGCCTCGACGACGATCGCGCGCGCCCGCTCGGTGCCCTCGGTGCGCGCCTCGTTCTCGATCGAACGCACCAGCGTGGCAGCGTCGCGGCGAGCCCCGGCCTCGACGGTGCTGAGCAGTTCGGCTTTCGCCTCCTCGACGCTCAGTCCGGCTACCCGTTCCAGCGCCCGTCCCTGTTCGGCCTCGCGCTGGTCGAGCTCGGCGACGCGCGCCGCGAGCTGCTCCTCGAGTGAGCTGAGCTCGCGTTCGCGGTCGCCCAGCTTGCGCAACGCACGATCAAGATCGGCGGCCTCGGTCTCCAATCGGACGGCTTGCGCGTCGAGGCGCTCCTGCGTCTCGTCGAGCCGTACCGACTGAACCGAGAGGTCACGCTCAGCCTCGCGCAACCCGCCAGTGAGGCGACCGACCTCGGCCTCAGCGCTTCGACGGGCCGCGGCGATCAGTTCCTCAGCGTCGGTCTCCGCCTTGCCGCGGATGCCCTGGGCGGCCGCGGCCGCGCTGGCCGCATCCGACTCGGCCGCCCGACGCAAGGCCTCGGCCTCGGCCTGCGCGCCGCGCCGTTGCGAATCGGCCTCGTTCTGGGCCAGTTGACGGATGGACGCTGCCTCCGCCTCGGCTACCCGCCGGGCCGATTCCGCGTAGGACGTGGACTCCTCGAGTGCGGCCTCGCGATCAGCCGCGTCGCGCGCGTTATGCGCCGCCCGGCCAGAACCCCGCCGGCGATAGGAGTCGACAAAGAACAGACCGACGATGAACACGGCGCCAATCGCCGCGTAGAGAACCCCTTGCATCGCCGCCTCCTCTGCCCTGTTCGTCCGGCATCAGGAGTGCGCACCTGTACTCGTTCTCGGCCAGCCGCAGCGCACGGTGCGCCGAACTCGCCGAGCCCGCCAGAGGGAGATCCGCGAAGGATCACGGCGGATAGGTCACCGAGGCTGCAATCGGTCCTTTCTCGTCGGCGGCGGTCGGGGATCTATGTATGGCCCATCTGGGACGAGCCCGAACGTGCTCCTGATACCCCGAGGCTAGGAACGTGGCCCCGCCTGGTCAAGTAAGGCACACGTAAGCGCTCCCGGTAGCTCAGCCCGCCGGGCCGATCACTCAGCGATGAGATCGTCGGCCACGTCCGGCGGAAGCTCGTCCGCAAGAGCCTCCCGAACGACGTCAGCAGCGAGGGCCGGCGAATATCCGCGGCGCGCCAGCATGCCGATGAGCCGGCGCGTTCGCGTCTCGGGTGGCAGTGCCCGCACCGACGCGATCTTGCGGGCGACCAGCCGACGCGCCGCCTCACGCTCGCTGTCCGGGTCGATGAGCCCGAGCGCTGCCTCGACGGCTGAGTCCGGCAGGCCCCGCTGCCGCAGCTTGACCGCCACCGCCCGAGCCGCGAGCCCTCGCTCCTGGTGCTGGGCGAGGGCGAGGTTCTGCGCGAGCGACTCGTCATCGACCAGTCCGACCTCGGCGAACCGGTTCAGGACCGCGGCAGCGGCCTCGTCGGGGACACCCCGCCGGCGCAATGCCTGCGCCAGTTCAACCCGCGTACGGGCGCGTTGGGAGAGCAGGCGTAGGCAGATCGCCCGGGCGACCGACTCGGGGTCGCCCGGCGCGTCTAATTCATCCGGCGGTGGCGGTTCGGCGCCCAGCGCGTCGGCGGTCATGTCGGCCGTCGGCTAGAAGTCGACCGGGGCCGGTAGCGGCTCGACCGGCGGTGTCTCGCCGTCGACCTGGGCGCCGATGCCCAGCTTCTCCTTGATGCGCTTCTCAATCTCGTCGGCGAGATCGGGGTTGTCGCGCAGGAAGGAGCGCACGTTCTCCTTGCCCTGGCCGAGCTGATCGGATTCGTAGGTGTACCAGGCACCGGACTTCTTGACGATTCCCTGCTCGACGCCCACGTCGATGAGCGAACCCTCGCGGCTGATGCCCTGCCCGTAGACGATGTCGAACTCGGCCTGCTTGAACGGCGGGGCCACCTTGTTCTTGACGACCTTGACCCGGGTGCGGTTGCCCACCGCGTCGCCGCCGTCCTTGAGCGTCTCGATGCGCCGCACGTCCAGCCGGATCGACGCGTAGAACTTCAGTGCCTTACCGCCCGTGGTGGTCTCGGGCGAGCCGAACATCACGCCGATCTTCTCGCGCAGCTGGTTGATGAAGATCGCCGTGGTGCCGGAGTTGTTGAGCGCGCCGGCCACCTTGCGCAGCGCCTGGCTCATCAGCCGGGCCTGCAGGCCGACGTGGCTGTCGCCCATCTCGCCCTCGATCTCGGCGCGGGGCACGAGTGCGGCCACCGAGTCGACCACGACGATGTCGATCGCGCCGGAGCGGATCAGCATGTCCATGATCTCCAGCGCCTGCTCGCCCGTGTCGGGCTGGCTGACCAGTAGTGCGTCGGTGTCGACCCCCAACGCCTTCGCGTAGTCGGGGTCGAGCGCGTGCTCGGCGTCGATGAACGCGGCGATACCTCCCGCGGCCTGCGCGTTGGCCACCGCGTGCAGGGCCACCGTGGTCTTGCCCGAACTCTCCGGACCGTAGATCTCGACCACCCGCCCTCGAGGCAAGCCACCGATGCCGAGCGCCACGTCGAGTGCGATCGATCCGGTGGGGATCACCTCGATCGGGGCGGCGGCGCGCTCACCCAGGCGCATCACCGATCCCTTGCCGTACTGCTTGTCGATCTGCGCCAGGGCAACATCGAGTGCCTTGTCGCGGTCGAGACCTGCTGCCATGTGAGGCCACCTCTTCGCTCAGGGTTCTGCTGGTTGCGACTTGTGTCAGCCGAGACGCTAGAGCCGAGCGCCGACAATTACGCCGTGTTTGGCGAAGTTGTGGACAACGCTCCGGCCGTCCACAGCCTAAGCGAACAGGCGTTCGAGATGTCCACACGACACGCCGCCGATGAGCGAGCTCACCACAAGTTGTCCGCGCGTAGCGACGTCATAGCGCCCCGACGCGCGGACAACTTCAAAGGTGGCGACAGCCAACGCAACCGGAGAGAACGCACCCACCACGCGATGAGCGCTTGCGCGAAGAGCCCGCCGGCCGCCACGCGGCCCGCGACGAAGGAGCCTCCGGCGGATCAAATGAGGTGCGCCGGCATCTCGAACTCGGCGCACACCGCGCGCCAGATGTCTTTCGTCTCGACACCGGAGGCGATCGCCTCGTCGACCGTCGCGCCGAGGGCGGGCAACCGGTAGTCGGCGGCGAGGCTGTGGGCGTAGGCCGCGCCGAAGCGCTCTTCCATCCGATTCCAGAAGTCAGTCAGGCGCATGTCCATCACTGTATGAGTGGCCCGGACGTGAGCGCCGCCCCGGCTGCCACCATGGCGGCATGAGCGATCTCTGGTACGCGCAACCGGTGCTCACCGGGCAGAAACTCCGCCTCGAGCCGATGGCCGTCGAGCACGCCGAGGGATATCTGGCTGCTTCGGCCGACGACGGCGACGAGGTATTTCGCTGGATGGCCGTCCGGGCGCCGAAGTCCGTCGACGACGCTCGCGACCAGATCCTGCTCGCGCTCGGCGCCCGGGCTCGCGGCGAACGGTTCGCGTACGCCCAGGTCGACGCCGTAACGGGCGAGTTCGCCGGCACGACGTCCTACTACGAGGTGAATCCTGGGCTGCGCGCGCTCGGCATCGGCCACACCTGGCTGGGCCGGCGGTGGTGGCGCACCGGCCACAACACCGAATCGAAGCTGCTCATGATGGGCCACGCCTTCGACACCCTGGGCGCCGCGCGCGTCGTCTGGCATACCGACATCTACAACGAGCGCTCGCAGGCCGCCATCGAGCGGCTGGGCGCCGTCAGGGAGGGTGTGCTGCGCAAGCACCGCATCCGCCCGGACGGCAGCTGGCGAGACACCGTGCAGTACGCGATGACCGACGACGACTGGCCGGCAGCACGGGCTCGCCTGGCCGAACGGCTGGCGCGCGGGTAGCCGTCGTAGGGCCGAGGCAGACTGGACGGCGTGCCCCGCTTCTCCCCCGCTACGCAGGCCTGGTTCGACGGTGCGTTCACCGCGGCCACGCCGGCGCAGGACGGCGCGTGGGACGCGATCGCGCGGGGCGAGCACACCCTGGTCGTGGCCCCGACCGGGTCCGGCAAGACGCTCGCCGCGTTCCTGTCCTCGCTCGACCGGCTGGCCACGCTGCCGGTGCCCGACGAGCCGATGCGCCGGTGCCGGGTGCTCTACGTCAGCCCGCTCAAGGCGCTGGCCGTCGACGTCGAACGCAACCTGCGCTCGCCGCTGGCCGGCATCCGCCAAGCGGCGGCCCGCCTCGATCTGCCCGAGCCCGACGTCACGGTGGCCATGCGCACCGGCGACACGTCACCTGACGAGCGGCGCCTGTTCGCCCGGCGGCCGGCCGACATCCTGATCACGACGCCCGAGTCGCTGTTCCTGCTGCTCACGTCCGGGGCTCGGGAGGCGTTGCGCGGCGTCGACACGGTGATCGTCGACGAGGTGCACGCGGTGTGCGCCACCAAGCGCGGTGCCCATCTGGCCGTCTCGTTGGAACGCCTCGACGCCCTGCTCGAGACGCCGGCCCAGCGCATCGGGCTGTCGGCGACGGTGCGCCCGGTCGACGAGGTGGCCACCTTCCTCGCCGGTGGACGCCCGGTGGCAGTCGTCCAGCCGCCGGCGCAGAAGACGTTCGACCTGCAGGTGGTAGTGCCGATCGAGGACATGTCCACGCTGGGTGAGCCCACCGGCGACCTCGCCGGTCCGGCGGCGGGCGCCGAGCGGCGGACGTCGATCTGGCCGCACGTCGAGGAGCGGGTGCTCGATCTGGTCGAGCAGCACCGCTCGACGATCGTGTTCGCCAACTCGCGCCGCCTCGCCGAGCGGCTGACCGCGCGGCTCAACGAGCTGGAGTCCGAGCGACGGGGTGCCGCCCTGGAATCGGGCGCGCCGCCCGCCCAGCTGATGG
>Ga0137412_10000248_pt1 | contig 35862 bp, 32 predicted proteins | sample CZODoug2_1_16fun_FD_122160 | JGI IMG/M metagenome (GOLD analysis project Ga0137412, IMG submission 122160) | Vadose zone soil fungal communities from Angelo Coast Range Reserve, California, USA - CZODoug2_1_16fungal (Hybrid Assembly) | ecosystem: Environmental > Terrestrial > Soil > Vadose zone...
CAGGCTCAAAAGCAAACCGGGGAACGCGACGCATTGGTCGTCATGGCCGGCAAGCTGGCGGGCCTCAATGTGGTCGCCTGTGCATTCGAATTTCGTTTCTTGGGCGGATCCATGGGCTCGGTGGTTGGCGAGAAGTTCGTGCGCGCGGTGGAACACTCCTTGGAGCATCGCATGCCCTTGATCTGTTTCGCGGCCAGCGGCGGCGCGCGCATGCAAGAGGCTCTGTATTCCTTGCTGCAAATGGCGAAAACCAGCGCGGCGCTCAAACGCTTATCGGAAGCGCGGCTTCCCTTCATTTCGGTGATGACGGATCCGACCACCGGGGGTGTGTCCGCGAGTCTGGCGATGCTCGGTGACATCAACATTGGCGAGCCGAAGGCGCTGATCGGGTTCGCCGGCCCGCGGGTGATTCAACAGACCGTTCGGGAAACCTTGCCGGAAGGATTTCAGCGCAGCGAGTTTCTGCTCGAGCACGGCGCGCTCGACATGATCGTCGACCGCCGGGAGATGCGCGATCGCATCGGCGCCATGCTGAGATTGTTGAGCGGCAAAGAACCCGCCGCAGCTTAGGGGTCGGCGCCGCATGCGGAGTCTCGAGCAGTGGCTGGCCTACCAGACCCAGGTGCACCCGCAGGCCATCGATCTGGGGCTGGATCGGCTGCGCGTGGTTCTCGAGCGGTTGCAGTGGCGGCAGCCGCAGATCCCAGTCATCACCGTCGCCGGCACCAACGGCAAGGGCTCGGTGAGCGCGTATTGCGCGGCCATCATGAGCGCAGCAGGCCTGCGGGTCGGCACTTTTACCTCCCCGCATCTGCGCAGTTACCGAGAGCGCATCCGCGTTCACGACCGTCTGGTCCGCCCCGATGAACTGCTGGCGGCTTTCGAGCAGATCGAAGCCGCGCGCGGCCCGGTCGAGCTGACGTTTTTCGAGTTCAACACACTGGCAGCGTTGTTGGTATTCGGCGCGGCGCCGCTCGATGCTTGGGTGCTCGAAGTTGGCATGGGCGGTCGACTGGACGCCGTCAATGTGGTCGATCCGGATGTCGCGGTGGTCACCAGCATCGGCCTTGATCACCAGGAATACTTGGGCGACACGCTCGAGGCCATAGCGACGGAGAAAGCCGGCATTTTCCGTACAGGGCGAACCGCCGTGATCGGCGGCCGCGAACCCTCTCTGGTTCTCGAGAGCAGGGCGCGCGCCGTGAAAGCGCCGCTGAAGCGGCTCGCCATCGAATACAACTATATTTTAGAAGGCTTGGGCTGGCGCTACCGCGGAACGCATTGGGATTTGCCCCACCTGCCGGCTCCCGCGCTATTGGGCGATATCCAATTCACCAATGCCGCGACAGCTATCGCTGCACTGGAGGAAATCGCGCCACCTCTCACCATCACGGCCGGCGCGGTCGCGCAAGGGCTATCGCAGGTGCGTTTGGTGGGCCGCTTCCAGGTGATCAAACCCGCGAGCGTCTCGCCGACCTGGGTATTGGACGTCGCACACAACCCGGACGCGGCGCGCGTGCTCGAGCGGAATCTGAACGCGAACCCGGTGCCGGGCAGAACCCTGGGCGTGTGCGGAATTCTCGCGGACAAGGATGCATCGGGTATCGCGGAAATCCTGGATGTTTCCATCGATGAATGGTGGTGTGCGACGCTCGCCGATGCTCGCGGGCGAAGCGGCGAGGAGTTGGCGAACGTGGTGCGAGGCAAGGTCGCGACCAACGTCATGGCAGCCGACAGCGTCGTCGCCGCGTGCGCCGCAGCCCTCAAGGCCGCGACCCCGCAAGATAGAATCGTGGTGTTCGGCTCGTTTCACACCGTCGGACCGGCACTCGATTGGCTCGAAACCGCAGGAATGCTGCCGCCCGCGGCGCTTCCCGAATATACTCCGCCGTAATGGATCGTCGCGTCAAAGAACGGCTGATCGGCGCATCGATCTTGGTCGCGCTCATCGTGCTGGTGGTGCCAGAATTATTGTCGGGCCCGAAGAGCGCCGTGCCGCCGGCAACGTTGCCGACGACCTTTCCGGCGAACGCGCCGGAACCCACTCGAAATGTCACGCTGGATTTGGCCACCAGCAAGGCACCCGCGAATTCCGAGGTTGAGCCGGCCGAGACTCAAGGATCAGCCGCTTCCGCGGTGAGCGCCGTCAAGGGCGGCGAGCCCTCGCCGGCGGCCCCCGCACCGCCGACTGAAGGATCGCCGACTGTCGGGGCACCAACGACCGCCGCACCAGCGGCCGGGGCACCAACGACTGCCGCACCAGCGGCCGACGCGCCAACGACGCTTAAGCCCGTTGAAACGGCGGCGCAGTCCCCCATATCTGCACGTGCCAATTGGGCGGTGCAACTGGGCAGTTTTGCCAGCCGCGCGAACGCCGACAACTTGTCGCGCCAATTAAAAGGGCAGGGTTTTTCGGTTTATGTATTGCCGGGTGGGTCAAGTACCACTGTCCGTTACCGGGTGCGTGTGGGGCCCCTGGCGGATCGCGACTCAGCCGAGCGGATGGCCGCAAAACTCAAGTCAATCGGTCATGCCTCAAGCCTGGTGGCCCCAGCCGGCTGATTTGGTATTTTGGCGATGGATTCACGACGTCACCGGGCTTAGGTCCGGTAGAATATGCGTCAGGTGTGAGGAGGGGGAGCGATTGACCGGAGCAGACGTTCTTATCGTGTTGGTTCTGTTGGGGTCAACACTGATCGGCGTGCTGCGCGGCTTTATACGGGAAGCGGTCTCGCTTGCCTTCTGGATTCTCGCCATCTGGGGCGCTTGGCGGTTCGGCCCCGCCGTCGAACCGCATCTCGGCGGCTTGCTCGCCGATCCGAGCGTTGCGCCGTGGGTCGGGCGCCTGGTGATCTTGGTGCTGGTGCTCTTGTTGGGCTGGGTCGCGGGCATGCTGCTCAGCTACTTCACGCGCAGCTTGGGATTGGGACCGCTGGATCGGGTGATCGGACTTTTTTTCGGCATCGCGCGCGGCATGGTGCTGGTCGGATTGATGGTCATCGGCGGCGAACTGCTGCACATGAATCAGGAGGATTGGTGGAACCGCTCGAAGCTGGTTCCCTACGGTGAGACCATCGGCGATTGGTTGCGGGCGATGGTCGGAGAGAAAGGCGAACCTTGGGCAAAGCTCGAGAGATTGACCGGCGTCAAAGTTAGACCGAAGTAGCGGAGGTCCCTCATGTGCGGAATCGTCGGAATGGTCGGTACGAGTGCTGTCAATCAACGCATCTATGATGCGCTGACGGTGCTTCAGCACCGGGGTCAGGATGCCGCGGGCATCATGACTGCGCAGGACGGTGAACTTTTCATGCGCAAGGATTCAGGCCTGGTGCGCGACGTTTTCCAGCAGAAGCACATGCTGAAGCTCAAGGGAAACATCGGCATCGGCCATGTGCGCTATCCCACCGCAGGGGCCGACAGCGCCCACGACGCACAGCCTTTTTACGTGAATTCTCCATACGGCATCTGTCTCGGCCACAACGGCAATCTGACCAACGCGCGCGAACTCACCGAGGTGCTGGTGCGCGAGGACCGTCGGCACCTAAACACCGGCTCCGATTCCGAAGTCCTGCTCAACGTCCTGGCGTCCGAGCTCGAGCGCGTCGGAACTCCACGCGTCACGCCGGCAGACGTCTTTGCAGCGGCCAACGCGGTGTATCGACGATGCCGCGGCGGATATGCGGTCACCGCCATGGTGATCGGGCACGGCATTCTGGGATTCCGCGACCCCAACGGCATCCGTCCGCTGGTCATCGGCAAACGTGAAACCAAGAAAGGCACCGAATGGATGCTGGCCTCCGAGAGCGTTGCGTTGGATATGCTGGGTTTCGATATGGTGCGGGACGTCGCGCCCGGTGAGGCGGTGTTCATCGACGAGCAGGGCCGCTTCTATGCGCAGCAATGCGTGGCGATGGCACGCCACACGCCGTGCATTTTTGAGTATGTGTACTTTGCCCGGCCGGATTCGATCATCGACAACATCTCGGTGTACAAGGCGCGCTTGCGCATGGGCGAGCGGCTTGCGGAGAAAATCAAGCGCGAACGGCCTGAGCACGGCATCGACGTGGTGATCCCCATTCCCGACACCAGCCGCACCAGCGCCGTGCAGGTCGCGCAACTGCTCGGGGTCAAGTATCGCGAGGGATTCATCAAGAACCGCTACATCGGCCGCACTTTCATCATGCCGGGGCAGGAACAGCGCGCCAAATCGGTACGCAGCAAATTGAATGCGATCGATCTGGAATTCCGCGGCAAGAATGTATTGCTGGTGGATGACTCGATCGTGCGCGGCACCACCTCGGCGCAAATCATCGACATGGCGCGGGAAGCCGGCGCCAAGAAGGTTTTTTTCGCTTCGGCGGCACCCCCGGTACGCTATCCGAATGTGTACGGCATCGACATGCCCGACGCTTCCGAGTTGGTGGCGGCGGGGCACACCGAAGAGGAAGTGCGTGACATCATCGGGGCCGACTGGCTGATTTACCAGGACTTGGAAGATCTGGAACATGCAGTTCGTCACGACAACGCGAGTATCAAGGACTTCGACACCTCCTGCTTCTCGGGTGAATACGTCACGGGGGACATCACGCCGGAGTATCTCGAGCGCCTGCAGGGCGAGCGGTCCGACGACGCTAAAGAGCAGCGTCGACAAGGCGCCGGTCGTGGACTCAAAGCGATTCGAATTCTGTAGAAGCCAGCGCCGGATCAATTGCCGGCGCTTCGGGTTCGGCACCTAAGTAATGCGCCTATTGGTCATTGCAGCCCGCGACGACCACCGACTGCTGGTTCGAAAGCACGTTGAAATCCAATGGCCCGACGCGGCCATCGTCGAGCACCTGCTGGGCGTGGAGCCGAAACTCGACGAGAATTTTGCCGCCGTCGGATTCGATGCGGTGATCATCGTCAGCGCGCCGCCGACGGCCGCCACGGCGGATTTTGCGCTCGCTCAAGCAGCCAAGCCCGAATTCGCGCCGATTCTATTGCTGCTGCTCGAGGAGGAACCGGATCCACCGCCGCCCGCCATACCGGGCCTGCATCGGCTGTACGGCCGCAAAATCGATCGCGATCGGCTGATCAAAATGATCATCACCGCATCCAACGAGCATCGAAAATCGATTGCCCTGCTGCGCGCCAATCCGGATTACGAAAGCCGCTATCGCTTCGGTACGGTGATGATCCGCGGTCATCGCTGCATTCGGCAGGTCGGCAGCGGCGGCATGTGCAAAATCTATCTCGCCGAGAGCGAGCGGGCCGGAACTCTGGTGGTGCTGAAGGTTTTCAGTCAAGTGCCGGACGTGTCCGAGCGCTTCATCAGCTTCGATCGGTTCCTGCAGGAATACGAAATCGTGGCCGGCCTCAATCACAAGAACATCGTACGCATCTACGATCTAGGCGTTGCCGATGATCATGCTTACATCGCCATGGAGCATTTCCCGGCGGGTGACTTGCGCGAGAGAATGAAGCGGCCGCTAACGCCCGCAACTGCGTTGCGCTTTCTGGAGCAAATTGCCAGCGCGCTCGAGGCCATTCATTCGGTGGGCGTGCTGCACCGGGATTTAAAGCCCGCCAACGTGATGCTGCGCCCCGACGGGACGGTCAGTTTGATCGATTTCGGCTTGGCCAAGGCGAACGAGAATGATATTTCCCTTACCGGCACGCGCGAAATCTTCGGCACCCCGTATTACATGAGCCCGGAACAAGGTCATGCGGAGATCATCGATGCGCGCAGCGATCTTTATAGCTTGGGCGTCATATTTTACGAAATGCTGATCGGCCGCAAACCCTTCAACGGTGCGACGGCCATGGAAGTGATCTACAAGCACAAGCGCGCCGACCTGCCGGAGATTGCGCCGGAATTTGCAAGCTATGAAGGACTGCTGCGCGGTTTGCTGGCGAAATCGCCCGACAATCGATTTCAGTCGGCGAGGGCGCTGCTGACTGCGATTGCCGTCTTGAAAGTCACGGCATGAATTTGCTGAGCGCGCCGACTCCCGTAGCCTGGGTTGTTCAGGCTTGCGGCCTTCCGGAAGTGTTGCTGATCGATCATGCCAATTGCGAAAAGAAGGCCGCTTCCACCGCGCTGAGCTTGATGTTCGCCTATGCGGAAGATCTGGATCTGGCCGCCAAGATGTCGCGGCTGGCCCGCGAAGAGCTCAGGCACTATGAGCAGGTCGCCAAGATGATGGGCGCCCTGAAAATAGTACCGCAGCGTTTGGCGCCGGGCCGGTACGCCATGCGCATGCGGCAGTTGGTGTCGACGAGCGAGCCGCAACGTGAGGTCGACCTGATGATTTGCGGCGCGTTCATCGAAGCGCGATCCTGCGAGCGTTTTGCGGCGTTGGGAGAGGCCATCGGCGCTCCCTTGAGCGATTTGTTTGGCGGCCTGCACCAGGCTGAGGCCAGGCATTACAAGATTTACTTGAGTCTGGCGGGAAGGGCCGCAGCGCGGGCGGGCGTGAATCTGGAGCCGCGAATTGCGGCATTCGCGGCGCTCGAGGCGCGGCTGATCACCAGCCCGGATGCGGTGTTTCGATTTCATTCCGGACCGCCGCCGGATGGGACGCCGTCGCGCGGCGCCCGAAGCAACAACTAGCTGCGCGACAGCGATTGCAGCTCGGGACCGTCTTGGTCCCAGCGCAGCACGCTGCCTTGATCGTACCAATCCCCCAGAACGATGCGGGTGCGCGGCCTGCCGTCAACTTCCAAGGCGTGAATGGCGGGACGGTGAGTATGGCCATGCAAGAGTGTGTAGGTTCCGGCGGCGCGCAGTGCCGTTGCAACACTGTCCGCATTGACATCGGTGATTGCGTGCTCCATCGCCGCCGTATGCGCCTGGCTGCCGGCGCGGGCGGCACCTGCAAGGGCGCGGCGCGCATCCACTGGCAGGGCGAGGAATTGCCGCTGCCAATCGGCATCCCTGACGGTGGCGCGCAGCCGCTGGTAGGCATGATCGTCGGTGCATAACGCGTCGCCGTGCATCACCAGTACCGCTTCGCCATGCAGCGTAACGATCAAGGGATCAGGCAGCAGCTGTGCGCCGCTCATTTCGCAAAACTGCCGCGACAGCAAGAAATCCCGATTGCCGTGCATGACGAAGCAGGGCACGCCGCCCGAGGTGAGAGTGCGCAATCCGGCGATGGCTGCCGACTGCGCGGAATCCGGCGCGTCATCGCCGATCCAGGACTCAAATAGATCCCCAAGAATGTACAGTGCCTCGGCGCTCCGGGCTTCGGATCGCAGAAAACCCAACAATTGCTCAACGATGAGCGGCCGGCCGGCGTCGATGTGCAAATCGGAGATGAAGAGCGTGGCCACCGTAAGGCGCCCTTAGGAGCTCACGGAACGCGCTCGATTCGCTGGATTATGATGGGCTTGAGCGGCGTCTCTTCCTTGATGGCTCCATGCGCGCCGGTAGCGACATTGCCGATACGATCGACCACGTCCATGCCGGAGGTCACGCGCCCGAATACGGCATAACCCCAGCGGGTCTGGTTGGGGTCCAATGCGGCATTGTCGTTGATGTTCACGTAGAACTGGGCATTGCCGCCGTGCGGATCTTGAGTGCGTGCGAGCCCCACCGTGCCGCGTATATTGCTCAGCCCATTACCCGATTCATTGACGACTTTCAACGGGGCGGCCTTGGCGGTGTAGTCGGCATTGAAGCCGCCGCCTTGGATGACAAAATTGGCGACCGCGCGATGAATGAGCGTGTTCGTATAGTGTCCCTGATCCACATACGCCAAGAAATTCGCAACCGTGAGCGGCGCACGTTCGGCATTCAATTCAATCGTAAAATTGCCAATGGATGTGACCACCAGCACTTGCGGTGAAGCCGTCGTGACAGCCTGCTTGGCAGGAGTTTTCGATTCAGGCGACTTGTCGGCCGCGAATGCGGGCGCCGCACAGGCGGCTGCCAGCAATCCGAGTGTGAGTAATAGCTGTTTCATGCCTTGGATTCTACTCGAATAGGTACAATCTTGAGATGTCCTTGAACAACCAGACGCCCGTCATCACGCGCTTTGCGCCCAGTCCCACCGGTTCGCTGCACCTGGGCAACGCTCGGACCGCACTTTTTTGCCACCTTTGGGCCCGCAAGACCGGCGGAAAGTTCATTTTGCGTATCGAGGACACCGACGCAGAGCGCAGTCAAGTGCGCTTCCGGGATCAATTGATGGCCGACATGCGCTGGCTCGGCTTGGACTGGGACGAGGGGCCCGACGTCGGCGGCCCTTCGGCCCCCTATTCTCAGGCAGAGCGCGGCGAGTTCTATCGGGGCATGTACGCACGGTTGACGGCGCGCGATTTTGCCTACCCCTGCTACTGCACGGCCGAAGATTTGGAGCTGTCGCGAAAAGTGCAGCGAATGTCCGGCAAGCCGCCGCGGTATGCCGGCACGTGCCGAGGATTGACGGCGGCGCAGCGCACCGAGCGGGAAGGGCGCGGTCTGAAGCCGACGCTGCGCTTTGCGGTGCCCGGCGATTTGATCATTGAATTTACGGACGCGGTGCACGGGCCGCAGCGATTTTCGTCCAATGACATCGGTGATTTCATCATTCGCCGTGAAGACGGCACGCCGGCGTTCTTTTTTTGCAACGCGGTCGATGATTCCGCCATGGGGGTTACGCAAGTATTGCGCGGCGATGATCATCTCACCAACACACCGCGTCAGATCATGCTCTTGGACGCGCTCGGCATGCGGTGTCCTGCCTATGGTCATCTCGGCCTGCTGGTGGGAGAGGACGGTGCGCCCTTGTCGAAGCGCCACGGCAGCGCCAGCGCTCATGAGTTTCGCGAACGCGGCTTCTTGAGCATCGCCGTGCGCAACCACTTGTTTCGTCTCGGTCATGCCAGCGATGTCGACGGTTGGCTGCCGGCGGCCGACATGCCGGCGCATTTCCGGCCGGAACATCTGGGCCGGGCGCCGGCGCGCTTCGAGGAGTCCCAACTGCTGCATTGGCAGAAAGAATCCCTGGAAAGGATGACTGCGGCGGATGTCCGTGCCTGGCTGGCCGCGGATGACTCGCTGCAGTTCATCGAGCTGGTTCGCCACAATGTCGTGTTGCCCGCGGATGCGATACCGTGGCGCGCGGTGGTGCAGGGTGAACTGGCGCCGCTCGGCACAGAAGAGCAGCAGGTCATCGCGGCGGCGGGCCCTGAATTTTTTGCCGCGGCCGCTCTCGCCTATGAGCAATCCAACGCTGACTTGAAGTTGCTCACCACTATTCTCAAGGAGAGCACCGGCCGCAAGGGCGCAGATCTGTTCATGCCCTTGAGAGCGGCATTGACGGGTCAACTGCATGGTCCGGAGCTCGCGCAGCTCCTCAAAATGATGTCGCCGGAAACTGCGCGACGACGGCTGCAATCGCATGCTCAAAATCCATAACTCGTTGAGCGGCGAGAAAGAGGAGTTCAGGCCCCTTCTCCCCAATCAGGTCCGCATGTACGTCTGCGGCATGACCAACTACGACTACATCCACGTGGGCCATGCGCGCATGCTGGTGGCATTCGATTTGGTGCAGCGTTATTTACGCTCGCTGGGCTTCAAAGTTACTTACGTGCGCAATGTCACGGACATCGATGACAAGATCATCGAGCGCGCGGCGGCGAACGGCGAGAATTGGGCTGACCTGGCGCGGCGCTTCACCGTGGCGATGCACGAAGACTGCGCGACTTTGGGGCTTCAAGAGCCCGATTTGGAGCCGCGCGCCACGGAATTCATCGCGCAGATCATTGCGATGATCGAGATATTGATCGACAAGGGCTACGCGTACGCCGCCGCCAACGGCGATGTGATGTATTCGGTACGCAAGTTTCCGGATTATGGCCGGCTGTCGGGCAAGAAAATCGACGATTTGCGCTCAGGCTCCCGTGTCCGAGTCGACGAGGCCAAGCACGATCCTCTGGATTTCGTCCTGTGGAAGCATGCGAAACCGGGAGAGCCGTCTTGGGCCTCGCCCTGGGGCGACGGGCGCCCCGGCTGGCACATCGAATGTTCGGCGATGTCCACGAGCTTGTTGGGCAGCTATTTCGACCTGCATGGAGGCGGCGAAGACTTGAAGTTTCCGCACCATGAAAATGAGATCGCGCAGTCGTGCGCGGCGTGCGATTCGCCCTTCGTGCACCTGTGGATGCACAATGGTTTTGTCCGCGTCAATGACGAGAAGATGTCGAAATCGCTGGGGAATTTCTTCACGGTACGTGAAGTGCTGAAGACGTTGCGCGATCCTGAGGTTTTACGCTTCTTCTTGCTCAGCAGCCACTACCGCGGACCGATCAATTATTCAGCGGCCCAGCTGGCCCAGGCCGACGAGACATTGCTGGGATTGTACCGGGCGCTGAAGGACTCGGTGCCATCCGGATCCGTCGATCCGGTGGAAATTGCCCGATTTCACGATGCCATGGACGATGATTTCAATACCCCGGAGGCGTTTGCGGTCATGCAAGGCGTGGCGCGCAATTTGAATCTGGCAAAAGCAGCGGGGGACGCATCCAGGGCCTCGGTTGCTGCGGCGACGCTGCGCGCTTTGGGAGCGAGTCTCGGCATATTGCAACAAGATCCCGACACCTACTTGAAGCGCAGCGCCGGGAACAAGAGCTTGTCCGATGGAGAAGTGGAGGCGCTGCTGTCCTCGCGCCGCGCCGCGCGCGCCGCCAAGAATTTTGCCGAGTCGGATCGAATCCGCAATCTACTGACGGCCGCGGGTATTCTGCTCGAGGATAAACCGGGCGGCAGCACGGAATGGCGGCGCGCCTAGGCGCCGCAACCTTAAGCGCCCGCTAGTCGTAGCGGCGCGATGCGAAGATACCCACCGCCAGCCCGACCAACGCAGCGACCCCGATCACTTGCCAGGGATTGTCGCGAACGAAAATATCGGTCTGCTTGCCGGCTTGCTGCGCCTGTCCACGAAGTTGCGTTGCAGTATCGGTCAGCGCGCTCTTGGCGGCCGCCAAGGCGATCTTTACCTTCGCCCGAACTCTTGCGATGTCGGGCGTGTCGACATCCCTCAATGCTCTGGTCAGGTCCTCGACATTATCGAGAAAATTGCGCACTTGACCATTGGCGTGATCGCCAACGCCTCGAGCCGTGTCCGATACTGATTGCATCTGCAGCTCCTTCGCCCTAGGTCCGACGGCCCAGGCTCATCAAGAAGGTGACGACTGCGCCGATCAAGAACACAATGAACAGAATCTTCGCGATGCCGGCGGCACCGACTGCAATTCCACCAAAACCAAAGAACGCAGCGATCAACGCAATGACGAAAAACACCGCGGCATAGTGAAGCATGATCTCACCTCGATTCTCGTAGCAGAAGTCTGCGGGTGGTGGAAGTATCTGGAAGTGGGGTCGGTATTGCAGTCGGTGAGCGACTTCGTTAGGCGTAGGACATACCCCACGGGGACCCATGAAAAGCATATTGATCGTGTACCACTCGATGACCGGCGGCACGCTGCAAATGGCGCAGGCCGCAGCGGCGGGAGCTCGAAGCGAGCCGGGCCTGAGGGTGTTGCTGCTGAGGGCCGCGGAGGCGCAAGCGGACCATGTGCTCGCGGCCGATGCCTACATCTTCGCGACGCCGGAAAATCTTGCGGGAATCTCCGGAATGATGAAGGATTTCTTTGATCGCACGTACTACGCGGGGTTTGAGCGAATCAACGGCCGGGCGTTTCTCACCCTGATTTGCGCCGGCAGCGATGGACACAATGCCGCGCAGCAGATAGAGCGCATCGCCGGCGGCTGGCGCTTGAAGCGCATCGCGGATCCCTACATCGTGTGCACCAACGCACAAACGCCGGAGCAGATCTTGGCGCCCAAAAAAATCGGCGCGGCGTGCCTGACGCGCTGTGAGGAGCTCGGCAAAACCTTGGCAAGCGGCGTTGCGATGGGAATCTTCTGACATCGCGTTCAGCTGAATCCCGATGCTCATGTTCAGCCCACTGGCCGATGTTTGCAATGCGGGCAAACATTCATGGAGATTCATCTATGGCGCGAAAATACAGCAAGGCGAGCCAGCGCAAGGTCGAGAAGGTCATGCGCGAGCGAAAGGCAGGCACGCTCCGCAGCGGCAGCTCCGGAAAGAAGGTGACGAGCCGCAAGCAAGCGATCGCCATTGGCCTCTCCGAGGCGCGGCGCGAAGGCAAGAGGGTCCCCAAGAAAAAAGCAGCTTAGGACTCGAGATTCAGGGGCTCTAGCCTACCGCGGGGTCACTTCCCGCATTATGCTATGGCCCCATGGATACACAAAATCATCTCTCATTCCTGCAGCTCCGTTCCCTCGCCAAGAAAGGCGGCGAAATGGAGCTGTCGCTGGTCACCACCTCGATACCGAAGCCAGGCGCGGATGAGGTCATCGTGCGAATTGAGGCCGCGCCGATCAATCCGTCGGACCTAGGCCTGCTGCTGGCGAATGCGGATTGGAGCCATGCGACGCTTTCCGGTACCGCGCAACATCCCATCGTCACCGCGGCCATCAGCGCTAACGCGGTGCAGGCCATGTCAGCGCGCATGGATATCTCCATGCCGGTCGGCAATGAGGGTGCCGGTGTGGTCGTGGAGGGCGGATCTTCGCAGTCCGCCCAAGCGCTGGTAGGCAAGACCGTCGCGGTGTTGGGCGGCGCGATGTATTCCCAATATCGATGCGTTAACGTCAATCAGTGCTTGGGTTTGCCCCAGGGCGCGAGCGCCGCCGACGGTGCGTCCAGCTTCGTCAATCCCCTCACCGCACTGGGAATGATCGGCACCATGCGGCTCGAAGGTCATAAGGCCCTGGTGCATACGGCCGCCGCTTCCAACCTCGGACAGATGCTCAATCGGCTCTGCCTCGCTGAACATATCGGCCTGGTCAATATCGTCCGCAAACAAGCGCAGGAAGATGTGTTGAAGGCGGCCGGAGCGCTGCACGTGTGCCGCACGGATTCTGCGACGTTCCTCAAGGACCTGACTGACGCGTTGGCGGCGACCGGCGCCACGATCGGTTTCGATGCGATCGGTGGCGGTCCGCTGGCCGGCCAGATCCTGGGTTGCATGGAAGCGGCCGTGAATCGAAGCACCACGGTTTACAGCCGTTACGGATCGACGACTCACAAGCAGGTGTACTTGTACGGCTCGCTCGACATGAGTCCGGCCGTGCTCAACCGCAACTATGGAATGGCCTGGGGGATCGGCGGCTGGCTCTTGACGCCGTATATCGAGAAGATTGGACCGTTGGCTTTTCAGGAATTGAAGGAGCGTGTGGCCAGGGAACTCAAAACGACCTTTGCCAGCCACTACACGAAGGTAATTTCCCTCGCGGAAGCGCTGCAGCCCGATACGATTGCTGCCTATTCCAAACGTGCCACCGGCCAAAAATATTTAATCAACCCCAACAAGGGTCTTTAGAAAGCGCGGCGGAGTGCGCGCGCGCGCGACCGCCTCGAATCCTGAGGCCAGCTTGATGAGCTTCGGCTCGCTGTATGCCGCACCGAAAAACGATAGCCCGATCGGTAACCCGCGGAATAACCCGGCAGGAACGGTAATGTGCGGATACCCCGCGATGGCGGCGGGCGAGGAACACCCGCCGGTATCAGAGTCGCCGTTCACCGGGTCAATCAGCCATGCGGGACCCGAGGTCAGCGTCACCATGGCATCTAGTTTGTGCACGGCCAGCACCGCGTCGATGCCATGGCTGCGCGTAGCCTTGAGGCATGCGGCGCGCGCGTCCCGGTAGGCTTTGTCCGTGAGGGCGCCCTTGGCCGCGGCTTGGCGCAACAATTCCTGATCGAAAAGCGGCATCTCCGTGTCCTTATGGGCTTCGTTGAATCGGATCAGTGCGGCGAGCGAGCGCACGGGGAATGTCGGCGGCAGCCGCTTGAGGTAGGCGTCCAGATCCGCCTTGAATTCGTACAACAGGACCTCCTGCTCGGGGGCGCCGGCCAAGCCGTGCATCGGTAGATCCGCAGGGTCGACGATCACCGCACCGGCACCCTTGAGTATTGCGATGCAGGCATCGAGAAAGGCATTCACGGGTGCGTTATCCGCGAAGAATTTGCGCGGGATGCCTAAGCGGGCTCCATTCAGGCCCTTCGGATCGACGTACCGGGCATAGTCAGTCTCGAAGCGGTCGCCCACGGCGGCACTGGCGGTGTCTGCCGGATCGAGGCCCGACATGGCGCCGAGCATGACCGCAGCGTCGCGAACGCTGCGAGTCAGCGGCCCGGCTGTGTCTTGACTGTGCGAGATCGGTGCGATGCCGCGACGGCTGACCAGGCCCACAGTGGGTTTAAGGCCAACAATGCCGTTTATCGACGCCGGGCTCACGATTGACCCGTCGGTTTCCGTGCCGACTGCGATTGCACACAGATTTGCCGAGACGGCGACCGCGGACCCGGAACTCGAACCAGACGGTGTGCGATCGGTGGCATAGGGATTTCGACACTGGCCGCCGCGGCCGCTCCAGCCGCTCAAGCTGTGGGTCGAGCGGAAGTTGGCCCATTCGCTCAAGTTCGTCTTGCCCAAAATAACCGCGCCGGCAGCGCGCAGCCGTTCCACCAACGGCGCATCCTTAGGCGCATACCAGCCTTGCAGAGCCAGCGATCCGGCCGTCGACATCATATGATCGGACGTCTCGACATTGTCTTTGATCAGGATCGGAACGCCGTGCAGTGGTCCGCGGGGACCGCGCGACTTGCGCTCCGCATCGAGTTCAGCGGCGATGTCCAGCGCGCGGGGGTTGGTTTCAATCACCGCCCTTAAGTTGGGGCCGTGCCGGTCCAGCCGCTCGATCCGTCCGAGATAGTCTTTCGTCAGCTGCTGCGACGTCAAGCCCCCGTCGGCAAAGGCGGCGGCGATATCCGCGAGCGACAACTCTTCGATTGAGCCGGAGGGTGAGTGAGCCGGCGGACCGGAAGTCGTTGTCGAGGTCTCTGCCGCTCCGGCGGTTGCGGCAACCACTGCCGCCACCAAAAATTCGCGCCTATCCATTTGATGATTCCCACTATTTTAGTTCTAGATCGCGCTCGGCCTGAAGGCTCTGTAAGTCGCGAGAAATGCTGGCCACGGCCAGGATACGGCCGCCGCGCTTGTATGTCACTGCGCAATCGCGCGAGTTCAACGAGCCATCGATGTCGATCGCGTCCCAGCTCTCCGCGTGCCCGACATAGTTGATGGTGAGATCGTAGTGTTGACTCCAAAAAAAAGGCACCGCGTCGAAGCGCTGCCGGCGCCCCAGAATATTGAGCGCCGCGACCTGCCCTTGCCGCTCGGCGACCACCCAATGTTCGACGCGGATGCGATCGCCGGAATGCGGGTCGGGCCATCGAGCGATATCGCCGGCAGCGAAAATACCGGTCGCGCTGGTTTCGAGATACTCATTGACGCGAACGCCGCGATCGATGGCCAGCCCTGCTTGCTCGGCCAGCGTGATGGCTGGGCGCACGCCGACCCCCAAAACCACGAAATCAGCCTCGATGGTTGAGGCGTCGTTCAACGTCACGCGCGAACCGTCAATGCGGGCGACCGAGGTGCCCAGATGAAACACGACGCCGTGCGATGCGTGAACGTCGCGAATGAAGGTGCCGAGCTGGATTCCCAGTACGCGCTGAAATGGAATGCTCTCGGGCCCGACCACACGCACGTCGAGTCCGCGCTGGCGCAGCGAGGCCGCCACCTCAAGTCCGATGAAGCTTGCGCCCACCACGACGACGCGTCTCGCCGACGCTGCCGCAGCCAGGATGGCGCGCGAATCGTCGAAACTGCGCAAGTAGAATAGCCGCGCGCCGCCGGTGGCTGGAATATCCAGACGCACCGGATCGGCGCCCGTCGCCAGCAGCAAGGCGCCAAAATCAAGTTGCCGCCCGTTCGCCAGCATGACTGTGTGCTGTCGGATGTCGATAGACTGCGCTTTCGCGCCGAGCAGCAGTTCGATTTTACGCTCGGAGTAATACTCCGCACTGCGCAGCGGCATCCATTCAGCAGGCGCGTTGCCCGTCAAGAAATCCTTGGAAAGATTGGGGCGGTCATAGGGCGCCGAATCATCCGCACTAATGATGGTGATGCGGGCCGAATACCCCTCACGGCGCAACATGTCCGCGGCGGCCAAACCAGCCGCACCGCCCCCAATGATCGCCACGGAATTGAGGGCCGCTTTTGCATCCGCCGTGGAAGGCATCACTCGAGCCGGCGCTTCAGGGATTCGCTCACGCACGAAGATCTTCTCGTCGATGCGTTCGACTCGCCAGCAGGCGATCGGGTCCAACGCCGGTGCTCGCAGCGCCGCACCCGTGCGCAGGTTGAAGCAGGCGTGATGCAAAGGGCACCGAACCGTGTCGCCTACGATGAGTCCCGAGGCGAGTGCTCCGTGGTAGTGCGTGCATTGGGCGCCCACCGCGAAATACGCATCCCCACGCCTGACCAGAATCGCCTCTTCGGAATCGACCCGCCCTGATACGATCGAGCCGTCCGAGACTCTGTGAATGTCAATGCCGGCGCGAAAGTCCGGAAGATTGGAGGTGTCCATTTTTCCTGGCTGCTCTGATATAAGTCGATACATACTAGTCAATACGCCGATGCGCGGCCACAGGAACGACAGGGAGCCATAAGGAATGCGTAAGGTTCGTACTTGTACACACTTGAACAGCATCAGACAGGTCACGCCATCCGGCGACGGCTGCGTGGAATGCCTGGCCACCGGTGATACGTGGGTGCATTTGCGCCTATGCCGCACATGCGGCCATGTGGGATGCTGCGACGATTCAAAAAATCGCCACGCTCGCAAGCATTCAGTTCGCACCGGGCATCCGATTATTTCGTCCTTCGAACCGGGCGAGGATTGGAGTTGGTGCTTCGTCGATGAGATGGAAGTGGTGCTGCCGTGACGCCATCAACGGCGCTTAATGGCTTGGGTAATCGGTGTAGAATTCGGGCTTTCGTGTCAACGGGGAACCAACATGAAACGAACTAAACAGGTTTTAAGTGTTGTATTGGCGATGCTTGCCGCCGCGGGTGTGGCGAATGCCGGCAAATATTCGGACACCATTGCACTGTTCAAAAATGCCGGGGAAAGCGCCGCGTTTTTTCAGAAAAGTTATGCCTATGCCGTGTTTCCCAACATTGGCGAGGCCGGGTTCATTGTGGGCGGAGCCTTCGGCAAGGGCCATGTCTACGTGCAGGGACAGCTCGCGGGCGATACGACGATGAAACAGGTCAGCGTCGGATTTCAGGCCGGCGGCCAGGACTACAGCCAAATCATTTTCTTCCAGGACAAACGCGCGCTCGATCAATTCGAATCCGGCAGCTTTGAGTTCTCGGCCGGGGCAAAAGCGGTCGCCGTCACCGCCGCCGCCAATGCGAGTGCGGGTACCAACGGCGTCACTTCGGGCGTCAGCGGCGGCAAGCGCGACGCGTCCACGGACGGCGTTTACAATGGCGGAATGGCGGTATTCACTATCGCCAAAGGCGGCTTGATTTATGCGGCTGCCCTGGCCGGCCAGAAATTTACGTATAAAGCTCGCGGCGCCGACTGACGGATTCGCAACTTCGTGATCCACCGAGAAAATCAGGACGGCAAGACGACTGCGCCGGCATCTCCCTGAAACTGCCCAAAGGCATCGTAAGAAAGACCTGACACGCATTCGGTGGTTGTCAGGGATACCGTGGCCGCGCGAGTCGTTTCATTATTCCGCAAGAATCCACGAGCGCCGGCAAGCGTTGCTGCGGCCCTCTGCGACCGGCTGCGAGACGGGCATATCCAGTGGTCGCGGCCGGAGGAGCGAGTGATGGACTCAACACACAAATTAAACGAACTGTTCGACCAAACTGAAAAACTACTGGCCAAGCTGGCCGATGAGCGCGGTCCGGAAATACAGGAGGCGCGGGATAGGCTTGGCAGGTCGATGGCGCAGACGCGCGAAGCTCTCAAGGATGACAGGCATTCAGAACACGTGAAGGTTCGCGATGTCGCTGCTTCGCTTAACGACTATGTTCGGAATTATCCTTGGGTGGCATTGATGACCGGCGTGTTGGTTGCCTCCACGATCGGCATTCTGTCCACGAAAGCCACGCGGCGTTCAATGCATCATTGACGGAGAACCGGCGCCGCGGACGCCCCACCGGAAACGCGCCGGCGCACCCAAAGCGGCTACAATCGCCGTTGTGTGGATACGAATTGCCTGCGGTGTGAGCGTGCTCTTCAGTGCCGGTTGCGCGGCTGCGGCGGACGGTGCCGCAAGCCTGCCGTGGAAGCTCACGGTCGGTGAATATGCCTACGCCAACTATTCTGGAACGGACGTCAATCTTCGCTGGCGCGCCGATGACACGAGCGCATGGATCGGCGCGTACTCCGACGAGGTTTTTGGTACTCAGGCGCGGGCGGGCGCCGACACTTCGTTCAATATCGGGAAGTATGTGCAGCTGCAACCCTCCGTACAGGCGGCTTCGATGGGATTCCTGGGAGGGAGCCTCAATCTGCAAGCCGGCGCGTCCTGGTATGGACTCGCGGGCTTCGGACGCACCGACGCACGGCCGTACTTCAATCTCAATTTTGATCCGAACGATGCGTTGACGTTTGGCGCGGGCCATCATGCCGGCAATGGCCTCAGCTACCTGGTGTTCGTCGTTGCCGATGACCGCTTTCACACCGGACAGCGCGATTGGCATGCAAATGTGCAAATCCCGTTTGGCGATTCTCACGCCACGCTGGATTTGCTGCGCAAAAGCGGGCTGACCGAGGCGGGTCACATCACCGGTTGGGGCTTCAGCGCCAATTGGGATTGGCCCCGATGGTTTGTGCGCATGGCCTACGATCCTCACCAAAACTTCTCCGCACAAGATGCCTGGCGGTTCGCATCCGGCATGAGGTTTTAGGGGACTCGCGCGATCCTCAAGCGAGGTTAGTCGCGATCGGGCGCTCCAGGCGGAAACAATTTGCGATACGGTCTCGCCTCGTCGATCGTCCGCGCGACCGATGGACGCTGCAGCAGCCGCCGGCGGTAGGCGCGCACGTTGCCGAACTTTTCGGCAATTTCGTGCACCCAGTCGGAATAGAACAGCGACGCCGCGGCAGAGCAGTCGGCCATGCTGAATTCTGCTCCGCCGGCCCACAGCCGCTTTTTCATCACGCCGTCGAGCCAACCATAAGCTGAATCGAGGATGAACCTCGCTTCCTTGACACCGAGCGGGTCGCGATCGCCTTTGGGACGGATGAAGTCCGCAACGATCCTCTGCATCGGCGTCATAATGTAGTTGTCGAAGAAGCGATCCATGACCCGCACGTCGAGCGCCGCTTCCGGATCCGCGGGGATGAGCCGCACGGGGCCAGGATGACGGATCAGTAAATACTCGATGATGACGCTTGACTCGAGCAGGACCCGGCCGTTGTCGAGGAGCACCGGGAATTTTTTCAACGGCCAGTGTTCTTCGAGTTCGCGCATCGCCGACGGGTCTTCGGGCCCGAGCCTGCGGTAGATGAAAGGCGTGTCGTTCTCGTAAAGCGCGATCAGGACTTTCTGGCAATAGGAAGCGAATGGATGTGCGAACAGCGACGGCTTCACGAGTATCTCCGGTTTTGCTCAAAGATACACGAGCTTTGCGCCCGGCGGGACAACCCTAAGTCGATCGATTAAGATTCTCCAACATGAAAATTGAACTGCCCCCTTTGGACGGGCTGACCGTCCTCGACTTCTCCCACGCGCTGGCGGGGCCTTATTGCACCATGCTGATGGCCGCGTACGGCGCCAAGGTGATCAAGGTTGAAAGCCCGGAGGGAGACATCGGACGCACCTGGGGACCGCCGTTTCACGGCGCCGACGCCTCCTATTTTGTGGGCCTCAACAGCGGCAAACAAAGCCTCGCGATCGACTTGAAGAGTGCGGAGGGCCTCGATGCCTGTCGCGCGCTCGCCGCGAAGGCCGACATCTTGATTGAGAATTTCAGGCCAGGCACGATGAACCGTCTCGGGCTGGATTACGTCTCATTGTCCGCCGCAAACCCGCGCCTGATCTATGTTTCGATATCCGGCTACGGTCAGACCGGTCCGCGACGTCTCGAGCCTGCGATGGATCTGATCATCCAATCTGCATCCGGGCTCATGAGCATTACGGGCACGGCCGCGGGTGAGACGGTCAAGACGGGGCACTCGATCGCAGACATCACGGCGGGCTTATTTTCCCTTATCGGCGCGATGATGGCGATCGAAGCTCGTCACCGCACGGGCCGCGGCCAATTTGTGGATGTCTCCATGATGGACACCGTGATGTCGAGCATGCTTCCAAGCTTTGCCCGCTATCTCGCATCGGGTATTGTTCCGAAGCCCATGGGAACCTTGTTCGAGGGCATCGTTCCTTACCGTAACTTCGTGTGCGCGGATCGAGAAATCACGCTTGCCGTGGCAAGCGACAAGCTTTGGAAGAGCTTCTGCGAAGCGATCGGGCGGACCGATCTTGCCGATCACGCCGATTACAGGACGAACCCGCTGCGGGTCAAGAATCGCGGCGTCCTCGAGCCGATTCTCGAGGCCCTGTTCCGTTCCCGCCAGGCCGAGCACTGGGTCGAGCTGTTTGCGCGCCACGGCGTCCCGGCCACCGTGGTGCGAAATCTCAAGGAGGTCATCGATGACGAGCAAACCACCGCGCGCAATATGACACCTACCGTGCAACATGCCGTCGCCGGACGGATACGCGTACTCGGCGTTCCGGTCCAACTGTCCGAGACACCGGGGCGAATCGGCAGCGCCTCCCCGCTGTTGGGCGCAGACACCGCCGCGATTCTCAACAGCATACAGAGGGATTGATTCCGTCTAGCAGAATCCCGCCGTCAGTCGCCGTCTGATGAGCCTCAGTAGTACAATCGCCGCCAAGTACGACAGGGAGCTCTCATACATGCGTAATCTGCGGCATTGGCGCTTCAGCTTCGTGGCATTTTGCGGCCTCTCGGGACCAGTATTCGCGCTCAATCCCGGCGATGTCGTGGATGACTTCCGTCTCAACGACCAGAAAGGCCAGTCGCACGAACTTTACTATTTGTCTGATATGAAAGCGGTCGTGCTGATGGCTGCGGGCACTGGTTGCGCTGCTTCCCGTGCCACCGCCAAGTCGCTAGGGGAGCTGCGCACGAAATATCAGGCTCAAGGGGTCGAATTTCTGGCGATTGACTCCAATCTGAAGGATACGCCCGAGTCGATCGCCCAAGAAATCAAGGCCGATGGCATCGACATGCCGGTTCTGTCCGATGAACTGCAACTGATCGGTGAGTCGTTGGGCTTCACGCGCAATGGCGAAGTGCTGATCGTGAACCCGCAAAACTGGAAAGTCCTTTATCGCGGTGCCTACGCCAAGGGCTCGAGCCATTACGTCGCCGATGCGCTGGATGCCACGTTGAGCGGCACGCCCCTGAAGGTCGCCCAATCGGATGCCGGCGGCTGCAACATCGTGATGCCGGAACGTGAGCGCCGCACTGCTCACGCACAGATCTCGTACGAGAAAACGATTGCTCCCATGCTGAGCGAGCATTGCGTGGCCTGTCACCGGGAGGGCGGCATCGCTCCTTGGCAGATGTCGAGCTATGACATGGTGCGCGGGTTTTCGCCCATGATCCGGGAGGTGGTCAGAACCAAGCGCATGCCGCCGTGGCACGCAGATCCGCACTACGGCGTGTTCAGCAACGATCGCTCGCTGAGTGCCGAGCAGACGAAAACCCTGGTGCACTGGATCGAAGCCGGTTCTCCACGAGGCGGCGGGATCGATCCACTGACGCTGGTCAAGAAGGACTGGCCGGTCTGGGCGCTCGGCAAACCGGATCTGGTGGTCAATTTGCCGAAGTTCGATGTGCCCGCGACGGGTGTGATTCCTTACCAAATGTGGACCGTCGACAATCCGCTCGATCACGACGTGTGGGTACGCGCAGTGGACTTCTTACCGGGCGCTCGCTCGAATCTACATCACATCATCGCCACGATCGGCGGGGAGATGGCGCCGGGTGAAAAGCGGGATACCGACGGCAGCCTCGCCGATTTCGTCCCCGGTTCCGAGCCGCTGCAAATCCCGCCGGAGAGCGGAATCTTGCTGAAGAAAGGCGCTAAATTCGGCTTCCAGGCCCACTACACGGTGAATGGCAAAGAGGTGACGGACGCGACCCAGATGGGATTGTACTTCATGGACAAGCCGCCGCAATATCGCTATCGCGCAGCGATCATGGCGAATCCGCGCATCAAGATCCCCGCCAACACGAAGGCGTACACGAACGATGCGACCTATAAATTTGACCGTGAGGTGTTGGTGTACAGTCTGCATCCTCACGCGCATTTCCGCGGAGCGGCAGCGGAATTCGTGGCGCAATATCCCGATGGCCACGAAGCCGTCTTGCTCAACGTGCCCAGGTATGAATTCAACTGGCAAACCACTTACGAATTAAAAACGCCCATTGTCCTGCCGGCAGGCACCGCAGTGAAGTACAGCATGACCTACGACAATTCCACGCAGAACAAGGCCAATCCCGACCCCAATCGCGAGGTCCCGTGGGGGCAGCAAACATGGGATGAAATGTTGTTCGGCGTGATCCGTTTCCGCTACCTTTCCTTGGATGCGAATCCGACGAGAACCGCGCAATCGACGCCGTGAGCACTTTACGGCCGACATGAACTTCGTCAGGCGCACGGTGCTCAGCGGATGGTTGCTGGCCTGCGGCGCTGCCTGGGCCGCCGTGCTCGTCCCCGGGGGGCATGTTGCCGATTTCACTCTGACCGACCAGACCGGTGCAACGCACGAGCTTTACGCGCTGTCGGGCAAAAAGGCCATTGTCATCATGACCATGAGCAACGGCTGCCCCATTGTGCGTCTGGCGATCCCGGTGATGCGCGAAATCCGTGATCGATATCAATCGAAGAACGTCGAATTCCTATTACTGAACCCGACGCTGCAGGATACGCCCGATGCGGTGATGAAGGAGGCGGCGGAATTTCGATTCGGCATGACTATTTTGATGGATCGTAAGCAGACGGTCGGCGAATCATGGGGGGTGAATCGCACGGCCGAGGTGTTTGTCATCGACCCCAAGACCTGGACGCTGGTGTATCACGGGCCCATCGATGACCGCTTGAACTACGAGACGCAGCGGCCGGTGCATCATGCCTATCTGACCGAGGCACTGGATGCGGTATTGGTCAACAAGCCGGTCGCGGTATCCTCGGTTGTTTCGCCCGGCTGCCTGATCAATTTCCCCGATCGAAAGCATCGCTACTAAACCGAAAGCGAATGCCTAGTCGTACATCGATTGTGTCCGCAGTCGCGCTATGCGCGTTCGCGCCGCAGCTCACCGTCCACGCGCAGACTCAAACAACCAACGGCGAGGCGCTGTTTCAAGGTCGCTGCTCCGGCTGCCACAATGGCTCGCCCGAGACGCGCGCTCCTGCGCCCGATGTGCTTCGGCAGCGCTCTCCGGCGGCAATTCTTGAGGTACTGGCGAATGGCGCGATGCGAGTTCAGGGCGCGACCTTGAGCGGCACAGAACGCCGTGCCATCGCTGAATATCTCGCGGGCGCCACGGTGGGCGGAGATCCAACCGGTGCCGCTACCGGGCGCTGCGAGAAGCCCTCCAAGTTCACGCTCGCTCCGGACTCGGCATGGAATGGGTGGGGCGGGACGCTCGCGAATACTCGCGCGCAATCTGCACTGGCTGCGGGCCTTACTGCGCAGCAACTGCCGCAGCTGAAGTTGAAATGGGCCTTCGGTTTTCCCGATGCGACCTCCGCGTGGGCGCAACCCACGGTGGTCGGCGGTTGGGTATTCGTGGGCAGCCAGAACGGTACCGTGTATGCGCTGGATGCGGCCAGCGGGTGCATTCGCTGGTTCTTCAGCGCCGACGGAGGAGTGCGGACTGCGATCAGTGTGGGGGCCCGCGCCGGCGGTGCCGCGGTTTATTTCGGCGATACCGGCGCGAAGGCCTACGCACTGGATGCGGCCTCCGGTCAATTGCTGTGGAAGACCCAGATCGAGGAGCATCCGCTGGCCCGGATCACCGGATCCCCTGCGCTCTATCGCGACCGCCTGTATGTACCGATGTCTTCCTATGAGGAGTCGCAGGGTGCGCGGCCCGATTACGGTTGTTGCACGTTCCGCGGCAGCTTGTCGTCGCTCAACGTTACGACAGGTAAAGTCATCTGGCGCACTTACATGATCCCGGGCGAACCGAAGCCGCGCGGCAAGAGCTCTATGGGAGTCACGCTGTACGGTCCGGCCGGCGCGCCTATTTGGTCTGCGCCGACGATCGATGTTCAGCACGGGTTGATTTACGTGGCAACTGGGAATACGTATGCGGGTACAGCTGCGCCCTCCAGTGACGCTGTGATCGCGCTCACCCTGTCGGGAAAGATCGAGTGGGTGAAACAACTTTTTCCGAAGGACGTCTTTATCAGCGGCTGCCGCGCACCCGGCGCGAACCCAAACTGCGCGGACCAGAGCGGCCCGGACTATGATTTCGGCAACTCCCCGATTCTGGCGCGGTTGGCGCATGGTCGGCGCGCCATCGTGATCGGTCAGAAATCCGGAATGGGGTGGGCGCTCGATCCTGACCGGCGGGGCGAGGTCATTTGGCAGTATCGCGCCGGCGTCGGCGGCGCGCTCGGCGGCATCGAATGGGGTTCGGCCGTCGATGCCGAACAGGCGTACTTTGCGGTGTCGGATATCCTCACGCCCGCACCCGGCGGGCTGCACGCCGTGAATCTGCAGACCGGACAGCGGGTGTGGTACTCGCCGCCGCTGCCGCCCAGCTGCGCTGCGGGGCCGCGTTGCAACGCGGCCCAGGCGGCGGCCATCAGCGTGATTCCCGGAATCGTATTTTCCGGTGCTAACGATGGAACCATGCGCGCCTACTCCAGCCAGACCGGCGCAATTCTGTGGCAGTCCAACACCGATCGAGAATTTCAAACCGTGAATGGCATTCCCGCCAAGGGAGCCTCGATGCTGGGTCCAGGGCCGACGATTGCCGGCGGCATGGTTTTTGTGGCCTCCGGCTACGGTGCGTTTGGCGGCCGCCCGGGAAACGTGTTGCTCGCCTACGGCCTGTGAGTCCCTACGCTCGGCTCCACGTCAGCCGCTTCGTTACCGCATAATTCCATACCGCGCCAACCGTGATTCCCGCCAAGGCCGCAAGGTATCGTGTACCGGTTGCTTCGTTGAGATAAGTTGCAAGGCCGACGTTCATGCATGCACCAAGGCTGCAGGCAATATTGAACGACAGCCAGCCGCGCAACCAGCGCATGCCGCGCAATCGCTTGTCGCGGTAGGTCAGCACATTGTTGAGCGCGAAATTGAACGTCATTGTGACGATGGTAGCGGTGGCCTGACCTTGAAGAAAACCCGCGTGTTCGATTTGAAACAGCAGCGTGAGTATTGAGAAATGAACCGCAACGCCGAGCGCGCCGACGATGCAAAACGCGACAAATCGCACCGGTACTATGTGTCCGAACATTTTATCCAGCAACAGCATGCCGTATTCCCACTTCGTGGCTGAGTCGAGCTTGCTGTCACCGGCCTGACGCAGACGGAAGCTGTACGGCAGTTCCTTGAAGCGTAACGGTTGCGGAGAAGATGCAAACAAATCCATCAGGATCTTGGTGCCGATTGCCGACAGCTTTCGCACAGCTGCTTCGAAGCTCTGGCGGCGCACCATAAAGAAGCCGCTCATCGGGTCGGTCAATGTATCCGGCACCAGCGTGCGGCTGAGACGCGTTCCAAATTTGCTCAACCGAATGCGTGCAGCGCCCCAATCACCGGTTCCACCACCCTGCGTGTAGCGGCTACCGACGACCACATCGACGTCACCGTGTTTGAGTTCCGACAGCATTTGCGGCAGCAGGCGCTCATCGTGCTGCAGGTCCCCATCGATCACGGCGAGATAAGGCGCCGAGCTGGCCAGCATTCCCTCGACACAGGCGGAAGACAATCCGCGGCGACCCATCCTTTGTACGCAACGAATTCGAGAATCTTTGGCGGCGAGTTGCCGCACCAATTCGGCAGTTCCGTCCGGAGAGTCATCGTCGACATAAATGATTTCCCACGCGAAATCGCGCAGGGAGGCCCCAATTCGCTCGGTCAGCTCGACCACGTTCTCGCGTTCGTTGAACGTGGGAACGATGACCGAGATCTCGGGTCCTCGAAGCGGGAGCAGCGGGTCCAATTCAATGACTCATGGGGATGTGCGAGCGCGCAGCGGTCAAGTCGTTGAATATCAGTGGTTGCGGTGATTGTGGGGGAGGGGCCGGCGTTATCGAGCCTATAGTATAAAGCCGCCGCGATGTTCACAAGGACGATGAGGTAACTTAGGGCCCGACCTGCTACGATTGCCGCCCCGTCAAGATCTGAAGATCCCCCCGGGGTGTAGCTCAGACTGGTAGAGCGCTACGTTTGGGACGTAGATGTCGCAGGTTCGAATCCTGTCACCCCGACCATTGAAGGGATCACCTTCGCAAATCGAGGCGGAGTTTTGCTGTCGCTCTCCAAATAGGTTGGTGTGGTGGCTAGTCCGCCAATCCCATGACGAATGCCAATGCGATATTCAGCCGCGAGATGTCCTTGTCGTCGAGATGGCCGACATCACGCCGATGTCGTGGCCCACGATGTCGGCGCGTCCGACGAGAAATGCAAGGCTGGCCGACGGTATTTTTCGATCTAATCAGATCAGAAACAGTCAAGGAGCAATGATCAGCTTGACACCGGCGTCCTGCACCATTTGCGCATGCCGCGGCGAGACGCCCCGGTCGGTGATCAACACATCGATTTCATCCAAACCGCAGACGATATGCCCGGAGGGTCCGTCGAATTTCGAGCTGTCCAAAAGCACGATGATCTCGTCGGCGCGATCAATCAGCCGCCGCTCGACACCGACCAGCATGATGTCGGCCTGCATCAGGCCTGCGCTGCCCACTGCGGCGGCGCTCATGAAAAGCTTTGGGGCGTGAAAGCGCTGCATGCCGTCATCGCTGGATGCGGCGAGGATGATGTTTTGTTCCGGAAACACCTGACCGGCGGGAACCAAGACGCGTGTCCCAGGCTGGAGCAAGAGCGCGCTGACGATGCGCAAAGAATTGGTCAGCACCTGTAGATTCAGGCCCCGAACGTGCTGGCACATCTGCAAGGTCGTGGACCCACCGTCAATCATTAGCGCTTCGCCGGCATTACACAGCTTCGCCGCCGCGCGACCGATGGTTTCTTTTTCCGCCTTATGACGGTTGACGTTTTCCTCGAATGGCACACCCGTCAAGTGCTGCCCGGCAGCCGGCGCCGGCCTTTTTGAGTTCTTGGACTCGTTCTTCTTGGCGCCGCCGCGGACTCGCGTCAACAGCCCCGCGATCATCATGCGTTCGAGGTCACGCCTGATGGTCGCGGGCGACGCTGCGATGCGCTGTTCCAATTCTTGAAAGGAGATGAAACCCCTTTGATTCACGGTCTCAAGAATTAGTTTTTCGCGCTCCGCTGAATGCATGGCAGTCCTGATTCGGTAGCACCCCCTACCCGTGGGTGCATACTTTGGACTTAAGTGGCGGCCAATTCAATCAAAGTCGATCATGCGCGTCAGCGCTGCGCGGTAATCAAACCCCGCGAGCGCAGCCATTGCTCGAATAGACCCTGCCACTGGTCGACCGGCAGTCCCGTTTGTCGCGTGCCGAATCCGTGGGGGCCCTGTTCGAATATGTGCAGCTCCGCGGGCAGATGCGCGGCGCTCCAGCGTTGATAAATCATGACGCTGCGGCGTGACGGAACCAAATTGTCGGCCTGCGTCGCGACGACAAATATTGGGGGAGCGTCCTTGGGCGGCGCGACGTCGTCCATGTAGCCATAAACCGGCGCGGCGAAATCCGGACGGCTGTCCGCGTCATGGTCGAGCAGCACTCCCATGGTCAGTCCGGCCCCGGCGGAAAATCCCATCAAGCCGATGCGATCTTTCGCCACGCCCCATTCAGCCGCGTGCCGGCGAACGTAGCGAACGGCTTGTCTTCCGTCGGCGATGGCCAGAGTCCTGCCGGCATCGAGCTTGTGATAGGAATTGTCGAAGTCCGCCTGGATGCTGGCGGTCAGCTCTTTCATCTCGGCTGATTGATCCGCCAGGTTCACGGGGGTCGGCAACAGTCGATATTTAAGGACAAACGCGGTCACTCCGCGCGCGTTGAGCCACTCGGCAAAGTCCGTGCCCTCGTAATTGAACATCAGTCCGAAATAGCCGCCGCCGGGACAGACGATAAGTGCGGTGCCGTTAGGTTTGGTGGGCGCGAAAACGGTGAGCGTCGGGGTCACGACGTTGCGAATCAAGCGGGTGGTTTGATTTCCCGGTGCCGGCAATTGTGCGTCGATCTCTTTCTGAGTCGATCCTTCCGAACCGGGCGCGGCGCCGGGCCAGATATTCAACACAGGATGTGAGGCAGGCGGGGCGGACTCTGCCCAGGCTGAGGCGGCAAACATTCCGGCCAATGCCGCCGCCAGGTACATTTTCATCAAGCTCTCCCCGTCACACGATGCCAGTGCCTGGCGCCAATTTTTGCCGGCGCCGCGCTTGCGTCTTGCGCCATCCGCTGGCGCGAAAGGCGCCTAGCACGTCGATCGCACCGCCGGCATCGACGCGGGCTTGCGCGATGAGCGGCGAAACGTCCGTTCGGTACGCCTGACGAAGGCTCTGGAACGCCATCATGACGTCGTTCGATTCCTGCGCGTACAACAATGCTTCCCGGTCGACGATCAACGCTTTTGCAAAAGCGCAAACGATTGCTTCTGCGGAAGCCAGCATGCTTTCGATGGGATCGGTCACATTGTGCGACTGATCGATGAGATAGGCGGGAGCGAATGATCCCCTTGCGTTCGACTCGGCTTCAACCAGTTCGTTGAACACCAGAAAGAGTTGATGCGGGTTGATGGAGCCCGAGTCGAGATCATCGTCGCCGTATTTGCTGTCGTTGAAGTGAAAGCCGCCCAGCTTGCCGAAGCGATGCAGGCGGGCGACGATTTGCTCGATGTTCGTGGTAGGCGCGTGGTGTCCTAGATCCACGAGACAGCAAGCCTGCTCACCCAGCTGCTGTGCCGCCAGAATCGATGACCCCCAGTCTTGCAAGACGCTGCTGTAGAACGCCGGTTCGAAAAGCTTGTGCTCCAGCAGCATTTTCCAATCCCCGGGGAGCGCGCTGTAGATTGTCGCGGCCGATTCAAGATAGCGGTCAAAGGCGCGTGTAAAGTCTTGTTGTCCCGGAAAGTTACTGCCGTCGCCAACCCAAACGGTGATCGCCTTGGAGCCGAGAATTCTGCCGATGCGGATGCACTCGATGTTGTGGGCGACCGCTTGATCACGGACGGCTGCGTGCGCGGAACTCAATGATCCGGCGGAGTAGCTGTGCTTCTGCTCCGGTTGGTCCTGAAACGTATTCGAATTGACCGCATCGAATCCGAGCGCCAGGCTCGCGGCAAGGTCGCGCAGCCCGGCATAGTCCGCGACGCAGTCCCACGGAAAATGCGGAGACACGCGCGGCGTGATGCGGCACAGCTGCTGGACGACTGCGCAATCCTCCAATTTCTCTTGAATCGATGTGGGTGCACCGTCGAACGGGAATTTTGCAAAGCGAGTCCCGCCGCGGCCGGCGCCCCAAGTCGGAAGGGCCACCGAGAAGGCGGCAACCTTGCGGCGAATCGGCTCGATATCAATGCCCCGGCGTCGCAGCTGCCGAGCCAATGATTGGTAGTCGTCCTGCAGGCCGTCGGTACCGCGGCTGGCGTTGAAGTCCCGGACAAAGCCTTCCGGCAAGGATAAATGTTCTTGCATGAGAGCGTCCCTCCCGATTAAATCACGCTAGCGCGTGAACGCCTGCGCGTTGCCGGCGTCCACGTTGATCATATTACCGGTCGACTTGACTGACATGTCCGAGGCAAAAAAATACACGGCGTCCGCGATATCACTTGGCAGTACGTCGACCTTCAACATGGATCGATTGCGATAATGAGCCTCCAGCGCCTCGCCCGAATCTATCCCGTGCACGCCCGCGCGTTCACGTCGCCAGTCGCCGTCCCAAATCCTCGAACCCTTGATGACGGCGTCGGGATTCACGGTGTTGACCCGAATGCCGGACGGCGCGCCCTCAAGTGCGAGACATCGCGCCAGATGCAGCGCGGCGGCCTTTGCGGATGAATAGGCAGAGGCATCCAAGGCCGCGGCAATGCCGTTCTTCGAGCCGATGAAAACGATCGAGCCGCCGTGCTGCAGCTTCATAAGCGGAAACGCCGAGCGCGCCGCGAGGAAATACCCTTCTGCCAGTACGTTGTAATTCCTACGCCACAGTTCCACCGTGGTTTCCTCGAGCGGCGCAGAGGATGCAATGCCGGCATTTGCAACTAAAATGTCCAGTCCCGCAAATTCGCGTGCGCAGGCGGCGAACGCCTCGCGAACTTGATGCTCGTCGGTCACGTCGCATAGCGCCGAGCGCACGCAGTCCGAGCCGGCCTTTCGTTCCAGGACCTTGAATGCTTGCTCCAAGGCCTCTGCATCGCGATCGAGCAGCATCACGCAGGCGCCTTCCGCCAGCAGCCGGTCCGCGGTTGCCGCACCGATGCCTCCCGCGCCGCCGGTGATGAGTGCGATCCTACCCGCCAGAGGTTTTGGTCTGGGCATACGGCGCAATTTAGCTTCTTCCAGCGCCCAATACTCGATTCGAAACGCTTCCCGTTCATCGAGTCCGATGTATTGTCCAATTGATTCCGCGCCGCGCATGACGTTGATGGCATTTCCGTAGAATTCGGCGGCCAGCCGCGCAGTGGTCTTGTCGGGCGCGAATGCGATGCGGCCCAATCCGGGCACCAGGATGATCACTGGATTCGGGTCGCGCATCTTTGGGTCGCCCGCGGTTGCGCAACGCTGGAAATAGGCTGCGTAGTTCGCTCGGTACGCGCTCAAGGATTCTTCGAGGTAAGCGGTGTCCGTGAGGCGCGTTTCGTCCAAGGTCAACGGCCAAATTTTCGTGCGCAGGAAATGATCGGGGCAGGAAGTGCCGAGCGCTGCAAGCCGTGCAAGATCCTTGGAACAGACAAATTCGAGGGTTTCAGGATCGGCCGACAAGTGGCCGATCTTTGCGCGCTCGCCGGACATCAAGCCACGCAGCTTCGGCATGATCTCAGCCGCCAGGCGCAGCCGTTCGACTTGCGGCAAGGCTGGGATGCGTGCACCGCCGAACGCCGGACGCCGAGCGAGGCGCTCATTGAGGTAGCGCGCGGCATCGCCGACGAGCTGGATCGTATTCTCATAACAGGCGCGCGAGGTCTCGCCCCAGCAGATGAGACCGTGGCCCGCAAGGACAACGCCCCGCAATCCGGGATGTTGGGCCACATAGTCCCGCAGACGTAATCCGAGGTCGAATCCGGGGCGCTGCCACGGCAACCAGCCCACCGCGCCCCGCCATACCTCGCGCGATGCGCTTTCACCGGAACTGGACGCGGCCAGCGCAATGACGCCATCGGGATGCACGTGATCGACGTGCGAGTAGGGCAGCAGGCCGTGCAGCGGCGTATCGATGGAGGCCGCGCGGCTGTTGAGGTTGAACGTGCAATGCGGCAGGTATTCAACCATGGCGTCTTCATGTTCTACGCCGCCGTAGAGCGCTTCGAGATGCAGGATGCGTTCGAGGTACAGAGTGGCAAACCCATCGAGTTTCATTGACCCCAGATCGCCGCCCGATCCCTTTACCCAGAGCACGCGAACCGGCAGGCCGGTGAGCGGGTCGAGGCCATCGAGTTTGGCGGAAGTGTTGCCGCCGCCGAAATTCGTGACCGTGAGATCCGCCCCCAGCAAATTGGAGCGATACAGCAATAATTCGGCGGGGGTTTTCGCTGCGGCGTCCGCGTCCGACCAGCGACTCAACGGGACTTTGAATGGCAGCGCGCCGCGTGTCTCAGGGGGGATTTCCAATAGGTCACTCATCAGCGTTGGGTTCCCTGCTTTTCATTTTAGGCGCGCCTATCGACACCCTTTGTAACGAAAGCAGGTGCCGTTTGCAATCAGAATCGATCATTTTACATCAAACGTGGGTAATCCGCCGACCCGGTACTCTCGACGCGCTTTATGGGTGGAATGCCTGCAGCAGGCTTAGCTGGATTAGCCTGCGCGCAGCGACAGGTAGTTACCGACGCCGATTAGAATGGTCGAACTGACCAGCGTGCCGATCCCCAGCCAAATCAGCCGCCTTGTGCGGATGCTGGAACCTGCCCATTCGCGCAGTGCAAAACCCCAGAGTGTCGAGAACAGAATGATGCTGGCCATGTGCAAGGACCAAGAGGAAAACGCATAGCGCCCCATTTGGCTTTCGCCCATCGTGTAGAAGAAGAATTGGAAGTACCACAGGGTGCCGCCGAATGCGGACAGCAGGTAATTGCGCAACAAAGGCGCTGCGGCGCCGGTGCCAGGCGCGCCGATCCATTGGCCGGCCGAACGATTCTTTGTGATGAGAATGGCGCACCAAACCAGATTGGTGGTCAAGCCGCCGCTCAACACGACGCAGAGCACCGGCAATCCCTGCCATAACGGCGCCGTGCCGGCGGCAAGGGTCGCCGCGCGGATCGGTTGACCGGCGTCCAATCCCCAGGCAAAGCATCCCGACATGATTCCGGAGAACAGAGCAATCAAGAATCCCTTGCGTAAATTGAATTCGGCAATCGACGTCGGATCCGCACTCTGAGCCTCACGTTCCTTCGCGCGGCCGGCCATCGCGACTATCGCAATCCCGGCCAGTGCGATAACGATGCCGAGAAGCGTTACTCGGCCATTCTGCGTCGCCGCCAAGGAGCCCAGCGTGCCGTGAAATAGCGGTGGCCCAAGGGTGCCGATGACCGTGGTCAAACCCAGCGCAATCGCCATACCGAGCGACAAGCCCAGATAACGCATGGTCAAACCGAAGGTCAGGCCGCCAAGACCCCACAGCACCCCCCAGAACCAACACCAAAAAAGCGTCGGCCTATCCGTGCCACTTAAGACCCCCAACAAGTGATGCGTTTGCAGCAACGCAACCGCCCAGGGCGCGATGAGCCAGGAGAAAATGCCCCCGGTCAGCCAGAAGATTTCCCATGACCAGCCCCGAATGCGGCGGTAAGGGACGTAAAAGCTCGCGGATGAGAGACCGCCCAGCCAATGAAAGAGCACGCCCAGCAGCGGATTGGAATTCATCGACGGTGTGCTCCGACACTTGATCGAATTAGATTCATTTGTTTGACGGCGCCCGGGCTATTGATCATGATAGATCAAATAGAATCAAAACGCGTGACGAATGTACCCCGCGCAAGCCCATCGCCCAAAATCGCTGATCTCGGGATTCATCGCGTCTCTTTGTGTCATCGCCGCACAGGCTGCCACGCCCGACGCGGATCCCTTGCTGGCCGGATTTCGCCAACCTCCGCCGGCGGCGCGGCCGCAGGTTTGGTGGCATTGGATGAATGGCAACGTCAATCTGGAAGGCGCGAAGCTCGACCTTGCCTGGATGCAGCGTATCGGGATCGGCGGCATTCATACATTTACCGGCGGCGGCCTCGGTGAACCGCATGTCGTGGAGCCTCCGGTCGATTTTCTAGGCGAGCAATGGCGCGCGACTTTTCAGGCGACCACGCGTCTGGCCCGCGCCGCAGGGATGGAGGTGACTATCGCAGGCTCGCCTGGTTGGAGCGAGACCGGCGGTATCTGGGTGGCGCCGGAAGATGCGATGAAGAAGTATGTGTGGAGCGAGACGCACGTTGCGGGCGGCAGATTTCTAGACCTGATCCTTGCGCAACCTCCCGCCGTCGCGGGACCCTTCTTGGGCGTGAAGCGCAGTTTCAATCCAGCACCCGCCGAATTGTACGGCGATCTGTATCGCGACAGCTTGGTCGTGGCGTTTCCGACGCCTGCGGCGGAACTTGTCGATGCCGCGCCTAAGTTTTCCAGTCGAACCGGCCCCGTCGATATGTCCTCGCTGCGCGCCGCTGACCTTGCCGCCACTGTCAGCCTGCCTATCGCCGACGGCGAATCCAGCGCATACCTTGACGCCGCTTTCGATCGGCCGACAACCATTGCGGCGCTGGTGCTGGGCCTTGGCAAAGTCGCCGACCTCGAGATTCAAGCCGGCAATGATCGGGCAAACCTCAAATCCCTGCTCAAGGCGCGGGCCGATCCGTCGGAATCACCCGCGCCGGAGCAGACCTATTCATTCTCACCGACGCGCGCCAAGATCTTTCGCATCATCTTGACGCGACCCGTGCCGAAGCCGCTGTTCCCTGATCTGCCAGCCCGTTTGTCGAAACCGGCAGAGCTACCGAGCGCATTCATGCTCACGCGCCTCGAACTGTGCGGCGGCGCCCGTATCAGCCGCTTCGAAAGCAAGTCAGGATTCCAAGCGTCGATCGACGCCCAGGCGCCGCCGTCCGCGCCTGCGGATCGCGATGCGGAGATTCCGGCAGGCAGCGTCATCAATCTAACCGACAAGCTCGAGGCAGGCGGCAGGCTGCGGTGGGCTGCGCCGCCGGGCCGCTGGACGATCGTGCGGTTGGGCTGGTCGCTCACCGGTCAAACCAATGGCCCTGCTCAGGAAAGGGACACCGGACTCGAAGTTGATAAGCTTGATCCGGTCTTGGTACGTGGTTACCTCGAGCACTACCTCGACATCTATCGCGACGCCATGCAGGAGCCTCTCGGCGCCGGCAGCGTGCAAAATCTCCTGACCGATAGTTGGGAAGCCGGCGTACAGAACTGGACGCCGACGCTGCTTGCGCAATTCAAAACGCGGCGCGGATATGATCCCATGCCCTATATTCCGGCGCTCATCGGGCGGGTTGTCGCCGACTCCGCCACCAGCGAACGCTTTCTGTGGGATTTTCATCGCACGCTCGAAGAAGCGCTGGCCGACAACCATTACGGCGTGATCGCGCAAGTTCTGCACGAGCGGGGCATGAATTACTACGCCGAAGCTCAGGGTGACACCCCGCGAGCCATCGGCGATGGCCTCGCGATGAAATCGCGCGCCGACATTCCAACCGCGGAATACTGGTACCGCGCATTCGCCACCGCGCCCGGCCAGCCCTCGCTGAAGGCCGATCTTCGGGAAGCCGCCTCGGCGGCGCATCTTTACGGCAAACCTTTGGCCGCGGCCGAATCACTCACTGTCGCCGCAGGATCGGACCCGTGGGCTTTCTCGCCCGCGATGCTGAAGCCGGTGGTCGATGAGATCTTTGCCAGCGGCATCAATCGTATCCTCTTGCACGAATCTCATCATCAACCGCTGCCGCGGGAAGCGCCCGGATTGACGCTGGGCTTTTTCGGTCAGTTCTTCAATCGCAACGACACCTGGGCCGAGCATGCCGGTGGCTGGATCGAGTATCTATCGCGCACCTCGTATTTGCTGCAGCAAGGCGGTTTTGCCGCGGATATCGCTTACTTCTATGGGGAGGAACGCAATCTCACCGAGATTTATCTGGATCGATTCGACCACGATGTCCCGAGCGGTTATGCATACGATTTTCTCAACGCTGAAGCATTGCTGACCTTGACCGGGGCGCGCGACGGCGCGGTTGCAACGCCGACCGGCATGCACTATCGAGTGCTCTATGTCCCACCCGGGGTGCGCCGATACTCGCTGCCGGCCCTGCAAAAATTGCGCGATCTGGTGGCGCACGGGGCGGTTCTGGTTGCGGTGCGGCCGCTCGGCGGACTGGGAGCGCAGGCGCGCGATGCTGATGTCAGTGCCGTCGTCGATGAATTGTGGGGTCCCGCAGGCGCGGCACCTGAGCCGAGGATGTATGGCAAAGGCCGCGTGTACGCGCAAGCAGATCTCAGCGCAGCGCTCAACTCGGAAGCCATTTCGCCCGACGTCGCGGTAAGGGAACCCTGTGCTGAGGATTGCGGCCTCATGTCGCT
>Ga0137412_10000250_pt1 | contig 35836 bp, 32 predicted proteins | sample CZODoug2_1_16fun_FD_122160 | JGI IMG/M metagenome (GOLD analysis project Ga0137412, IMG submission 122160) | Vadose zone soil fungal communities from Angelo Coast Range Reserve, California, USA - CZODoug2_1_16fungal (Hybrid Assembly) | ecosystem: Environmental > Terrestrial > Soil > Vadose zone...
TCTACAGGCTAGAGGCTTGTGACGTTCTCTGCCTGAAGGCCCTTCGGGCCCTTCTTTACTTCGAATTCCACCGCCTGGCCTTCATTCAGGGCCTTGTACCCATCCATCTGAATGGCGGAGAAGTGAACGAAAACATCTTCTCCGGTCTGGCGTTGGATAAACCCGTAGCCCTTCGAAGCATTGAACCACTTCACTGTTCCTTGTTCCTTCACTTCACAACCTCGATGTTGAAATTGCTTTGCCTCTCTTGGTCGCGGGGTCTGGTCGCCCAAGCTCCGAGACAGCCTCCAGCCCGACAAAAAAAGGCTGCGATGTGTTGTCGCAGCCCTCTGAACGAGTCAAAAGGTAGTACAAGAGCAACAAACGCTATAGCTAAGACTATCACAAGAAAGGGCTTATTGTCCAGACCGGAATTGGGCACACCTTTCCCCGTGGGTAGCTGTAAATTGCTGATTTTTCGTGTTTTAGACTCTTTGGGAGGCCGGGGAGGACCCCAAGGGATGTCCGGCTATTCTTCCAGCGATTCGGGCTGCAGGCTGACTTGTTCCCCGCCTGTGCTCTTCTTTTCCCAATACTTCTTCACCCAGGCTTCCCAGCTCTTGCCGGCGGCGGTGTCACGCCCGCTGAATGACAGTGCAGCGATCTCCGCGTATGCAATTTTTGTACGTTGATTGGAATCCTTTGGCAAAAGACGGACGAAAGAATTGCCGAGAGTGGCACCGGCCACGCGATCGAAAATGTAGCCCTCTAGTTTTGTTCCGTCCTTGCGTGTAATGGTTACATCGCCGCGATAGTCGAAGGCTTTTTCCAGAGCTTCGCGCAGATCATCGTCGCTTGCAAGCTCCGGAATCCACCCTTGCAGGCCTTCGTGTTGAAACCCAGGGGCTACTTCCAGTTGATCCGGGTGAAGCGTGTGTTCCGGGCGGTCGGCGTGGCGCGGGCCCGTCATGCGCGAGTCTCCTCGAGATTGTTGCTGGGCTTTTCGATCTGCACCAGTGGATTATAAGAGTGCACAGGGCGAACGGGTTCATTCAACATGCGATAGGCTTCGTCGTCGTCATTTTTCGTGAACAGAGTTGCCTTGGCCGCCGCGAACAAGCCTTTCAACGAGCTGAAGGTGTAATCCACGCCGGAGGCTTCGTAGCCGCTGTGCACCATGCAGTTCGCGCACTTGGGATTTCCGGATTCGGTGCCGAAGTTGTCCCATTCGGTCGTGGTCATCAATTCATTAAAGGTTTCGGCGTAGCCGTCCTGCAGCAAATAGCAAGGCTTCTGCCAGCCAAAGATGGAATACGTGGGCATGCCCCAGGGTGTGCAGCGAAAATCGCGCTTGCCCATCAGGAATTCCAGGAAAAGCATGGACTGGTTAAATCGCCACGTGGGCTTGCGGTTCGAGAGGATGGCGCGGAACAGCCGGCGCGTTCTTGCGCGACCCAGGAAATGCTTCTGGTCCGGCGCCTTGTCGTAGGAATAGCCGGGCGAAAGCATCATGCCTTCCACGCCCAGTGCCATCATTTCATCGAAGAAGGAGCGCACGCTGTTCGGGTCCGCACCGTCGAATAACGTGGTGTTTGTCGTCACGCGAAAGCCTTGCTTCAGCGCTTCGCGGACTCCCTCGATCGCCAGGTCAAATCCGCCTTCGCGGCAGACGGAAAAGTCGTGGTGTTCTTTCTGCCCGTCAATGTGAACGGAAAACGTCAGGTATTTGCTGGGCTTGAAGAGGTGCAGCTTTTCTTTCAGCAGCAGGGCATTCGTGCAAAGATAAATATACTTCTTGCGGGCCACCAGACCTTCCACGATCTTTTCAATCTGGGAGTGCATCAGCGGTTCGCCGCCGGGGATGGACACCATCGGCGCGCCGCACTCGTCCACCGCTTTGAAGCATTCTTCCGGAGAGAGCTCCTGTTTCAGCACGTGAGCCGGATATTGAATTTTTCCGCAGCCCGCGCAAGCCAGGTTGCACTTGTAGAGTGGCTCCAGCATCAGAACGAGCGGATACTGCTTCCGTCCCTGAATCTTTTGTTTGAGGACGTAACTCGCTACCGTCCACGCTTGGGAAATTGGTACAGGCATTCCGTCCCCTGATGAAACTTTAGACTTATGGTGCGTTGCGGGAAACCCCGCCCCCGAAGCTCTTATTTTACCCGAGAACCGGACTACTGGTAACCCCTAGATTCTATCCGCGTTTCCGAGGAGTCCCTATTCTGATGCAGCGAAAGGTGCTTAGTTGCACCCAGTGCGCCCTCTCGTGTTTAAACGGCAACCTCATTGAGCAAGGTCTACGCGTGAAACAATTTGTTAATGGTGAGATGCGGAGGAACCTATGGTAGCTAGATGGTGCTCCCAACTTCAACAAACTGGCCAGGACGAATCGATCTGAGAGCCTCGACCGCGGCTGGAATGTGAGGCCGGATGTCTTCGTAGTCGTTTGAAGACGTGCGGATGATCAGAATGGAGATTTTGCGGCCCACCAGGTTCTGCTGGTGCCTTATGTTCCGGTCAATCGTAACGAGAACTTCATACTGTTGTTCTGCCAGCGACAACAACTCGCCGTTTTCCTTGCCGCTCCAACCTGCATCCCGGACTGTCTCACAAAACATTCCCTCAGCTGCGAGCAGATATTTGATCTTTCTCGGCACGCACTCATCCAACAGGAGTTTCATCGGAGGGCTTCAGCAAGACTCATTCGCGCCTCTTCCAGCGCAGCAATCGCTTCCGCGCGCGTTACACTGGGAAAGTCCTCAAGGAATTCATTCAAAGTCCGGCCATGCTCGATGTAATCGGTGAGGGATTTAAACGGCACCCGGGTGCCCCGAAAAATAGGTTCCCCGCCTAATATTCCCGGATTGCGGACGATTACGCTTGTCGCCATGCCTGTGTATTCCCTTCCTTTCCTGCAAGTCTAGCCCAATTCCTCGTCACGGGTGTGACAATCCGGCCATGCACCGACCGAACATCGCCTGCATCCTCGTTTTTGGCTCTGCTCCCCAATATGGCAAAATAGTAGGTCTGTAGAACCGAGCCATGGCCAACCGTACAACACTCGTCCCTCAAAAAACCGCGAAACCTTCCCGGAAGTCTGCATCCCCGAACGGGAACACCCACGCCGAGCGCGAGCGCATTTTCGCGCTGTTCCGGCGGTGGGGCTTTTACGAATCCACGCTCGATCCCCTGGGCTTTTTCGCTCCGATGAAATTCCCCGATCTGCAGGGCCTCTCCGGGGAATTCGTCGAGGAAGCACGGCGCTATTACTGTGGCACCACCGGCGTGGAGTTCGAGCACCTGCCGGAACCCGAGCGCCGCCGCTGGATCGCCGAACGAATGGAAGGCCCGGAGTTCGAGGTCAACCAGGAAAAAATTCTGGAGCGCCTGATCCGCGCGGATTTGTTCGAGCAGGTTTTGCAAAGCCGCTACCTCGGCAGCAAGCGTTTTTCACTCGAAGGCAATACCTCGCTGATTCCGCTTCTTGATTCGATTCTAGACGCAGCGGGCGATCTTGGCGGCGTCGACTCCCTGATGGCCATGAGCCACCGCGGCCGCCTGAACGTGATGACGCATATTGCGTGCAAGACGCCGCACGAAGTGGTCGCCGGCTTCGAGGACGTCGACCCGCGCAGTGTGCTGGGCGCGGGCGACGTGAAGTACCACGTCGGCGCCACGGGCGTCTACACGACCTCCACGGGCAAGAAAATCAACATTCACCTGGTTTCGAATCCCAGCCACCTGGAAGCCGTGGATCCCGTGGCCATGGGCCGCGCGCGCGCCAAATTGACACGCCACGGCGCCAAGGGAGCGCAACTCGATCGCTCGAAGGCGATGGTCAATAAAGTCTGGACGATCGTGATGCACGGCGATGCCGCGTTTGCCGGCCAGGGCATCTGGGCGGAAACCCTGAATCTCGCCGACCTCGCCGCGTACACCGTCGGCGGCAGCATCCACATCGTTGTCAACAATCTGATTGGCTTCACCACGCGGCCCACGCAGGAACATTCTTCGCGTTACGCTTCCAGCATCGCACGCCGCCAGAGCGTTCCCATCTTCCACGTCAACGCGGAAGATCCCGACGCCGTCGTGCGCATCGGGCGGCTTGCCGCGGAATATCGCGCCGAATTCAATTCCGATGTGGTCGTGGATCTCGTCGGCTATCGCCGCCACGGGCACAGCGAAGTGGACGATCCCACGATCACCCAGCCGCGTCTTTACGAACGCATCAAGAGCCACCCGCCACTCTGGAAAATTTATGCCGAACACACTGGCATCGCGGCGGAGTCGCTCGCGGATTCCATTAAGAAAGAGTACGAAGAAGAACAGCGACTGGCCGGGAAGCTGACGAAAATTCCCCACCTCCGCAAGCTGCCGGATTACTGGACGCCCTTTAATTTCGGCAAGTACGACCCGAAGTATGAGGTGGACACGGGCCTTTCCCCTGAGACTCTGGCGAAGATCACCGATGGCCTTGTGCGCACGCCGGCCGGGTTCCACGTTCACGCGAAAATCGTGAAGCTTCTGGAGCAACGCGCCGAAATGGGCCGCGGCAAACGCGCCATTGATTACGGGTTCGCCGAACTGCTCGCTTACGGTTCGCTGGTTTTGGAAGGCAATCCCGTCCGCCTCACGGGCCAGGATACACAGCGCGGCACTTTCAACCAGCGCCACGCGGTTTTGGTGGACACACAGACCGAGCAGGAATACTTGCCGCTCGCTCACCTCGCACCCGATCAGAGTTTTTGCGAAGTCCACAATTCTTCGCTTTCCGAAGCCGGCTGCCTGGGGTATGAATACGGGTTTTCGCGCGACTATCCCGAAGCGCTGGTGCTCTGGGAAGCGCAATTCGGGGATTTCGTGAACGGCGCGCAAGTCATCATCGATCAATTCCTCAGCGCCAGCGAAGACAAATGGGGGCTCCCCAGTGGCTTGGTGTTGCTGCTTCCGCACGGCTATGAAGGCCAGGGCCCGGAACACTCCAGCGCGCGCATCGAGCGTTTCATGCAGCTCGCCGCTGAAGGCAACATGAACATCTGCCAGCCCTCGACCGCCGCGCAATATTTTCATTTGCTGCGCCGCCAGGCTCGCCGCCCGTGGCGCAAGCCACTGATCGTTTTCACGCCGAAGAGCATGCTGCGGCACCCGGACGCCAGTTCGCCCCTTGCGGATTTCTCTCGACCACGCTTTTTGACCCTGGTGCCCGATACCGAAGTCACGGACGCGCACAGCATCCTCATCGCCAGCGGCAAAGTCGGCCACGAGTTGCGCGCGGAACGCCGGCGGCGTAAAGATACGAACACCGCGATCTTTTTTCTCGATCAGCTCTACCCGTTGCCGAAAACGGAAATCGCGGCCGCGATCGACGCACATCCCAATGCCCGCGAAATCGTGTGGGTCCAGGAAGAGCCGGCCAACATGGGCGCGCTCTTCTATGTTCTTCCGCGCCTCGAGCGCATCGCGCAAGCCAAGAATCTGCGCCTGCGCTCCGTGAAGCGGTCCGCCAGCGCCAGCCCGGCCACCGGCTCAGCTAAAGCCCACGAGCTGGAACAAAAAACCCTGCTCACACTGGCCTTCGCCACCACCACCAATTCCTGATCGCTCCCCAGCGCTTCGCGTTGACTTAGTCGGGGCGGTGACCTAACATCGCCACACTCTGACTGCCTCCCGAGCCGGAGAGTTACCCCACCCGAGGAATCGACGGATGAGCGATTGGCAATTTGCGCAGGAAAATCCCGCGGAGCAACTCGCCCAGCTTCACCTTTTTTCCATCATGAAGCGCCAAGCCGGTGGCGACATCCCTTTCCGCATCACCGTGAAAGAGTTTGCCGCGCCGCCTCCGGGGCAACGCCTGCGCTTCTTCGCCGAAGCGGACAAGCCGTTAAATCAGAAGACTGCCTCGTTCGTGCCCTGTGGCTGGGGAAACACTGTCTTCAATGCCCTGATCGATTGCGTGCGCCTGATTCGCCAGTTTCCCTACGAAGGGGACGAGCCGCCGGTTTCGGCGTAAACGCCAAGTAATAGTCCGCGATCCAGATTCAATTCTCCCCGTCGGAGGGACTCAACACCGTGATTCTTGAAATCACCAAAGGGCAAATCAAGGACGGCATCGCGGTTCTGACGTTGCGCGGCAGCATTCACACCGGTCCGGATTGCCGCCGCGTCGAGCAGGAAGTAGAAGATCTTCTGCGCGGCAACCAGATCCGCGCTATTTTTGATTTCACCGGTATCACGCATATAGACAGCGCCGCCATCGGCACAGTTATTCGCTGCTACTCCAAGTTGAAAAACGCCGGGGGCATGCTGCGCTTGGCCGGGTGCAACGGCATGATCGATTCCAGCCTCAAGCTGACCAAAGTGGACAAGGTGATCGGCATCTTTCCCAGCGCATTCGCCGCAGCGGAGGATTTTCCTTTGCCGAAGCCACCCGCCTAAAGCCTAAACGCGGGAACTCTTTTCAATGGACCGAAGAATACTCGTTGCGGACGCAGGGTAGCTTTGTTACGCTCCCGCCAACGTTCTCTTGCGGAGGTACTCCCCGTGGCTTTCTGCAAATCATGCGGTCAGGATATCGGCACGTCTGCTTTCTGCCCCAAGTGCGGCGCTAGCCAGACCGCAGCCGCCGCACCAGTTGCGGCACCAATTGCCGCCAGCAGCGAAGGCCTCGCCGAAAATATTGCCGGGGCGCTCTGCTATTCGGTCGGTTGGATAACCGGGCTCATCTTCCTTCTGATTGACAAGCGGCCGTGGGTCAAGTTCCATGCCGCGCAGTCCATCGCTGTGTTTGGAGGGCTGACCGTTATCCGCATCGGGCTTCTTTTCATGACCCACTTTTTGGGTTGGGGGATTCAGGCGCTCCTCGGGCTCCTCGGCTTTGTTCTCTGGATTTTCCTGATGGTTAAGGCCTACCAGCACGAAACTGTGCGCATCCCCATCGCCGCGGATATTGCGGACAGCATCGCAGGGAAATAGGTTTCATTTGCACGCTTAGGCGTGCAGATAAAAATAGCCGTCTTCTCGGAACAGCCGCACGGAAACACCAAAAAGTTGAGATAACTTTTCATCGTTGAGCACTTTTTCCTTTGCTCCATCGGCAAGAATTCTTCCGCTCTGCAGCAGCACCACTCGCTCGATCTCCGGAATAATTTCCGAAACGTGGTGGGTGACCAACAGAATTCCCAACCCGGCTCGCGCAAGTTCCCTCATCGTCTCCCTTAATTCCACCTGCCCGGCAATGTCCAGGGCGTTGCCCGGTTCGTCAAACAGCAGGGTCTGCGGCTCATGCACCAGCGCGCGCGCGATCAGGGTGCGCTTGGCTTCACCGGATGACATTTCCGCCAGCGGCCGCTTCGCCAGATGCGCGATGCCAAGCCGCTTCAGTGCCGCCTCCGCGCGCGCGCGATGCTCTGCCTGCGGCTGGTGATTGGGAAAGATGCGGGTGCTGCTGAAAAATCCGGATAGCACCACGTCCAACCCGGTCGCGTCCGTGGTGCATGCAGCCAGCAGGTCCGGCGAAACAATCCCCAGCAGCGAGCGCAATTCGAAAATATTCCAGAGGTCCCGCCCCAGTATTCGGATCGAGGATTCTTCGCGGGCGATCGGATAGCATTCGCGCGTCAGCGTCTTGATCAACGTGGATTTGCCGCAGCCGTTGGGGCCCAGAATGCAGAGGTGCTCGCCCTGTTCAATGCGCAGCGACACCCGGTCGAGGGCCAGATTGTCTCCCCGAACCACAGAAACGTTCCGCAGTTCCAGGAGCGGAGCAGCACGGTCAGACATAAATGGGAATCGTCCTCATACAGGCAGACAACCAGTATAAGGAAAGTGGCGGAAGAAAATAAAAAGGAGGCGAAAACGTGAGTTTCCGCCTCCCGGGGTGGGGTGGGTGTTGCATTCCAAACCCTTGGAGGGGAACAGCAGCGCCTGCCCTGCCAGGCAGGCCTGCATCTCACTCGCGGTTCGCGACTGCCATCGCGAAAGAGACTCACCACCAGAGGGCTTGTCTTTGGGGTTTTCTAACATTGGAGGGGGTGGGTGTCAATCAAAAAAGTACGATACTCAGGAATTATCCAATTTATGCGGATGAATCAATGCGGGCTATCAGCTATCCAGGATTTCCCGAATTGTACTTGCCAGGGACGTCGGGCCGTACGGCTTCTGCAGATAGTGGGATCCTGGCACCTGGGCCACGGCGTTGTTGGCATTTTCGGAAAAGCCGCTGGTGAAGAGGATTGGCAATCCCGGCATGTGCTGGAGAAGTTGCGCGGCAGTCGCGGCTCCGCCCATGTGGGGCATCACTACGTCCAGTACTGCCAGGTCGGGACGCTCGAGTTCCGCAAGACGCAGCGCCTGACTCGCGTCGGCTGCGGCGAGCACCTGGTGGCCCAGCCGCGTCAGCGATTGCCGCGTCAACTCGCGGATCGAGTCGTGATCCTCGGCCAGCAGGATAGTTTCCGAGCCCTGCAGATTTTTCGATTTCGCCACGTTGACAAATTCCCGCGTGGACTCAGCAATGGCGACCTCCATAACCGGAAGGTAGACATGGAACAGGCTGCCCTGCCCCGGCTCGCTGTAGACATGAATGAATCCGCCGTGCTGCCGGACGATTCCGTAGACCGTGGCCAGCCCCATCCCTGAACCCTTGCCTCGCTCTTTCGTCGTAAAAAAAGGTTCGAAGATGCGATCCCGCACTTCCGGGCTCATGCCGACGCCAGTGTCGCAGATGGATAGTACGACGTAGGTTCCCGCAAGCACGCCTGGATAAAAATGGCAGAAGGAATCATCCAGGGTGATCATCTCCGTTTCTATCTTCAGCAGCCCGCCGTCCGGCATGGCGTCGCGCGCATTCAAGCAGATATTCATCAGCACCTGTTCCATTTGCGCTGGTTCCGCCTTCACGGGTTGCAAATTCCCCTTCACCAGTTTAATTTCGATATCTTTCCCGATCACCTTGTCCAGAAAGCTCATCAAGTTCTCAACAATCTGGTTCAATTGGACCGGGCGCGGCTGCAGAGGCTGGCGGCGGGCAAACGTGAGCAATTCCCGCGTCAGCACGGCCGCACGGTCCGTCTGCTGGCGGATGTGCGCGAAATATTCCGCAATTTGAGGGTGCTCGCGGCTTTGGTCATAGCCGATTTCCGCCCAGCCCAGAACGGCGCCCAGCACGTTGTTGAAGTCGTGCGCAATTCCACCGGCAAGTTGCCCGATGGTCTCGAATTTCTGCGCTTGCTGCAGCTGGCGCTCCAGCGCGCGGACCTCGGTCACGTCCTCCACGATCCCCTCAATGCCATCGGCGGCGCCAGAACCGGAAATGCAACGGATATGGAGCCGCACGGAGACGAACCCTCCATCGCGACGCCGCCATTCCGTCTCTGCGTTGTGAACAACGCTCCGCTCCCGGGAATCGGCAAGAAGTTTCGCAAACGCTTCAGGATAGCGAAACACATCATTTGCCAGATTCAGGGCTTGCACTTCGGAAAAACTGGAACACGCCAGAATCCTCAGCATGGTATCGTTCGCCGAGCTAAAAGTGCCGTCGAACCCCACCCGAAAAATTCCGTAAACCGAATTTTCCAGCAGTTCGCGTGAATGCGTTTCGTTTTCCAGCAGGGACGCGCGCAGGAGAGCCGTTTCCTCCAGCAGTTGGTGTTCGACGAGGGCCCGCTTCAGCGCAAAGGGAAGCCGGCCTAAACGGTCCTTCAATACATAATCGCTGGCCCCGCAATCGATGCACTCGGCGGCGGCTTTCTCCTCCGATGCTCCAGTCACCAGCACAAAGGGGGTATCACGGCCGCACGCGCGCAAAATTTGGAGCGCTTCCGACCCATCGCTATCCGGCAGCTTCCAGGAGGAGATCACGGCATCGAAATTCCCGGCGCCCAGTGCGTTTTTGAACTCCGACCGGTTCCCTGCAATGATGGGCGCGATTTCCAACCCTGCATCTTTCAATTCGCGCAGGATCCGCGCGGCGTCCGAGGAATCTTCCTCGAGCAGAAGAACGCGCAAGACGCGCGCGGAAGAGGTAGAGCTTTTCGTTTCAACGGTCACGGAACCCATGGCAATCCTCAGGAGAACCCTTCACTGCTCAAGCGGGGAAAGCGTTGGCCGGCAAGTACCGGTAAATCTCTCCCTCCAACGTGGGAAATCACGGGCTAAGCCGCGTGAGCTTACGGCCCATTTCTGAAACATTCAGCACTGGTGAGCGGCACGCGGAAGGGACAGTTGTCCACACGCAAGTTCAAAACAGAGAAGGAAACGTGCTGCTTACGGAAGGGAATTCAGTATTTGTTAGTGAAACGGTGAAGTCAAGAAAATTTACTATTTCTTGCGCTTCGTCCACACCGGTGTGTCTATTTTTCTCGGCCCAGCAAGAATGCTCCGAGCCCTGAGACGAGGCCACCGGTAATTATTACCGCCTCCCAGACCAAGCCTGCTGCCAGAACGAGATGTGGCGCTGCCCCAAAAGGGGACAGTAGTCCTACCAGCGCCGCCTCTCGCACTCCGATCCCACCTTGTGTCAACGGAAGGACCGCGGCCAACTTTGCCAGTGGCCACGCAAAAAACCAGTCCCGCAAGGGTAAGAAGAGGCCGCAAGATTCGGCAAGTTTTGCCGTAAGCACCAGGAAAGCAGTTTGAATCGCGGTTCCCATCAACCATGCACCGAGAAGGATGTGCGGCGCCCCCGAAACACTGCGCAGCGCGTGCCGCAGACGCGCCAAACGCCGGCGGAAATGGAAGGAACGTCCGCCGAGCAGCGGACGATACAGAAACAGTGACAGAAGAATCAGCACCGCGAAGGCGGCAACAAAATAGAACATCGCCTTCTGCGCTTGCCCCTGCAATGACGCCGGCAACGCGCCGGGAAGCAGCAGCAGTCCGGCCAGAACGAGCCCGCCTTGCGCCGCCACGTCGATAAAGCGGTCCGCCACGTTTCCGGCCAGCACCGCCGCCGGATTTGGACTGCGCCGCAAGCCCACCGCCAGCCGAACCACGTCTCCGCCAATAATCGACGGCAGAAAAAGCGTGCCGAAAAGCCCTCCGGCGTAGCACTGGGCGCTGGTGCGGAAATCGAGTTGTGCACCAGCGGCATTCACCACCATGCGCCACTTGGCGATGCCAACCGTATGAGCACAAAGATACCCAAGAACAATTGCGAGGAAAGTTGCAACCGGAACTCGCCGGATCGCTTCGGCGAGCAAATGCAGGGGAAGGAAGCGCAGCAAAACACCGATCACCGCCGCCGCCGCCAGCCAGCGCAGCACAATCAGCAAACGGCCGCGAGTGCGAGTTTCAGTGTGGTGGGCGCCGATCATTCAGCAGCGGCAGCCTAGCTGCCAAAAATTTCGTTGATTTTGGCCGCCAGCTGGAAATCCAGGTTGCTGATGCCCTTCACGCTGTGGGTATTCAGATCGATCACCACTTTGTTCCATACGTTGAACCATTCCGGATGGTGGTTCATTGATTCGGCCACCAGCGCCACCTGCGTCATTTTGCCGAATGCGGCCGCAAAGTCCTTGCACTCGAACGCCCGGTGCAGCTTGCCATTTACAAGGCTCCAGCCTTTCGCATTTTGCAGGTGCTGCTGAACCTCGGCGTCGCTCAATTTTTGTGCTGGCATGGACATACCCTCCCCGTTCGGACCCGCGGGCTGGCTCCATTATGCGTGCACAGGCACGGAGCGGCAAGAATTCAACATTGCGACGAACAAGGGGGGACGATTGAACGCGCTTGCAATTTCCAGTACGCTTATAGATTCGCTCGCGCTGATTTTCCGCGCTGTGCGCGCTTTCAGCCCTGTGGATTGGAGACGGTCGTGAAAAAGAAAATTCGTGCGATTCAATATGGAATCGGGCCGATTGGCGCCTCAATCCTGAAACTGATGCGGGAAAAAGAAGCCATCGAAATTATCGGGGCCATTGATAACGACCCGGCAAAAATCGGCAAGGATCTGGGCGAGGTGGTCGGCGCGGCCGATGCGCCCTGGGGCGTGAAGATTTCCGGCGACGCCAGAGGAGTGCTGGAACAGTCCGCGGACGTGGTGATGCACGCCACTTCGTCCTCTCTGCCGAAAGTTGTGGATCAATTGCTTGCGTGCATGGACGTCGGCTCTTGCGTCGTGTCCACTTGCGAGGAACTCTCTTACCCGTACCGCACTTACCCGGAACTCGCGACGCAGCTCGACAAATCCGCCAAAGACAACGGCGTGGCATTGGTTGGAACCGGCGTGAATCCCGGCTTCGTGATGGACAAGCTCGTCATCACCCTGGCAGCCGTTTCGCAACGCGTCGAACACGCCAAGGCGCTGCGTATCGTGGACGCCTCTAAACGCCGCTTGCCCTTGCAGAAGAAAATCGGCGCGGGCCTGAGCGTGGAAGAATTCCGCGCCCGGGTGAAAGAGGGGACCATCAAGCACGTCGGCCTTCCCGAATCTGTTGCCATGGTTGCCGACAGCCTCGGCCTGCGCGTCGACGAAATCACCGAAACCATCGAGCCAAAGGTGGCCACCGAACGCGTGCAAACCGAATTTCTCACCGTCGAAGCCGGCCAGGCCGCCGGCGTCCATCAAATCGCGCGCGGACTTTCGGATGGAAAAGAACTCGTATACATGGAGCTGCAGATGTACGTGGGCGCCAAGGATCCCGCGGATACGGTGGAACTGAAGGGCCATCCGAATATCAGCCTGGTGATTCCGGGCGGCTCACACGGAGATATTGCAACCGCTTCGGTGGCGGTCAATTCCATCCCGTCAATTCTCGAAGCTCCCGCGGGCCTTCGCACTTCGCGCGATCTGGCAATCGGTTTTTTCCCGCCCAAGGGATACAAGTAGAGCGGACTACTTCTTCCAAAAGCGCATCACGGCGGAGTAGTCCAGATCCTCTTTTGCCTCGCCCTTGACGTAGCTGTAGACTTCGCGGGCCGCGGCCGTCGCCGGCAGCGCCACGCCGAGTTGATTCCCCAAATCCAGCAGCAGCCCAAGATCCTTGTGCATCAAGCGCAGCGGAAAACTCGGCTTGTATTCGCCCTTTGCCATCAGGGGCGCCTTCAAATCCAGCAGGCCGGAACGCGCCATGCTGGACTGCATCACTTCGATCAACTGTTCTTCGCCGAGCCCTGCCCTTTTCACAACCGCAAGAGCTTCCGCCATGGCACCCACCTGCAGCGCCAGAATTCCGTTCATCGCCAGCTTGATCGTTTGCCCCGCGCCGTTTGGCCCCAGGTGAAACCATTTCTTGCCCATCACTCCAAGCACCGGCTCGACCGAGCGCAGCGTTTCCGCGTCGCCGCCAATCATGAACACCAGGTTCCCTTCGCGCGCGCCCCAGTCTCCTCCGGTTACAGGAGCATCCAGGAATCGTACGTTGCGCTCGCTGCAAGCCGCGGAAATCCGCCGGGCCATCACCGGGGAAATCGTGCTGGAATCGACGTACACGCTGCCGGAACGCAGACCGCCCAGCGCTCCGTCGTCTTTCCCTTCATGCCCCCAAAGGATTTCTTCCAGCGCCGGAGGATCGCTCACAATCGTGAACAGAATGTCCGAGGCGGCCGCGGCTTCTCGCGGCGTTTTCGCCAGCTTCGCTCCCGCGGCTACCAGTTCCGAAGCACGCGACGCCGTGCGGTTCCACACCGTTACGGAATGGCCTGCCTTGAGCAGATTCAGGCTCATCGGCCGCCCCATCAGGCCGAGTCCGATAAAACCGATTTTTCGGGAAGGGGATGCAGTGCTCACGAAATGCCTCCTGACGCCAACTCTCCGTTGGAGCGTCAATCACACGCAAAATATGCGGTTAAATTGTAGCCGATTTGGGGAAGCGTGTGGTTACTCGGGAAGGGTTACTCGGGAAGCTGCTCAGACGGTTTTCGGACGCTGTGGCAGCGCCAGGAGGGACGCCGCTGAGGACGAGTACAAGCCAGGCCCGGCGCTTGCCGCGGAGGCGTGCGAGACTTCCGGCTCAGAAGGGGCGACCTTTGGGGCCGCAGGTGGCTCCGGGGTCTCCTCAGCTTCTTCTATTCGGTGAATATACTGGTAGGGAATCTCCCAGCGGAAGTAACTTCGCTTGCCCCGTTGCTCCACATGTTGCTCAAGGAAGATCGAGCGCCCGGAATCCGCCGCGAATGTGCCGGATGCGGGCAAAAGGACGTCGCCCACGCGGTATTGCACGGTGACTTTGCGGCCCAAAAACTGAGCGAATGATGCCATTGATTCGAGTCTGCTAGGGGGTCACAAGAGGGTCAATAGTACTGATGGACTGTTACTTCGCGGAGTGTGGAAAACCGGTGGAAGCGGGTTTTGGGCGCACAACCAGGTCGCCCGCGATCAGCACAAACAGCGCCGAGGAAAATCCAAACGCGAGAATCGCCGCCACAACCGGGGTCGCCCAGAACCAGCCGTGGAAAATTTCGTGGCCCAGGCGAAGCGCGATGGACGCGCCGGCGACTCCGCCAAACGCCCCAAAGATTCGCGTGAATCGCGAGAGTTCCAACGGCGCATGGCACGCCGGGCAAGTGATTTCATACGATTGCGTGAGCGCGGCGGTCCACGGTATTCGCACGAAACATAAGGGACACTTTCGTTTCCACATGGAAGTTCCGACCTCCGCGATTCCCTTATCTTTGCAGATCGGAAAGCACGGCCTCCGCGGCTCTCCGGCCGCTGGCCATCGCGCCGTTCATCGAGGCGTTGTCGCGATGGTCGCCGCAAGTATAGACGCCCGGACGGATCCGGACCGGGCGCTGAGGAGGCTCCAGCGCTCCAGGATACTGCTGCGGCTGCGCATGTGTGATGCGGTAACTTCGCAGCATTTGCCACGCGCTGGCCGCTTTGCCGAAGAGGTTCTTCATCTGAGCGATGATGAAGCCGCCCAACTGCGCGTCGGTCAGTTGTTGAATGCCCAAAACGGAAACCGAAACCAGATGCTTGCCGGCGGGGGCATACGTGGGAGCAACGCGCGAGATCACCGCAAAATTATTGATTGGCCCGGCGCCATCGCCGTTTAGCAACAGGATAGGCTCGGCGACCGGCGATTCGTCCGTCGCAAAATAAAAGCACGTCACACTGCGCGACGCGGGTTCCACTTCCCCGACGAGATGCGCTGCCGATGGGCCTTCAGCGGCAATCACCGTTGCCCGGGCTCGAAGCGTTTCTCCCCCCGCCAGGTTTAGTTCGTTTTCGTGCAGCGCTTCCACGCGCGTGTTCAATCGCACGGTATCAGCCGGAAACTTCTCGGCAAGCTGCGTGGGAATCGCCCCCATGCCCCGCGCGGGCAGTGAGGCATCTCCTTCCGACATCATTTTCAATACGAATTCAGACATGCGGCTCGAGGACTTCAACTCGCCGTCGAGCAGAATTCCTCCCAGAAAGGGCCGGAAGAAATGATGGATCATCTCGTTTGAAAAACCCTCCGCGGCCAATGCCTCTTTGGTGCTGCGCTCGGGACGCCGGAAAATTTCCTCGACGGAAGTGCGGCGCAAACGGCTTCGCAACCGCGCGATGCGCAGTTTGTCGGCCAGCGTACCGAATTCGGATTGGAACGCTTCCTTCCACGCTCCCGGCATACGCCAAGGGTCTAAGAGCTTGTTCATTCGGCCCGCGTACCAGGAAAGTATGCCGGGGAAAAAGGGGTTCAGATCCAGGCGGGCGTAATCGAGGCAGAGTTTTGCTTCGGGGTACGCCGTGAACAAAACTTGAAAGCCGCGATCGAGGAGAAATCCGTCCACTTCGTCCGTTCGAACGCGGCCGCCGATTCCGTCCGACGCCTCGAGGATCTGGAAGCTGACTCCTTTTGCCTGCAGTTCACGCGCGCAGCACAAACCGGCTAAACCGGCGCCAACGATTAACACGTCCGGGCTGGATGACATTTTTTCTTTCTTCGAACGAACGGAAGAGAGGTCCCGCTGCCACTGGGCCAATGCAATATCCTGCGTCATTCAGCGGATTATGTGCAAGCCCGGCTTGAAGAAAATGCATGCGGTTGCGCCCCCATTCGACGGAGCTCTGACAATGCGCCTCCCGGAGATTCCACCCCTGTCTCCTTGCCGCTCACACCAAGACTCCAACTTTTTCTGCTTCGCTTCATCCGGGCACACTTTCCGTTGACTTTTATTGCAGGCAAGGTAAAGTCTGCTCTTCCATCGCAAGATTGCGGCCAAAGGAGTCTTACATGCGTTGCAAAGTGCTGTGCAGCTTTCTCTGCAGCCTGATTTTGTGGGCGCCTGGATTCGGACAGGGACAAAAACCCGCCTCCAAAACTTACGTTTTGAAGGCAGCCAGACTCTTCGATGGTAAAAGCAACGCCGTCGTTACGCCAGGCTTGGTTATTGTGAGCGGCGGCAAAATTGTTGGAATCGGCGCCTCCGCCAAAATTCCCGCTGACGCGCAGGTTATCGACTTTGGCGATGCCACGCTGCTGCCTGGCTTCATTGACGCCCACACCCACTTGACGTTTCCCTATTCCGACGACTACAAGCAGCAGCGGCTGGACACGCTGCAGAAGACCGTCGCTGAGCGCGCGCTCGACGCCAGCGTCAACGCCCGCGTGACGCTGATGGCCGGCTTCACTACCGTACGCGACGTCGGCTCCAGTGATTATCTCGACGTCGGCCTTCGCAACGGCATCCGCAATGGCGACGTGCCGGGGCCGCGCATGCTTGTCACGGTACACGCTCTCGGCGCCACCGGCGGCCACTGCGACCACGAGGACGGCTACCGCGAGGGCCTCTTTGGCCACGAGTCAAGCCCGCTCGAAGGCGTCATCAACGGCCCGGATCAGGCCCGCTATGCGGTTCGCCTCGATCACAAATACGGCGCCGACATGATCAAGGTCTGCGCTTCCGGCGGCGTGCTCTCTCCCACAGACGATGTGGATACACCGCAACTGACCCAGGAAGAGCTGAACGCCATCGTGGATGAGGCTCACGCCCTGCGAAGGAAAACCGCCGCGCACGCGCACGGCGCCGAAGCGGCGAAACGCGCCATCCGAGCCGGCATCGATTCGATCGAACACGGCAGCTTCCTCGACGATGAAGCCCTGGACATGATGAAGCAGCGCGGCACGTACCTGGTGCCTACGCTCATGGCCATCCAGGGCATCCAGGAAAAATTCGATCGCGGAGTTTACATGCCTCCGGCCATCGAAGCCAAGGCGCGCGCCGCAATTGCGGCAATCCATCTCACTTTCCAGCGCGCGCTGGCCAAGGGGGTGAAGATCGGCTTAGGAACCGATGCCGGCGTTTATCCCCACGGGCGTAACGCCGAGGAATTTCACCAGATGGTGGACCTGGGCATGAAGCCCGTGGACGCCCTGAAAGCCGGCACTTCCTCCGACGCGGAACTCCTGGGGCTTGCCGATAAAATTGGCACGCTCGAAGCCGGCAAGCTTGCGGACATCGTCGCTGTTCCGGGCGACCCGACACAAAATATTCGGCAGGTGGAAAAAGCCTTCTTCGTGATGAAAGAAGGCGTGATCTTCCGCAACGACAGTGCGGGCTCAGCGCACTAGTTCCCCAAGGCAATGTGTACTATCACGTTGGCCGGATTGTTTATCCGGATAGAAAACTTCGCAATATGTGATGGCTACGTTTCCAGCTTGAATCGCGTCGACGCTAAGCGATAAAGCTTTCTCCACAACAGCCGGTTGATCAGCACCACGATCACCGCCATGATCAGCGTCGAGGCCAGCAACAGATCAAAACGGCCCGCGTCGCTGGCGCTGCTGATCGTGCTTCCCAGGCCGGGAGCCTTCACGATTCTCCCCTGAAAGTGAAAATATTCCGCCACGATACTGGCATTCCACGCGCCGCCGGACGCCGTCACCATCCCGGTGACAAGGTAGGGGAAAATTCCCGGCAAAATCAGGTAGCGCCAGCGGTCCATCGAGCTGAATTTGAAAATGCGCGCTGCCTCTTTCAGGTCCGTCGGTATCGCCATCGCTCCGGCGATCACGTTGAAAAGGATGTACCACTGCGTTCCCAGCAGCATCAGCGCCATCGCGGCAATCTCCACGCCGCCTTGCAAATGGATCAGGAAGAGCAGAATCACCGGAAACAACGCGGTCGCCGGAATTGAAGCCGCAAGCTGCACCAGCGGCTGCATCAGCCGTGCAAAGCGCGGACTGAATCCGATCGCCACCCCCACCGGCACGGTCCACAGTGCCCCTATAATCAAGGCGAGATTGACTCGCAAAAATGTCAGTCCAGCACTGCGGAAAAGTTCGAAATAATCTTCACGGTGAAGGCGCGCCAGTTCGCCCACCGCCCGCGATACTCCATAAATCAGCAGAACTATTGCAAGTCCCGCAAAAACCCATCCATACCATCGGCGCGGCTTCGCGGCCGGATTCGCTTTAATTGTCGCCGCAGCGCGCAGGGCGCCGCGGGCAAATTGCAACGTCAGCCATTCCACCACCGGATGCAGAATGCTCCGGTAAAACCGGATCAGGAAGGACTCTTTGCGGATGAAATTCAAAATGGAGTTTTGCGCCGCTGCCGCGCTTTCCACCTGCTCAAACTTAAATTTATCCGCCCAGGTGATCACCGGACGCCAGATGAACTGGTCCATCAGCACGATAACCGCGACCATTGCCGCCAGCCCCCACAACATCGCGCGCGTGTTTCCGTGCCCCGCCGCCGTCTGCAGGTACGAGCCAAGCCCCGGCAAACGGAAATCCTTGTCACCCAGCACGAACATTTCGCACGCCATCAGGAAGAACCATCCACCCGCCACGGACATCATCGAATTCCACACCAGTCCGATAGTGGAAAAAGGAAGATCCAGCTCCAGAAACCGCTGCCAGGCGCTGAACCGGTAAATAATCGCGGCTTCCCGCAAATCGCGCGGAATCGTCTTCAGAGAGGAATAAAAACTGAAGGCAATGTTCCAGACCTGCCCGGTGAAAATCAAAATGATGGAGCCAAGCTCTACTCCCAGTTGCCGGCTGGGAAACAGCGCCACCATGGCCAGCATTACGCCCGGCAAGAAACTAAGCACGGGAATGGATTGCAGAATGTCCAGCAGCGGAATCAGTATGATTTCCGCGCGACGCGATTTCGCGGCGATATAGCCGTACGCCAGCGCAAACACCAGGCTGAGCACATACGCCACCAGGATGCGCACCAGTGAAAACAGCGCGTATAGCGGCAAACTGCGGGGGTCCTGTGAAATTTCGGACTCGGCGCGCACCGGCCCGAGCCACGACCTGCCGATCGAATACACCCCGTAAATCACCGCGAAAACCGAAATGAAAACGGCGATGTCTATCAGAAACGCATACGCCCAGCGCGAGCCCGCCGGCCGCGCCGCGGTTGGCGGCAACGGAGTCTGGTGATGAGGAAGAGGGGCTGGGGAGGGCACGGGAAGATCAGGTCTCGGTGAGCGTCAGCTTCCCGCTCGCCGCGTCGTAATCGAAAAGCTCGGCGTATCGGCCCCATTGGATGGCCGTCTCCAGCTGGCGCCGCGCTTCGTCTTCGCTGAAATGTTCGTCCAGCAAGTCCTGGAAAAATTCGGCGGGCAGCGTGCGGTCGGTTTTCGATTTCAGAGCCTGCTGCATCTGCCGCAACAGGGGAACGTTCGCCACCACGGCTTTGCGGAACATCGTTTTGCGCCCTTGAATGTCCGCATGCGCGAACGCTTTGCCCTCCGGGGTGAGGATGGCGTCGCCTTCCACCAGTTTCAGTAGTCCGAGAAGAACCGCCGTATCCACCGTGGGCAACAGCGCGTCAACCTCCAGGCTCAGTTCGGCGGCAAGCACGTGCAAGTCCGCCCGCCCGTTGTGGTCTTCCAGAATTTCCAGTAATCCCGCCATGCCTCCGGGCCGGGTATGCGGCAACATCACAATCTCTTTTCCGTGAGCCGCCGCAGCGGCACGGTGCTGTTCCGCCAGCGGACTCTCGGGGTGTTCTTGCTGGGTCAGCGCCTTGTAAATCAGGTCCACAAGTTCCGTGAAGCGCGCATCCTTGCGATCCCTGGGATACGGCATATTCACATTGAATTCCGCGTGGATGTGCGCCGGATTTCGGCCGAGCACAATGATACGGTCGGCCAAAATCACCGCTTCTTCAATATTGTGCGTGACGATGAAAATCGCGCGCGTCGGAATTTTCTTGCCCAGCCACAGCTCCATCAATTCGCCACGTAGCGTTTCTGCTGTCAGAACGTCCAGCGCGGAAAATGGCTCGTCCATGAAAAGCACTTCCGGCTCAACCACCAGCGCCCGCGCAACGCCGACCCGCTGTTTCATCCCGCCCGACAATTCCTTGGGATACGCGGACTCAAATCCGTCGAGCCCCACCGAATCAATAATCCGCAGCGCCCGTTTGTGGCGCTCCACATCCGGCACTCCCCGCGCCTCCAGCGGCGCTTCCACGTTTTCCAGAACAGTCAGCCACGGAAACAGCGCGAAGCTCTGAAATACGATCGACACATTTGGCGATTCATCGCGCACCGGCTGGCCGTGCCAGAAAACCGTGCCGCCCGACGTCGGTGAAAGCCCCGTCAGCATCCGCAGCATCGTGGACTTCCCGCAACCCGAGGGGCCCAGCAATGCAATAATCTGACCGGGATAAATCGCGATATCCGTTGGCGAAATTACCTGGATGCGGCTGCCGTCCGGCTGGGGATAGAATTTTTCCAGCTTGCTCGCCGCGATAATGGGGTCAACGCCTGCCGTTGTCGTGCTCATGGGCGCGTTTATTATCGCTCAGATTCATTCCACGGCGCACGCAAATGAACGCAATTCGCGAAAATTTTTCAAAAACGGTTACAATTTCTTGACCTCCTGATGAGCGAATCGTTACCGCAAGCAAATCAAGACTCGCAAGGCCGTTTGCCCTCGTGGCTGATCGCCCTGTGCCTGTCCATTCTTGCTTCGCTGGCTGTGCTGCTTCCGTTCTTCCGCCTCGGCAGCGCTTCCGGCCATGATTTCGAGTTTCACGTGGCGTCCTGGCTGGACGTGGCCTACCAGTGGAAGCATGGCGTCCTCTTTCCGCGTTGGACCGCCTGGACCAACTACGGCTTCGGCGAGCCGCGCTTCATCTTCTATCCGCCGCTTTCGTGGATCCTCGGCGCGGCCCTCAGCCTCATCTTGCCGATTTCGTGGGTGCCCGCGGCTTTTATTCTGCTCACGCAAACACTGGCCGGGATATCCGCCTTTTTCTTATTGCGCAGACTGACTGGAAAAACCCCGGCCTACCTAGGCGCCGCCTTCTATGCGGCGAATCCTTACGCACTGCTTGTCAGCTACGTTCGCAGCGACTTCGCCGAACAGCTCGCCTGCGCCATTTTTCCACTTCTTCTTCTGGCCGCACTGCGCCTTGCCGGGTTGCTCAAGGAAGAAAGGTCGAGACATTCCCCGATCACTTTGTTCGCCATTCTCTTCGCCGGAGTTTGGCTTTGCAACGCCCCCGCCGGCGTCATTGCCAGCTATTCCATGGCGCTTCTATTCGCGTGGGCCGCGCTTACGCAACGGTCATGGGGACTAGTGCCTCGCGGCATCACCGGTCTTGCGCTGGGCTTTGGTCTCGCCGGTTTTTATCTTCTGCCCGCGGCCTATGAGCAGCGATGGGTGAACATCGGCCAAGCTTTGTCCAGCGGACTGCTTCCCTCCGAGAATTTTCTCTTCACCCAGATTGCAGATGTCGAACATACCTGGTTCAACTGGATTTCTTCTCTCTGTGCCCTCGCGCTCATTCTGCTGACGGCGCTTACAGCTTTCGCTTCGCGACGGTTCTCTCGCGGCGCGACGATTTCAACCGGCGCGAAGGCGCTCTGGGGCAGCGCCTTGCTCGTCCTCGGATCGGTCGCTACCGTCATGATGTTGCGGCTGACAGCCCCTCTCTGGAACCTTCTGCCGAAAATGCGTTTCGTGCAATTTCCGTGGCGCTGGATGTCCATCGTCGCCGTGGTTTGCTCGTGTTTTCTGGCCGCTGCCATCGAACGGCGCCGCGGCTGGCTCTGGTTTGTTCTGGTAGCCATTCTTTCGTTTCCGCTTGGGTACTTCCTTACGCAAAACACCTGGTGGGACCCCGATGAAATGTCCACTCAACTGGCGGCCATCAAGACTAGTACGGGTTATGAAGGGGTGGATGAGTACGACCCGCTCGGCGACGATCACCTGGATCTTCCAAAGCACGCTCCCGTCGCGAAAATCTTGCCGGGCTCTTCAAATAATTCCCGCGGCAAGCCGCCAAACGCAAAGCTCCAGATCGAAATGTGGCGCACGGACAATCACAAAGTATTCGTGGAGTCTTCAGGGCCGGCTCTCGTAGCTCTACGCTTGCTCAACTATCCTGCCTGGCAGGTGACGGTAAACGGCAAGACAGTGGCACCGGAAAAGCCTGACGACCTGGACCAGATGCTGGTTCCGATTGAAGCCGGCAAATCCGAGATTCAGGTGCGTTTTGTGCGCACCAGCGACCAGACCGGGGGGATTGCTCTTTCAGTTTTGAGCCTGCTGCTTGCCGCAGGCTTGCCTGCGCCGCGAAAATCGCCGAAAACTTAGCGGCGATCAACGGATGGGTGGCGGATGTCCTGTCCCTGCACGATGTAAATCACATCTTCGGCAATGTTCGTCGCGTGGTCGCCGATGCGTTCCAGATTCTTGGCCACCAGAATCAGCTCGAAAGCCGGGAAGACCACGCTGGAATCGCCCATCATGTAGGTCAAGAGTTCGCGGAAAATCTGATCGCGGTAGTGATCCACCTGGTCGTCGGTGGACATCACCTTCTGCGCCAACTCCACGTCGCGGCGCACCACCGCATTCAGCGAATTGCGCACTTGCTCTTCCACCAGTTCGGACATGCGCGGCAAATCCACGTACGGCTTCACCCGCGGATGGCGCAGGATGCGCAATGCTCCCTGCGCGATATTTACGGCCTGGTCGCCAATGCGTTCCAGGTCGTTGTTGATGCGCGAAACAGCCAGCACCAGCCGCAGATCCACCGCCATCAACTGGTGCAGCGCCAGCAATTGCACAACGCGATCGTCTATTTCCAGTTGCAGCTCGTTGATGGCGTCTTCTTCGTCCAGAACCCGTTTCGCCAGTTGCTCGTCCGATTCCAACACCGCGTGGACGGACTGGTGCACGGCGCGCTCCGCCAGGCTGCCCATCCAGAGCAGCCTCTCTTTCAGCTCGTTCAGATCTTTTTCGAAGTGACGTTCCATGAAACCCTTCCCGTTTCCAGTCTACAGTTCTTCGCGGCGGCGGCTCGCAAAAAATTTCCCGGTCCTCATCCAAAACGGCCGGTGATATACGCTTCCGTCCGTGGATCGCTGGGCGTGGTGAACAGGTGCGGCGTCGGACTGAACTCGATGATCTGCCCGGTCAGAAGAAACGCCGTGAAATCGCTGACGCGCGCGGCCTGCTGCATGTTGTGCGTCACGATCACGATCGTCGTCAGATTTTTCAGTTCCACCATCAGCTCTTCGATTTTTGCCGTGCTGATCGGGTCCAGCGCAGAGCACGGCTCGTCCATCAGCAACACTTCCGGCTCAACCGCCAGAGCCCGCGCGATGCAAAGCCGCTGCTGCTGCCCGCCGGAGAGCTCGTACGCCGACTTGTGAAGATGATCCTTCACTTCCTCCCACAGCGCGGCGTGCCTCAAGCTCTTTTCCACCGTATCGGCCAGGGAACCTTTATACCCGTTGATCCGCGGGCCGTACGCCACGTTGTCATAAATCGATTTCGGGAAAGGGTTCGGCCGCTGAAACACCATCCCTATCTGCCGTCGCAGAGCGGTTACGTCTTGCGCAAGAATGTTCTGGCCATCCAGCAGGATTTCCCCTTCTAATCGTGACGTCGAAACCGTTTCGTGCATGCGATTCAGGATGCGCAGCAGCGTCGATTTGCCGCAGCCCGAAGGCCCGATCAGCGCAGTCACCCTTTTATCGGCAATCCCCATGTTGATGTCGAACAGTATCTGCTTTGGGCCGTAGAAAAAATTCAGCTTGGTAATGGTCATCCGCATCGGCAATGGGGCGGCCGTTTCGCGGCTCGCGGGTGTGGTCAAATTGGTGACGATATTCACGGAGAACTCCGGCTTTGCGGACGCTTGCATTTAAGACCTCGGTACCGCGATGCCGCGGGACAATATCGTGCGCGCCATGATATTGATGATCAAAACGAGCCCCAGCAACACCAGCCCGGCGGCCCATGCCTGTCGGTGCCAGTCATCGTAGGGCGAAACCGCGTACGTGTAAATCATCACTGGCAGGGTTGCCGTCGGCTGCGACCACCCGTGGCTTTCGAAGCGGTTCCCAAATGCGGTGAACAGAAGCGGCGCAGTTTCTCCCGCCACGCGCGCCAACGCCAGCAGAATCGCGGTCATGATGCCCCGGTACGCCGCCGGCACAATCACGGTCACGATCGTCTTCCACTTGCTCGCGCCCAGCGCCATGGCGCCTTCCCGCAGCATCCGCGGCACGCTCTTCAGGAATTCTTCAGTGCTCCGTAGCGTGATCGGAATCATCATCATGCCCAGTGCGAAGGCTCCGGCGTACGCGGAGAAATGTTTGAACGGCAGCACCACCAAGCTGTACGCGAAAATGCCGATCACGATGGAGGGCACGCCGTTCAACAAGTCCGCCGCATATCTCACAACCGACGCCATGCCTTTGCCGCTGAATTCCGCCAGGTAGATCCCGCCCAGGAACCCGACAGGCACCCCCATGAGCGACGCAAGCAACAAAATCTTGCCGCTACCCACAATCGCGTTGGCCATGCCGCCGCCCGCTTCTCCTACAGGCTTCGGCAGTTTGGTGAAGAAATCCCAGTTGATGGAAGTGCCGCCATTAAACACCAGGTAGCCGAGGATGAAGAAGAGAACCAGAACCGAGACAAAAGCGCACACGCCGGTCATCGCCAGCATGAAGTTGCTTACGAATTTTCGCCAGCGCAGCCTGCCGCTTGTCATCCGCCCACCTCGCTGCCCTTTTGCGTGGTGACGACGATCAGCAGGCGGGCCAGTCCGTTCAGGATGAACGTCAGCAGGAAGAGGACGAGTCCCAGCGCGATCAGCGACTGCAAATACAAATCGCCCGTGGCTTCCGTAAATTCATTGGCGATCACCGCCGCGATCGAATAGCCGGGTGCGAAGAGCGAAGCCGCAATCTTGGGCGTGTTGCCGATCACCATGGTCACCGCCATGGTTTCGCCCAGGGCACGGGCCAGCGCCAGAAAAATCGAGCCCATGATGCCCGTCTTCGCGAAAGGAACCACCACCTTCCAGGTCGATTCCCATCGCGTGGAACCCAGCGCCAACGCCGCTTCCCGCTGGTCGCGCGGCACGGAAAGCAGAACTTCGCGCGACACCGAAATAATGTAAGGGATCACCATGATCGCCAGCACAATGCCTGCGGTCATGAAGCCGACTCCATACGACGGCCCCTTGAAGATCGGCAGATACCCAAACGGTTTGTTCAACGCCGGATAAATGACGGTCCGCATCAGCGGCACAACGATGAAGACGCCCAGCAATCCATAAATCACGCTGGGCACGGCCGCGAGCAGGTCAATGAAAAATTGCAGTGTGTCGGAAACGCGGGGCGGCGCCAACTCCGCCAAAAAAATCGCCGCGCCGATTCCCAGCGGCACCGCAACCACAAGCGCGACCGCTGAGGTGACCATGGTCCCGTAGACGAACGGCAGCGCGCCGTATTGGTCCACAATCGGGTCCCACACCGAGGTCACAAAAAAGTGAAATCCAAACTTTTGTCGCGGCAGCGCCGAATTTACCCACAGCTCCCACACCAGCGCCGCTGTGATCAAGACTACCGTCGTTGCAAACAGCAAAGTGACCAACCGCGCGATTTCATCCCCGTCGCGCAGCTTCGCAAAAAACGAACGCGAGCCCGTTACCGGGCCCGCGCCTTTCAAGGCTGTAGTGGTTGTTGCCACGTCTCTCCGGCCGCTCTACTGGATATTGTTGATGGCCTTCTTTTCCTTCTCCACCACTTCCTTCGGCAGCTTCGCGTAGGAAAGCGTTTCCACTGAATCCTGGCCGTCGCTCAGCATCCATTTCAGGAAGCCCTTGACGGCGTCGCGCTTCCCGGCGTCCTGGAATTTCTGCGGAATCAGCAGCCATGTGAAGCTCGAAATGGGATACGCCGTTTTTCCCGGAGCATTCGTGATGCTCACGCGGAAATCATCCGGCATCTCTTTGGCCGCGCCGGAGGCAGCCGCCGTGACGCTCGCCAGATCCGCTTTCACGAAATTCCCCGAAGAGTTCTTCACGGTCCCATAAGGGATGTTATTTTGCACCGCGTAAATCAACTCGACGTATCCGATCGAATTCGGTGTCTGCTTCACCAGGCCCGTTACACCCTCGTTGCCCTTGCCGCCCAGACCCACCGGCCAATTGACCGACGTGCCCTTGCTGACCTTGCTTTTCCACTCTTCGCTTACCTTTGACAGATAGTCGGTCCAAATATAACTCGTGCCACTGCCATCGGAGCGGTGAACCACCAGGATATCCGCGGCCGGCAAGTTCACGCCTTTGTTCACGCTCGTTATGGCCGGGTCATTCCACTTCGTAACTTTTCCGAGGAAGATTCCCGCCAATGCATCCGGCGTGAAGTTCAGGGGAGTGGTTACACCCTCAACGTTGTATGTCGGCACGGCTGCACCCAGCACTGTTGGAAAATGCAGGATCCCAATGCCGTTGTGCTTTTCCTGAAATGCCTTGATCTGGTCGTCGTTCATCGGGCCGTCGGTCGCGCCAAAATCCACGGTTCCTTCGGTTACCTGCTTGATGCCTGCGCCTGAACCCACCGACTGGTAATTGAATTGAAAGTTGGGATTCTTCGTGTGGTAGACGTCAAACCATTTCGAATAGATGGGATACGGAAACGTTGCACCCGCTCCGTTGATTAACAATGCGTTGTCTGCAAGCACGATCGCGCAGAGCGCAAGCACACCTACTGCAAGTCCGACAAATCGTTTCATGAGATTGCTCTCCTGCTGGTTCGAGATTAGGCCGCTGATAACAGAGTCTGACCAGCCGCCATTACAGGATTGTTACAATCGCGGTAGAGTCTGTTAAATATCCAAAATATAGCCATTCTCTACCCTTAAACACTCTTTCTTTCATAGAGTTACGCCGCTCCAAATCCGCCAAAAAAAGGGCAGCCCCGTTGAAGGAGCCGCCCCTTGTTGTTGTGAATTTTCGCGCCCTGCTTTCTCGCAGGAAGCGCACTGTTCTTTACGGGATGTAGTAGCGGAAGGAGGTGAACACCATATTGTCGATGGCGTTGGGCGCAATTCCAAAGCCTACACCGCCCCCCTGGGCAGACCACGTATTCTTGACCACGTAAGAATACTGGATGCCCCACTGCAATCTGCCCTTCGGCCCCTGGTAATACTTGTGCCAAAAGCCGATGGTGCCTTCAATGACGTCCTTCACATCGCCATTGCAGGTCCCACTGGCTCCCGGAGTATTCTGGTTCGTCGGAAAGGTTGCTTCCACGTTGCAACCAGAGTTGTTGAAGAGCTGCGAGCCATAGCCAACGCCGCCGGTGCCGGCTGCGTTGAGATAAGCGGTACGGAAGGCATATTCCCAGCCCGCGTTCATATAAACGTCCAGCTTGGGACTCGGATGGAATTCCAGAGTACCCAGGGCCTGGCCGCCGCGGATCAGAGCGAGTGTTCCGTTGGGACGCGCAGTTACGTCGGAAAGCTGCGACGACCCATACCGTCCAACGCCGTCACCCCCAAAGAAGTGGATGCCAGCGTCCAGTTTCTTGTGCAGGAGCGGCACCCGGGCGTTGACGCCCAAGCCGCCACCGACGCGGCTATCGTTAAATGCACCGGCAGTCGAAGGAGCCGTCGCACCATTGGCTGGGCAGGGAGCGGCCACGGTGGCTGTCAAACAAGGATAAACGCGATCACGGAACGTCCGCAGAACGTAATACACTTCGTAGTGGCCCCATCCCGGATCGGCCGCGGCCTTGAACACGAAGTCCGGCCGCTGGTTGAGTGTGTAACCCGTCGCGTCAAACGCGTTAAGCAATCCACCTGAGTTGCCCGGCGCATTAACGAAGAAGTTAGTCACGGGCGTGCCGCCGACCGTAACGGTCGTGAACCCGCGCCCGCCAATCGTCGTCTGTGGTTCCTCCACGGAGAAGCCGAGGAAATACTTATCTCCGAAGCTTTTCACCACGCGGAATCCGTACTGCCGTGCCCAGGTGAAGCCGGCGGTATACTGCGCGTCGATGGTCATGGGCAACGCTTCCGTGCGGTTCTGTAGCCCTTTTCTCGTTTCGGTGGCTAGCGTCCACTGCTGCCCGGCGGTGAACGTAAATCCGTTTTCGAGGGCCGCTTGCACCCAAAGCTGTCTTTGGCGAAGCGCGTAACTGTTGCTCTGGCGGTTGTTGGAGTTGACGGAGGAAGTCAGGAAATCCGCTTCCTCGTATCCGCTAACTTTTGCATTGGCAATCTTGGTCTCCGCAAGGACGCTGACCCGCGTCTGGCGGGCGGAGGCTTGGAATTCCGTTACATGGGCCAGCGGATTGCCGTTGAAAGGAATTCCGCTGAACGGCTGCGTATTCACGTCCGATTGTGCCGAGCGCGTGCGGAAAACGGTTTCTGCCGCGAGGAAACCGCCCGGCGTGATGGTGATGCCCTTGTAACGGATGGAAACGGGCCCTTCTTCCGTTGCCTTGTTGGCCGCGGCCTGACCGCTGCCGGCCACTGTGTCTTTGAGCACTTCATTGCTGACTTTGAGGTCGGACACGGTGGCGTTGAGCGCCGTCGCCGTCGATTTCACTTCCGTCGAGGTCGTCACTGCTTCCACTGCCTTTGTATTTGCTTCAGCCGCGCGAGCGTTGGCAGACGCCGCTGCTTCCCGCGCTTCATCGATCTGGCGATCCCGCTTGGCCAGTTCTTCCTTCAGCATCTGAAGTTGTTCCTGCTGCGCCTGGAGGGCCTGGCGCAACTCTTCCATTTGCGCCGCGAGTTCCGCGTTGGTCTTGGTTGCTGCATTTGCCGCCGCGGCTTTCGCGGACTTTGCCGCCGTTTCCTTTGGTGCATCCTTCGGCGCGTCTTTAGGTGAGTCTTTCGGTGAATCAGCGAATGCCGTTCCGGTAAGCAGGAACAGCGATAGTGCGAGTGATGCGGTTTTTCTCATTGCCTCTCTCTTTTTTTTGCAGCAGATTTCGAACACAAATCCGGGAAATGCGTACCACCCCGTTTGGGAAGGTATGCGGGGACTCTTACGGCTATATCAATCCAATATGAATAGTTTGTAACAATCGCTTTGAGCGGCTGCCTATCTCTTGTATTTACATCACGTTACGATTTGTTACAGACTACCCACCCATGCGAAAAAGCCACGAGACTTCGGCGGTCGGATGGACTCCAAAGTTGGTCTACCACGCAAAGAGTGGCTCCGAGGCAGCCTTCGTCCAGGCCAATTAGGGAGGGAATATCAAACAGAATTTGCTAACTGAATTCTTCGGCGAACGCTTGCCGTGTCTAGCGCCGCTCGCCCATCTGATAGGCCAGGACGATCTGCGTCACCCGGTACTGATATTTCGCATCGGTGTCCTGGAGATCGGCGTCGGTCTTCTGAAGTTCCGCTTGGCTGAATTCCACAATTGAGCTCAAGCCTAATTTGTAACGAGCCTGCGCCAACTCCAGTGCCAGGTTCGCCTGTTCCCGAAGTTGCTGCGTCACCGTCAGCCGCGCGTACGCTTTTTGCGTATCCAGCCAACCGTTGCGCACATCCCGCGCCAGGTTGTCTTCCATATCCTGCAGCTTCTTGCGCTTCATTTCCGTTTCCAGGTCGGCGCTTTTGGCGCGCGCATTAAACAGGAAGCCGTTGAAGACGGGAATGTTGATGTTCACGCCTACACCGCCATACCAGCTCGGGATGCGGTCGTCGCGCGCCGGGGCCTGGCCCACCACGCCGCTGGCATTTACCGTCGGCCACCAGAGATCGTGTTCGGCACGGCCAAATTTTTCCGCAGCGGTCACTTCATTCTGCATCGCCTGGATTTCCGGCCGTTGTTGCATGGCTTTCTGAATCAGTTGGGTGGCATCGAGCAGGGGCGGCGCCGAGGTCTGCTGCTCCGGCTCAACCGGCTTGAAATTTTGGCGGTCGGGATAACCGAGAATTGCAGAGAGGGTGGAGAGCGAGGCCTCGTAATTGTTATTCGACTCGAGCAACAATAGCTTTGCGCGGGCCAGGTCCACTTTGCTGAAGCTAAGATCCAGATCGGAGCGAAGTTTCGCGTCGGTCAGCGCCTGCACCTGATCCACCAGCGTCTGACGCGTTTTTACGGTATCTGCAGCCACTTGCAACAGCGCGTGAGTCTCCAGCGTGTTGTAAAAGGCTTCATCCACCGCGAGAATGATGTCCTGTTGCGTCGCAAGCGCATTCTGGTCTTCGGCCTTGGCGTGGAACTGTGAACTGGAAACCAGATTGGTCGTCCGCCCAAAGTCCGTAATCAATTGATTGACCGTCGCGCCTGCCGCGGCTCGGGGAAACAGAATTGGATTTGTAAGGTTGCCCGCCGCGATTCTCGAGCCCGGATTGGAATCCACGCCGGTTACGCTTAAATTCACATCGGGCATCAGCGCCGATCGCGCCTCACGGACAAACTCGCGGGCCTGCAGTGCGCGCAATTTCCCGAGGGTAATTTGCGGGTTGTTTCGCACGCCGATGGCTTCGGCCTCTTGAATCGTCAGCAACTTTTCATCGGCGCTCGCCGACGACGGCGTTGCTCCCGGAACGTCGTGCTGCTCTTGCGCCGCCACGTACGTTCCCACCAGAGCGACGATCAGCCCCATGCGCATTGCCGCCCTCATGATGCCACCTCCGCCGTCTCTACTCGTTTTCTTCCGTGGATCACCAGGTATACGGCCGGCACCAGAAAGACCGTTACGACCACAGAGACTCCCAATCCCCCGATCACCGCGCGGGCCAGCGGCGCATACTGTTCGCTTCCCGCTTCCACGCCGAGCGCCATCGGAATCAGCCCCAACAATGTCGCCAGCGATGTCATCAAAATCGGCCGCAGCCTCACTTTGCACGCTTCCACCACCGCCTGCTGCAAACCCATTCCGCGTTCATGCAATATTCCCGAAAACTCCACGATCAGGATGCTGTTGGACACGACGATTCCGGTCATCATGATCACGCCCATGAGCGACATGATGTTCAACGTCGTGTGCGTGAGGAACAGGAACGCCACCACACCCGCAATCCCGGGAGGAATCGCCGTCAGAATGATGAAAGGATCGATAAACGAGCGGAACTGCGCCATCAGGATCAGGTACACCAGAATCACCGACAGCATCAGCCCGATTCCAAACCGGAGAAACGATTCATTCATCCCCACCACCGCGCCCTGCACTCTTACCCGGGCGTTCTTTGGGAGGCTCAACCCGCTCACCAGTTTGCTTGCCTCCGCGTTGACCTTGCTCAAATCCTCTGTCTTCGGCATCACGAAAATATCGATCACTCGTCTCAGTTGGTAGTGATCCACTTCCGTTGGCGTGTTCATCGGCACGATCCTGGCGACCGACTGCAGCGGGGTGTAGGATTTGGACGCAGTCGCCCGCAACGGAATGTTGCGGAAGTCAGACATCGTCATTGATCCCACTTTTTCATTCGAGTACTGAACCGTCAGCATGTAGTTGTTCCCCGTTTTGGGATCAACCCAGTAACTTGGGGCGATCATTCCGTTCGAGGTCAACGCGGTGATCACGTTGTCCACCACATCTCTTGGTGTCAGCCCAAGCAGGCTGGCCTGTTGGCGGTCAATGTTGAGTTCCAGTCCCGGATAGTCGATGTCCTGGGGAATCAGCACATCGCTTACGTTCTGGGATCCCTTCAATTGCAGCGCCATCTTCTGTGCGATTGCGTAGGCTTCCCCAAGGTCGCTGTCGCTCACCTGGATGTCCAGTGGAGCTGGCAGTCCCTGGTTCACAACGGAATCCACGAGTCCGCCGGCTTGAAAATAGGCGCTCACCTGAGGCAAGTCGTTCGCCAGCTTGCGTCGCAAACGTTCCATGTATTCGTAACTCCCCACCTCGTGCTCTTCCTTCAGGCTGACCTGCACGAACGCGGTGTGCATCGCCGAATTGCTGGTATAAATCGCTGACAGGTCCGGTGTAATGCCGATGTTGGAGACGATCATGTCCAGGTCGCGGTTGGGGATCACCGTCCGGATTTCGCGTTCCACATCCGCCACATACTTGTCGGAAACCTCCAGCCGCGTGCCGGTCGGCATCTTCAAATCAATCACGAATTGTCCAGGATCCGTTCTCGGGAAATACGCTCGGCCAACGAAGGGAAAAACGGCCGCGATCAGCAGAACGATTCCACCCACGATGAATAGGGCCGTCCGCCCTGGCGTCTCCAATGCCTGCGTCACTTTTTGCTCGTAAAAGAGAAGCAGCCTTTGAAAATCATGGTTGAATCTATGCACCACCCGCACCAGCAAGCCTTTTGGATTTTCATGGGCCTCTTCGCCGTAGGTGTCCAGCCGGATGAAGTACGCGCAATACAGGGGTACAACCGTCATCGCAAAGACGTATGACGCGAAGATGGACACGACTACGCCCAGCGCCAGGTCAATGAACAGATACCGGCTGACTCCGTAGAAAAAAGTAACCGGGAAAAACACGATGGATGTGGTGGACGTCGCGGCTAGCACCGCCAGCGCCACTTCCATTCCGCCCTTTTCCGCCGCTTCCCTCGGGGGAGCCCCGTTTTCCATGAACCGGAAGATGTTTTCGAGCACCACCACCGAATCGTCAATCAAACGGGAAAACGCCAGCGCCAGCCCTCCCAGCAACATCGTGTTGATCGACCCGCCTAATCCATTCATCACCAGAAAACAGGTCAGCGCGGAAAGCGGGATCGAAAGCAACACTGCAAATGTCGCCCGCGGGCTGCCCAGAAACAGCAGGATCATCAGCCCGGTGAGGACCAGGCCAATACCGCCTTCTTTCAGCAAATTCCTTACCGCGGTTTTCACGAAAACGGACTGATCGAATACCACCGCCGTTTTCAGAACATCGGGAATATCCACCAGGTGCATCGTGGCTGCTTTCACGCCGTTCACGATCGCGATCGTGTTGCTGTCTCCTCCCTGTTTCAACACCGGGATATACACTGATTTTTGCCCGTCAATCCGCACGATGTTGGTCTGGATGACTCCGGCGTCCTCGGCTTTCCCGACGTCCGCGACCAGAACTGTTCCAAGGCCCACACTTTTTAGAGGAATCTTGTTGACGTCGTCGGGCGTCGGCACCTGGCTGTTTGCGTAAATGTTGTAGTCGCGATTGCCGATCCGCACGTCTCCAGCAGGCAGGATCAGATTGGAATTGTTGACCGCCGTCACCACGTCCATCAGGCTCAACTGATGGGCTTCGAGCTTTATGGGATCCACGAACACCTGGATTTGCCGATACGTTCCGCCAAACGGTTGCGGCACGGAAGCGCCTTGCACGTTGGCAACCTGGTTTCTCACCTGGAACTGGGCCAGGTCCTTTAACTGCGTTTCATTCAGTCCCTTGCCCTGAAGCGTGATCAGGCAAACCGGCAAACTGGACGCATCAAATTTCAAAACCACCGGTGGCAGGGTGCCGGGAGGCAACCGCCTGAGGTCCGCCATCGCCAAATTTGCAATATTGCTCAACGCGGCGTTGGCGTCCGTGCCCGGCTTGAAATAAATCTTGACCAGGCTCACGCCCGTCAGCGAGCGCGATTCGATGTGATCGATGTTGCTTCCCAGTGTGAAAAATCGTTCAAACGTGTTGGTAATGTCTGCTTCAATTTGTTGCGGGGGCATGCCCGCATAAAAAGTCGCCACGACCACGACGGGGATATTGATCTGCGGAAACAGATCGACGGGCATGCGCACGACGGTGGTCACGCCAACCACCGCCACAATCAGGCACAGCATGATGATGAAGTAGGGATACGCCAGCGCGAACCTCGGCATTACTTCGCCTCCGCCTCGCCCGGCCGGCTCGGATCGATTACCTTTGGATTCACTTTCATCCCGGCGCGAAACTCATTCCGGCTTCCGACTACGACGCGATCCCCTTCCGCCAATCCGCCTCGCAGTTCAACGCGAGTGCTTCCCTGCAATCCCAATTGCACTTTCCGTTCTTCCAGAATATTCTTCGCGTTCACAAACAGGACGCTTCCTTCGCTCGAGTCCCCGCCCAATTCCACCGCCTCCAGCGGCACGGTCAAAATGTCCCGGTCGTCGGGAGGCGCCACGACCGCTTGCACGTACATGCCGGGAAGAAGCCTGCCATCCGCGTTTTGAAAATCGATTTCGGTTTCCATCGTCCGTGTCTGGGGATCGAGCGAATCCGCAAAACGCGACACCTTCCCGACGTAATCCGCATTCAACGCCTGTACGTGCACTTTTACCGGATCGTTCAGCCGGATTTCTCCCGCGATCGATTCCGGAATTGGCAGGACCAACCGCAAAACTGAAATCTGCGCGATGCGTACGACCGGTGTGGATTGTGTGCTGGATGCCGTGCCCGCGGCGATTAACGAACCGGTGTCCGCATACCGGACCGTCACCACGCCCGTGAACGGCGCGACGATCCGCGTGTATTCAGAGAGCGCCGTATATTGCCTGGCGTTTGCTTCGGCCACTTCCAGCGCCTGCCGCGCCCCGCTCAACGCCGCTTCTGCGCTGGAAACCTGCGCTTCTCCCTCGAGATCCTTCGCTCGCGCGTTGTCCACTTCCTGTTGAGCCACCAGCCCGGCTTTCTGCTCGGCGGCTTGCTGCAACCGTTGGTGCATCGCATGCACGGCCGCGTGCGCCGACATGGCACGCTCCACGTCGCCCTGCGCGCGGCTGATCTCCTGGCGCGACCGCCGCACCGCCGCATCGGCGCCCGCGAGTTGCGCTGCCAGTTCGGGCACTTCCAGAATTGCAATCGTCTGGTTCTCGGTGACCCGGGAGCCGACGTCCACATAAATCTTCTTGATGTAGCCAGCGACTTTCGCGTGAACGTCCACATCCTGAAATGGCTTAAAAGCACCGGCCAACGTCAGGGGAGCTCCCAATTTGCCGCGCGAAACCTTGACCACCGCAGCGACGGTTTCTCCGCGAGTCTTTCCCGCGGGATCCGCGTCGTCTGCTTCCGTCTTTCCGTGGCGCCACCCGGCCCACAACGCGATCAGCCCCAAAAGGACGAGGCCCGCGACTATCCGCTTGTTCCTTTTTGACATTGCGTGTCCTTGTTATGACCGTCGTTTACGAACGGTGCGAAAGGTTCATCCCTGCCGATGTTCGGAAGAGGGAACACTTCAAAAACAAGATGATGAATCGGGATTTACCGGCTCCCTTTTGTTTGGGCCGGCACTCACAACGGAGTTATGCCAGGGGTGGGGGCCGCGACCAGACTTTGAATGCAATGTCCGATTGCGGTACTTCTACTTCTCGCTCGAACCCCCGGGCCACATAACTTCCTGCAGGCACCGGGACTTCTTCACGATTTGATTCCAAATTCAGATCTGCTTGCTGGATGTCTTCCTGAACCGGACTGAAGTGCTGTAATTCCGAGGCGCCGACCGACGCGCGATTTCTCTGCAGGGTGTGAACTTCGATCGTGTCATGGGAAAAGTAGAGCGCGGCGAAGGGATTGTAGAGGAGCAATGCCCCCAGGAGCACACAAATCCACACGCGCACCCGCTGGGCCCGAATTGGGTGGTTCAGCTCTGGCATTTTTCTTCTGCCCATCTAACAACACTAGTTCGACTCTTCTTTGGGGTCAAGGGATGCCTGCGGGGATGTGTCTGCCGTCTTCAAGGGGAGGAGGTGGGGACCGGTGCCAGGGGTGCGCCGGTCCCCAAGGTAGGACATTGAGTGAAGTTCAAACGCGCTGAGTTT